>OFMU01001759.1_pt1 | contig 12580 bp, 16 predicted proteins | sample 1541861 | NCBI WGS metagenome assembly OFMU01 (sample SAMN04209238, study PRJEB22552) | human gut metagenome | biome: gut; material: feces | host: Homo sapiens | place: USA: Oklahoma
GAGCATCTGCCTTACAAGCAGGGGGTCACAGGTTCGAGCCCTGTTAACCCCACCATTAAAACTGAACACGCTGGTGTGGCTCAATTGGCAGAGCAGCTGACTTGTAATCAGCAGGTTGTAGGTTCGATTCCTATCACCAGCTCCATATATACTTTAAATCTGGATTTTATAAACCGGATTTTTTTTTACTTATTTTTATAATAAAAGTTGTTTCAAAAGATTTATTTTTATTGTAAAAAGTAAATGTAGACTCATTCTATAAATGAAGGACATCGTATTAATGCGGTGTCCTTATTTTTTATGATATAATATAAAAAAATAAAGGATTGGAGAGTGTAAAAATGAAAGTTACATTTTTAGGACATTCAGTTGTATTGATAGAAAATAGAAATTTTAAAGCAATTATAGATCCATTTATAAGTGGAAATGGGCTATGTCCAATAAAAGCTGATGAATTAGATGGATTAACTCATATATTCATAACACATGGACATTCAGACCATATGGGAGACTGTATAGAGCTTGCTAAAAAATGTAGAGCTACAGTAATAGCTAACCATGAGATAGCACACTACTTAACTAAAAAAGAAGTAGAAGTACATTCTATGCATATAGGTGGTAAATTTATATTTGATTTTGGAAGTGTAAAAATGACCCCAGCACTTCATGGTTCAGGAATAGAAGACGGAGACGATATGCTTTACGGTGGAAATCCGTGTGGATTCCTGATAGAAATTGATGGCAAGAAATTATATCATGCTGGAGATACAGGTCTTACAATGGATATGAGACTTCTTGAAGATGAGCATATAGACTTAGCATTTCTTCCAATAGGTGGTAATTTTACAATGGATGTAAAAGATGCAGCAAGAGCTTGTGAATTTATTAAACCTGATAGAGTAGTACCTATGCACTACGATACTTTTGATTTAATAAAAGCAGATCCTAATAAATTTAAAAAGAGAGCAGAGTATGCAGAAGTAGTTATATTAAATCCTGGAGATGCAGTAGAATTATAATTTTAGTGAAAATATATTAAAAGTATAAAATTAATATTAATTTAAATATAAAATTCAAATAAAGATAAATAAAAAGCTGTCGATATTATTGACAGCTTTTTTTGAAATATTTCATCAGTAATTATACTTCCCATCTTAAATCATGACCTAAAAATTCTAATATTCTAAAGTTACCTACTATTCTAGAGAAAGTCCTCTGAGAATATAACTCAACTATTTTGCTAGAGTCTAAATTTGTAGATATTATAATCTTCTTGCCGGCAAGAAGTCTAGTATTTACTATATTAAAAATCTCTCCACTAGAGAATGAGTTGTTTAACTCTGTACCTAAATCGTCGATAATTAATAAATCACAGTCGAAAAGATTTTTGTAGTTTTCGTCGTTGATTCTAGAATCCTCATCTTTTCTAAACTTATAGTTTTCTAAAATCTCAAGTATTCTAAATGCAGTCTGGTATATAACACTGTAACCTTGGTCTAGTAAAGCTTTGGCGATACAGTTGCACATGTAAGTTTTTCCAAGTCCTGTCGCACCGTGGAAAAATAGATTTGAGTTATTATCCTGAGCAAACTCGCTTACAAAAGAGTCACAAACAGATAAAATCTTTAGTATATTTTGCTTTGGAGATATATTCTTTCCTTCGATTATCTCATCAGAGAATATACTCAAATCAAAGTTATCGAAGTTTTCTTTTTCTAAAACTCTGCTTAAATTCGACATTTTATAGGCTTCATTGATAATTGCCTGTTTAAGACAAGTACATTTTTTACCTCCACCTAAAAATCCGGTATCCTTACATTTTGGACAGCTGTACTGCATTTCAAGGTAGTTTTCTGGTATTCCATTTTCAGCTAAAATCTGTTTTTTTCGATTAACAAGTTCTTCCATTTCACGCTTACATTCACAGACGATTTCTTCTCTTGCCTTAGTGTCTTTTAAAACAGCCTTTGTAAGTCTAAGACCAGACATGGAAATTTCATCATCTATTTTCTTTATTTCAGGAAGAGATTCATAAATAGATTGTTTTCTTTTTTCTAGTTTCTCTTCGTTATCATCTCTTTTTCTCTGATATTTCAGGAGAATATCTCTGACTTTTTCTTCTTTCATTTAACTCATCCTTTCTAAAAAATGAAATTACTTAAACTTCTTCTCCTGGCTTTTTCTGATTTTTTCTTCAAGCTGCTCAGGAGTATATTTAGTAACTGTTTCTTCAAAGTTTTTAAATTTATTATAGCTTGTAGGAGCTTTTGATGTAGTTTTAGCATATGAGCGAGTAGTCTTTTTGCTATTTTGCTCCTTCTGTTTTTCTAGTTCTTTTTCTTTTTCCTTCCGTTTAAACTCTTCAACAGCTTTAAGCTCGGCAAGGGTGTGTATTTCTTCATTTGCCCAGTTTTTGACTATTCCGTTTATATATGAGATAGAAGGAGTGGTAACATTTTTAGATTTTGAACAAGCCTCTAAAACTAGCTCAATATCGGCATTATAAACGTCAAACCAAGTATCCATTGCCTCTTTTTCGGCGCGAGTAGGCTCTCTTCTAAATCCAAGCTCATTGAAAACAATGCGGTACATTGAATATCTCTGACTTCTTTCAGCAAAACTATCCTCAACATCTTTAACTGTATAAAGGTTAGAATCGTACCAATTCCTAATAATAGCTTCGACGTATTTTAAAGGCTTAACAGCACCAGTCTGATCTTTTGCGTGCTGATATGCACATATAATCATATCATCACTCATATTATACTTATCCATAATTTCCATTATAGATATTTTTTCTGTAGCTTCTAAATATCTACCTATAATTTTGTTTATCTCATTAAACATTTTACGTACTTTAGGATTTGAATTTCTATCTACTACACCATCTGCACTAGATGAAACAGATTCCTTTGGTTTAGACGTATTTCTTAGATAAAGAGCATCCAAATCCATAAACTCTACAGAAAAATTAAACTCATCGTCCAAATCTTCAGAGTGTATCTTTATAAGCCCTGCACTTTCCCAAAATTTCCAAGCATTGACTACATCAGAAAGTGGGATATTTAGATTTTGGGCGATTGATGAATTGTTAAAACGAGGATTAGAACGGATATCTGTCGCCATTCTATATCCAAGTAAGTATACTTTGACAGCTAATCCATCAGCCATTGGCATAAATATATCGATAAAAACATTGGATATTATAGTTGATCCAAAGTTAGTTGCATTTTCTTCTATAAAAAACATTACATCACCTCAAGAATAATTATATCATACAAAAAAGAAACGCATAGAATAATGTTAATTGGAAATAATAAAAAATATTTAAGTTTTACAAACTTAAAATGTGAATAAAAAATTATATTTTGCAAGTTATACCAATAAAATAGCAAGCCGTACCAAGTGTATTGTTTTTAAAAATATATGGAATATAATGAAATTAAAGAAGGAGATAGAGATACATAGGGGGTGTAGAAAATGAAGGAAAGAAGAAAAATAGATTTATTCGGAGCAATGACAATGTTGGTAATTTCTATGGTTGCATTCTATTTGAAGAATAAACTAGGAGTAGAAATGACAGGATTATCTTTACAAAGTTTTGTATACATAGGAATAGGATTATTTATTTTAGGATTAATCTACACAATAATGGAAACAAAGATGCAACTTCCTTATTTCTATGGTAAATGCCAAAGTGGTGGTTCTAATGCCAATTCATTTGTAGTCATGGGTATTGGAGCAGGATTTATAGGAAGCAGTATAGCAAGTGAAGTTGTCATAACTTTTGTTCTTATAGCTGTAGCTGTAGCGATTAGAATGTTTATGGATAGGAGATACAAAGAAAAGAATGAAATAGAGTAAAAAATTATATAGTGTGGTGATATATTATGCCAGAATCAGTAGTAGAAATTTTTAGAACGTGTCTAGGATTTTTCTTAGTAATTTTTGGATATATAGCTTCGATAAAAGAAAGATATATGGGTATGCCACTTATCGGTTTAAAAGAGCAGCCAACAGGTATAATAAATGGATTTGTTGCAACACTTGGTGGAGTGCTTTTAATATCGACAAGTACATAGAAATTTTTCTTATTGGGATTGCCTTTGATTTTAATAAGTGTAATACTTCAAGCAATAGTACTCGCACACTTAAAGAAAAAAGCAAAACATTTCATTGGAAAAGAAGGAATGGCGACAACAGATATAAAGAGAAAATGCAATGGATTTGCAGATTTTAACGGCAAGAAAACTAAAGTATACGCAGAAATGGATATACAATCAGGTGAAATGGTGTATGTATCGGATGTCGAAGGTAATATTATTAAGGTCAAAAAATTGAAATAAAAGTGTGTCGTTATATTTAGAAAAGTACCTATAGAGTAGATGATTATATCTATATCTGTAGGTGCTTTTTTATATGAATTTAAAAGAACTGAGATTAATTTTTAGAAGTATATTAACTATAGTAACTGATGTTATATAATTAAGTTAATAAATGGAGTGAGGTGATACATTATGCCAGAATCAACAATGGAAATGCTTAGAGTGTGTGTAGGAATTTTTTTCGTTATATATGGATATGTAATGTCGATAATTGAAAGATATATGGGTATGCCGTTTTTTGGTTCAAGATATCAGCCAAAAGGAGTAATAAATGGATTTGTTAATACAATTGTTGGTGCGGTTTTAATGTCTGTAAATGTTCAGATATTTTTCCTAGTTGGATTACCTTTGATTGTGATAAATGGGCTGATTCAAAAGATAATACACGAGCGATTAAAAAAGAAAGCAAAACACTTTATCGGAAAAGAGGGAAAAGCTACAACAGATATAAAGAGGAAATGTAAGGGGTTTGTAGATTTTAATGGAGAAAGAGCTAAAGTTTTTCCAGAAGAAGAGGATGTACAAGCAGGTGAAATTGTATATGTATCGGATGTAGATGGAAGTATGATTATGGTTAGAAAATTAAAATAAAGAATCAATAAAAAAGTTATTATTACAAGTATAGAAGATTAATAAATAGTAAATAGTATAGTTAGAAAGGTTTTGTTACTATTGTATCTATAGAAATTCTAATACTGGTAATAATTTCATAAATATTGACTTCTAAACTAATAATATTCTAAAATAAAGGTAAAATAGGAGGTGCATGTATATGGATAGTATAGTAGATATTGCAAAGTATCTTATAGATAGATATAAAATGGTATCTAAAGAAGATAATATAATTGACGAAATGAAGCTTCATAAACTACTTTATTTTGCACAGAGAGAGTCTTTTGCTATTAATAATGAGCCTTTATTTTTAGGAAAATTTGAAGGGTGGAAATATGGTCCTGTTTCTAGGGATGTAAGGACCTATTATAAAGAATTAAAGAGTGGGATATTAATAGAAACTAAAGAAATATCTGAGGCTAGTAAATATATAATAAATAATATAGTTGAAGAATATGGGGCTATGGCAGCTTGGAAGTTGAGTGATTTATCACATAAGGAAAAATCATGGCTTAATTCGAGAGAAGGATTATCTGAAGGAGAAAATGGAGATATAGAATTAAAACTTGAAGATATAAAATTAGATTCTGAAAAAGTAAGACCATATGATTATGTGTGGGATATGTACTATGATGAGTTTGAAGACTATGTTGAAGGTGACGAATATTAATAATGATTGGTAAAATATGTACTATATTGTCTCCGTTTTATGACAGTAAGAATCAGAAAAAAGCCTTTAAAAAAAGACCTGCGTTAGTTATAGCAGGGCCAAGAAATAATGATTACATAATATTACCAGTATCATCAGTTTCTAAAAAGGAAAATTTGGATAATGAGTATGATATAAAGATAGATCCAGAAAAATATCCAGATTTGAAACTAAAAAAAGTTTCGTATATAAGAACACATAAACAAACTATTGTTCATAGAGCGGAAATATTAGGTACAATAAGTTCGTTAAAAGAAGATTATAAGGACTTATATGAAAAAGTAATAGAAACCTGGTCAGAATTTCAGTATGAAGTTCTAAATGAAAGTTTAAAATAAAGAAGGTGTCATTGTATAGATTTAAAATCTGTATAATGACACCTTTTATTTTTCTAGAAAGTAGTTATCTTATTAAAAGGAAATAACCTAATAACAACTTTTCCTAATATATCAGATTTATTTATTGTCCCTAAAGATATTGCTCGGCTATCCTGACTTTCAAGCCTATTATCTCCCATAACAAAAACTTCATTTTCTGGAACAATAATATCAACTGATCCGTCTGTATATGAATCTTTTATATAGTTTTCATTTAACTTTTTATCATTTAAATATACAGAACCATTTTTTATAACAATATGGTCGTTAGGTAATCCAATTACTCTTTTTACAATTTTTTTACTTTTACCATCATCAGATAGATTGTCAGTTTCAGCAACTATAATATCGCCTTTTGAAGGATATGTAATCTTATAGCCTAGTTTAGCAACTATTAAATAATTTCCATCTTCAAGAGTAGGCAACATAGAACGCCCATCAACAACAACAGGTTGTATAACTACAGATACTAACAAAGCAATTATTATTGCTGTTAAAATAGTTTTAATCCATTCTTTAACTGTATTTTTCATAGTTTTTTATTCCTACCTATTAAAAAGTTTATAATTAATTATACAATATATTATAATATTAATATATATTTTTAGGATAATTTATATTAAGGTATAGGAATTAGAATTTTAGCAGAGAATACCTCTTTATCATACTCAATAACAAGTTCTCCGTCGTATTTATCTAAAGTTCTCTTAACACTCTTTAATCCCAATCCATGTAGAGATTTATTCTTTTTAGTAGTATTTAAATTATCACCTGTGGAATTAATCTCGCCATTTGTAGTATTTGTAAGTTTCACGACAAACAACGAATCTATAGCGATTCCCCTAAGAATTATACTTGTTTCCTTGTTTTTAATCTTCAAACATGACTCGATAGCATTATCCAAAAGGTTTGAGAAAATAGTACAAATATCTTCGTCCTCGATAAAGCCACATTTTTTGAAATTAATATCACAGATAAATTTAATCCTATTCTGTAGGCATATAGTATTTTTTTCGTGTAGCAAAGTATCTAAAATAACATTACCGGTATTAAATTTATTGCTATACTCATCTAAAAGTAGCTCTACTTTTTCTATATACTCATCAGACTTATGATCATCGCTATACTTCATACAGATTATATGATTTTTCATATCGTGGTACAATTCACGAGATTTTTCTTGATTTTTATGCAGCATATCCATATAAAAGTCCTGTTTTTTGTTCTTAGAATTAAAGAATATTACAAGTAAAACTGAAAAATTAGCTACAACTATCAAAAGCAAAGTTAAAATAAAAATATTGGAATTACCCAAAGAATTTTTGCTCCTTAATTCATTCATTACATTAGCCAAAATGAAAAAGTAAACTGTATTAGTAGCTACTGGAACTACAAGATAGTTTATGTATTTTTTCCAAGAGCCTTTGTTTTTATACAGATACTTATACGATAGAAAAATGTATATATAAAAGCATAGAATTAGGATAATTTTTTCAACAAATATAGAAATATATTGGTAATTGTTTTGGCTTATTACTCCTTCAAAGAACATAAAATCGTAAATACTATCTGTAATTTTAAATCCTATGTAATATGTAATCATTAAAAAAGACCAATATAAAGCAGAGATTAAAAGACTTTTTAATGGTTTAATATCATATTCTATACTAGAGAATATGAATGAAAGAGCAGCTATAACCATAAATATTATATTTGGGCTTATACCTAAATAAAAGCTAGTTGATATTACAACTACGGTTATTACAAAAGGAAGATAATATAGATTCATTCTCTTTGAAGAAAGAGAGTCATATACCTTCTTTTGTAGAAATACGTCGATAACAAATGAAAAAAGACTTATCACTTGAAGAATAGTTAATGTTTTTAGCATAAGAAATCTCCAAGGTGAGAGGTTAAAGCAATTTTAAACTCTTTGTATTTAGGTCTACTAATAGGAATCTTGAAGTCCTTTATAGTTGCAAAATGTTGGTCTATATGGTTGACCTTATCTAAATTTACAAGATAACTATTGTGACATTTGAAGAAATTTTTCCCGTTTAACATATCTTCTAGACTTTTTAGACTCATCTTTATCGAATATTTCTCTGATTCTGTGTAGATTGTAATTTCTTTTCTAATAACCTCGACGTATAAAATATCATCTGTATTTAAAACAATCATATCTGATTTATTTTTTAGGCAGATTTTCTTGCTCCTACTGTTAAGTTCTTTTATACATAGTTCAAGGTAGTTGAACAGAAGATCTTTGTCTATTGGTTTTAGTAGATATCTAAAAGCTCTTACCTCATAGGCTTCATATACATATTCTTGAAGAACAGTGGTAAAAATTATCTCTACATTTTTATCGATTTCACGAATTTTTCTAGCAGTATCCATTCCAGATAATTTACTCATTTTTATATCTAAAAAAATAATATCTGTATCTTTATAATCGCTTAGAAGTTCTTCTCCAGATGAAAATTTTTGGATGAAGTAATCTATGTTTATGCTATTTAATTTTTCTTTAATCATTTTTTCTAGTTCATCGGCTTGGATTTTTTCATCCTCACATATTGAAATATTAAGCATAATTTTCTCCTTAAAAAATTAATTGTCTTTTACTAATTATATCATTTGTAGGCTAAAGGTGGTATCATATATAGATGTCAAATGAAGTAAAATATATAGGATAAAATTTTTCAAAAATGGGTATAAATAAAAAGCAAAACAATCGAGCAAAAAAGTTGTAAACTTGGTATAATAGATAGGCGTGGAAAAAGATGAGAGGTGAGTAAATGCTAAAATATTGTTCAGTTGGCAGCGGAAGTTGTGGAAACTGCCATTTTGTTGGATATAAAGATACAAACATTTTAATAGATGCAGGACTTAGTGGAAAGAGAATAACGGATGGAATAAAGGATATTGGAGAGAATCCAGACAACCTAAAAGGAATATTCATCACACATGAGCATATAGATCATATTCGTGGTGCTGGGATAGTTTCAAGAAAATTTAATATACCTATATTTGCAAATGTGGAAACATGGAGAGCGATGAAGGACAAGCTTGGAAAGATAGAGAGCAGCAATATGGTAGTATTTGAAAATGACAAAAACTATTCTATCGGTGATATAATAATAAGACCTTTTTCAATAGAGCACGATGCTGCAAACCCTGTTGGCTACAATCTTTGTGCAAAGGGTGGAAGTGAAAAAATGTCGATAGCTACAGATATAGGGACAATAACTGAAAATGTTAGAAAAAATCTGTATAAGTCTAAATTAGTTGTCCTTGAATCTAATTACGATAAGAATATGCTTTTAGCAGGTTCGTATTCTTATGCGTTAAAGAGAAGGGTAATGTCTGAGGTAGGACATCTTTCTAATGATGAGGCAGGAAAATTCTGTGTGGATTTAATAAAGAATGGAACGGAGAGAATTCTTTTAGCACATTTGAGCAAGGAGAATAACTTCCCAGAATTGGCTTACGAAACATCAAAGGGAATACTTACGCAGAATAATTTTATCGTTGGACAGGATATAAAATTGGATGTACTTTTAAGAAATGATATTTCTGATGTGTACAAGGTAAATCCTTAATTTAAAAGGAAGGTAATAGTATGAATATAAATGTAATTGGAGTAGGAAAGATTAAAGAAAAGTATTTAAAGCTAGGGATAGATGAGTTTAAAAAGAGATTATCAAAATACTGTAAGCTAGATATAATCGAGCTTGATGACGAAAAAGCTCCAGAAAAACTTAGTGAAAAAGAGATGATAATGGTTAAGGAAAAAGAGGGTAAAAAGATACTTTCTAAGATAAAAGACACTAGCTATGTTATTGCACTTGCAATAGATGGTAAAAATCTATCTTCTGAGGAACTTGCCGATAAGATGAGTGATTTAGCAGTTAGAGGAAACAGCAATATTACTTTTGTAATAGGTGGATCACTTGGGCTTTCTGATGAGGTGCTTAATAGAGCAGACTATAAGTTATCTTTTTCTAAGATGACATTCCCACACCAGCTTATGAGATTGATTCTTTTAGAGCAGGTGTATAGAGCGTATAGAATAAATAATAATGAACCGTATCATAAATAGAAAAAAGACTGTTAAGCTAACTTTTGAGTTAGATAACAGTCTTTTTTATAATTAGCTATTTTTAATTTTTTGGAATCTTTGTAAGTAGATATAGTCTATTTATTCAACTTCATATTTTTGAAAATCCTTATAATAGCTGCAACTACTAAAAATCCAACTAATATAAAGAAGAACGAATTAACTTCTTTTCCTAAAGCTATATCTAGTACAACATTTATTGCTAAAAAAAGAACCAATAAAGCACTAAATGCGTCAGAGCTAATAAACGTAAAATTCATTCCAAGCTCCATAAAAATAAATCTTAAAATGCTAGAAAAACATGTTAAAAATATTAATCCTAAGATAATAACTGCAATAATTGGATATGCGAAAAATGACATTGCATCTGCAGTTAGAAATACTTCTAACACAAAACCACCATAAGCTAAATCAGAGAAAAATAACAGTAGAATTATTGTAGAAAATAATGCTAATGTTCTCACCTCTCCTATCTTTTCATCTGGAATATTTGATTTGGGTTTATTTATATCTTTTGTAATGAATTTCATAATTATCAACACCTTTATCTTATTGTTTACTAGATTATACAATATTTTTTGATATAAAAATCATTTTTTTTGTTTGTAATAAATCTGTAATAAATAATAAAAATTTAATTAAAAAACTCCAGTTTGTATAGTATAATGGAAAAGACTATATTAAAAAACGGAGGAAATTAAAAAATGGAAAATTTACCAAATTGCCCTAAATGTAATTCAGAATACACTTATGAAGATGGAAGCCTTTTAGTTTGCCCAGAATGTGGATACGAATGGAATCCAGAAACAACTGTTGATGAGAGTGTGATAAAAGACGTAAACGGAAATGTATTAAACGACGGAGATACAGTTACAGTTGTTAAGGATTTAAAAGTTAAAGGAAGTTCTTCTTCTATAAAAATAGGAACTAAAGTTAAAAATATAAGACTAGTTCCAGATGCTGCGGATGGACACGATATAGAATGCAAAATAGACGGATTCGGAGCTATGAAATTAAAATCAAGTGTTGTAAAAAAAGCATAATAAGATTTATATAAATAGTCTTCTATTGTAATTAAACAATATATTAGTTTAATACATAGAAGGCTATTTTTTTATAGAAAATATCTATTTACTAGTTATTCTATTGAAATTAAGTAGAAAAGAAGATATATTTAAATAAAATAAATTATGGGGGGAAAGAGGTAATGAAAAAAAGTATAAAAAATGTATTAACATCTCCATTTTTAATAGCAGTATATACGATAATTTTGATAATTGTATTTCTATTTTTAAAATTCAAGACAAATGAAGGAATAATAATAAATTCTTTTGAAGAAAAAAATGAATCTTCATGGAGCTGTAATTATGATTTTTTTAGTGGGGAGAAAAAAGTAAGTCTAAAAGGAAAAGGAAATAATTTGTTTGTTTGTCCAATTGTAGAACAAGGAAAAATTGATGTAGAAGTAAAGGATAAAAGCGGAAAGATACTATTTAATCAAACTGTACATGGAGGTTTAGCTAATTACGCAGAATTAGAAGTATTCAATATAAAAGTTCCTTCTGAAGTTATAGTTACGATAAAATCTAAAAGACACAAGGGTGGAATTAGTGTAAATTATAGGGATTTAGATAAGTTTTCAAAAGAAAGTAAAGAAGTAATGTTTCTATATGGAGAAACTCATGATTATGAAGGTATAAAAAAGGTAGAAGCAGATTTATGGGGAAAATACTACAATGAATATGGTATGAGAAACTTATTTATGGAGTATTCATATATAGATGCTCAATTTTTGAATATGTGGATGAAGTCAGAAGATGATAAGATTTTAAATCAACTTTATGATGATTTTGAAGGGACATTTGCTCATACAGAAGAAAATTTAAATTTCTTTAAAGAGATAAAAGAAAAATATCCAGAAACAGTATTTTATGGAACAGATATATGTCATACATATGAAACAGGTGGAAAAAGATATTTAAAATATCTTGAAGAAAATGGAAAAGTTGAAACTGATGATTATAATAGAGCTATTGAATCTATAAATCAAGGGAAGAAATATTATAAGTTAACTGAAAAAGATGGTATACATAGAAAATATAGAGAAAAAGCAATGATTAAGAACTTTGTAAATGAGTATGAAAAATTAGAAGATAAGAGAATTATGGGAGTATATGGGACTCCTCATGTATTGCCATATTCAAACTATGTTGATGAAGTAACTCGTATGGGAGTGCAGTTGGATAAAAAATATAGAAAAATATTAAATGTAGAAGATTTATGCACTCTAGAAAGATATCCAAAATGTAAAGATAGCGAATACAGATATTATAAATAAGACAAAATCAATTTAAATGTAAAAATAATTTACATTTAGCAA
>OFMU01001763.1_pt1 | contig 12562 bp, 8 predicted proteins | sample 1541861 | NCBI WGS metagenome assembly OFMU01 (sample SAMN04209238, study PRJEB22552) | human gut metagenome | biome: gut; material: feces | host: Homo sapiens | place: USA: Oklahoma
GCGGGTTGTGGAAATAAATCATGAAAACCAGATTTTTGAGATCCTTGAGGAATGAGAGAAATTTCAAAAAAGCGGTACTTGACGATCATAAAACGGTTGCGCTATACTGATTTAGTTATAGAAGATTTCACACGGGGTGTGAAGAATTGGGGAAAGGCAGGACTTGACTATGGCATTTTTGGGATGGTTTGTACATTATGTACTGATTTTCGTGGTTTTGGTCGTGGTGGCGGGACTTGGAATTTTTGCGGGAAAGAAGTTGAGCGACCGCAAGGATGCTAAGAATGCCGGTGAGACCGGAAACGTCGAAGAGACAAAATAGATTTAAAATAGAAAGAAACATGTTGGAGGAAGAAGTCGTGAAGAAGTTTTACGGAGAAAACGAATTGCGCAGGATGTACCTGGAATTTTTCGAGAGCAAGGGACATCTGAAAATGAACAGTTTTTCACTGGTGCCGCACAATGACAACAGTCTGCTCTTAATCAATGCAGGTATGGCACCATTAAAGCCATATTTTACAGGACAGGAGATCCCGCCGAGAAGAAGAGTGACGACCTGCCAGAAGTGTATCCGTACCGGTGATATTGAGAATGTAGGAAAGACTGCAAGACATCTGACCTTTTTTGAGATGCTCGGCAACTTTTCCTTTGGTGATTATTTTAAGCATGAAGCGATCGCATGGTCCTGGGAGTTTTTGACAAAGGTGCTCGGACTGGAGGAGGACAGACTTTATCCGTCGATCTACGGGGAGGATGACGAGGCGTTCGACATCTGGACGAAGGAAGTCGGTGTGCCGGCAGAGCGTATCACAAGATTCTACCGTGACCCCAAGACCGGAGAGTGTGACAATTTCTGGGAGCATGGCGCAGGTCCATGCGGTCCGTGCTCCGAGATCTATTATGACCGCGGAGAAAAATACGGCTGCGGTAAGCCGGACTGCAAGGTCGGCTGTGACTGTGACCGCTTTATGGAAGTATGGAACAACGTATTTACCCAGTTTGAGGGTGATGGCAAGGGTGGTTATACTGAACTTTCCCAGAAGAATATCGATACCGGTATGGGACTTGAGCGTCTTGCGGTTGTCATGCAGGATGTGGATTCCGTATTCGACATTGATACGATGAAAGCAATCCGCGACAAGGTCTGTGAACTGTCCGGAAAGTCTTACCAGAAGGATGCGCTCGATGATGTGTCCATCCGTCTGATTACCGATCACATCCGTTCCGCAACATTCATGATTTCCGATGGTATCATGCCGTCAAATGAGGGTCGCGGCTATGTGCTCCGCCGTATCATACGCCGTGCAGCGAGACACGGAAGAATGCTTGGCATCGGTGGTACTTTCATGGCGAAGCTTGCAGCGACGGTAATCGATGAGAGCAAGGATGGTTATCCGGAACTCGAGGAGAAGAAGGACTTTATCTTCAAAGTGCTTACGCAGGAAGAGGAGAAGTTTGCCAAGACCATCGATCAGGGTCTTGCCATCTTAGAGAAGATGGAGAAGGAAATGCAGACAGCTGGAGAGAAGACGCTGTCCGGAGAGAACGCATTCAAGCTCTATGATACGTATGGCTTCCCGCTCGATCTGACGCAGGAGATCCTGGAGGAGAAGGGATTTTCCATTGACGAGGACGGATTTAAGAAAGCCATGGAGATCCAGAAGAAAAAAGCACATGATGCACACAAAGCAACGAATTACATGGGCGCAGATGCTACGGTATACGATGAGATTGATCCTTCGATCACGACGGAGTTCACAGGCTACGACAGCCTTACAGCATCTTCAAAGATCACAGTGCTCACCACCGAGACAGAGCTGGTGGAGGCGCTTTCCGACGGAGAGGTCGGCACGATCATCGTGGAGAAGACGCCGTTCTATGCGACGATGGGTGGTCAGCAGGGAGATAAGGGCGAGATCCGCACCGCCTCCGGTATCTTTCAGGTGGAAGAGACCATCAAGCTGCGTGGTGGTAAGGTCGGCCATATCGGCAAGATGACAAACGGTATGATTAAGGCGGGAGATGTAGCAGATCTCAGTGTGGATGCAAAGCTGCGCAGGGATACCTGCAGGAACCACTCTGCAACCCACCTGTTACAGAAAGCGCTGCGCGAAGTGCTCGGCACACATGTAGAGCAGGCAGGTTCCTATCAGGACGGTGAGCGCACCAGATTTGACTTCAGCCATTTTGCAGCGATGACACCGGAAGAACTTAAGAAGGTGGAAGCAATCGTCAACGAGAAGATCGCTGAGAAGATTGATGTCAGAACCGACGTCATGACGGTCGAGGAAGCGAAGAAGACAGGCGCGATGGCACTCTTCGGTGAAAAGTACGGTGAGACGGTAAGAGTCGTGTCCATGGGAGATTTTTCAAAGGAGTTCTGTGGTGGTACTCATGTGGCGAACACCGGCGATATTGTTGTATTTAAGATTATCTCTGAGAGCGGTGTGGCTGCGGGCGTGCGCCGTATCGAGGCTCTGACCGGAGACAATGTATTTGCATATTATAAGAAGGAAGAGGAAGAACTCGAGGCTGCAGCCAAGGCTGCAAAGGCAACACCAGCAACTCTCGTCGAGAAGATCGGTCATCTGATGGCGGAGTTAAAGGCACTTCAGAGTGAGAACGAATCCTTAAAGAGCAAGGCAGCCAAGGAAGCACTTGGAGATGTCATGGATCAGGTTGTGGAAGTGAAGGGTGTGAAGCTCCTCGCTGTCAGCGTGGACGGCGTCGATATGAACGGTCTGAGAGATCTGGGCGACCAGTTAAAGGGAAAGCTGGGAGAAGGCGTGATAGTTCTTGCATCTGCATCAGACGGAAAAGTCAATCTGGTTGCCATGGCGACAGACGATGCGATGGCGCACGGCGCACATGCCGGCAATCTCATCAAGAGCATTGCGGGTAAAGTCGGCGGAGGCGGTGGTGGACGTCCGAACATGGCGCAGGCAGGCGGTAAGAATCCGGCAGGCATTCCGGATGCCATTGCCGAGGCGAAAACGGCACTTGAGGCACAGCTTGCATAAAAACTCGACAGAAATACACGATTGCGTATATTTATAAAATTTAGAATTCAAAAAAATATTTTATAATTTGTTGCTACAAATAGTAAAAACGGTGTATAATGGTACGTAGGTATCGGCAATATGCCGTTTTTATGTATCGGGATATGGGCATATCTGATAAAACAGGAGGACAGGGATGGACGAAAGAGATAGGGGACAAGGTAGTCTGAGTGATAAGGTAAAAGGAAGTTACCGGAGAGTCAGTGTGGTAATGTATGTGACGCTTGTGATTGCAGCGATTGCAGTTTTTGCGGCGGCTTATGTGCCGAAGCAGTTTTCACTCGCTTACACGATTCTGGTTCTTATTGTATTTCTTATTACGGCAGTCAATGATACGAGACTGATCCAGAGGAACAGCCAGAAGATCGTGGATGCAGTGGTGGATCCGGTGACGGAGCTGACAAAAGTAGCGGAAGAGATCTCCAAAGGAAATCTGGATGTAGAAGTGCAGTACAGCTCGGATGATGAGCTGGGAAAGCTGGCGGACAGTTTCCGAGTGACGGTCACTACATTGAACAAGATTATTGAGGATCTTGGATATATTCTGGAAGAGTTTGCACAGGGCAATTATGCGGTAAGATCCAATTGCAAGGAATCTTATGTCGGCGAATTTGAGAATGTCATGACACATCTGATCAGCATGGTGACCGATGTGAGCGGCACGTTTAAGCAGATCCGCGAGTCTTCCGATCAGGTGGCAGCCGGCGCAGAGCAGCTAGCTATCAGCTCTCAGGATCTTGCGAAGGGAGCAACGGAGCAGGCAAGTGCGGTTGACGATCTTGTGGAGAGTGTCGCAACCGTATCTGAGCAGGTAGAGGCGAACAGTAAATCCACCGATGTGGTGCATGACAAGGCAAAGGAAGTCGGCATGGAGGCGAATGTCAGCCAGCAGAAGATGCAGGAACTGACGGAGGCCATGGAGCGTATTTCCGGCACCTCCCAGGAGCTTGTAAGTGTGATCGGCCAGATCGAGAGCATTGCTTCCCAGACGAACCTGCTTTCCTTAAACGCATCCATCGAGGCGGCGAGAGCCGGAGAGGCAGGAAGAGGATTTGCGGTTGTTGCAGAACAGATCCGTATGCTTGCGGAGAACAGTGCGCAGGCGGCTGAGACGTCCAGACATCTTCTGGAGGCAAATCAGAGTGAGGTTGACCGTGGCAACACCGTGACACAGCAGACGGCAGAATCCCTGAACAAGGTATTGACGGAACTTGACGATATTATTCAGGAAGTGGCAAATATCCGTGTGTCTTCCGATCAGCAGGCAGAGTCCGTTAAGAGAATTGCAAACGGCGTGAAGGATATTGGGGATGTTATTCAAAGTAATTCCGCAGCTTCCGAGGAGACATCTGCTACCAGTGAGGAACTTTCGGCGGAGGCAGATTCCCTGGATGGTCTGATTACCAAATTCAAACTGCGGGAAGAGTAAATTGTCTGAATTTTTCGCTTTTTTAGAAAAACAGTTGACGGGAAAAAAATATGTGTTATAATCTTATATAGTGCAATGAATATGACCCAAACAGTTGAATATGCACAATACGCAACTGGAGGGAGGTTAGGTGTGAGATAATGTCTAGTGTAATTGTAAAAGAAAACGAGACTTTAGACAGCGCTTTACGTCGTTTTAAAAGAAACTGCGCAAAGGCAGGTATTCAGCAGGAGATTCGTAAGAGAGAACACTACGAGAAGCCAAGCGTAAAACGCAAGAAGAAATCTGAAGCAGCAAGAAAAAGAAAGTACAACTAATGTATGCAAAAAGAGTTACCGTTTCGCGGTAACTCTTTTTTTCGTAATAGAATTCAGGTCGCAAGCAGCCATGCGCGGCGTGGAAATCCGGCAAGCAGGATTTTTTCTGCCTTGTCGGGTGGAAACCTGGATTTTAGTATCCAAGTTCCTCGCCGATCAGAATGACTTTGATGCGTCCCTCGATGCCGCTTCGTCTTGTGATGACGACCTGATTGCAGATACAGTCAGGGGACAGGCAGTCGGAACAGACGCCGGTAGCGGAACAAGGCGTATTTTTACCGAGACGCTTGCAGTTCATCGGTGTGGCGGTACCATGAACACGGCTTAATGCCTCGTCTACGTTTGCAGCCACTTTATTCATGCCTGCCATGACGATCACGTGTTCCGGACCGTAGATTAAGGCTGCCACACGGTTGCCGGTGCCGTCGATATTGACAAGTTCGCCGTCTTTGGTGATCGCGTTGGTGCTCATAAAATAAAAATCGGAAGAAAGAGCATCGTGATAGATCTTTTTTGTCTCCTCCGGTGTCTTTGCCTGGGCGCGGTCGAGCAGGGTGATTCCCGGATCGTGGCGCAGGGCGGTCAGCATTCCGGTATCCTCCAGGGTCATGGAGCCGCCGAAAGATACTGTGCAGCCCGGGGTAAGGAAAGAGAATGCCATCTTTTCAGCGTCCTCGACGGTGGCGCAGTAGTAGCCTTCCATGCGGCGTCTGGCAAGATTTTTGATGATGGTACCGGCAAGCGTTTCATAATGCATTTGTCTTGGGTTCATAATGATGCCTCCTTAAATGGTAATCGTAACTATGTATAGTATAGCACAGTTCGTGCGGCGTGTCGCTTGACATTTTTCGCGTAGCAGATAAAATAGAAGGGTCTTTTGAAAAAGAGATTAAGGAGTGTGAAAATGAGTAAAAATTTCAAAAAAATGTTGTCTTACTATAAGCCATACCGCGGCATTTTCTGGGCGGATATGTTCTTTGCAACGGTGTCTGCTGCCGTCGCGCTGGCGATTCCGTTAGTGATACGCTACGTCACCTACACGCTTGTGTACGAGGATAAGGCGCAGATCATGTTCCAGATCAAAATCATTGCGGCTGCACTGTTTGCAATGGTGGCGGCAGACTGTTACAGCAAGTTTTTTATCTCGAATTACGGCCATGTGATGGGAGCGAAAATCGAGTACAACATGCGTGCCGAGATTTTTGAGCATCTGCAGAAATTATCCTTTTCGTTCTATGATAACCAGAAGGTCGGGCAGCTGATGAGCCGGATCACGACGGATCTGTTTGACATCACGGAGCTGATGCACCACGGACCGGAGAATATTATTCTCTCGGCGATCAAGATCATCGGTGCGTTTGTGATTCTGGTCAATATCAGCCCGCTTCTGGCGCTGGCGGCGTTCATCGTCCTGCCGTTTATGTTTGCGTACGCGTATTACCTGAATGGCAAAATGCGGCGTGCGTTCCGCCAGAACCGTGTGAAGATTGCGGAGATCAACGGGCAGATTGAGGATAACCTCTCCGGTATCCGCGTGGTAAAGTCGTTTGCCAACGAGGAGATTGAGAAGAAAAAGTTTAAGATTGGAAATGCGGGATTTTTGTCTGCCAAGAAGAACAGCTATCATTATATGGGAAGCTTTCAGGCGGGATTGGGCGCGTTCACGACACTGGTTCAGGTCAACGTCATTCTCGCCGGAACCATCCTTATTGCAAACGGTAAGGTCAATGTCAGTGATCTTGTCACATTTGTGCTCTACATCAGTGTATTTACCGATCCCGTGCGGACATTGATCGATTTCACGGAGCAGTTTCAGAACGGGTACAGCGGTTTCGAGCGCTTCTGCGAGATCATGGAGATCGAGCCGGACATCAAGGATCGGGCGGATGCAAAAGAGCTTACCGATGTGCGCGGAGATATTACTTTTGAAGATGTGTCGTTTCAGTACGAGGAGAATACTGAACAGGTATTGCAACATATCAATCTGACGGTCCCGGCGGGCTCTTACATGGCGCTTGTCGGAGCGTCCGGAGCGGGAAAAAGCACACTCTGCTCCCTGATTCCGCGGTTTTATGATGTGACGGAGGGGGCGGTGAAGGTCGACGGAACGGACGTGCGGGACCTCACCTTAAAGAGTCTGCGCGACCACATCGGAATGGTACAGCAGGACGTGTATCTGTTTGTCGGAACCGTGTATGAGAATATCCGTTACGGAAGACCGGATGCCACGAGGGAGGAAGTCATCGAGGCGGCGAAAAATGCCAATGCCCATGAATTTATTATGTCATTGCCGCAGGGATATGAGACTGACATCGGACAGCGGGGCATCAAGCTTTCCGGCGGACAGAAGCAGCGCCTCTCAATCGCGCGCGTCTTTTTGAAAAACCCGCCGATCCTGATCTTTGACGAGGCGACGTCGGCACTCGACAATGAGAGTGAAAAGGTGGTTCAGGACTCCCTGGAAAAACTGGCGAAAAACCGTACCACATTCGTGATTGCACACCGCCTTTCCACGATCAAGAATGCCGAGAAGATTCTTGTGCTGACCGAAAACGGCATCGAGGAAGAGGGAACGCATGAGGAACTCCTCGCAAAGAAGGGAATTTATGAAAAACTGTATCACATGCAGTTTCAGAAGCAGTGAACCGGAGAAATATTATAAAAAATATATGAAAAAAATGCATATGATTTGCAAAATGGAGGAAAAACGAGTAAAATATATGTGTTTTGGAACAAATGATGTATTGTAAGGAAAGGAAGAGATAGATATGACAAAGATTGACATTATTTCAGGATTCTTAGGTGCCGGAAAGACGACTTTCATCAAGAAGATGATTGATGAAGTGTTCACAGGCGAGAAGCTGGTGCTGATCGAGAACGAGTTCGGGGAGGTCGGCATTGACGGAGGATTTTTAAAGGATGCGGGAATTCAGATCACTGAGATGAACTCTGGCTGTATCTGTTGCTCACTGGTTGGCGATTTCGGCAGAAACCTGCATGAGGTGATCGGCAAGTATCATCCAGATCGTATCCTGATCGAGCCGTCCGGCGTCGGCAAGCTCTCGGATGTCATGAAGTCTGTGATTGACGTGGAGAAGGAAGAGGATGTAAAGCTGAACGGTCTCATCACGGTTGTAAATGCATTAAAGGCGAGCAAGCAGATGAAGGCATTCGGCGAGTTTTTCAATAACCAGATCGAATATGCGACCACTGTTGTGTTAAGCCGCAGCCAGAATGCGACGCCGGAGCAGCTGGAGCTCTGCGTAAAGCAGATTCAGTCCATCAACGATAAGGCCGCCATCATCACAACCCCGTGGGATTCCATCCGCGGAGAGCAGATTTTAAAGGTGGTAGAGGGACAGGATTCTCTTGAGAGAAAGCTGATGGCAGAGCAGCATGCGAAGGAAGAAGCCGAGGAGCATGAGCACGAGCATCATCACGACCATGACGAGCATGACCATGAGCATCACCATGACCACGACGATCATGATCATGAGCATCATCACGACCATGACGAGCATGACCACGAGGATCACGATCATGAGCATCATCACGATCATGACGAGCATGACCATGAGGATCACGATCATGAGCATCACCACGACCACGACGAGCATGACCATGAGCATCATCACGAGCACGGCGAGAACTGTACCTGCGGCTGCCACGATCACGATCATGAGCATCACCATCATCATGCGGATGAGGTGTTTACAAGCTGGGGAAAAGAGACGCCGCATAAGTTTACCAAGGCAAAGATTGAGGATGTCTTAAAGACTCTGTGCGAGACGGACGACTATGGAACCATTCTCCGTGCGAAGGGCATGGTGGAGGATGAGAACGGCTCCTGGATTTATTTTGACATGGTGCCGGGGGAGTACGAGCTGCGTGACGGCGAGCCGGATTATACGGGACGTCTGTGCGTGATCGGAACAGATATCGACGAGCACAGATTAGAGGAGTTATTTGGAATCGCTTAAGCTGTGAAGACTGCCTTTTAATAGTGAGATAAGACAGAGAGGAATAGAACATGCAGGAGATACCGATTTATTTATTTACCGGATTCATGGACAGTGGCAAGACGACTCTGATCAAGGAGACGCTGCTGGAGAACGGGTTTGCCGATCAGGGAAAGAGCCTGATCATCTGCTGTGAAGACGGAGAGGTGGAATATGATGAGGCAGAGTTGAAAAAAATCAATGCAAGCCTCGTGATGGTGGAGAATGAGGAAGATTTTACTGCTGATTTTCTCAATGCCATCAATATGAAATATCTGCCGGATCAGGTGTTCATCGAATATAACGGAACCTGGGGAATGGATACGCTCACCGAGACGGAGCTTCCGCGCGGGTGGATGGTGGTGCAGTCCCTTGCGACCGTGGATGCGACCACCTTTGATATGTATCTTGCCAATATGCGCACGATGATTATGGAACAGCTGTTTCAGGCGGACGTCGTGATCTTTAACCGCTGTGACGACAGCACGGATAAGGGAAAATACCGCAGAAATGTCAAGGCGCTCAACCGTAAGGCACAGCTTGTGTATGAGCGCGCGGACGGATCGCTCGACGAGCGCGAGGAGGAGCTGCCGTTTGACATCTCGGGAGATGAACTAGAGATTACAGATGCGGATTATGCAATCTGGTATATGGACTGCCTGGACAACCCGAAGAAATACGAGGGGAAGAAAGTCAGCTTTCTGGCGCTTGTATACAATCCTGACAAGCTCAAGAAGGGCATTTTTGTTCCGGGACGTTTTGCGATGACCTGCTGTGTGGAGGATATTACCTTCATCGGATTTAAGTGCAAATATCCGGATGAGGATAAGATTCTGCACAAGTCCTGGATTCATATTACCGCGCAGATCAAGGTGGAGTTTGCAAGAGAGTACAAGGGAAAAGGACCGGTACTGTATCCGATTTCCATTACACCTGCAGAAAAGCCGGAAGACGAACTTGTTTATTTTTCATAGGAGCAGAGTGCGTGGGCATTTTTTGAGAACCTCCTTGCTGGCAGAATGCCGGCAGGGAGGTTTTTGTTTAGAATGTAATACAATGAAAGAAAATACCGGATATTTACAAAAATGTGCGAAACATCTACAATGTAAGTAATAAAGTGTCATATTGCAGTATGAACGGAGGAAACAGATGAAAAAATTGGGTTTAGGGCCGAAAATGATTTTGAGCTTTCTTGTGGCGATTGCGGGAAGTGTTGTGATCTGTGGAGTGATTACATACAGCCGTACGAAGAATGTGTTAAACAGCAACATGCAGCTCACAAGCGAGCAGACGTTAGAGAGCGCGTTGAACAGTCTGCAGACGTATGAGAAGACGATCAGCCTTCCGGTGGATCTGCTGACGCGCAAGACTTCCATCAAGCAGCTGGAGTACGAGGATCAGTTTGATGACTATATTGCCAACGTGCAGGATGAACTGGTGGCGGCGTGCAAGGTAACGCAGGGAGCGGTGCGAAGCTATTATGCGACGTCCAGCGGAAAACTCATCACCGGATGGGTGAAGTACGAGGACAACGGTGATAAGACGGCGATGAACACCATCGAGGAAAATGTGGATCTGTCCGGGGAAGACTGGTATGTGAACTGCCAGGGCAGAAAGGCAAAAGTAAATTCTATTTTCAGCTATATCACACAGCCTTATGAGGATCCGCAGACAGGCGGGCAGATCTTCACCGTAGCGCAGGAGGTCAAATACAAAGATGTCTTAATGGGCGTTGTGGCGATGGATATTGATGCGGCGCAACTGGAGAATTATATCAGGAATATCCGCATTCTCAACACGGGATTTGCCATGCTGATCGATGCGGACGGCAATATTGTGATCGACAGTGACAAAAATACCTTTGCGGACGGAAATGTGACGGGTCTGGAATTCTGGACGCCGATTTCCGGAGAACTGAAGTCTCTGGAGGAGCAGAAGAGCGCCCTGGAGGAAGCGGGCGATGAGAGCGCTTCCGACATCACACTGGAGTCTGTATACACGATGCGTGCAGATGGCATGGACTGTGCGGTGACCGCGATGACAGACCAGGTGACAGGCTGGATTCTTCTGGGCTGCATCAGCGATGTCGAGAACACCGGCAATCTTGCGAAGATCAACGGTGCGCTGGTATTTGCGGGTGCGTTCGGAGTGATCTTCGGTATTGTGATCGCGCTTATTACCGCGTACAGCCTTGTGCGTGAGATCAAAAAGATTGAGCGTGCGACAGCTGCTGTGGCAGAGGGAGATTTTACCCAGACGATTGCGGTCACCAGAGGAGACGAGTTCGGTGCGCTGGAGACGCATTTTAACGATATGGTCAAGGATGTATCCACAGTGATCCGTGAGGTGGAGGATAAGTCCAGACATATTTTAGAGACTTCGGATCATATTTCCGAGATCGCGGGAGATACCAGAAGCACGATGGGACAGGTCGCGGAGGCGATCTCGAGCGTGGCTGACGGTGCGGTGAAGCAGGCGGAGAGCACGCAGGAGGCAAGCAGTGAGGTGGACAACCTCAAGAACAGTCTGGAGTCCTCCAGAGATTGTGTCAGCGAGATCAACCAGATGACCGAGGAGACGAACCGGATCAGTTCGGAGGGACTCGGCAGCGTGAAGGATCTGATCGAAAAATCACAGAAGACCGTAGAGAAGTCGAGCATGTCCCTTGCAGTGATGAATGAGATGATTGCCAGCATTGACAAGATTTTCTATATTTCCGATGCGATTGCGGATATTACGGCACAGACCAATTTGCTTTCCCTGAATGCTTCTATCGAGGCGGCGAGAGCCGGAGAGATGGGCAAGGGATTTGCGGTCGTTGCAGACGAGATCCGGAAGCTGGCGGATGAGTCAAAGGAATCAACGGATGAGATCAAGAAGATTATCACCGAGATTACGGACAAGTCCAAGCAGGTGGAAGAGACCATGCAGGAGAACGAGGAGCTTCAGTCGGAGCAGCAGAAAGCGATCGAGCGCACGGAAGAGGTATTCCGTCAGATTATCACGCAGATTGAGCAGCTGAATGCCGGCATGGAGAACATCAACCGGCTCAATGCGGACATGTCATCCAACAAGGATACGGTCGTAAGTCGTATGGAGGCGATTGCATCCGTATCGGAGCAGTCGGCAGCGGCGACGGAAGAGGTCAATGCATCCACAGATCAGGTCAACACGACGATGGCAGACATCACGGACTACACAAAGACACTTCAGAATATCGCGCAGGATTTGGAGCAGACGATCGAGAAGTTCCGTCTGATGGAAATTTAAAAATAAGGTTGACAAATACACGTTAATGTATTAAAGTAAATGACATACCGATAAACCTTTGAGAAAGAGTAGTAGACATTTATCCGAGATCACAGAGAGCTGCAGGCGGTGGGATTGCAGTATGGAGGGATTTGTTGAATGGACTTTTGAGGGCGGCCTGAACAGTGGATACGCAGGTAGGAGCCGCCGGGAACCGGACCCGTTATCCATCCGGCATGTATGATAGTGCATGAAGTGAGTGGACATTTTGTCAAGATGAGTGGTACCGCGATAATATTAGTTTATTACCGTCTCAAGCAATAGCTTGAGACGGCTTTTTTTATGTAATAGGAAAAAGGAGGAAATGATTATGAAAAAGAAAATGATGACAGCAGTTCTTGCAATGACGATGGTGGCAACAGCGGTGGCAGGCTGCGGAAGCAGTTCCGGCTCCGGTACGACCGTGGAATTGACCAATGAGGCAGGAGGAGACGCGCAGGCGGAGATACA
>OFMU01001769.1_pt1 | contig 12534 bp, 10 predicted proteins | sample 1541861 | NCBI WGS metagenome assembly OFMU01 (sample SAMN04209238, study PRJEB22552) | human gut metagenome | biome: gut; material: feces | host: Homo sapiens | place: USA: Oklahoma
CTGCTGCCACACCAAACCCAACAATACCCGGCACATTCTCAGTACCTGCACGGCGCTTTCTCTCCTGAGCTCCGCCGTGTACAAAGGAACGGATCTTGACACCTTTGCGAATGTAAAGAAAACCGATTCCCTTCGGTCCATTCAGCTTATGTCCACTGGAGCTGAGCATATCAATTCCTAACTCATCTACATTGATCGGCACCTGTCCAAAAGCCTGTACTGCATCTGTGTGGAAAAGGATGCCGTGCTCTTTGGCAATTGCACCGATCTCTTTGATTGGCTGAATAGATCCAATCTCGTTGTTTGCAAACATAACGGAGATTAGGATGGTCTCTGGTGTGATTGCTTTCTCAAGCTCGTCAAGCTTCACAATACCATTCTCATCTACATCAAGATATGTGATCTTCGCTCCGCGCTCTTTCTCAAGATATTCGCAGGTGTGAAGGATTGCATGATGCTCGATTTTGGTTGTGATGATGTGGTTTCCTTTGGATTTATATGCTTCAAAGGTGGCTTTCAGGGCCCAGTTATCAGACTCTGAGCCGCCAGCTGTGAAATAGATTTCTTCTTTCTTGGCGCCAAGTGCATCTGCGATCTGGCCTCTTGCCTTGCTGACGCCCTCTTTGCTCTTGGATGCGAAGTCGTAAATGCTGGATGGATTTCCATACATTTCAGTAAAATAAGGAAGCATTGCTTCTACTACTTCCGGAGCGGTCTTGGTAGTAGCCGCATTATCCAGATATATCATTTTTCCCATTTTTCTTCCTCCTGGTTTATTGGTATCAATTCGATATGAAAGACTCCCGGGAAAGGGTTATTTCATCTATCTCCTTAGGTACTTTTCTATTTCCTAGTATTTCGCTTGGATTTCTATCCCACTTTACCAGATAATAGCAGTTCTGTCAAGGCACATTTACAGCATAAACTAACTAAAAGGATGAAGAGGATAGGCGGATTCTTATGTCTGACAAACTTTTTATCAAAGGAACCCTGATTCTTACTCTTACCGGCCTTGTCAGCCGCCTGATGGGTTTCTTCTATAGAATATTCTTATCTCATACTATTGGTGCACAGGGAGTGGGAATTTACCAGCTTACGCTTCCGGTTCACGCAATCGTATTGGCAGCCTGCTGTATGGGCATTCAGGCTGCTATTTCCAGGCTGTGTGCCTCTTTCACTGCCCTTGGAAAAGAAAAAGAGTCCAGAGATGCGTTGCTTCTTGGAACATTTCTTTCGATGGCACTTTGCGGACTTTTATCTTTTCTGGTCTATTGGAATGCAGATTTTGTGGCTTCTGCCTTGTTAAAAGAGCCGCGTACTACGGTTCTGCTTCGTATTCTTGCCTTTAGTTTTCCTTTTGCAGCCTTGCATTCATGCGTAAACAGCTTTTATTATGCCAGAAAAACGACTGGAATTCCAGCTTTTATCCTGCTTCTTGAGCAGACTTCCCGGATCGGCAGCACTTACGTGATCTACCTGATTCTGATTTCCCAGAAAAAAGAGATTACCCCTGTAATAGCGACCGGAGGTGCACTTTTCAGTGAGCTTACAGCCACTGCAGCATGTATGTTGGCGCTTGGGCTGGATTTTTCCAGGGAAAATTACAAACCAGCCGCCAGACTGCTTCGACGTATTTTACGAGTATTTTCTCGTATAAACAAAGGCACTCACAGAAATTCACCTTCTGCTGTAAAATATATTTCACATATACAACCAGCTTCTGCTAAAAACAATACTGCCACTTCCATAAATGCTCTTATAAAAGAGATCGTCCAGATTGCAGTTCCCCATTCTGTCAACCGGCTGCTTCTTACCTTACTCTCTGGCATCGAAATGGTTCTGATTCCCCAAAGACTGCTTCTGGCTGGAATAAATCGGACTGATTCCCTGTCTGTGTACGGAATTTTTACCGGAATGGCGCTGCCGCTGATTCTTTTCCCGGCAACACTGACAAATTCTGCCTCTGTTATGCTGATGCCTTCTGTGGCTAGTTTACAGGCCCTCGGTCATGAAAAAAAAATCCGTCATGTGATCCGCCGCACCTGTGAAAACTGCTTTTTCTTCGGAGCCTTCTGTACATTCTTTTTCTTTATTTTCGGAAAATCACTGGGAAATTTTCTTTTTCACAGTGAAACTGCGGGGATTTACATAAGGACGTTAGCTTTTATCTGCCCTTTTCTTTATACAAATACTGCACTGGAAAGTATTCTGAACGGCCTCGGGCGCCCGGATACCTGCCTTTTTCACAATATTGCAGGAGTGTGTATCCGAATTGGATTTGTTTTCTTTTCCATTCCTGTGCTTGGAATCCGTGGATATTTTTACGGAATGCTCCTTTCCCAACTAATTCTTACCTTGCTTCATTTCATTTATCTAAACAGACTGGAGCGTGTTTGAAAAATCATTCCTGCAATTTGCCTATCGACATTTTTTCCATCATAGTCTATAATATTGAATCGAAAATAAATTTTGCCGATAAAAGGAGAAAATACCATGGGATTTGAATTCATCAAAAAGCTTCCAACCCCCGACGAGATCCGCAACCAATATCCCATTGATGCAAAGATCAAGGCACTGAAAGAGAAACGTGATCAGGAAATCCGTGACGTATTCACTGGAAAATCCGATAAATTTCTTGCAATCATTGGTCCCTGTTCTGCAGATAATGAAGATGCTGTATGCGACTATCTGCTGAGACTTCGCAAAGTTCAGGACAAGATCGCGGATAAAGTTTTAATCATTCCTCGTGTTTATACAAATAAACCTCGTACTACCGGAGAGGGTTATAAAGGAATGGTACACCAGCCAGATCCGGAGAAAAAACCTAATATGCTTGCCGGTCTTGTTGCCATCCGTAAAATGCACATCCGCGCTATTGAGGAGAGCGGATTTACCTGTGCGGACGAGATGCTTTACCCAGAGAACTGGCGTTACCTTTCCGATCTTCTTTCCTATGTTGCTGTAGGTGCACGTTCCGTAGAGGATCAGCAGCACCGCCTGACTGTCAGCGGCATGGAAGTTCCTGCAGGTATGAAAAATCCTACAAGCGGCGATTTATCTGTTATGCTCAACTCTGTGGTAGCAGCACAGGGTGGACATCGTTTTATTTACAGAAGCTGGGAAGTGGAAACCACAGGCAATGAACTTGCTCATACCATTCTCCGGGGTGCAGTCAATAAACACGGAGAAGCTATTCCAAATTATCATTACGAAGATCTCATACGTCTTTATGACTTATACAGCAAAAAAGATCTGCAAAATCCGGCCGTTATCGTGGATGTCAACCATTCTAACTCCGGCAAACAATACAAAGAACAGATTCGTATTGTAAGTGAAGTGCTTCACAGCCGCAACTACAATCCTGATGTAAGAAAACTCGTCAAGGGTGTCATGATTGAAAGTTATCTGCTGGAAGGCCGTCAGGATATCAGCGACCATATGACTCCTGGCTGTTCTATCACCGATCCTTGTCTGGGATGGGAAGATACAGAACGTCTGCTCTACGATATTGCCGAAAAATGCTAAAGGGGGCTCACAGCCCCCTTTTATTGTTCCATTTGACGTCCAAGAAATCCTGCTGCTGTTTTTACCAGCATTTGCTCTGAATTTCCAAATCTTTCTCCTGCACTTTTTCCAACCAGCGCCACAGAACCAATCGCATCACCGGAACAAATGATTGGCTGTACGATCAGCTCTGATGAGGATTCTTTCTGATTTTCCACAAGCGGCAGTATTTTTCTTTCTCCTGTATGATAACATTTCATTTCTCTCTCCGTGATCACTCGATCCAGTTCTTTACTGATTGCCTTTCCCATCAGTTCCCTGCTGCCCTGTCCGGATGCGGCAACCACCTGATCATGATCCGTAATACATGCGATCATACCTGTTGTCTGTGCCAGCGATTCTGCATATTCTTTTGCAAAAACACTCAACTCTCCAATCGGGGAGTATTTCTTTAAGATCACTTCCCCCTCTTTATCTGTAAAAATTTCAAGCGGAGTTCCTTCTTTAATCCGTAGTGTACGCCGAATCTCCTTTGGAATAACAACTCTTCCAAGATCATCAATGCGCCGGACGATTCCTGTAGCTTTCATGTGCTTTATGTTCCTCCTGTTGTTTTTCCGTATTTTATATCTTCTCCTGAATCTGCCCCAGGTGATGTATGGATATTATATGGAAAAAAAGGAGAATTATGTACTTTACTTATAAAACGCCGCAATTATTTTCAGTGCATCTTCATTGATATTTCCAGGAACTGGTTCCGGACGTGCCAGATAAAATCCCTGCAGAAGATCAACTTCCAGTTCCAGTACTTTCTGGATCTCCTCCGGTGTTTCAAGTCCCTCTGCAACGATCTTCATATCACGTTTATGTGCATATGCGACAATATTTTCCACAATCTGCTGTTTATCCGGATCCGTATCAATATCACGGATGATCGAAAGATCTACTTTGATATACTTCGGTGCCAGATCAAGAAGACTCTTCTCGTTACTGTATCCACTTCCGTAGTCATCCAGTGCAAAAGCACCCTCAAATCCTAGTGCATTTTTCTTTGTTTCCAGTGCATGATAATCAATAGATTCTTCTTCTGTGATCTCAATAACAATCTGTTTCTGCAACTCTGCATAACGATTATTAAATTCTATCTCATCTTTTGCTGCCATATGCTGACTCGCAATAGAATTGATAAACAGAAGCGCATCGCCTTTGATTCGTTTCTTTTCCCTGAGATCAGCAAAGGCTTCTGTCGCCCGGAACATGGTCATTCGTTCAATTTCACGCAATGCACCCTCTTCACGTGCGATCTTCATAACCACATCCGGTCGTTTTAATATTGGAAGATTGGCACGCATCAATGCCTCATATGCTTCAATCTTACCTGTTTTTGCCGATATGATAGGCTGGAAATAGTAAGTAACCAGCTCTTCTTTAACAAAACGATGAAATTCTTTACGAATCTGACTGTCACGGTATTTCTCTTCATATGCCTTCTGGTCAAATTCTGCAATTCTTCCCTTATCTGTCTGTTTTACCTGATACATGGCAAAATCTGCATGTTTTCTCATAACACCGAGGCTGTTACTGTCCTCCGGATACCATGCAATTCCTCCGGAGATACTTAAGTGGAATTCCTGTCCGTCCGGAAGACGGATGATCCTGGAAGAAATTTCTCTTTTCAGTTTACTTATTTCCTTACGAATCGCATTCTGACTCTCATAACCATAAAACAGAATATTAAATTCATCTCCTGAAATATGTGCACACAAGGTTCCTTTCGGAGTACCTTCTTCCAGACACATGCCAGCCTGGCGGATATACTCATCTCCCCAGTCATGTCCAAATGTGTCATTGATGTATTTCAGGTTATCCAGATCCAACATAATAAATGCAGCATGTCTGATTTTTTTTCTTCTGCCAAAGATGGATTCGCTTTCACGTTTGAATGCACGTCTGTTATAGAGGCCTGTCAACGTATCATAATCTCGTTCATGTTCAATACGAAGGCGTTCTCTCATAGAAACAGTTACATCTTCCACGAGACCGATCTGTACCCAGTTCTCATTTTTGACTTCCATTCGCACATAACGAACACCTTTTTCCGGAATTCGGATACAGTACAGTTTTGTGCTACCTGATTTTGTTTTATAAAGATTCTTTTCTGTATACTCTTTTAAAATCTCTCTGAATTTTTCTATATTCATGGGGAGCTCCGCGCTTAACGGAATTCCCAGTATAGAGAAAAAGTTCTCCGTATAAAAAACACTTCCTGTATCAAACCGGAGTTCATATCCTCCAATCTCTACACTTGCCATTTCCATGATCCACAGAAATTTGGTAGATGTGTTCAGCACTTCTCTGCTCAGTCCAGTGATCGCAGTAGAAAACTTATCCAGTTCACGAATCCCTGTTTCTGACAGATTTGGAATGCTTCCCTGATTTTGTTGTGCCGCTTCTACTTCATCCGATAAGCTCGCTACCGGTTTTGCCAGGCGGCGACTTACTATAAAGCTGCTGAGCAGACCAAACAGTAATGTCGCAAAGATCGTCAGTTTCACAAGAAGCATAACATGATTTGTAAATGCATACAGATTTTTATCCTGTACAATTCCGACAAGAAGCCACTGCTCATCCGAAAACGGGGCATTCTTATTATAAAGAGTCAGTGGATAGACAGAAGCAATATAATTATCCTTCCATATCTCTGCCTCATAGATATTTTTTTCCGTACGTGTCATTTTAATCTCTTCATCCGGAATACTTAACCATCTATTGCTTCTGGAAGAAGGATTTATTACATTTACAGAAATCTCAGAATCACTGAGTGTGTCTGCGGTTTCAGCCAGCAGATAAGTTCCAGTCCCACTGTTTTGCAGTTCTTCATATGGAATCAGTTCCTGAATATAGCTTGTCATCATTTCTACACCGACAACACCATAAACCGTTCCATCAGACAGAATCAACGGTATCGAATATGCAATAACAGGACGATCATCTCCCTCAAGTGTATATGATACCGGTGTCCAGTGTCCATAATCAGATACATTCAGCTTTTCACTGTCTTTATATGCAGTCTGGAAAACAGGATAAACAATTCCATTTTTGCCATAACCCTTATATTTGATCGCCGGCATCCATCCTCTGTCCGTAGAAATTCTCAGCGATTTTACCAGCTTTACAGGAGAACGTTCCAGCAGTAGATCATAATTTCTTTCCGATGCAGTCGTTGTCGGATCCTGATCTCTGATGTAAACACAGGGCATAAACGAATCAATCTCACATTCATCCATATCATCCGTGTTCAGAATCACAAAAATTCCATTTACAGATCTGTGCCTCATCACATTGATCAGGCTGTCACTGACTGTTTCCAGAAGTTCTGTACTTCGATCTTCATTATTTACCAATTCCTCTACACTGATATTCTCCACTGCAGTCTGATTCTCGACAGCAATATTGATCGTTCCTGCCAGGGATGAAAGATTCTGGGTTTCTTCCAGCGTATTCTGCAGATAATTCTGACGGTTTTCCACCTGTTTCTTCAAAATCTCTATGGCATTACGATTCATCTGCATTCCTACATTTCCAAAATACAGTGTTCCGATCAAAAGTGCCACTTCTATCCCGAGAACGATCAGCATTGCCGCAAATATAAATTGAAAAATGGATTTTCCCTGTTTCCTGTGCTGCCTCATTCAGAGAAATCCTCCCTTTCTGTAATCAGAGACTGTATTGTCTCAAATAGATTACTGTCCATCTTCATAAGCCTGCAGTTTTGTTAACGTCTCTTCATACCAGTTATCAAAATATTCATCTGAAATAAAGTCTGCAACAGCTTCTTTTTGTTCATGTTTATCTCCTTCCGATAACCGCTTGTGCATAATTATTTTTATGCCATTGCATGCAATTATACCATTAAAAAAACAGTACTTCAATAAACAGTACTGTTTTACTCATCTGGTGTCTAAAATATTATATTTTTATAAACTTTACTGATACCCCTTTACTTTTATGTACAAGTGCGTTATAGTTTCAATATATTCGATACGTAGTATTGATTACTACATGATGTGTTTTTAAATATTTTTCGATATTTCTATCATCAGGAGGCGTTATTATGAAACTTAAATTAAAAGATCCCTGGAGTGCTATCACACACGGCATTGCATTACTTCTTGCAGCAGCCGGTGCAGCACCTTTACTCTTAAAAGCTGCTCATGGTGAAAATGCACCTCTGCATATTACAGCACTTGCTATTTTTATTCTCACTATGATCCTTCTCTATACAGCAAGTACGGTTTACCATTCTGTAGATTCTACAGAGAAAGTAAACCGTCGGCTCAGAAAAATGGATCACATGATGATCTTTGTTATGATTGCAGGAAGTTATACTCCAATCTGTCTCATCGCACTTCATAACAGAACCGGCTATATCCTCTGTGCACTTGTATGGAGTATCGCAATCCTCGGTATTCTTCTCAAAGGATTATGGATCACATGTCCCAAATGGCTTTCTTCCGTACTCTATATTGGAATGGGATGGCTTTGTGTACTTGCTTTCGTTCCTATCTTTCATTCCCTTCCGCGAGCCGGATTTGGATGGCTTCTTGCCGGTGGTATCATCTATACGATCGGTGGTGTGATCTATAGTTTGAAACTTCCTTTATTTAATGCACGTCACAAAAATTTCGGCTCTCATGAAATCTTTCATGTATTTATTATGCTTGGAAGTGCCTGCCACTTTATTGTAATGTATTGCTTTATATCTACCCTGCCAGTCTGAGGCAGGGTATTTTTTATTAGTCCGCAGAAGTCTCTGTCCAGAACTCCATCAGTTTCAGTTTTTCTTTTCTTGTCAGCTGCTTGATTGCATATTCCCGTCTCATTGCTTCTTCTTTTGTCGCATATCCCTCATAATATACAAGTTCCACCGGACGTTTCGCCCTTGTATATTTCGCTCCGGCTTTTCCTTCATTATGCGCTTTCAGCCTTTTCTCCACACAGTTTGTCCAACCTGTATAAAGTGTTCCGTCAGCACACTTCACCATATACGTATAGTTCATAAAATACCTCATTCTATGTAAAGAACAGCTTCCGGAATTTTGAAATTCCATCCACCGTTCTCGTTTCTATAAAAAGCAGCCGGTCAAAGATTTGTATTTTCTCTAAGAAACAACAGGCAGGCAGGCAAATACCGGCTGCGAATTTTTACTATTCCTACCTGCTTTATTATACGTTCCAATTCTGTTTTTGTGAATATCTTACGGAAGATAGGCAATCGGATCTACCGGCTCCCCGTCTTTCTTCATCGCAAAATAAAGATTACTGCCTTCCTTGCTGTAATACTTTGTCGGCTGTCCTATATATCCGATCACTTCCCCTTCTTTAACTGTATCTCCTTCCTGCACCGTCAAATCTGTCAGCTGTCCATAAATCGCCTGATACCCGCTTCCGATCTCCATCGTCACCGTTGTACCAGTCTGGGCATTTTCTTCAATAGAATACACGGTTCCCGGAACAGATGCCAGAACAGGAGCTCCTTCCACCGCCTGAACAGCAATTGCCGGACTCAGTTTATACTGATCCAAAGTTGGAAAATACACAGTCTGGTCCATGTTATAATCCATAAGAATATTACCGTCTACCGGCCATTCCATCAATGTATCTTCTGAAAAACTTAATTTTGGCGCTTCCTGTACACTTGCAGATGTATTCACTGTCCCATTCTCATTTGTACTCTGTTCTGCCGAAAGTATACTTTCTGACGTAAATGTACTTTCGGTTGATGAAGATCCTGCTTCCGTGGTTTCACTTCCTGCATCTTCACCTTCTGTCTGACTCATTCCTTTCTCTGACGTATGATCTGTCGAAATATTACTTTCCAGTTCAGCCTCTACAAGACTTGTTCCTGCATCTACAGCATTATCCGTCGTGTTTTCTGTACTCAGACTTTCATCATAATATGAAGGAACTTTTTCCGGAACTGACTCATCCTTCCCGGAAGTTCCCAATTGATAAACTCCTATGCCGGCCGCTGCCAGAACTGCCAGAAGGGCCGTATTTGCTACATATTTTGCGATTCTGCCTTTTGTCATATTCTTTTCACCTCTGCTCATAATCGTTTCGTGACCACACCTTTTGTCTGCTGTCACATTTTTACTATATTTACAGGGTGTCCAGAATGCTGCAAAATATACCGTTCTATTTAATTTTTTGTAATATCCATCAAAGGAAAATATGTATTCAGGATTTCTTTCCAGTTTTTTCCCTCTTTTGCCAGTTTATTACCTCCATACTGAGAAAAACCAAGCCCATGTCCTTTTCCTTTACTCAAAAAACGTACCTGTTCTCCCGTTTTCTGCATGGAAAAATCAGACGAAGCAATTCCCATCCCTGTAACAAAAGACTCTGCTTCCACAATATTTTCATCTGCCATAAGACTGACCACATACCCGCTGTCTTCCCTCTCCACAATTCTTAATTCCACCGGAAGCTGCTGCTTCGCTATGTAAGTACTATTCAGATACCCTGGTGCTGTTTTGTCTGAATTACTGTCCACTGCTTTAAGATAGGCATATTCTTCATTATGAAATGCGGTTTCTCCATCTCTCGTCTGCCCGGCACTGATCTGGTGATATGGAACCAGCTTCAATTCCCCATTATATGTCAGCACCTGACCGGAAGTATCTTCTACTGCCTCTTCATAAACTTTGTCTACTTTTTCCCACACACTCCAGCAGGACGGAAGTTCATCTCTGAGTTCCCGGCAAGTCTCAAAAAATTTCTCACTTCTGGCATCTCTTTCTTTTTTATTTTGATCTCCATTTCTATTTATACTCTCTTTTTCTCCAATTTTCCTGTACAGATTGCTTCTTGCAATAACAGCCTGTGCTTTTATAGTTTCCGGCTCATAATCTGAAGAAATCTGAAGTGCCAGAATAACCGGTAAGACTGTCTCAGAATCCGCTTTTTGATTCAGAACCGCCATATCGTATCCATTTATCAGAATCGTTATCAAATACGGAAGCAACAGCAATACAACAATATTTGAAAAATACATACGACTGTTTTTTTTCATACAGATAACCTTTATGTAGTTTATATACTATATGTATTCTATGTTTCTTTTAACCATCATTTCACAATTTTTATCTGTTTAAATGATATGTTCATGCTATAATAGGAATACTAAATTATTGGAGTGACCTGTATGATTGCAATTTATCTTTCCCCCATTTACCTGCTGTTGAATCTGTATATCCTGCGATGGGCATATCTATGGATGGGCACATGCCACAGTATTCTCCGTACTTTGGGATTTCGACTTATATTCGCAGTAATCTATGTATTGCTCTCCACAAGTCTGCTTACAGGATTTCTTATTAAAAATCCAAAATCTCTTCATCGAATGCTGAAAATAACCGGAAACTATTTCCTGGGAATCTTTCTCTATACACTTGTAATCATTCTGCTTGCCGATTTTGGACGAATCCTTCTGAAATATGTATTTCATGCATCATGGATTCATTCCAGAACAGCTTTTACAGTTGCCGGTGCAATCTGTGCACTGTTGATTCTTCTCTTAAGTGCATGTGGAATTTTTCATGCCAAATATATAAAAACAACTTCTTATGACGTAATAATAAATAAAACAATTCCTGAGCGCACCTCCATGAAAGTTGTTCTTCTGGCAGATACACATTTTGGCTACAATGCCGGCGTTCTCCATGCCAGAGAACTGGTACGTAAGATCAATAAACAGAAACCTGATCTGGTATGTATTGCAGGGGATATTTTTGATAATGAATACGATGCGATTCGAAACCCGGAAAAACTTGAAAAAACTCTTCGTGGCATAAAGTCCACTTATGGTGTATATGCCTGCTGGGGAAATCATGATCTGAATGAAGAAATTCTTGCAGGCTTTACCTTTAAACATAAAGATGGAGATCTTTCCGACATAAAAGATCCCCGCATGAAAAAATTTCTTGAAGATTCCAATATTCATATACTGGAAGATGAATCTGTTCTGATCAATGATCAATTCTACGTAATCGGACGCAAAGATGCCTCCCTCACAGAAAAGATTCATGAAACTAGAAAAGCCCCCGCCCAGCTTACCGAAAAACTGAACAGGGACAAACCCATTATTATGATCGATCATCAGCCAAAAGAATTACAGGAACTTGCTGATGCAGGCGTAGATCTCGATCTGTGTGGACATACACATAACGGTCAGACATTCCCCGGAAACTTTACCATCAAACTGATGTGGGAGAATCCATGTGGTCTTTTAAGTAAAGACAACATGACTAATATTACGACTTCCGGAGCCGGTGTCTGGGGGCCGGCAATGCGTATCGGCACTGACAGTGAAATCTGTTCTATTAATATTCAACTGAAAAAAGCTTAAGCACTTCCAAAAACTGTTTTCTTATTCCTATATAATAAGGAAACAGTTTTTGTTTTTATATCACCCGGACCCTGAAGCCAGAAAAAGAGTTTTTTCCACATTCGATTGCGTTTCAGATAACTGCTTATCCACAAACTACGCATTTTATCCATAACGCTCTGTGTAAATCTATCTGCCACATGTCTCTCTCTGGTGGATAAAATCTCTGAAGCGGCATTATTCTCTGCTATTGCAGCGGTTACATTCTTTCCAGGAACCATACTTACCATAAGACAAATGACCGCGGTTATCAGCATATGAAAACACTCTCGCACTTTCTTCATAATGATCCTCCTTCTATTTCCAGTCATTTAAGTTCCAGTCAGCATGTCCAGCATCAGGACTGCGCACTTCCCACTACTACACATGTAATATAATATATGCCAAACACGTAATTTATAGAACCCATATGTCCAAAACTGTTTTACACTGTAACCAAATATGTAACAGTGAAATAGTATTTTATTCTCTCGAAATTCTTTAAACACCAACAAAAAAGGTACTATCATAACGATAGTACCTTAAATTCATGAGACATCGGGGATTCGAACCCCGGACAACTTGATTAAAAGTCAAGTGCT
>OFMU01001791.1_pt1 | contig 12421 bp, 9 predicted proteins | sample 1541861 | NCBI WGS metagenome assembly OFMU01 (sample SAMN04209238, study PRJEB22552) | human gut metagenome | biome: gut; material: feces | host: Homo sapiens | place: USA: Oklahoma
CAATAACAACGATGTTGCCGGAAGTGGTCTTGGTTGCGTTGTTGATCATATCGATCATGGTCTTGGTTTTGCCGGAGCCTTTGGCGCCAACGATCAGTTTAATCATAAGAAGTGACCTCCTTTATATTGAAGCGGAAACAGGCATTAGCCAAGCTTTGCCTCCAGCTCCGCTTTGCGATCCTCATAACCAGGTTTGCCAAGCAGGGCAAACATGTTTTTTTTGTAGCTTTCCACGCCGGGCTGGTCAAACGGATTGACGCTCAGCAGATAACCGGAAACAGCGCATGCTTTCCAGAAGAAGTAAATCAGGTAGCCAACATTATAAGCATCCAGAGAATCTACTTCAATCACGCCGATCGGCACGCCGCCATCATTATGGGCCAGAATGGTGCCTTCCATGGCCTTGCGGTTTACAACGCTCATGTTCTGGTCAGCTAGGAAATTCAGACCATCAAAGTTGCCTTCCAGCGGTTCAATGTAAAAATCTTCACGGGTATTCTTGATATCGACATAAGTCTCGAACATCGTGCGGCTACCATCCTGCAGGAACTGGCCCATGGAGTGCAGGTCAGTCGAGAAGATGCAGGAAGTCGGCATCAGACCTTTCTGGTCTTTGCCTTCGCTTTCGCCAAACAGCTGCTTGTACCATTCGTTCATCATGGTAAAGTCGGGCTCAAAAGCGGCCAGGGTTTCCACAACCTTGCCCTTGCGGTACAGGATGTTGCGGGTCATCGCATAACGATAAGCATCGTTATCCTTGCTGCAAACGCTGTAAGCTTCGCGGGCATCAGCAGCACCTTTCATCAGGGCATCAATGTCGATACCGGCACAGGCGATGGGCAGCAGACCAACGGCAGTCAGAACAGAGTAACGGCCGCCAACATCATCAGGAACAACAAAGGTCGGCCAGCCCTGTGCATCAGCTAGCTGCTTCAGGGTGCCTTTGGCACGGTCAGTGGTGGCATAAATGCGCTTGTTCGCCTCTTCCGGGCCAACGGAATCTTCCAGCAACTTGCGCAGAACGCGGAAGGCCAGAGCGGTTTCGGTGGTGGTACCGGATTTAGAAATAACATTGATGGAGAAACGCTTACCCTTGGTCACCTTAATGATGTCGTTCAGGTAAGTGGGAGAAATTGTGTTACCGCAGAAATAAATCTTCAGGCCGTCCTCGGTATCGTTGTGATACAGACCCTTGACTGCTTCGACAACAGCGCGTGCGCCCAGGTAAGAGCCGCCGATACCGGCGACCAGCAGCACATCGGAATCTTCACGGATCTTTTTGGCTGCTTCCTTGATACGGGCGAACTCTTCCTTGTCATAATTAACAGGCAGGTCCAGCCAGCCCAAAAAATCATTGCCAGCACCGGAACGGGATTCCAACTGCTGGTGGGCAAGCTCGACCTGCGGGAAGATCGTATCATATTCTTCGGGACGGATAAACTTTGCAAGATGTTTGCCATTGTATTTGACACTCATCGCTTAAATCCTCCTCATCCATGATTTAGTAACTTCATGATACAGTTTTTGCACTTGATTGTCAAGCCAAAACCTGGCGTTTTTCATCCGTTTTGCACAAAACCTTACGCTGTAAGCCATAAAGCATTGACAACACGCCGGAAACAACCGCTAAAACTGCGCGCGTCAACGGGCTTTGCCGCAATAATTGGGCAGCTTTGCAAAATGCCCTGGCTGTTTTTGATGTTTAGGCTGCCGATAACCGAACCTTCCCGGATGGGTGCCTCCAGCGTTCGCGGAAGTTCAACTTCAGCTTGCAGGGCGCTGCCCTGCCCTTTTACGGCCAGGCAGCGCTCCGGCGCGGTGTAACATAGTTCCAGCGTGGGCTCTTCACCCTTCTGCACGGGCAGTGTTTTGGGGGCGTCTGCCGGGATGGGAACCAGCGCACTTTCAAACATAGCGAAGCCATAATCCAGCAGGCTGGTGGCAGCGGCAAAGCGCTCCTTGCCGCTGGAAGAACCCAGCACAACAGCAATCAGCCGCAAATCATCCCGCGATGCACTGGCGGAGATGCACACACCGGCCTTGCCGGTTGTTCCCGTTTTCAGCCCGGTGATGCCATTATAACTTTTCAGCAGTTTGTTGGTGTTCACCAGTTGGGTTGCACCGCCGCGCAGGGTATCCATCCATACAGTGCAGTAATTTTCAATTTCCGGGTGGTTCAGCAGCATTTCCCGGCTCATGATGGCGACATCGCGCGCGGTGGAAAGGTGGCCGTCTTCATCCAGCCCGCAGGCGTTGCGGAACGTGGTGCTCTGCATACCCAGCTCTTTGGCGCGGGCGTTCATGCGCTCCACAAATACCGGCTCGCTGCCACCAATAAATTCGGCAACGGCTACTGCGGCATCATTGGCGGAGGAAATACAGATGGCTTTCAGCATTTCATCTAATGTCAGCTGTTCGCCGGGTTCCAGCCAAATCTGGCTTCCACCCATATGATAGGCGTGTTCGGATACGGGGACGATATCACTCAGGCTGACCTTCCCTGCTTCCAGTGCTTCAAAGGTCAACAGCAGCGTCATAATCTTGGTGATGGAGGCGATAGGGCGGGACTCGTCGGCGTTCTTTTCATATAAGACTGTGCCGGAATCTTCATCAATCAGGATAGCCGCCTGGCAGGGAACATCAAAATCCCGATCGGTGGCCGGGTTAATATCCAGCGCTGCACAGGGCAGTGCATTCGAGATAAAAAATAATCCCAAAATCAGGGCTGCAACCCGCTTTTTCATGACCAAAGCCTCCCCTGCCATCGTCTTTGGCCGGGCGCTGCCCGGCAAGAATGTTTTTTGCTTTGGTGATATTGTATGCGGTATAAGGGATGTTTATTGCAGCCGCATGGGTATTACCACTCATCTTTTTCTGTGTGGGCGGTGGAGCCTTGTCAGAATGGGCAGATTCTATTATAATACCAATAGAGCGTTAACCAATAGAAGGACGGAATACGATGAGAGTTTGTTTTTATACCCTCGGCTGTAAAGTCAACCAGAACGAAACGGGTGCGTTGGCCCAGCTGTTTGAGCAAAATGGGTTTACCGTAGTAGAAGAAAAAGACGGTGCGGATGTTTATGTGGTCAACAGCTGCACCGTGACGAACTTTGGCGACCAGAAAAGCCGCAAGTGGCTGCGCCGCGCCAAACGCGAAAACCCCGGCGCGGTGACAGTTCTGACGGGCTGTTACCCGCAGGCGTTCCCGGAAGAAGCCGCTAAAATTGAAGAAGCCGATGTGGTAACGGGTTCCGGCAACCGCCACGCCATTTTGCAGGATGTGCAAAAAGTGTTGAACGGCGAGGAAACCAAGGTGGTGGACATTCGCCCGCACCAGAAGGGCGAAAGCTTTGAAGAACTGCCGATGGACCGCTTTGCAGATCACACCCGCGCATTTGTGAAGGTAGAAGATGGCTGCAACCGCCGCTGCGCTTATTGCGTGATTCCCCGCGCCCGCGGCCCAGTGCGCAGCCGCAGCGAAATAAGCATTCTGGAAGAACTGCGCCGCCTGGCGGCATCCGGTTACTGTGAAGTTGTACTGACGGCAATCAGCCTGCCCAGCTATGGCAAAGATACCGGAACGGGCCTGGCGGAGCTGGTGGAACATGCGGCGGCTGTGGCGGGCATTGAGCGCATCCGCTTGGGCAGCCTTGACCCGGATATGCTGACGGATGACGATATCCGCCGCCTGGCTGCTGTGCCGAAGCTTTGCCCGCAGTTCCATCTGAGCCTCCAAAGCGGCAGCAGCAAGACTCTGCGCGCCATGCGCCGCCCTTATACCACGGAACAGTATGCCGCCGTTGCCGCAAAGCTGCGAGAAGCTTTTGGCGAGGAAAACGTGAGCATTACGACCGATGTGATTGTGGGCTTTCCCGGTGAGACGGAGCAGGATTTTGAGGACAGCATGGCATTTGTGGCAGGACAGCGCTTTTTGAAAGTACATGTTTTCCCCTATTCTCGCCGCGAAGGAACGCCCGCGTTCGATTTTCCGAATCAGGTCCCGGAGCATGAAAAGGAATCCCGCAGCCGTCGCATGACCGCCGCTGTGGAGAAGGTACGCGCAGAACTGGCCCATGCAGCACAGGGGCGCACGGCACAGGTGCTGCTGGAAACCCCACTGTCCTCCACCTTGTTCACCGGATACACCAAACAATATCTGCCAGTTGTGGTCAATGCGCCGGGGCACAAAAGCGGTGAAATCGTGACCGTAACACTGGGTGAATGGGACGGCAAGCGCTGCCGCGCCCAGGCACAGTGATGGACAAGGCGGGAAAACATAAAATTTGCGCGGTTTTTTCTTGAATTTCCGGGTTTTCCTCTTGTAATAAAGGCGGTTTCTTGGTAAAATCTTAACAGGAGCCGTATCGTTATTATTTTAACTTAGAGCATGGAGAACAGCAATTTCCATTGCGGCGCACATCCAGCAAATGTGCGTGTGCGGGGCCGAACCGCGGCTTTGCATATACGGCCAATTAGAAGTTTTGTGTAAGGAGCATAAGCACAATGAGAGGCATTTATACCCCTGTAACCGACATTCGGCGCAAGGTATTTACCGAAGTTGCCCGCATGTCCTATGAGAGCAATGAAATGGCAGATTACGCGAAGGAAATCCGGGACCTGCCCTTTAAGATCATGCCCGGCGAGGACTCTTCGCTGCGCAGCAGCATCTTCCTGGAGAGAGCGATTGTTTCTGAACGCATCCGTCTGGCTATGGGCCTTTCTCTGCGCCCGGTTACCGAGAGCGTTTCCGCTACCGAAGACCTGGAGCACAGCGTAATTGCTGACAAGTACTATGAGCCGCCGCTGATCAACGTTATCAAGTTTGCCTGTAACAAGTGCCCGGAAAAGATCATAAAGGTTACCAGCATGTGCCAGGGCTGCCTGGCTCACCCCTGCCAGGAGGTCTGCCCCAAAAAGGCAATCAGCTTCCGCAATGGCCGCAGTCACATTGATCAGGATCTCTGCATCAAGTGCGGCCGCTGCGTAACCACCTGCCCGTACAACGCCATCGTCAAGGTGGAGCGCCCCTGCGCCAAGGCTTGCGGCGTTGGTGCTATTCGTTCTGACGAGCATGGCCACGCAGATATTGATTACAACAAGTGCGTATCCTGCGGTATGTGCCTGGTCAACTGCCCGTTCGGCGCTATCGTGGATAAGGGCCAGATCTTCCAGCTGATCCAGTCCATCAAGCGCGGAGATGAAGTCATCGCCATCGTGGCACCTGCCTTTGTCAACCAGTTCCCCAACATGACCCCCGCCAAACTGCGCGAGGCCATGAAGCGCCTGGGCTTTGCCAACACTGCAGAAGTTGCCATCGGTGCTGACCTGTGCACCATTGATGAAGCGCATGACTTCCTGGAGGAAGTTCCCTCCAAGCACCCGTTCATGGGAACCTCCTGCTGCCCGGCATGGAGCGTTATGGCCAAGAAGAACTTCCCCAAGTTTGCTGACTGCATCAGCATGGCCATGACCCCCATGGTGCTGACTGCCCGCCTGCTGAAGCAGGATCACCCCGCAGCCCGTATCTGCTTTGTCGGCCCCTGCGCCGCAAAGAAGCTGGAAGCCAGCCGCCACAGTGTGCGCAGCGAGGTTGACTTTGTCCTGACATTTGAAGAACTGATGGGCATGTTTGAAGCCAAGCAGATCAACTTTGATGACCTGCCGGATGACCCGAATGATAACTTCAACAATGCCAGTGCCGACGGCCGCGGCTTTGCCGTCAGCGGCGGTGTTGCACAGGCGGTCGTCAATGTCATCAAGAAGGAAGACCCGACCCGCGAAGTGAAGGTCGTTTCCGCACAGGGCCTGGCAGAATGCAAGAAGATGATGCAGCTGGCTGCTGCCGGCAAGTACAACGGCTATCTGCTGGAAGGTATGGCCTGCCCCGGCGGCTGCATTGCCGGTGCCGGCACTTTGGCTGATCCTGCCCGCAGCGCAATGATGCTGAACAAGTACAAAGCACAGGCAACGATGAAGACCGCTGCCGATACCCCATACAAGGATACCCTGGATAAGCTGAAGTACTAATTTTTGCGGCGTAGCGGAAGTCGAGCCGATAGGCTGACCCGGTAAGCCAAAACAAAATATAATATAACGTTCCCCGGAACTGGTTTGCTGTTAGGGCAGAATGGTTCCGGGGAACGTTTTTGTTTTTTACATGCAGTTGTTAAAGCACTGCCCTGTGGACGACTTGTCTCTATCCACAAAAAGGAGTGTTAAGGAAAGCAGCAAGCCCGGTAGATCAGGTTTTGGCTGTTTGATAATTTAAGAGAGCTGACCGTCCATTTTCGCATAAAAACAGCAAGGCCAGACAGAACATTGGCGTTGTCCGTCTGGCTTTGCTGTTTTATATTATTTGTGATATTTCATGCCATTGTTGATGGTGCAGGCGCGGTAGATCTGTTCCGTCAGTACAAGGCGGGCCAGTTGGTGCGGCATCGTGATGCGTCCCATGGACAGCTTTGCGTTGGCGGCTTTTTTTACAGAATCCGCCAGCCCGTGGGATGAGCCAATTACAAATGCAATATCCCCTGCCCCGCTATTGGCGCGGTCTGCAATCAGTTTTGCCAGCTCTTCACTGGAAAATTGTTTACCTTCCACGCAAAGTGCGGCGAGATATTCCCCTTTGCGCAGGCTGGAAAGAATGGCGGTTGCCTCTTTGTCCAGAGCTTTGCTGATTTGGGCGTCACTGGCGTTTTTATCTGCAATCGCAGCTTCTGGCAACTCAATAATACGGAAATTGCAGAAAGCGCCAAGACGCTTTTGATATTCGGCAACGCCTGCCGCAAAATAGGGTGCGTTCAGCTTTCCAACACAAATCAAATCAATATTCTGCATGGGGTACCTCAGAACTCTATGTAGGGGCTTACTTCATTGCGGGACTGTGCCTGAATCAGCACATCCCGCCCTGGCTGGATGCCAGCGGCAAGCAAGACATTGTATACTGTGGTTAGTGCCAGCTCTGGCGAATTGTTAGTTTGGCTGAGATGGCACAGCGCAAACTTTTTGCAGCCGTCCTGAATCAGGTCCAGCAGCTCGGCCGCACAGGCGCGGTTGTCCAGGTGGCCGCGGTCGCTGGCAATACGCACTTTGAGATAATAAGGATACGGCCCACCGTGCAGGCTGAACGAGTCGTAGTTGGCTTCCAGAGCAACCAGGCTGCAACCGGCAAGGTTTTCCTGCACGACAGGAGTTAATACACCAAGGTCCGTGGCAAGCGCCATAATGTGGCCGTCCGGCGTTGTGACGCGGTAGCCACAGCACGGTACATCGTGGCTGGTGGGAAAGCTGGAAACACGGAATGTGCCAATATCCTCAGTGCGGCCATCCATGGCAATCGCGTCCAGTGCGGGCGGAATGGTTCCGCGGGAATAAAGCGTATCCAATGTGTCAGCACAGCCATAGACTGGCACCGAATAATGCTTGAAAAAAGTATCCAACCCGCTGACATGGTCTGAGTGTTCGTGCGTAATGAGAATGCCCTCACAGTCGGATACAGCAAGCCCCAGGCTGCGGAGCGCATTCAAGGTTGTACGGCAGCTTTTGCCCATATCGATCAGAAGGTACTTTCCCTCGTGCAAAATCAGGGCGCAGTTGCCGGAGGAACCGGAATACAGTGTGGTAAATAATGCCATAAAGAATGATATCCTTTTGAATTGCGGCTGCACGGGCGCATCAATGCAAAATACAGCCTTTGATGAAACGCTTTTGCCAACGGCCATAAAAAACAGGCCGCATTGCTGCGGCCCGTAAAAGCCAGTGTTACATTGCGCGAGTCATGCGTACAGGGGCTTCTACACGGCGGATATCCGCGCCAAGTGCCTGCAGCTTTTCTACAATGTTTTCGTAACCACGCTCAATGTGTGCGGTCTCGTCAATTTCGCTGACACCATCCGCGGCAAGGGCAGCCATGACCATTGCCGCGCCGGCACGCAGATCCAGCGCACGCAGCGGGGCGGGATACAGCTTTTTCACACCCTCAATAACGGCGACCTGGCCATCGACCTGGATGTTAGCACCCATACGGATCAGCTCGTCCACATAGCGGAAGCGGTTTTCCCAGATGCCTTCCGTTACAATGGAAGTGCCATCGGCCAGCGTCAGTAGCACTGTCATCAATGGCTGCATATCCGTCGGAAATCCGGGGTGCGGCATGGTCTTGATTTTAACCGGATGGATGGCACCGTGGCGCACAATGCGCATGGCATCATCGTATTCGGTCACTTCGCAACCAGCGGCGCGGAGCTTTGCGGTAATGGGCTCCATATGTTTAGGAATCACATTGTGCAGGGTCACATCGCCGCCGGTAATAGCTGCGCCAACCATATAGCTCCCCGCTTCAATCTGGTCCGGAATGATGGAATAAGAGCAACCATGCAGCTGCTTGACGCCACGAATCTTGATAACATCCGTACCGGCACCGTGCACATCAGCACCCATCATGTTCAGGCAGTTGGCAAGGTCTACAACATGCGGCTCACGGGCAACGTTTTCCAGAATGGTCAGGCCCTCCGCTTTCACAGCGGCCAGCATGGCGTTCATGGTGGCACCAACGGAAACCGTATCAAAAAAGATATGGCTCCCAGTCAGGTGCTCTGCACGAACACGGATCATGCCGTATTCAACGGAATCATCGGCACCCATAGCGGTAAAGGCTTTCAGGTGCTGGTCAATCGGGCGCGGTCCCAGATTGCAGCCACCGGGCATGGCAACCTGACCGGCACCAAAGCGGCCCAGCAGCGCGCCCAAAAAATAATAACTGGCACGCATCTGGCGGGAAAGCTCATTCGATACCTCGGTGCAGTTCAAATGGGTCGTATCAATTTCATATGTGCTTTTGCTAATCATGCGGATGCTGGCCCCCAGCTCGCTCAGGATCTGGAGAGAGGCCATAACATCGCTGATACAGGGAAGGTTTTCGATGGTACATTTATCTGCCGCGAGAATGGTGGCCGGCAAAATTGCCACAGCGGCATTCTTGGCGCCGCCGATAACGACATCGCCGTTCAGGGGCTTGCCCCCATGAATCACAAACTTTTCCAAGCAGCTACTCTCCTTTTAGGGTAAAACGTGCGAAACAGCCCGCAGTAATCAGGAGCCACCGCACACCTATATCATATTATACACCATCCGGTGTACTTTGAAAAGCGCTGACCCTATTATTTGTAAAAAAATAGATAAATTGTAACCTGAATGAAATCTTTTTGCGCCAAATCTACAGGAAAATACCGGTATAACAGGGATGACTTGCATCATTCCCACCGCTTAGCGGGAAGCACGCATGCCGCCAAAGTAGGTCTGGGCGCTGAAACGAGCACCATTATAATACATCTCAAAGTGGCAGTGGTTGCCGGTAGAGTCACCCGTGGAGCCAACCAGGCCGATGACATCGCCCTGGTTCACGGCCTGGCCTGCTGTGCATTTCAGCTGCGACATATGCGCATACAGCGTGCGGTAGCCGTTGCCGTGGTCGATAATAACATAATTGCCATAGCTGTAATGCCAACCGGCAGTAACGACCTTGCCGGAATCCGATGCAATGATGGGGGTACCGTAAGCGGCACAGATATCGGCACCCTTATGGTAAGAGCTCATCCAGCGGCTGACATAGGTATAGTTCGGAACAGGCCATACAAATGTGCCGCTGCCAATGCGGGCAACCATGCCGCTGGCAAGCTTAGTACCTTTAACAATCAGCTGTGTGGTAGGGTTCTGCAAAACTTTATAATTGACAACTTCGCTGGAGCTTTCAACGCCGTCAATATAGGTGGTTTCGCGGGTAATCTCCTCGGTGCCGTCGGCACCTTCCTGCACAACAACCGTCTTGCCGAAATCATATTCGTCCGATTCACTTGTCTGGGTGTCAAACGGGATCGGCTCGGTATAGGTGCTGCGCACGACCTCTTTGATCTGCAGCATATCCGGGTGCGAAACACCAGTCATAACAGCGGTTCCCTCATCCAGAACTTCATCGGTCCCGGTCAGATCGGGGTTTAATGCGGCCAGCGTATCCCAGGATACACCGGTATTATCCACAACTGTCTGAACAGTATCCCCCGCTGCTGCGGTGTAATAGGTGGGGCCGCCGCCCTGGTTCAGGGTACTGATCACATTGTTGTAATCCAAAATGGAAGAAAGCAGATAAATGCCGTCAACCAGCTTGATGTCATGTACAAAGCTGACGCGCTTGTTCTGGTCCATTGCGTTGACGTAAGGCGCTTTAATACTTTCCAGATAGGTGCGCAGATGGTCGCCTTCCGTGGTAACAAAACGCAGGGAATCATCCACATAGACAGCGGTTGCTTCGCCGATCTGGTCACTGGAAGCGCACAGAATGGCGTCCGCAGCTTCGGTTTCCGTCATGGTACTGCTGCCGGATTCCAGCGTGTAGGTAGGGGTAACATCCCAGCTGTCATCCGAAACCTGTGCGCCGGTGGAAGCCATAACAGCTTCCGCATTGGTGATACGGGAACGCACATCTTCACGGGCGCTTTCAAATACCTGTTCGCTGGCTACCGTGCCGACAGACGTTCCATTAACCTGAACATTCAGAACAAAGTTCTGGTTCAGCCCGCTCTGCACCACATACAAAAAGCCTGCCGCCGCAGCAACTGGCATAATGTAAGAAAGCGCGTTCAGCAGCAGCGGCAAAAATTGCCGTGCGGCATGGGCAAAATAACGGAGTTTTTCCTTGCGGATGGTATGGGCGCTTTCGTCAGAAAGTTCATCCGAAATTGCGCGGAAATGGCGTATGCCGGAGCCAACCACCTGGAACGGCTCGATGATATCCTCGCACAGGGTAATGATGCCGAGAGCAAACGGGCGGATGATTGTGACAAGCAAACGGGCTGCGTTCATGCCAATGGTAGAAGCAACTTTGTAAGTACCGCGCACAGCGCAAACCACGGCATACTCGACCCAAAAGCCGATCATGTACAAGGCATCGCCAATCAGGTTCGCGTGCGGAACACGCGCCAGTACCTGACGGAAGCTGTGACGGCGGCGGGCTTTTTTTGTTCTGCGCCGCCAGGCGTGTACGGTCAGCTTGCAGCGCAGGCCGTCCAACCAGAGGGTAAAACCGCTGTGAGTACGGATAGAAGATACAGGTGCTTTATTTTGTTGTTCAGTTTGATTCTGTTGTTCCAAATGGGTAGGATTTGTGCTCAAAAGGGGCTCCTTTCCGCGCGTAAAGGCGCGTGCATGGGGTTATAGGGTGCAATGTAGGCATTTTGTGCTACTCAGCGCAGGGCAGCACGGATTGTAACATTGTTTGAATCTCTTCTTTGTCTGGCAGATAGGCTGCGCAGCAGGCGGCCAGAAAATCCTCCGGCAAAGGGCTCTGCACCCGGCGGGGCTCATGGTCCGCGGGGCGGTTGAACCGCAACACTGCGCAATGCAGGGCGTGACGCGCAATGATATCTGTATGGCCGCCGTACAAACTATCCCCCGCCAGCGGGTGGCCGAGCCAGGAAAAGTGAACGCGGATCTGATGGGTACGGCCCGTTACCGGAAAACAGGAAACCAATGCATGGGAAGCGCTGGCGGCCAGCACGGTGTATTCCGTCACGCTGGGCTTGCCGTCTTCCCTTACACAGCGGCCAATGATGGAATCGCCGCGGCGCGCAATCGGGACGTCAATGCGGCCCGACCCAACGGGCAGCGGGCCTTCCACCAGGGCAAGATAACACTTTTGTGCAGTCTTGGCGAGTTCCGGCGCGGCAAAGGCATTCTGCGCACACAGCACAAGGCCGCTAGTGTTTTTATCAATGCGGTTGACCGGGCGGAATACGCTATCCTCGCCGCGGCATTTCAGGCGGTACAGCCAGCCGTTCGCAAGGGTCCCGCTGGTATGGTTTAATGTGGGGTGTACCGCAATGCCGGCAGGTTTGTTCAATACAGCCGCAAACTCATCCTCATAGATAACATCAATAGGCAGCGGCTCCGGCTGAACAGCGGTGGGAGGCTCAGGAGGCAGAGCGAACGAAACAATCTGCGCTGTTGCAACGCGGTAATCTGTATGGACAGGGATGACCTCATCCCCCAGCCGCACACAGAAGCCGGTGCCCTGATATTTGACCGCCTTGATGCAGGCGGAGCTGACACCCATGGTGCGCAGAAAAATATTCAGGCGCATGCCATTGCAGGATGTGGGCACGCGGAAATGCAGCATCTGCATCAGTTTGACCTCCGTTCGGAACCACCGGAGCGGCTCATACGCAATGTATTATAACACAAAAAAACAGCAGTTGCAAATGATGCAAAAATATGGTATGATAATACACAAACGAGTGGAACATACGACGGCGGGGCGGCTTGACCGCCCTGAGGAAAGTCCGGGCTTCACAGAGGCATGGCAACTGCTAACGGCAGCCGGGGGTGACCCCAGGGATAGTGCAACAGAAATAGACCGCCGCCCCCAACA
>OFMU01001793.1_pt1 | contig 12415 bp, 15 predicted proteins | sample 1541861 | NCBI WGS metagenome assembly OFMU01 (sample SAMN04209238, study PRJEB22552) | human gut metagenome | biome: gut; material: feces | host: Homo sapiens | place: USA: Oklahoma
TGTACGGGCATAATATGAAAAACGGGAGCATGTTCGGAACTCTGGATAAGTACCAAGACAAAGAGCTATTTGAACAACATCCGGAGTTTTATCTCTATTTGCCGGACAAGATCCTCAAGTATCGTATCTTTTCCTGCTATGCGGGAAGAACCGGAAGTGAGGGATATAGGTATCATTTCCCGGAAGCGGAAGATTTTCAGACGTTTCTGGATACGGTGTCTTCTTATAGGGATTATGATACCGGCACCGAGCTGTCGGCAACGGATCGGATAGTTACGCTGTCTACCTGTGTCAATTCCAGACGGAATTATCGCTATCTGGTACATGGAAAATTAAGCAGTGAGATCATCACAGAGGAATAAAAGAATCGTGCTGGTGTGAGAAGAAATTTCTTATGCCAGCTTTTATTATGGGAGGAAATGTAATGGGAACAGCATTGGTTATGGAACATGCAAACGCACTGGCACAGATGATAGTCAGTGAAAAGGACAAGTTATTTGATGAAAGAGTGGAGGCTCTTGTAAAACTTTATAGAAGGGCGGAATTTTATCTGAAGCAGGGATTTCTGGAGAGCATCGTCTGCGAGTTCCATCGGAAGAAAGTGGAAATGATTATGCAGGCGGAAACAAAAGGAGAGATAACGGAAATACTGAAATTATCAAAACCGCATTTTGATGGGAACAAGTTTGTCTATACCTCTCCGTATGCTGTGGAAGAGGAAGAGCTGCTCCTTTGGTCTCTGACATCACTGCAATGATAGAAATACCAACGATGATAGAGATGGGGTATGGAATATTAAAATAAAAAGATTAGCTTTTCACGTCACTTTTTGTTGATTAATGTGTATATATATATAAAAGGGTTATAGTATTAGCCACTTAAAAATACATGCACTCTATGAATGGAAAGAAGAGTGCATGTATAAATAAAAAATTCATGTCCTAAAAACATATCAGTTATGTCCAAAAAGATGCAAAAAATAATATGCGTGTTATAATTAAGAAAGACGCGAGGCAAGAAATTCTAATACATCCAGAATCTCTGCTTGCTTTTCAGGAGAGAACTTTTGGATGTTGATTTCTATTTTCTTGGAAATTGGAATGCTGTCATCTTTAGTATAGGTAAATACATCGCGGAGAACTTCTTGGCGTGTAACCTGAAGTGCATCTGCAATCTCACAAACGAAGTCCAAAGTGAGACTAGATGATCCATTTTCGATACGGCTCATGAAACTAGAAGAAATATGAAGTGTTTCAGCAAGTTTGGCTTGTGTAATGCCTTGAGATTTTCGTATTGTTTTGATTCGTTCTCCTTTCGATAAATATATTGTACCAATAGTGATAGAAAAAATGAATTTACATATATGCAACATGTTTACATATAATAAAAACAACTGTACTATAGAAGAAAAGGGGGTACAGTTGAATGTATAATGAAGTTGAAGTAAAAGCGATTTTAATTGCAGTACATAATATTGAGAATGTTGGGTTAAATAGTAAGAAAGTGCTGCTAAATAGTATCGAGTGGCTTAGATGTCAGTATGAGATTACGCAAGATGAATCTTTTTTAATAAAAGCTGTTTGGCATATCTACGCTTATTTGGAATTGGGATATCCATACATAAGCGGTGAACTTGAATTTAACAGAATTTTAAATTGTTTGCAGTTAGATATAAATACTGTATTTCCTAAAAAAGGATGGGCATATAAAAAAGTGGCATTGAAGAAATCAAATATAAATCAAATATTGGGAAGATGGCATCCACATTTTCAATCTATGAAGATTGAAGCAGCAATTCTTGATATTATAGATAAGGTGGAAAACAAAAAAATAGGGAGTTTTATATACCATTGTGGAAAAATGCTGGAGCAGAAGGATAATAAAGCATTATGGGAGAAAACGTTTGTCTTACGTGTTACAGAGGATGAGGCTGTCCTTCAAGATGTGAATAAGAGCAAATATTATATATTTGATGAGGTGTGCAGATGATTAAAATAGCAACAATTGAGGATGAAGAAAATATAAGACAAGAAATAGTTCGGTATATAAAAAAAGGGATCGGTAGTATCGAAGGAGTTGAAGTTGATGTATACGAATCAGCAGAGCGCTATTTGCTTGTTGGAGGAAGATATGACTTGGTTATTTCAGATATAGAACTTCCGGGGATCAGTGGTTTGGAATTAGGGAAAAGAATAAAAGAGAACAATCCGGATGTGTACCTCGTTTTTCTAACATCACACTCTGAGTTTGCGTCAGAGAGTTATATCATAGAAGCATATCAGTATATTTTGAAAAAGGATATAGAAGAGAGACTTTCACCATTGATTGAAAGAGTAGTTCATGAAATAAAAAAAGGCTATGAAGAATATCGGTGGGTTGGCACTAACCAGAGAAAAATTAAAATATACTATAAAGATATTGTATGTATTCAAAAGATTAAAGGCTCAAAGTATGCAGAGTATATTACGGAAAATGGGAAGTATATGGAACGACTGTCTATGAATCAGATTCTTGAACAAATACACAGTAATGCTTTTATATTAGTGGATCGAGGACATGCAGTGAACGTAAATCATATTGTCAGAGTACGGGGGAATGTGATTCAGATGGTTAACGGTGAAGAAATTACAGTTAGCCGGGTACAGAGTTCACAGGTGAAAGAAAAAATAACAGCGTATTGGAGAGCATTAAGATGAATCAGATCATTCTTTCAGGAATACAGATTACAATATCTATATGGGAAATGTGGATGTGTTATGAAATTTTATACATGACGGTATTAGATAAAAAATACGCTGACAAAAAGGAGACCATTATCCGATGGGCGAACATATTTGTTGTAGGAAGCTTGTTGGGAATTAATAGATTAATTGCTTTTTTTTCCAGAACAATGCTGGGGCTTGTAGTTATTTTAACTATCATGTGTATGTATGGGATAAAGAGAAAAAAAGTAGTGTTAAGTGCAGGAATAGTATTCGTTTATTTTGAATTTATTGCAATTCTGGATTTTATTTTAGCATTTATAAGTATGGAGTTTATAAAAGAGCAATTTGAGCATGATATATATATATATGCTTTGACGTGGCAGAAAGTGCTTATATATTTTTTTACAAGAGGAATTATTCTATTAGGTATTGTGAATATAAAAAAAAGAGAAGAGAGCATACGCAGTATGATAGAACAATGCTGTGGAATTATAGTTATAACAGGGGCTTTACTATGTGCGGTACTTTTCAAATATCAGTTATGGTTAGATGAAATGGCAAATGGGAGTAAACCTATTCGGGGAATCAATGCAAGTATGAATCTATCAGCTATAAGTTTACTTATTGTTCTAAGCGGTATGTTTATAATCAAATATCAGGTGGTGAAACAAGAAAAAACGACACTTATATTGAGAGATCAGTTATTGGAAGAAAGATATGCAGAGATGCTGAAAAGCCGACAAATGATTCATGACATGAAAAATCATTTACTAGTGCTTCGAAATATGGAGAGAGCAAATCAGTGGGATAAATTACACGATTATCTGGAAGAAATAAGCAAAGATATCCTTGATGATTCAACAAAGATTTGGACAGGAAATAATATAGTGGATTTGATTTTAAATTCTAAGAAAAAGCAAGCAGATTCCGAAGGAATTGCTTTCAGTATTGGTAGCAACATGATTGGGGATGTTCCGTTTAAGGATGGGGAGACGATTTCACTGTTGGGTAATCTGCTGGATAATGCAATAGAAGCCTGTGAGAGAATAAAATCTACAGAAAAATGGGTGACTATAAGAATTAATAGAAGGTATTGTTTATTATATATAGAGATAGAAAATAGTATTGAAGAGCACCCAAAAGAAAAAAATCATCGGCTTATCTCATGTAAGTCAGAAAAGGAGGTACATGGATATGGGTTAAAAAACGTGCGGCAGATTGTAGACAGATATGATGGTACATATTCTTATCAGATTAAAGAAAACAGCTTTTTGACGTGTGTTTCTTTTTTTAGTAATGAGGATGTTTCATAAAAAAGAAAGGGGGGAATACCATGGAACACAGAGAAGAAATGAATTGTGGCGGAGATTTGTGCAAAGAAATGTTGGATGTTGGAGATGGACAAATTGCTGCGAGAAAGCAGTAGCCAAGAGATGATGGGTGGTACACATACGATTGGATGTACACATTTTCTGACACTTTATTGTTGTTAACATGTAAAAAAACAGATGTGATAGTTTAGATTAGCACATCTGTTTTTTTATATCAACATTTCCAAAGGAGAGTAAATATTATGTATGCTAATCGGAATATATAATCTTGTTTTAATGCTGCACTATTTTGTTAAAAAATGTCTATTTGGTAAAGATCTGAAAATTTATTTATAAAACAGTGAATTAGGACTGCTGTTTACTAAATCTGAAAAAGTTATGGTCAAAAAACACACTGTTATGGCCTAACAATTGAAAAGTACAAAATAAAACGATATGATGAAAAAATACAAAAAATGTTAGAAAAGACATTGCGAGGAGGGGAAATAGCCTTTATAAAGCAAACAGAATGGATACGTCAGCTGTAGCTGTTTGTAAGATTTAAGATAAGTGTTGTGAATGAAAAAATTAGTAATTATTAATTGAGAAATATAGTGAAGTGTTTCCCAAAAAGGAGAGTTGTAATATGGGAAAAAGAATTATTTGTGGATGTGTTGTGCTAGGGATAGTTGCGTGCTTGATAGGCTGTCAAAAAAGCGATAATTATGAGTTGATGAAAGAATCCAAACAGCAGGTGTTACCAATTTATGAAAAAAAAGATGCTGAAGTGCAAGGCGAAAAGTGTGCACTGGAAACTTTGCAAGATGTTTATAAATCTGATTATATATTAGAAGAATGGAAAATAGAGAAAATTGGAGAGCCGGGAGGTATTTTCTGTAATGATGAAGCAGTGCTTATTTCGGATAAAAAAACAGATTGCATTTTTGAAGTAGACTATGCGGGTAATATACTTAAAGAAGTTGGTGGAACTGGAAGTGGTGAAGGTGAATTTATATCTCCAAGTGCAATCACTATGTGCAACGAAAAAATTTATGTGCTGGATCAAGGAAATAATCGAATACAAGTATTGGATAAAGAACTTGATTATATTGAAGAAATAAAATTAAAAAATACACAATCAACAGATCCTAATTATATACCAGAAGTGCTTTCTGTAAATCAAGAGAGTATATATGTTACCGGTGTTTCTTTAGAAAATCCAGTAGTTGACAAGTATACAGATGGAAAGTTGAAAGAGATAGGAAGCAATTTTATAGGTTCTATTTATTCATGTAATAATCAGATTTATTTAATCAATTCTATGGTTAGATATTATGATGAAGCGAATGATAGTTTTGGAGCTTTAACATCTTGCCCGGAATGGCTTATGACTATTAAAGATAATAAATTAAAAAAATTATGTGAATTACCAGATGGACTTAATATATCTAGTTTTCTCTTAACAGATAGAGGTATTATTTGCGTTTCATGTGCTGGAGCAGCTGTTTATCGTTTGAGTGAGAATGGTAAATATGAGGAAACAATAACATATATTGATGGATTAGAGGATGAAGAAATACCCCAAATATCTATAAATGAAAAGGAAGAATATTTTATTGTAATGCCAAATGCAAGGAAGATTTTCAAATGCTTTAAGGGTGAGAATTGATAATGGATAGAGTCAATTATTTGTTTTATCAACTATTTCTTAAAATTAAATATGAAAAGAGAAGATATTTTTTATATGTTTTGTCTTTTTATGTAGGGCTATTATTGCCTACATGCTGCATTGCAAATACAAGGTCGGTTGAACAAGTTATTTATTATACTACTTTTAAAGGTATGGAAGATTCTTTTCAAGTAGACTGGCTTAGCAGAACCTTTAATACTATTAAATTAGATAAAGAGATTTCTTATTCTATAAGTGCATTTTATGAAGAATCTTTCCCAGAATGGGAGAACCAATATGTTTCAATAAAGGGAATTGATGAATCTTATTTTTATCCACTTCCAAAAATTGAAGGAAGAACATTTAGTAAAAATGAACTACAAGAAGGGAAAGATGTATGTCTGATGAATAAACAATATGCACGTATGCATGCGTGTGAAATTGGAGATATGATTCAAATCAGAGATAAAAGATTAAAAGTTATCGGATTAATAGATAATTCGGTTTATTCGGGGATGATTATACCTTATCAGACAATGCTTAATGTATATAAGGAGGAAAAGGATATACAGTTTTCAGGGACATTTTTTTGCGAAAATGAATTGCAAAAACAAAAAAGAATTGACGAGGTTATTGAACAAATAAAAGAAAAAGATAATCATGCAGATATATTAGGAGTTACAGAAGGAGAAGAATTATATAAAAATGCACTGTACACAAAGATTCAGTGGCGAATTGTTAGGGGAATGTGTGCTCTGGTAGCAATATTATTTTTCATGATTAACGAAACCATTGTGCTAATGGCAAAGGCAAAAAAAGAACGGAAAATCATGGGAATCAATTTGGCACTTGGTGCTACAGAAAGAGATATTAAATATTGTTTGTTTTTTGAAACATTGTTGGTGACTTTATTGGCAGTATTTTTGGTTATGATTACACTAAGACCATTAGCTAAATTAGCATCTTTGGAGCATATTATTATTTTGGACAGTATGGTTATAGTGGAAACAGTTATATTAGCAGTTTGGGCTTGTGAAATATTAACATGGATAATAGTTAGCAGAATTAAAAAAGAAAACATTGCAGATATGGTGAGGACAACGAGGGATATATAATGAAATATACTATTGCAAAAATGTTTCAAATATTGCGACATAATAGATGGGTTTCAATTCTTATGATTATTGAAATTGCACTTGGGATGAGTGTGTTTACATATTCTTTAAATATGTTTTTCTCATTGTCGCGTGAAAAAGAAAATCAAAAAAATCAAGAGAGGGATTTAGTTTTGGAAATTTCAGGTGGTGAAGGTATGAATGATATAGAAAAGCAAGCCTTTACACTGAAGGATTATGAAAAAGTGGACGAGATAACAGATGGTCAGACTTTTTTATATGTTGTATTGCCACAGTTCTATTCTTATAAAAATGAAAACTATGAATTCGTTATGATTTTAGTGGATTATAAAAAGCTTGATTTGAAAAATGGCTATACATATTGGGGAAATGGTCTTCAGGATATTATGAATTGTGAAATGAATCCCATCCCGCAGCTTGAAAAAAAGCAGATGCCCACCAAAATAGCAGAATTAAACTGGAAGACGGAAACAGATGAAATTAAGTTAAAAAAGTGTGTGGTAGCACCAATTACATATATGGAGCAGTATAAAGAGGAAATATCATCGGCAGCTATCCATGTGGAATGGAAAAAGAAGTATTTAAAAAATGAGGAAAAAACAATACAGAAAATAGAGACATATTTATATAATTCACATGACCAAAGTTTTCGTTATCGTATCTACTCTCCAGAAATAGAATTAAGGAATAATACAATAAAAGTGATGACATCCTTACAGGCAATAAATAAGGTAGCATTACTTTTTATGGCGGTTTTTTTGACTGGTATGATTGCTATTTATCAACTTCGATTCGAGCATAGAGAAGAATCATATGGAATTAGTCTGGCATATGGTGCACAATACAAGGAACTCTACTGGGAAATATTTTGTGAGATTTTATTATTAAACAGCATAGGAACGATCATAGGAATAGTCATTGGTTATTTGGTTACTTATTATGTGGATTTTGGAATTATGATCAGTGTAGTGAATGTGCAAGGGAGCTGGTACACATTTCTGAGTGCATATGGGCTGTGTGTAGTACTAAGTAGCTTTGTTTCGGTAATTACTTTTAGAAAACTAAAAAAGAAAAAAATTATTGAATTGCTGAATGTCTATTAGGTGGTGAATTACATGATTATGTTAAAGGGAATAGAAAAAACCTATTGTGGAAAAGAAATTAAGACTAAAGTATTAAAGGGGGTTGATTTGTCAATTTCTAAAGGAGAATTTGTTTGTATCTTTGGGGAATCCGGAAGTGGGAAATCTACATTGTTGAATATTTTAGGGTTATTGGACGATGCAACGATAGGAACTTATAAGTTAGACGGAGTAGATATTCGAAAGTTATCAAAAAAGGAAAGTGCATTTATCAGAAATCAAAAAATTGGATTTGTATTTCAGGCATACCATCTTATACCGGAATTAAATGCGTTAGAAAATCTGGTTGTTCCGTTAGGCTATGCCGGAATTAAATGCGTTAGAAAATCTGGTTGTTCCGTTAGGCTATGCCGGAATGCGGAAAAAAGAAAGAGAAAAAATAGCTTATGAGTTGCTTACGGAATTTGGTATAGATGATTTGGAAAAAAAACATGTCTCTCAAATGTCGGGAGGAGAACAGCAGCGTATAGCAATTATGAGAGCAATAATCAATAAACCACAGATATTGCTTGCAGATGAGCCAACAGGAAATCTTGATAAAGAAAATTCTCAAACCATAATGAATCTTTTTGAACGCTTAAATAAGCAAGGAATGACAATTGTTATGGTAACACATGATACTTCATTGGCGAAATATGGTACGAGAGTGGTCCGTGTGGAGGATGGTCGAATCATTGAAAAAGGGAAGGAAATCTTAAAATAAAACGATTATTCTAGTTGCTAATAGAAAGTGTGAAACATACGAATAAAAAAGTCAAAAAAAATACTGTTGAGAAAGAAGTGAATGTAGTATATGTATACTAATACTATTTGAAAAAGGCTGGGCATTCGGTATCTGCAATATGTAGAAGATATGTGCGGATTTTAGAAAAATTGCTGGATCAAGATGACGAATTTAAGCTTAAGTATAACAATATCAGAGATGAAAAAACAAATTTGACGTGTGATATCTGATGTTTAAGAAAGTGATGGCCTAAAATCGCACTGTTATGGCCAATGTATTGAAAAATAAAGCTGAAATAATATAATAATTAGAAAATGCGGAGTAAAACAATTATTACAACAATATTAAGTATGCTGGATATGAACGCAATTTATAAGATTGCCGAGTTTTACGCGGCAATCTTATTGTGTAATATATATTATAAGGTAGGGATTTAATATGTTTTATCACATAATCATGAAGAATTTTAAAAGCAATCTAAAGAATTACATACTTTTTTTCGTGAGCAATATTCTTGCGATTGCAGAGCTTTTTGCATTCTGGGGATTGAATGATGTGGTCAAGAAGGCTGTAAAAGATGGAGTGACTGCAGCAACGCTTAAGTCAGATTTCGTGCTTGCGGCAGGGCTTATTACATTTATTACGGTCTTCTTGATGATTTTTTCTATGAAATACTATATGAAGCTTCGTATTAAAGATTACACAACGTTTATTGTTCTTGGGATGAAAAAGAAAACATCGTATCTGCTCCTGTTAGTAGAGTATACGGTGGGATGTGTATTTTCTCTTGTGTTCGGAATTTTAATGGGAAACGGAATCTTATATGGAGCACAGACCGCACTTCATAAACTGTATCCGGAATTTCTTAAGGTGACAGCACCGGGATGGAAGATTTACCGGAATACCTGCGGGATGAGTGTTGCAAACATGACAGGTGTATTCCTGATCTTATTGGTCTGGATGGATGGAAGGAATCTAAGTACACTCATTTCAAAGAGTGAGTATAACGAGAAGCGTCCGGTCGGAAAGAAATGGATACTAATGGTATTGATCGGGATTGGCGTTCTGGTGTTAGGAGAAAACCAGTATCAGGGAAGTGACCTGTCATATATGTATTCCCACGTTATCTTTATTGTAGGGCTTTTTCTGGTGGCTGCATTTGGCGTGGCATTGATTCTGGAAGGGCTGAAGCATCGAAAACAGTTTTATCATCGGCATATTTTACAGATGAATCAATTGTACAGTAAATACATGAATAATCTGTTGATTCTGCTGATTCTGCTGGTCATTCATTTCTTTGCGCTTACATATCTGACGGTTGAAATTGCAGAGGTTCTTCCATTGGATAAGTATCGGGAAAACTATCCCTATGACATGGTGTGGATGGCAAAGGAGGAAGATGAAGCATTTGCGGAAAAACTGGTCAGAAAGTATGATGGAAATATGACAGAGCTTCCGATGATCCGGGTGACGACATATTATGGAGCACAGCATATAGGAGTTTCAGCTTCAGAATATGAGAAGCTGACCGGGAAAGATGTGAATCTGTCGGAGCGTGAAATTCTGGTGGGCATTGAGGATTCTGAGTATCAGAAAGAAAAAAAGATTACAGATGAGGATTATTTGAATACGTATAGTTTCTTATTCACAGGAAAGTATCAAGAAGATATGGCGGAGATTTCACACACAGATCCGCAGTACCTGTACGATATCAAGGACATATTTACCCAGAATGTGATCGGACAGTATTCTACAGATCAGTGGCATGAGAACATTATCGTGTTTTCGGATACATATTTTCAGAAGCAGTGGGAAGCGATGCGTGGAGATGATCAGGAGGCAACGGTATTAAGATTATTTACATTTTCGGGAAAACGTAAGGAAAATGCATGGAAGGAACTGTCGGAGTATCAGAAAGAATGTGGCGTAAAGAATGACAGCGATACGAGGATGGAGAGTTATCTCTACGGGACGGAGGAGTATCTGATCGGGCAGAAAATGCGTGTGTTGTTCAGCTTATCCAGTAAATTATTCCTGATGATGGCGCTATTTATCAGTGCATTCTTTGTGAATGGGATTAAGATATTGTCGGAACTTTCGGGATATGAGAGACGCTATGAGTTCCTGCGATGTATGGGCATGAAGCAGAAGCAGCGCAGGAAAACCATTCGCCTTGAAACCCAGATGTTGTCGGATATTGCTTTGTTTGCCACGGTAATGATGGGTATTGTATATGTGCTCTCTTATGAATGGCGGTGTGCATCAAAAGATGCCGGAAGTCTGGACGTAACATTTTGGATGTACTGGATTCTGATTGTTGGAATATATCTGTTGGCAGACCGGCTAGTACAATGGCTGTTTGCACAATATGTTATAAAGAGAGTAGAGAAGGGGAATGATTAGAATGAAAGTATTGGAAGTGGAAAATCTGATCCGGAATTACCGGAGGTCATCGCTCAAGAAGAGTGAAGAAGACGTGAAAGTGTTAAAAGGATTAAACTTTGCAGTAGAAGAGGGCGAATTTGTCGGAATCATGGGAAAATCTGGCTGCGGAAAGACAACACTGCTAAAGGTCCTCGGAATGATCGACAAGCAGACCGGCGGGACGGTACGGTTTATGGAAGAAGATGTCAGCGAAATCTACGGAGACCGGCTGGCGGATGTACGAAGAAAGCAGATCGGCTTTATATTTCAGGATTTTTATCTGATGGACAGTTTGTCCGTTGAGGAAAATATTATGCTTCCGATGATCCTTGGCAGGGAGAAGGAAAGTGTCATGACAAAGGCGGCACAGGAGTACGCAGAAAAATTTCTGATTTCCCATTTGGTGAAAAAGAATCCTTATGAATTATCCGGCGGTGAGAAACAGCGTGTGGCAATCTGCAGGGCGCTCATTAACGATCCGGATCTGGTGCTTGCGGATGAGCCGACGGGTAATCTGGATTCCAAGTCGGGTAAGATCGTGATTGATGCGCTGACACAGATTAACCGTGAATTTAAGAAAACCATTGTTATGGTTACCCACGATCCGCAGATGGCAAGCTACTGCAGCAGAATCATCTTGCTAAAAGACGGGCTGATTCTGGATACTTTGAAGCGTGGAGAAAGCCAGGAAGCATTTTATCAGGAGATTATTGGACGGATGGCGGAATTATAGATGAATAGTAAATATTATAAGAATGTTTTGAAAAAAAGGATTGGATATTTAGTGCTATTAGTTTGTGTTATAGCTATAGGGGCAATTTCCTGTAATTCAAATTCTTATTTGATAATATGTTCATTATACTGTGTTTTACCAATGATATCAACGATATGGAAGTATACAGGAAGAAAAATTATGGAAATAGTCCTTAAAAAGTTGCACTTTAAGTATCTCCTACGTACAGAATAAGTATCAAGTACAAAGGAGTGAATGTAGCATGATAAAAAAAATAAGAGTAGCCGTGGATCACGGAAACCGGAACATGAAAACCTGTAATTTTGTATTTACCACTGGACTGACAGAACAGGACAAAAAGCCTGCCAGGGGTGAGAAGTATCTGAAATATCAGGGCAAGTATTATACCCTCAGTGAGAAACGGATTCCTTACCAGAGGGATAAGACGCAGGACAGCCGGAACCGGTTCTGGATTCTGACGTTATTTGCCATTGCGATGGAGCTGGAACAGAAAGCGCAGATCCAGCCGGAGGATGTCATTCAGGTGGAACTTCCGATTGGGCTTCCGCCGA
>OFMU01001795.1_pt1 | contig 12413 bp, 9 predicted proteins | sample 1541861 | NCBI WGS metagenome assembly OFMU01 (sample SAMN04209238, study PRJEB22552) | human gut metagenome | biome: gut; material: feces | host: Homo sapiens | place: USA: Oklahoma
TGCATATGCGGCCCATCATCGTCAGCCTGGCCACCGCGCGGGTGTCCAACGCCGTCAACCGCATCGTGGTGGACGCCGTCCGGGACGCCATCGACAGCGGCCAGGTGGACTATAACGTGCTGATTCACCTGGAAAAGGACGAAACCGGCCGGGTGGCGGCTCTGGAGAGCAACATGGCGGCCTTTAACCGTCTGCGGTCCCAGATTGCCGACGAAATTCTCCGGCGGCTGTCGGAGGTATCCACCAGCGAGCTGTCCATCCCCGTGGGGACCCTCACCGGCTCCACCCTGCTGGCGGGCCGGGGGCCCTGCGGCCGGGTGCGGATGCAGGCGGTGGGCTCCACCGACGCCAGCCTCCGCAACGCCTTTTCCGCCGCCGGTATCAACCAGACCCGGCACCAGATTCTGCTGAGCGTGGACGTGTACACCAGCATTCTCCTGCCGGGCTTCACCGCCTCCACCAAGGTCAGCAACGAGATCGCCGTGGCAGAGACCGTCATCGTCGGCTCCGTGCCGGAGACGTACACCTACTTCAGTACCACGCCCGATGAGCTGGAGGATACCGCCCGGGACAACATCATGAACAAAGGATAAGTGAAACATGGACTATAAAACCGAAATGAGGGAGCTGCGGGACACCCTCAACGCCCACGGCTACCGCTATTATGTGCTGGACGCCCCCACCATCAGCGACTATGAGTACGACCATATGCTCCGCCGCCTGGAGGACCTGGAGCGGGAGCACCCGGAGGAGGTGACCCCGGACTCCCCCACCCAGCGGGTGGGCGGCCCGGCCCTGTCCCAGTTCGAACAGGTCCGCCACGACGTACCCCTGGAGAGCCTTCAGGACGTCTTTGACGGCGAGGAGGTCCGGGATTTCCTGCTGCGGGTGGCGGAGACCATGCCCCAGGCGGAATACAGCGTGGAGCCCAAGGTGGACGGCCTGTCCGTGGCCCTGGAATACCAGGACGGCGTGTTCGTCCGGGGGGCCACCCGGGGCGACGGCCAGGTGGGCGAGGACGTGACGGAGAATCTGCGCACCATCCGCTCCATCCCCATGACCCTGCCGGAGAAGCTGCCCCGTCTCATCGTCCGGGGTGAGGTGTATATGTCCCGCAGTGTGTTTGAAAAGCTCAACGCCCGCCGGGAGATCGAGGGCAAGCCCCTGATGGCCAATCCCCGCAATGCGGCGGCAGGCTCTCTGCGCCAGCTGGACCCCAAGATTGCCGCCCAGCGGCAGCTGGACATCGCCGTGTTCAACCTCCAGCTGGCCCAAGGCCGCAGCTTCACTACCCACACGGAGACCCTGGATTATCTCCGCTCCCAGCACTTCAAGGTCATCCCCTATCGCCTGTTGCGTACTCATGCCGATATCATGGCGGAAATCGACCGCCTTAACGACACCCGGATGGAGCGTCCCTTCGACATGGACGGCGCGGTGGTGAAGCTCAACGACCTGGCAGACCGGGAGACTCTGGGCAGCACCGCCAAGTTCCCCCGCTGGGCCATCGCCTATAAATATCCCCCGGAGCGCAAGACCTCCCGCATTCTGGACATCGTGGTCCAGGTGGGCCGCACCGGGGTGCTGACGCCCAAGGCCCAGCTGGAGCCGGTGCGCCTGGCCGGGACCACCGTCACCTTCGCCACCCTCCACAACCAGGACTATATCACCCAGAAGGACATCCGCATCGGCGACACCGTGGTGGTACAGAAGGCGGGAGAGATCATTCCCGAGATCGTGGAGGTGGCGCCGGAGCACCGCCCCGCCGGAGCGGTCCCCTACTACCTCCCTCAGACCTGTCCCGTGTGCGGCGCACCGGTGGAGCGGGACCCGGACGGCGCGGCCCTGCGCTGCACCGGCGCGGAATGCCCGGCCCAGCGCCTGCGGAATCTCACCCATTTCGCCAGCCGGAACGCCATGGATATTGACGGCCTGGGCCCGGCGGTGCTGAATCAGCTCATCGAAAGCGGCCTGGTGAAAACCGCCGCCGACCTGTACGACCTGACCGCCGCCGACATCGCCCCCCTGGAGCGCATGGGCGAGAAGTCCGCCGCCAACGCCGTGGCCGCCATCTATAAAAGCCGGGACAACGACCTGTGGCGTCTGATCTTCGCCCTGGGCATCCGGCAGGTGGGCGAAAAGGCCGCTAAGGTCCTGGCCCGCCGCTTCGGCACCATGCAGGCCCTGTCCCAGGCCACGGAGGAGGAGCTGACCTCCATCGACGATGTGGGCCCCATCACCGCCGCCTACATCCGCCAGTGGATGGAAAGCCCCCAATCCCGGGACCTGCTGCGGCGTCTGGAGGACGCCGGGGTCAATATGAGCTGTAAAGAGGAATTGGTTGACAGTCGTTTTGCTGGAATGACTTTCGTCCTCACCGGAAGCCTGGAGCGCTTCACCCGGGAGGAGGCCGGTCAGATGATCGAGCAGCGGGGCGGCAAGTCCGCCTCCTCGGTGTCCAAAAAGACCAGCTATGTGGTGGCCGGGCCCGGCGCGGGGTCCAAGCTGCGCCGCGCCCAGGAGCTGAACATCCCCGTCCTGACGGAGGACGAGTTCCTGGAGCTGCTGAAATAAATAATTCTCACCAATATAATAATTTTTATGCAAAAGTCATGGAGCCAGTTACCGGCTCCATGGCTTTTTGTTTCTTTCCACGACTCCCGATTAGATTTTACGGAAAAATTCAATGAAATCATTTGTTAAATCATTGACATCTCAATTCAAAGTGCTAAAATGAAAAATGTATGTATAGGTCGGACGGCGGTCTGTGTGGGGCCGCCGCAAAAATGTGTGAGGAGGAACCTATATGAGCAAGCTCCTGAAAATCTGTGACGGCAACGAAGCCGCCGCCTATGTTGCCTATGCCTTTTCCGAGGTAGCGGGCATCTATCCCATCACCCCGTCGTCCCCCATGGCGGAGAAAACCGACGAATGGGCCGCCAACGGAAGAAAGAACATCTTCGGCCAGACCGTCCGCCTGGTGGAGATGCAGTCCGAGGCCGGCGCCTGCGGCGCATGTCACGGCGCACTGGAGGCCGGCGCCCTGGCCACCAGCTTCACCGCCTCCCAGGGTCTGATGCTGATGATCCCCACCATGCACCGCATCTCCGGCGAGCGTCTGCCCGGCGTGCTGCATGTGGCGTCCCGCACCGTGGGCACCCACGCCTTCTCTATCTTCGGCGACCACAGCGACGTGATGAACTGCCGCCAGACGGGCTTTGCCATGCTCTCCAGCGGCAGCGTCCAGCAGGCCGCAGACCTGGCCGCCGTGGCCCATCTGTCCGCCATCCGGGCCCGGATCCCCTTCCTGCACTTCTTTGACGGCTTCCGCACCAGCCACGAGATTCAGAAGATCGACGTGCTGAGCTATGACGAATACGCCAAGCTGGTGGATTACGAGGCCCTGGCCAGATTCCGCGCCAACGCCCTGAATCCCGAGGATCCCCGGATGCGCTCCCTGGTGGATAACCCCGATATCTACTTCCAGCTGCGGGAGTCCAACAACACCGACTATGCCAACCTCCCCGACGTGGTGGAGGACTACATGGCCCAGATCAGCCGCCTGACGGGCCGGGAATATCACCTGTTCAACTATTACGGCGCGCCTGACGCAGAGCGCGTCATCGTGGCCATGGGCAGCGTGTCCGGCTGCGCCCAGGAGGTCGTCAACTATCTGAACGCCAAGGGCGAAAAGGTGGGCTTCCTGCAGGTGCACCTGTTCCGCCCCTTCTCCCGCAAGCACCTGATGGCCGCCATGCCCAAGACCGTGAAGCGCATCGCCGTGCTGGACCGTGTGAAGGAAGCCGGTTCCATCGGCGAGCCCCTGTATGAGGACATCTGCGCCGCCTATATCAACGAGGCGGACCGCCCTCTGATCTTCGCCGGACGCTATGGCCTGTCCAGCAAGGACACCACCCCCGCCCAGCTGAAGGCCGTGTTCGACAATCTGCTGCTGGAGGAGCCCAAGAACCACTTCACCATCGGCATCGAGGACGACGTGACCCACCTGTCCCTGCCCGTGGGCGCCCCCCTGCTCACCGAGCCCGAGGGCACCATCAGCTGCAAGTTCTGGGGCCTGGGCTCCGACGGCACCGTGGGCGCCAACAAGAACTCCATCAAGATCATCGGCGAAACCACGGATATGTACTGTCAGGCGTACTTTGAGTACGACACCAAGAAGTCCTTCGGCATCACCAAGAGTCACCTGCGCTTCGGCAAGCACCCCATCAGCTCCACCTACTATGTCAGCCGTGCCGACTTTGTGGCCTGCCACAACCAGACCTATCTGACCAAGTACGACATCATCTCCGAGCTGAAGCCCCACGGCAGCTTCCTGCTGAACTGCGAGTGGACCGAGGACCAGCTGGAGCAGCACATCCCCGGCGACATCCTGCGCTATATCGCGGAAAACGACATTCATTTCTACATCATCGACGCCAATAAGGAATCCCAGGCCCTGGGTCTGGGCAACCGGTCCAACATGGTGCTGCAGGCGGCATTCTTCAAGCTGGCTAATGTCATCCCCGTGGAGGACGCCGTGGAGCACATGAAGGCCGCCGTGAAAAAGACCTACGGCCTCAAGGGCGAAAAGGTGGTCAACATGAACATCGCCGCCGTGGACGCCGGCATCAACGCCCTGGTGCAGGTGCAGGTGAAGCCCGAGTGGAAGAACCTGTCCGGCGCTGCCATCCAGCCGCCCCGCGCCGATGTGCCCGATGTCATCAAAAATATCCTGGTGCCCATCAACGCCCAGAAGGGCGACGATCTGCCGGTTTCCGCCTTTCGCGGCATGGAGGACGGCACCATGCCTCTGGGCACCTCCCAGTATGAAAAGCGCGGCATCGCCACCCATCTGCCGGTGTGGGACAAGGACGAGTGTATCCAGTGCAACCGCTGCTCCTTCGTGTGTCCCCATGCGGTGATCCGTCCGTATCTGCTGAACGAGGACGAGGTGAAGAACGCCCCCGCCGGTCTGGAGCTCACCGACGCCAAGGGTCCCCAACTGGCCGGCCTGCGGTACACCATGGGCGTGTCCACCCTGGACTGCACCAGCTGCGGCAGTTGCGTGGCCTCCTGCCCCAAGAGCGGCAAGGCCCTGCGCATGGTCCCGGCCCACGAGGTATCCCTGGACCAGACCAACTGGAACTACCTGCAGACCATCCCCGAGAAGAACGACCGCTTCGACAAGTTCACCCTGAAGGGCAGCCAGTTCCGCCAGCCCCTGGTGGAGTTCAACGGCGCCTGCGCCGGCTGCGGCGAGACGCCGTATGTGAAGCTGCTGACCCAGCTGTTCGGCGACAAGATGTTCCTGGCCAACGCCACCGGCTGCACCCAGGCCTGGGGCGCGGCCATGCCCTGCGTGCCCTACTGCAAGAATAAGGAGGGCAAGGGTCCCGCCTGGTCCAACTCCCTGTTTGAAAACAACGCCGAGTTCTCCTATGGTATGTGCCTGGCGGTGAAGCAGCTGCGCGCCGCCGTCACGGACTACGTCCATCAGCTGGATGACATGACCGAAAACGCCGCCGTCAAGGCCGCCATCGCCAAGTGGCTGGAGACCTATGACGATCTGGATGCCTCCACCCCCGCCACCCGGGAGCTGCTGCACCTGCTGGAGAGCCAGAGCTTCTCCGCTCAGGAGCAGGCCGTGGTGGACGAGATCCTCAAGCGCCGCAAGGATATGTCCAAGAAGACCATGTGGATGTACGGCGGCGACGGCTGGGCCTACGACATCGGCTACGGCGGATTGGACCATGTGTTCGCCATGGGCGAGGACGTCAACGTCCTGCTGGTGGACACCGAGGTGTATTCCAACACCGGCGGACAGTCCTCCAAGGCCACTCCCGTGGGCGCCGTGGCCCAGTTCCAGGCCAGCGGCAAGAAGACCAAGAAGAAGGACCTGGGCATGCTGATGATGACCTACGACAACGTCTATGTGGCCCAGTGCTCCATGGGCGCGGACCCGGCCCAGCTCATCAAGGCCATCCGGGAGGCCGAGGCCCATAAGGGGCCCTCCATCGTCATCTGCTACGCACCCTGCATCAACCACGGCATCAAGAAGGGCATGGGCTGCGTCCAGCAGGAGATGAAGGACGCCGTGGCCTCCGGCTACTGGAACCTGTACCGCTACAGCCCCGAGACCCACAAGTTCACCCTGGACAGCAAGGAGCCCAGCATGGCCCTGTACGACTTCATGAAGGGCGAGGTGCGCTACTCCTCCCTGGAGCTGAGCTTCCCGGAGAACGCCAAGGTCCTGTTCGCCGAGGCGGAGGACGCCGCCAAGGCCAAATACGAGTCCTATAAGCGCCGGGCCGAGGATCAATAAGGCCGGGCACAATGCAGCCAGATAATCACAACGCCGGATAATTAAAAAGCGATAAGAACCTTTCGTTTTCAGAGAGCGGCACGGCTTCGGTCGCGCCGTTCTCTTTTGCGGCATTTATCCCGACAGAGGCTCCGTTCCCCGGGCATAACGGCCAAAAACACGTGTGCTTTTTGGCATATACCACAATCTTTCCAAAAATACAAAAAGTCCGTTGCAAAACGGCTGCAACGGTGTTGTATATAGTAGGGGTGAGAGCTTCCCACCGCCATATAAGAGGAAAGATAGAAAACATATGAAACCGTTCCGACACTTCGCCATCGCGTTCTGCGTGTGTTCCTTGCTTTGTATGCTGACGGCCTGCATGTCTTCAGTTACCGTTTGGCCTTCATTCGTTGATTTATCAAAAAAGGATGTCATCCTGCGGGTAGATGGAACGGAAACTGCCATGCTGTATTGGTACGATGCACCAAACGGCAATTACGAATGGAATGTTTTTCAGGCCCTCGACAATGGACAGGTCGCTCCCGTTCCTGTGCGTTACACCGATAAAGTGGCACAAATAGAGGACAACTTGTGCCACATAACAGAGTGCTTCGTTCCGGACTATGGAGACCACTATATTCACCTTACTTACATGTCGACAGATCAGGATCCGCTCCCATCCGTGTCAGACTCCGCATTTTCTACATTTTACTCCTACGAAATTGAAAATGGGGTGGCTCGAATGTATTGCTTTTTTGCCTACATTCCCGAATTCTCTGAAGGTTACACCGTGTATATCAACCAGGATGCTGTTGTGATAAACTGAACCAAGAAGGGAAAAAGTCGGCCAGGTTTCCATTCCGAGCTTTGATGGCCATCCTTTTTGCGTGATCGGGCTATGGCCGAACCATCACGGCAATCCAGGCTCGGGAATTTATATCAAAAGCGGGAATCCGGCAAGTCGGATTCCCGCTTCAACACATTTATCTTCCGCCCAGGTCCACCGCGTGGCGGACAAAGCTCATAGGCGGCACCGGATGGGGCAGCTGCATGGTAAACACCATCTGCGGCGTTTTCGGCTCCGTCAGCGGCAGCCCCTGGCTGTCGGTCATCATGGGGGCCGTCATGGTAAAGGGCTTGGTGTCCGGCCCCACCACCTCCACCTGATCCCCGCAGGCAAACTTGTTGCGCAGGCTCAGGGTGGCCAGGCCCTCCGGCGTACAGTCCGTCACCACGGCGCAGATCTGCCAATCACGGATGTACCGGGCGTCCTCATAGAACTGCCCCGGCTGGCCATAAAAAAATCCGGTGGAATAGTGCCGGTGGCTGACATGCTCCACCTCGTCCCGCCACACCGGGTCCACCGGCCGCCCGGCGGCCACGTCGTCCAGCACATGGCGATAGGCCCCGGTTACGATGGCCGCGTAATAGGCGGACTTGGCCCGGCCCTCAATCTTCAGGCAGTCCACCCCGGCGTCCATCAGGTCGTCCAAGTGGTCGATCATGCACATATCCCGGGAATTCATGATGTAGGTGCCCTTCTCGTCCTCGAACACCGGGAAATACTCCCCGGGCCGTTTCTCCTCCATCAGTGCGTACTGATAGCGGCAGGGCTGGGCGCAGGCTCCCCGGTTGGAGTCCCGCCCGGTCATATAGTTGGACAGCAGGCACCGCCCGGAATAGGACACGCACATGGCCCCGTGGCAGAAGGTCTCCAGCTCCAGGGCCGGGTCCACCCGGCGGCGGATCTCCCGTATCTCGTCCATCCCCAGCTCCCGGGCCAGCACCACTCGCTGGGCCCCCAGGTCAAACCACGCCTGGGCGCAGGCGTAGTTGGCAATGGACTGCTGGGTGCTGATGTGCCGCTGGCACCGGGGGGCATATTTCCCGGCCAGGGTAAAGGCCCCCAGGTCCGCCAGAATCAGGGCGTCCACCCCGGCGTCGTTGAGCTTTTCCAGGTGCTCCGGCAGTCGGTCCACCTCGCCGCTGCGGGGCATGGTGTTCACGGTGGCGTGGACCTTCACCCCGTGCCGGTGGGCAAAGTCCACCGCCCGGGGCAGCTCCTCATCGCTGAAATTCCCCGCAAAGGACCGCATGCCGAAGGACGTCCCCGCCAGGTACACGGCGTCCGCCCCGTACAGCACGGCCATCTGCAGCTTTTCCCAGTCCCCTGCCGGAGCCAGCAGCTCCGGTTTTTTTCGCTCCGCCGTCATCCGAACTTCCGCAGATTGGCGTTGTGCTCGGACAGGGTGCGGCTGAACACGTGCCGCTGGGTATCGGGATTGAGCACATAGAAGTAGTAGTTGGTCTTGTCCGGCTGCAGGGCGGCCTGGATGGAGGCCTTACCGGCGTTGGCGATGGCCGTGGGCGGCAGTCCCTGGTGGGTATACAGGTTATAGGGGCTGTCCAGGGTCTGATAGTCGTCCTCGGTAATCTCCCGCCCGGCGGCATACACCAGGGAGGCGTCGATCTGCAGCAGGTGGGCCGTCTCGCCCACGTTCTCCAGCCGGTTGTGGATCACGGAAGAGATCACGGCACGGTCGGTGCCGTCGGTCTCCTTCTCGATCAGGGATGCCATGATGACGATCTCCTTCAGGCTGTAGGAGGAGTTGGCGATCAGCGGCGCCAGGTCCGGATCGTCCACAATACGGTCCTGGAAGTTGGCCAGCAGGCGGCTCAGGGCCGAGTCGGCGTTTTCCTTCACATAGAACTCATAGGTATCCGGGAACAGATAGCCCTCCAGGCGGCTGATGCTGCCCAGATTCTCGTTGTCCACGAAGTCGAACTTGTCGAACACATGGTTCTTGGCGGACTCCTCCAGGGCGGCGGCGTCGGACACGTCGTTCTCTGCCAGCAGCTGGATGATCTGCTCCACGGTGTAGCCCTCGGGGATGGTGACGGTAACGGTGGCCGCCACGCCCCCGGTGGGCTGCATGGACTTGATGAGACAGTTGAAGTCCATGTCGGTGTTCAACTCATACACGCCGGGCTGGATATAGCGGCTGGCGTGGAATACGGGGCTGGTGATCATGAACAGCAGCTTGGAGTTGATGAGCCCCGCCTTCTTCAGTTTGGTGGCCACCGTCCCCACGGAGTCGCCGCTCTCCACCTCGACGGTGGCGGTCAGAGGAGCCTTATTCAGGGCGCACACATCGTTGACGGCCAGCCAGCCGATACCGGCCAGCAGGAACGAGGCCACGATGACCCCCGCCAGATAGCCCAGCCACCCCAGGCGGCGCTTTTTCTTGGGCTTCGGTCCCTGGCCGGAAGCCTGCTTACGGACCTCCTGGGCATCCCATTTGGCCGTATCGGAGTTCTGATAATCGGACATATGATCGGTTCCTTTCTCTATTTTTTCCGCCGGGCACACCCGGACAAGATACGCCGGAGCCATCTCCGGCATAGAATAGCCCATACAGGAAACAAGTGAGGTGAATCGCATGTGCTTTGACAACAACAATTGCTCCTGCATCTGGCTGATCGTGATCTTACTGCTGGTGTTCTGCTGCTGCGGCAGCGGAACCGGATCCCGCTGCGGCTGCGGCAACGGAGGCGACGGCTGCTGCTCCTGCTGAGGGCCGTACATACCTTCGTCCGGAGGGGACGCGCAGGCGTTCCCACCCTATTTTATGCCCTCCAGCAGGTCCCGGAGCCGCTCCATGACCTCCCGGTGGATGTCGTCCACGGAGCGGACCTGCCCGTCCCGGGCGCAGTCAATGCGGCTCCACCCGCCGTAGTCCACCACCATGGCGGCGCTCTCCCGGCAGGACCGCAGGTATGCCTCGTCCCGCTCGTGGATGTCGGCGGCGGTGTGGGTCAGCTGTTCCCGGCGGCGCATCATCTGCTCTGACAGCTCCGTGGGCACGTCCAGATACAGTACCCGGTCCGGCTCCGGCAGCCCCAGCTTCCGGTATTCAAAGTCAAACAGCCAATCCAGAAACGCCTGCCGCTCCTGAGGCGGCAGCTTGGAGGTCTGGTGCACGGCGTTGCTGGTGGTGTACCGGTCGGCGATGACCAGCCCCCCCTGCCGGTACCAGCCGCCCCAGTCCTGCTTGAAGGAGGCGTAGCGGTCCACGGAGAAAAACGTGGCGGCGGCATAGGCATTGACGTCCGCCGGGTCGGTGCCGAAGGCCCCGCTGAGATACAGCCGCAGCAGCGCCGAGGACTCCTCCTTGTACCGGGGAAATTCCAGCTTGCGGAAGGGCACGCCCCGGCTCTCCAGCTCCCGGCACAGAAGCGCCGTCTGGGTGGCCTTTCCGGAGCCGTCGGTGCCCTCGAATACGATCAGTTTTCCGCTCATCCTATGTTTCCTCCCCCGGCTCGACATATGCATTCAGGTTATTCTACCACGGCCCGGCCCTTTTGTCCATGAAAAAGTTTTCCGCCCCATCCGGAGGCCTCATCTATACATTTTCATTTTCCTGTACAGAATCCGTAAAAATCAGGTGACAAATCCGGACAAAGGCAGTATAATATAGACAAATCATCACCATTGACGGGGTGCAGAAAGGATGTTTTCGCATGAAAAAGCAGATTCTTATCACCATTGGCCGCGAATACGGCAGCGGCGGGCATGACCTGGCGGTCCTGCTGAGCCAGCGGCTGGGCATCCGGATGCTGGACCGGGAGCTTATTGACGAGCTCTGGAAAAATGACCCGGAAATGCAGCGGCTGGCCCAGGAGTACGACGAGCGGCCGGTGAACCGCATTCTCAGCCGCAAGATCAACGAATTTGACAACTCCATCCCCCACAACGTGGCCCAGCGGCAGTTCGACATGATCCGCCAGATCGCCGACAGCGGCGAATCCGCCATCTTCGTGGGCCGCTGCGCCGACTATGCCCTGGCCGGGCGGCCGGGCCTGCTGCGGATCTTCTGCCGGGCGGACCTGACCCAGCGGATCAAGCGCATCCGGCAGCGGCACAATCTCTCCCCGGAAAAGGCCACGCTGCTGGTGGCCAAAACCGACCGGCACCGCCGGGTCTACTACCACCACCACACCGGCAAGTTCTGGGGCCACAGCTCCTGCTATGACCTGACGGTGAACACCAGCGTCCTGGGGGTGGAGAAAACCGCCGAAGCCCTGGAGGCGTATATCCGGGCATTTCAGGAGCAGGACTGACCGCCGCACATATTTTGATACAAAAAAGCACCGCCCGCAGGCGGTGCTTTTCATATGGTTCTTTTACTCGGCGGGGTAAACAGAAACCTGCTTACGATCCTTGCCCAGACGCTCGAAGCGGACAACACCGTCGGCCTTGGCAAACAGCGTGTCATCGCTGCCGATACCGACGTTGGTGCCGGCGTGAATGTGGGTGCCGCGCTGGCGGACCAGGATGTTGCCGGCCAGAACGAACTGACCATCAGCGCGCTTGGGGCCAAGGCGCTTGGACTCGGAATCACGGCCGTTCTTGGTGGAGCCCATACCTTTTTTATGGGCAAAGAACTGCAGACCAATGTTCAGCATAATGCAGTACCATCCTTTCTATGAGATGATTGCGGGGGAACAGGAGACGTTCACGCCTCCATTACTTCAATGTTTTCCGGATACTCGTCGTGAAGCTGGGCCAGATACACCATCAGCCCCGTCAGAAGATTCTGGCAGGTATTCTCCGCCATGGGAGCCAGGCCCCCGGGCAGACGAAAGGAGATGGCGGCGTCCTGCTCCCGGACTTTCACCGCGGCACACAGACCCATCACGTCATTGATGGTGGCTTCTACCAGGCGCACGGCGCTGGTAACGGCGGCGCAGACGATGTCCTCACCCTCTGCGGCGAAGCCGCTGTGTCCCTGTGCATCGAAACCGACGATGCGGGCTTCCTCTGTCAGGAATGTAACGGTCGTCATGCTGTCACTCAGAAGGAGATCTTACCGATTTCCACCTTGGTGTAGGGCTGACGATGACCCTGCCGTTTGCGATAACCCTTCTTGGGGGTATACTTGAAGATACGGATCTTCTTGCCCTTGCCGTTCTTGACGACGGTGGCGTCCACCTTAGCGCCCTCCACCACGGGAGTGCCGAACTTGGTGTTTTCGCCGTCGACGATGGCCAGGACCTGGTCGAACACCACGGAATCACCCGCGTTGACGTCCAGCTTCTCGATAAACAG
>OFMU01001809.1_pt1 | contig 12364 bp, 11 predicted proteins | sample 1541861 | NCBI WGS metagenome assembly OFMU01 (sample SAMN04209238, study PRJEB22552) | human gut metagenome | biome: gut; material: feces | host: Homo sapiens | place: USA: Oklahoma
AACACCCTTCGAGATATTTTATGATAAACTGTTGCACTTAGCTTGACAATTCGCCAATTTAAAATAAGAGTTGTAATTCAAATAATCCAGCGCCTTTTGTAAGGATAAATCGTTTTTAGCTCCCATTTCTTCAAATTTTTGAGCTCTTATTTTATCCCACACTGAAGCCTGCATACTTGGATATTCATTTAATTGTTTTGTATAACTCCCTACTCTTATATAATCAATTTTCTTAAATGTAACTGTATAATGAGTTGCTTTATATATTATTAATACAACAACTTTTTTCCCATCAATTTCTACAGTATGAAATTCAAAATTAGCATTTTTAGATAACATAGTTCTAAGCCAAGATTCTATTTCTTGATTTCCTATTTTAAGACTATATTGATCATAATCTGTTCCCACAATTTCATGTGTTTTATCATCTACTCCCCAAATCATATATGCACAATCTTTTTCCTCATATGCTGCTCCATTAGCTAAAGCACTAATATCTTTTCCTATCATATCTTGATTATAATTACTATGTTTAAATTCAATACAACTATTTTCACTTTCAACTTTACATAATTCTTTTACCAATACTGATAAATTTTCCATTAAAACACCTTCATTTCTATTCTATTTAATTAAAATATTCTCTTATATTTTTAGTATACATTTTAATCAGAGTACTCGTCAAATACTCTGTCTTTTCCTATAAATTTTCAAATAAAAAAGATATACCAGATAAAAATCTAATATATCTTTTAATAAATTTCTCTTTACATATTTTCATTCATCAAAGCTTTATGCTCCCTATAAATCCTAACCATATACACAATTGCGACCAACATAGTCACAAATTCAGCCATAAATATCGCCCACCAGATACTATTTCCACCAAAGAATATAGGGAAAATTATAAGGAAAGCTCCATTTAAAATCACCCCTCTAAGAAGTGAAACAACAGTCGCCTTCTTAGCATGAACAATAGACTGTAGATAAAACACGCAGTACACACAAACCGCCTGTGGAATATATGAAAGTGAGAACACCCTCATAATATACGGTGTAACTTCCTTAACCTCAGGAGTCATCTGCATAAATAATCCTGTCACTCCTACTGGGAAAATTATACTTATTGCAGCAAACACAATTCCATACATAAGTGCATTTTTCATACCCAATCTTTCTACTGCCCAACAACGATCAATTCTTCCTGCACCATAGTTTTCAGATGCAATTGGCTGAATTGCCTGTCCAATTCCTGAAAAAATACTTGTAAATAGAGATGAAACTGTACCTAAGACACCGTAAACTGCAAGAGCTGCACCACCAAGGTAGTTCATTATCTGGTTATTAGCTATAAAAGAAACTGCTATTACAGCAAGGGCACTCACTCCTGAACTAAATCCAGTAACCATAATCTTTTTAAATCCTTTAAACCAATGATGTGGTCTTGCCAATTTTAGAGTAGTTTTTTTCATAAGTACATATCCTAAAATCATAATTGCCTGTACTGCAGAACCAAGAGCTGTTGCAATCGCTGCACCTCTCATTCCCATATTCATAGGGAATACAAAAATCCAGTCTCCTATTATATTTACAACTCCACCTGTCAAAATAGCTGTCATTACAAACTTTGGAGATCCATCAGTACGCACAAATGCTCCTAAAAATGAAGTGATAACAAAAGATGGTATAAATGCAAAAATCCATTCTCCATAATCTCTGGCAAATGGCATAATTACATCGTCTGCACCACAAAGTCTGTAAAACTCATCCTGATACATCATTCCAGGTATCCACACAATTAATGTAATGATTGTAACTAATACAATAGAAGCTGTAAAATATGCATCTCCTTTTTCCTTATTTCCTTCTCCACGAGCATGAGCCATAAGTACAGATCCACCTATTCCGCAAAGAAGTGCAATAAATAAGGCAATTGAAAATATAGGCAATACTATCGCACAAGCTGCAGTACCATCTGGCCCTGCTCCATGGCCAATAGCTATAGTGTCTACAAGACTGTAAATTGCTATAGCTAAAGAGCTACTTATCGCAGGTATCAAAAATTTGTAGAATAGCTTTTTAATATCGTCTTTGATTAAGTTCATATTTTTCTCCCCTCTTAAATTATATTCTCCCTTTTTAAATCTATTTATTTTTTTATCTATTTATCAGTTTTATCTGCTTCCTCTTTTTCAAACTCCTCATCAAAAGCTTCTTTTAAGCTCTCTCCAAAAAACTCAAGTCCCTTTATAAATTCATCTGAGTATTTATCTAAAGTTCTTTTAAGAGCTTTTTCCTCTGCTCTATATATAAATCCCATAAATTCTTTAGCATATTCACGCCCTGATTCTGTCAAGATTATATATTTTTCTCTTCTTTTATCTGGAATTGGTGTAAGTGTCAATAGTCCTTCTTTCTCCCATTTTTTTACTATCGTATTTACAGTTGTTTTTGGAACTAGCCATTCCTGAGAAATCTCCCTTTGTGAATGTGGCTTTCCATCGTCCAACGCATACATAACACATAGCTCAGAATATGCTAATTTTTTCTTACCTTCATTCATATAATATATTTCATCTATTTTGTACAAAGCAAGCATCAATCTTCTCGCAATTTCTCTCATAATTTCACTCTCCTTTCTAAAGTCCGTAATCGTACTTTAAACATTATAGTACGTTTCCGTACTTTAATCAATCTTATTTTTACTATTTTGTATTTAAAATTATCTACTTTCAAAAACAAAAAAAAGACCTCGAATTAACGAGATCTTTTAGGTATATTTCATTTATTTTATAGACAATTTTTTAGATATTCTTCGTCGTCTATTTTAGCGCTTTCAACAGCTTTCTTTATAGCTTTTTCCATAACCTTAGCTGCTAAACTACCGACAACATTTACATCACTTACAACTTCTCCAATACTACAAGCATAGATACTATCTCCATCTGCCATAGTTCCCACTGGATTTATACATCTAGCATAAGCATTTCTAGTCATTGAAGCTATTTTATTAAGCTTAGCCTTGTCAAATTTTGCATTACATACAACACAACCTATTGTAGTATTTGTCTTATCTAAATTTGGAGGTGTAGTAACCATTCTAACAAGTACTTCCTCTGAATCTAAAAATACCTTTCTTTCAGGATCCATAAGTCCTGCAATTTTTTGTGCATTTGATGAGTCAAATATATCTCCAACTGCATTCACCGCCACTATTGCTGCTATTTTTAATTCTCCAACCTGAATTGCATGTATTCCAAGTCCTGCTTTTGTAGCTTGTTTTAGTCCTAGTACTTTTCCAACAGTAGCCCCAGTTCCTGCACCAATATTTCCCATAGAATCATCACATTCTTCTAATGCTTTCATGCAAGCTTCGTATCCCATAGCTGAGTCAGGTCTAATATCTGCACGACCATATGCTAAATCATATATACAAGATTGACAAACAAGAGGAACTTTTGCAAATCCTGTTTCATATCCTATTCCATGTTCTTCAAGGCAACGCATTACACCATCTGATGCAGCAAGTCCAAATGCACTTCCACCTGATAATACTACAGCATTTAATGGATTGTCTGCAGTCATACTACTTGTTAAAGGAGTTTCTCTTGAAGCAGGTCCTCCTCCACTTATATCGCAACCTGCCTGTGCTCCATTTTCAAAATATATTACACTTACACCAGTTTTTGCTTCATCATTTTGAGCATGTCCTATTGACACGCCTTCCATATCTTTGATTGAAATTTCTTTTATTAGACTTTCCATCCTTCCAACTCCTCTTTATTAGTTTTACCTTTATAGTATTTTTATCTAGTATTTTAATTTATATAATTTACTATTCTTCGTCTAAAAATTTTAAGAATTCTTCTGACTGTTTATTCAATTCTTCTTTCTTATCATCAGAAAGAGTTAGTTCATTATTTGCCCAAGCTTCCGGATTTATTGTAACTCCTACCTGAGTTTCCATTACCTTCATTCCCATGATTTCTAATAAATCTTTTAACTTTCCTCTACTTCCAGCAGCCGCACTCTTTCCCGCAACCCCACTTATAGCAACTTTCTTGTCTGTAACCGATGAACCATTTGCATAGTCATTTGGTTTATGTGGTCTTGAAAGCCAGTCTAGTAGATTTTTTAAAACTCCAGGATAACTAGAATTGTACTCTGGTGTAAATATCCATAGTCCATCTGCACCTTCAACTTCTGAACGAACACGAAGAATTTCCTCTGGTGTTGGGAATTCTATATCCTGATTCATAAACGGAATATCTCCATATGAAAGGAATGATACCTCTGCTTTTCCTTTGAGTTCTTCTGCTATAATATTAGCCCGCTGTCTATTAAAAGACTCTTTTCTCATAGAACCTACAACAAATAATATTTTTTTCATGATAAAACCTCCATTTCCTTGCAAATAAAATTTTTTGTATTATACACTAGGAATTAATGTAGCTTTTCCATTACTTTAATTATAATACAAAGGAAATAAAAAACAATCTTTTACGTTTATCTCTTATTTTTTTATCATTTGAAACTTTTTTGTATTGCTAATGAAACTTATCTATGATAATCTAAAAAAGAGGTGAAATTATGAATAAAAGACAATCGCAAATATTAGATTTGCTTACACAGAATAAAAAACTAAAAGTAACTGAGCTTTCTGATGTTTTAAATGTTTCTCAAGTAACTATTCGTAAAGATTTATCTGCTCTTGAAGAAAGCGGAATAATAGTTAGAGAACATGGATATGCAAAATTAAACGAAAGCGATGATATTAATAATAGATTGGCATACCATTACGATATTAAACAAAAAATAGCAGAAAAAGCTGTAGAAAGTATAGAAGACGGAGAAACAGTTATGATTGAGTCTGGATCTTGCTGTGCTCTAGTTGCGTTAGAGATTGCTAAAACAAAAAAAGACGTAACTCTTATAACAAATTCCGCTTTTATCGCTGACTATATTAGAAAAACAGGAAATGTTAGAATTATATTATTAGGCGGTGAGTATCAGGAAGAGTCTCAGGTTATGGTTGGACCAATCACTAGAAAATGTGCTGAGGGATTTTTTGTAGATAAGCTATTTGTAGGAACTGACGGTTTTACAAGGGAAACAGGATTTACAGGAAATGATTACATGAGAAGTGAGGCTGTAAAAGATATGGCTAAACAGGCTAGTAATGTAATAGTTGTTACTGATTCTGTAAAATTTCAGCAAAAAGGTGTTGTAAGTCTACTTGATACTAAAAAAGTATCTTATGTATATACAGACTCAAACATTCCAGAAGACGCTGAAGAATATTTAGTTGAAAATAATATAAAAGTAATAAAAACAGAAAATTAAAAGGACAAGAGTGTAACCGCTCTTGTCCTAATTTTATTTACTATTACTTTTTAGAAAAAGCAATTTAGTCCTTTGTCTAAGAATATTTTCTTATATTCTTCTAGGTCTTCTGGATAAAGGGCTTTTTTGTTTTTATATTTGTAATTTCTGTTTAGTAGTTCGTATTTTTTTTCGCCAAACTGGTGGAATGGAAGTAGCTGCACTTTTTTAGCTCCGACCTCTACTAATAATTCAGCAAGTCCTTCTGCATCCTCTAATGAGTCGTTAAAATCTGGGATAACTGGAATTCTAGGAAGTACTTCTATTCCATTATCTATCGCCCATTTTAAGTTTTCCACTATTAAATCATTGTACACCTTTGTTCCGTTGTAGTGTTTTTCTCTGTCGTAGTGCTTAACATCAAATAGAAGCAAGTCTAACTCTCTAGCCAATTCTTCAAAAGTTTCCTTCTTTACATATCCTGTAGTTTCAATTGCAACATGTACTGAGTTTTTCTTTAATTCTGATATAAGTTTCTTTAAAAACTCAGGCTGGCTCATACCTTCTCCACCAGAGATTGTAACTCCTCCGCCAGATTCTTCATAGAAATCTATATCCTGCATACATATATCTACAATTTCCTCTATTGTCTGGTAATCACCTTCATAAGATAATGCTCTATTAGGACATGAATTTACACAAGTTAAACATCCCACACACTTATCTTCATTTATAATTATCTTGTTATCTTCATAAGTTATAGCTCCATTTGGACATGCTGCCACACAAGATAAGCAATAAGAGCACTTACTCTGATCGTGTAAAATCTGAACATTTTTTATCTGAGATTCTGGGTTTGAGCACCACTCGCATCTAAGTGGACATCCTTTAAAGAATACTGTAGTTCTTATCCCTGGCCCATCGTGTATACTAAACTTCTGAATATTAAACGTAATTCCCTTTTCCAAAAAATCATCTCCTTATATATTAATTTATATTATTTCCAAAGTTTATCTTTTATTACATTTAAAATAATATCATTTACTCTCTTAAAAGTAAATATCAAAGTTTCATTTGAAACTTTTAAAACTTTTATTTGAAGTTTTTATTTATCTTTTTTGCAAGATATGGTATACTTTGATTGTAGAATGAAATACTAAATAGTTACGGATGAAACTAAAAGGAGGATATTTTATGAAAAATGTTGAACATTTCGGTGATTTAACACCTAGAATGAACGAATTTAGAGAAAATGTATTAAATAAGAAACCTTATATATGTGCAGAACGTGCATTATTAGCTACAGAATCATATAAAGAAAATCGTAATCAGCCCGTAGTAATAAAACGTGCTATGATGTTAAAAAATATATTAGAAAAAATGTCTATATACATAGAAGACGAAACTTTAATAGTAGGGAACCAAGCATCTGCTAATAGAAATGCTCCTATATTCCCAGAATATACACTAGAGTTCGTACTTAACGAGCTTGATTTATTCGAAAAACGTGATGGAGATGTTTTCTATATAACTGAAAAAACAAAAGAAGATTTAAGAAGCATCGCATCTTTCTGGGAAAACAACAACTTAAGAAGCAAAGGTGGCGCAATGCTTCCAGAAGAAGTTAGTGTATATATGGAAACTGGATTCTTTGGAATGGAAGGTAAATTAAACTCTGGTGATGCTCACTTAGCAGTTGACTATGAAACAGTTTTAAAACAGGGATTAGTAGGATACGAAAAAAGAGTTTTAAAATTAAAAAGTGAATTAGATTTATGTGTTGCAGAAAATATAGATAAATACCACTTCTATAGAGCAGTTTTAATAGTAATAGATGCTGTTAAAACTTATGCTGAACGTTTTAGCAAATTAGCTGCAGAAATGGCAGAAAAAGCTGAAGGTCAGAGAAAAGAAGAACTTCTTGAAATATCTCGTATATGTGCAAAAGTTCCTTATGAACCAGCAGAAACATTTAGAGAAGCAATACAGTCTACTTGGTTCATACAGTTAATATTACAGATAGAATCTAACGGACACTCTTTATCTTACGGAAGATTTGATCAGTATTTATACCCATACTACAAACACGATAAAGATTTAGGATTAATAACTGATGATGAAGTTGTTGAAATATTAGACAACTTATGGATAAAAACTTTAACTATAAATAAAGTTCGTAGTCAGTCTCATACATTTAGTAGTGCAGGAAGTCCAATGTATCAGAACGTTACAATAGGTGGACAGACTGTAGATAAAAAAGATGCAACTAATGAATTATCATTCTTAGTATTAAAATCTGTTGCACAGACTAGACTACCTCAGCCTAACTTAACAGTTAGATACCACAGAAATATACCAAAAGCTTTCTTAGATGAGGCTGTTGAAGTTATGAAATTAGGAACTGGTATGCCAGCATTCAACTCTGATGAAGTTATAATACCTTCATTTATAGAAAAAGGAGTTAAAGAAGAAGATGCATACAACTACTCTGCAATAGGATGTGTTGAAACTGCAGTTCCAGGAAAATGGGGATACAGATGTACAGGTATGTCTTACATGAACTTCCCAAGAATACTTCTTATGGTAATGAATGACGGTGTCGATATGACAAGCGGAAAGAGATTCTTTGAAGGAAGTGGATACTTCAAGGATATGAAATCTTATGAAGAATTAGAACAGGCTATAGAAAAAGCTATGAGATACTTAACTAGAATGAGTGTTATCGTTGAAAATACAATAGATTTAGCTCTAGAAAGAGATGTTCCAGACATACTATGCTCAGCTTTAACTCAAGACTGTATAGGTAGAGGTAAAACTCTTAAAGAAGGTGGGGCAATATACGACTTCATATCTGGATTACAGGTTGGTATAGCAAATATGGCAGACAGTTTAGCAGCTATCAAAAAACTTGTATTCGACGAAAACAAAATAACTCCAGAACAGTTATGGAATGCATTATTAGATGACTTCACAACTGAAGAAAATAAAAAAATACAGCAGATGTTAATAAATGATGCACCTAAATACGGAAATGACAACGACTACGTGGATCAGCTAGTAGTTGATGTTTACAACGTGTACATAGATGAAATGAAGAAATATCCAAATACAAGACATGGTAGAGGTCCAATAGGTGGAATAAGATACGCTGGTACATCTTCTATATCTGCAAATGTTGGTCAGGGATTCTCAACTATGGCAACTCCTGATGGTAGAAATGCGAGAACTCCTCTTGCAGAAGGATGCTCTCCTGCTCATTCAATGGATAAAAAAGGACCAACAGCGGTATTCAAATCAGTTTCAAAATTACCAACTCACGAAATAACTGGTGGTGTGCTATTAAATCAGAAAGTAACTCCTCAGCTATTATCAAAAGAAGAAAATAAAGAAAAACTAGAAATGTTAATCAAAACATTCTTCAATAGATTAGATGGATACCATGTTCAGTACAATGTTGTTTCAAGAGATACACTTATAGATGCTCAAAAACACCCAGAAAAACACAGAGATTTAATAGTTAGAGTTGCCGGATACAGTGCATTCTTCAATGTATTATCAAAAGCAACACAGGATGATATAATCGGAAGAACAGAACAAACATTATAATAAAAAAATACATTATACTTTAAAAAGTTATTTTGTATTATAATAATATATGTTTAGATAAAATTTTTTAAAAAGCTATTATAGCTTTAGGAGGTAACTAACAGTTAAAAATAATCTATAAATATATATAAATACTTTATAGATTACTTTAACTAAGCCTCGTATGTAGAGAAATCTACATAGGACACAACTTTAAAACCAGTAATTCCTAAAGCTCAACGACTACAATAGAAGATAAAATCATAAACTTCTATGAAAGTGAAGAAATTCAGAAACAACAGTTGAGATGATATACGGTGAGAGCCTAAGTATCGTAGCAATGGATCTTTGGTCGCCAAGCCTAGAAATAGGAAGGTCAAACGACTATCCTGGGAGGGAGTACACTACAAGCTATTGGTAGTGGAAATGGGTTGCCCTAAACAGGTAATGCTGTAGGTGAAGAAATAGTCTACGCTCGTATCCGAAAGGTCGAGGTCATTAGCGTGAGCAAAATGGCATCATACAAGTAGCGTTGTATGGTAAATATTGAAATCTATAAAACTGGATAAATTACTTATAAAAAAATTATAAAAAAACTTAAAATTATAAAAAACTTGTATAAAAAGAATAATTACTGTCCATTATGAAAATAGAAAGATAAAAATATTATCAGAAAGGCGGTGATTATTTGGAAAAAGGATTTAAAGTACAGATATTTCCTAACAAAGAACAAAAGGAATTAATGTTTAAAAGTTTTGGATGTGCTAGATTTGCATATAACTGGGCGTTGGCTAAGGAAAAGGAAAACTATGAAAAAGGTGGAAAATTTATTTCTGATATGGATTTAAGGAAAGAATTTACACAGTTGAAGAAAAAAGAAGAATTTAAGTGGCTTAACGAAATAAACAACAATGTTACAAAACAAGCTATAAAAGATTTATGCAAAGCATATAAAAACTTTTTCAAGAAAAAAGCTAAACATCCACGATTTAAGAGTAAAAAGAAATCAAAGAAAAGTTTCTATAATGATGTGTATAGAATAGAGTTTGATGATTATAAAGTTAGAATTGCTTCTATAGGTTGGATGGATATGGCAGAAAATAGGATTCCTAAAGATTGTAAATATATAAATCCTAGAATATCATTTGATGGGGTTAAGTTTTGGTTAAGTATTAGTTGTATCTTAGAAGATGAAGAAAATAATCTACCCAAAACTGAGCCGATTGGAATTGATATGGGAATAAAGACATTGATGACTTGTTCAAATGGTATGAATTTCAATAGAGTTAGTACTAAAAAGGAAAAGAAGAGGTTAAAAAGACTTCAAAAAAAAGCTAGTAGACATTATGATAAGATGATGAAAACCAAATCATCTAATAAATCTAAAAATCTACTAAAACTTGAAACTTTAATCTGTAAACAACATCAAAGAATATCAAATCTAAGACTTAATAACATTCATCAAGCGACTACAAAACTTGTAAAACAAAATCCAAAGGCGATAGTAGTTGAGGACTTAAACGTACAAGGAATGATGAAAAACAAGCATTTATCAGAAAAAATAGCGGACTGTTCATTCTATGAAATATATAGGCAATTAAAGTATAAATGCCAAAATAAAGGAATTGAACTTATAGTTGCTGATAGATTTTTTCCTTCATCAAAGATTTGTAGTAACTGTGGACATAAGAAGGAAAAATTAAGTCTGTCAGAGAGAACTTATATATGTGAATGTTGTGGAAATGTTATTGATAGAGATTTTAATGCAAGTTTGAATTTAAAGAATTTAGCTTACAACTAAAACTGTAAACTAAATGTGTACCGATACGTTAGTCGGGAATTTAAGCCTTTGGAGAAGTATATAAACTAAAGTAGCTATTCTTTGAATAGTGAAATAGGCTTTGGTGAATTAGGAAATAGAGTTTGTAGTTTTTTATAAGTAATTTATAGAAATTTATAGATTTTATGTAACGGATATAATAAAATGGAATTTATAGTAGATACAGTTAATTTAGAAGAAATCAAGGATGCAGTTGAACATATGCCAATAGTTGGTGTAACTAGCAACCCATCTATAGTAAAGCAGACAAATCCAGAAAACTTCTTTGAACATATGAGAAAAATAAGAGAAATAATCGGTATGGAGAGAAGCCTTCATGTTCAGGTAATTTCAAAAAATAGCGACGAAATAGTGGCTGAAGCTCATAGAATACTAAAAGAAATAGACAATCAGGTATATATAAAAGTTCCTGTTTCTTATGAAGGTATAAAAGCTATAAAAACTTTAAAAGCAGAAGGTGTTAAGGTTACAGCGACTGCAGTTTACGATTTAATGCAGGCATATATGGCATTAGCAGCTGAAGCTGATTATATAGCACCTTATGTTAATAGAATAGGAAATCTTGGTGCAGATCCAATGGATTTAATAAGCAATTTATCTGATAGAATAGCAGTTGACGGATACAATACCAAGATAGTTGCTGCATCATTCAAAGGTGTTCAGCAGGTTAGAGATTCATTCAACTATGGGGCACATGCGATAACTGCTCCAGTAGCTGTGTTAAAACAGATATTTGCAAATCCTAATATTGAAAAAGCAGTAGATGACTTTAACAAAGATTGGTATGCAATGTATGGAGAAAATGTAGGTATTTGTGAATTATAAAAGTATAGGCTGTTGCAATTTTGCAATGGCCTTTTTGTATGTAGAAAACCCCCAGTTAGACTGGGGGTTCAGTAAAGCTTTTAGCTTTGAGTCTTTAATAAAAAAGCTCCTTTTGATAAGATATAATTGCGGTCCGCCAACTGCAAAAAATTATCAAAAGGAGGTCGTAAAATGAACGACATACATAGTTTATCACATACAAAATGGAACTGCAAATATCATATAGTTTTTGCACCAAAATATAGAAGAAAAGTATTCTATGGAGAAAAAAGAGCAGAAATAGGAGGAATACTTAGAGAATTATGTAGATGGAAAGGTGTAAATTTGCTTAGTGCAGAAGCTTGTCCAGATCACATACATATACTTGTAGAAATACCACCGAAAATGTCAGTATCAGGATTCATGGGATTCTTGAAGGGAAAAAGTAGTCTAATGATATATGAAAGATGGGGAAATATGAAGTATAAATATAGAAACAGACAATTTTGGTGTAGAGGATATTATGTTGATACAACAGGAAAAGACACAAAAAGAATAAAAGAATATATAGAAAACCAGTTGAGAGAGGATATGATGAGTGAACAGCTAACGCTTGACGTAGTGGACCCGTTTACGGGTAACCAGAAATAGTTAGCGAGTGGCGGACCGACATACGCTTTGAAGCGTAGCTGGAAGTTGAGCCTTATAGGCGTCAAATAAAGAACCCCCAGTTTTACTGGGGGGTTCCTTTTTTATAGGGCGAATTGTCAAGCTAAGTGCAACAGTTTATCATAAAATATCTCGAAGGGTGTT
>OFMU01001816.1_pt1 | contig 12336 bp, 8 predicted proteins | sample 1541861 | NCBI WGS metagenome assembly OFMU01 (sample SAMN04209238, study PRJEB22552) | human gut metagenome | biome: gut; material: feces | host: Homo sapiens | place: USA: Oklahoma
GACTTCTGCGTGATCAGCTTAAGCGATCTTCTGACTCCGTGGGAGCAGATTAAAGCGCGGCTTCGGGCAGCTGTTCTGGGGGATTTCGCGATAGCGCTCTACAATCCGTCGAGCAGGAAGCGCGCAGATTATCTGCAGCGCGCCTGTGATATTCTGCTGGATGCCGGGGCGAAGGGAACGCGTGCCTGCGGCTATGTGGAAAACATCGGAAGAGACGGGGAGACGGCACACACCTGCACCCTGCAGGAACTTCGTGAGATTCAGGTGAATATGTTTACCACGGTATTTATCGGCAACTCACAGTCGGTCATTATGGGAGATAAGCTTGTCACAAAGCGCGGCTATCAGATCGGGGCAGGCGCCAGGGCGCGTGCGAAGGAGCGCGGATAAGAGGTCTGGAAATGGAGAGAATATGGCAGAAATATTGATTTTTTCCGGGACAACGGAGGGAAGAGAATTGGCGGAGGCACTCTGTGCCAGACAGATTGACTGTATGGCGAGTGTGGCGACCGAGTACGGCAGGGAAGTGATGCGTCAGCAGGAGCATCTTGTGATCCGGGAAGGGCGGATGGGCGAACCGGAGATGGAAGAACTCATGCGAACCGGTACATTTCTTGCAGTGGTGGACGCCACGCATCCCTACGCGGTGGAGGTGACGGAGCACATCAAAGAGAGCGCAAAAAAGACCAATCTTCCCTATTTAAGGCTCAGCCGGAGCACGGCAGCGGAGCGTGAGATCGCAGAGCACGAGTGGATGATACATACGGTGGCGGACACGCAGGAATGTGTAGAACTGCTGTCTAAGCTGCCGGGGAACATTCTTCTTACGACGGGCAGCAAGGAACTGCACGCATATGCCGCCCGGGAGGAGATCCGTGAGAGACTTTTTGTGCGTGTGCTTCCGGGGGTGGAGAGCATCGAAATCTGCCACAGGGAACAGATTCCGGGGAAGCAGATCATTGCCATGCAGGGACCTTTTGGAACGGAGCTCAACGAGGCGCTGATCCGGCAGTATGACATCGGCGTGCTGGTGACCAAGGAGAGCGGACAGGCGGGCGGATTTCCGGAGAAGATCCGCGCGGCAGAGCACACGAAAATCCCGGTGGTCATGATTCAGAATCCGGAGCAGGCGGGCGGGATGAGCATGGAAAAAGTCCTGTCCGAAATTGAAACGCTCTGCGGGAAAAAGAGCGGGACGAAGCATCAGCCGCTGCAGATTTCTCTCGTGGGAATCGGAGTGGGGAACACAAAGCTGTTCACCGGAGAGGCAAGGGAGGCGATTGGGCAGGCGAAGGCGGTCTGCGGAGCGAAGCGGCTGCTTGCCGCGGCGGATACCCTGATCGCGCCGGATGCAGAGAAACGGGAGGCGTACCTTCCCGCAGATCTTCTTCCGTATATTTATTCCTGCAGGGAAAGAAAAATCGGGCGGATTGCCATCTTATTTTCCGGTGATACCGGATTTTACAGCGGCGCAGAGGCGGTGTATAAGGCATTGCAGGAAGAAGTGCGCCTTGGAAAATTACAGGCCGGGATCACCATCTGTCCTGGAATCTCCTCGCTCTCCTATCTGGCGGCGCGCGCAGGTAAAAGCTGGCAGGACGCGAAGATAGTCAGCACACACGGGAGAGAGGCGGATGTTACAGCGTATGTGCGCAGTGAGGAAAATGTATTTCTGATTGTTTCAGGCAGAAGCGATCTAATCCGCATCGGGGAAGAACTTGAGGCGGCGGGACTGTCCGGGGTGGAGCTTACCATCGGATACCAGCTTTCCTACAAGGAAGAGCGGATCTGGCACGGAACGCCGGAAGTGTGCCGGACGTTAAAGGACGATGGACTCTATGCCTGCCTGATTGAAAATCCGGGGGCACAGGGGGAGACGCTCGCTCCGGGAGTCCCTGACCGCTGGTTCGTGCGTGGACGAGTCCCCATGACGAAGGAGGAGATCCGCTGGCTGTCTCTGTGCAGGCTCGGGTTAAAGAGTCAGAGCGTATTTTATGATATTGGAAGCGGAACCGGCTCGATTGCGGTGGAGGCGGCGCTGCGGTCAAAACAGCTGCGGGTGTATGCCGTGGAACATGGAGAGGAAGCCTGTGGACTGATTGCGGAAAATGCATCGCGTGCAGGCGTGAAGAACCTTGTTGTCGTAAAGGGGGAGGCACCGGAATGTCTTGGGGAACTCCCGGTGCCGACGCACGCGTTCATCGGCGGAAGCGGCGGCAGGCTGCGGGAGATTCTTCTGGCACTCCGGGAGAAAAATCCGAACGTGCGCGTTGTCTTAAATGCCGTCTCGCTTGAGACGGTCGCCGAGGTTGTGGCACTGCGGAAGGAACTTTTGATCTGTGACGAAGAGATCACACAGATTGCGGTCAGCCGTGCAAAAAAGGCAGGTTCCCATCATCTGATGCAGGCGGAGAATCCGATCTATGTGATCTCTTTTTCCCTGTCGGAGAACGGCGAGGGGGAAGAACAAAAACCGGACAGACGGGAGGAGAGGTAAGATGAACATTCCCAGAATCATGATTGCGGCGGCGGGAAGCGGGAGCGGCAAGACGCTTCTCTCCTGTGCGCTGATGATGCTTTTTTCACAGGAAGGAAAAAGCGTCAGTGCCATCAAGTGCGGGCCGGACTATATCGATCCGATGTTCCATCGGACGGTGCTCGGCGTCCCTTCCCGGAATCTGGACACTTTTTTCACTGGGGAGAGAATGACGAAAAGCCTTTTTGCGCGCGCGGCAGAGGGCGCAGACCTTGCGGTGATGGAGGGCGTGATGGGACTTTACGACGGCCTCGGTGGAATCCGTAAGGAGGGATCGTCCTACCATCTGGCAGAGGTAACGAAGACGCCTGTGATTCTGGTGGTGAACGCACATGGAATGGGGCGTTCCATTCTGCCGGTCATAAGGGGCTTTCTGGACTATGACCGGCATCATCTGATCCGGGGCGTGATCTTAAATCAGACGTCGGTAACATTCTGTGAGACAATCCGTCCCGAAATAGAGCGCGAGCTGTTGCTTCCAGTGCTGGGGTGTCTGCCGAAGTTAAAGGAACTGCACTGGGACAGCAGACATTTAGGACTTGTGATGCCCGAAGAGATTGCGGATGTGAAAAAGCAGATTCAGATGGTGGCGGATACGCTCGGAAAAACGCTTGACTGCGGGAAGCTTCTTGCGATTGCCGCATCCGCAGAAGCGCTGGAGACAGATCCGGTGCCGAAAAAAAAGATTGCGGATGTAAGAATCGGAATTGCAAGAGACGCGGCGTTTGGTTTTTACTATGAGGATAATCTGCAGCTGCTGCGGGAGGCGGGAGCCGAACTGGTGCCGTTCTCTCCGCTGCAGGATGAGAGCCTGCCGGAGAGGATTGCAGGACTGATCTTAGGCGGCGGATATCCGGAACTGCATGCAAAAGCGCTGTCGAAAAACACCCCAATGCGAAAAGCGGTGCACGACGCGGTGGCGGACGGTCTGCCGACGATCGCGGAGTGTGGCGGATTCCTCTATCTGCATGAGACGCTCTGTGACGATGAGGGAGTGTGCTATCCGATGGCGGGAGTGATTCCAGCGTCGGCTATAAATACCGGGAAACTGGTGCGCTTCGGCTATGTGATGCTTACGGAAAAGGAGGAGAACTTCCTCCCGGCGGGCGCACAGATTGCGGGGCATGAGTTTCACTATTATGACAGCACGGACAACGGCGTGGGTGCGGTGGCCAAAAAGCCGGTAAACGGAAGATCGTGGGAGTGCGTTCATGAGAGTCCGTCGCAATGGATGGGATTCCCGCATCTATATTATTACTCCAATCCGGAATACGCGTACCGTTTCCTGAAAAAAGCGGCGGACAGAATTTACTTGAAAAAATAAACATGCAATGGTAATATGTTTTTAATTTCATAAAAAAGTAACTGGTGCCGGCGCAAAGGTGTGTGCAGAAGATGCACAGATGAGCCTTTGTACCGGTTAAAAGGGAAACAGGTGGGAATCCTGTACGATCTCGTCACTGTGATTAGGGAGTGCAGATACGAAAGCTTTACGCCACTGGCGCGCATGCGCCGGGAAGGTAAGTATCTTGCATGAGGATCTATCAGCCAGGAAACCTGCCAGTTATGATAGTACAGGAAGAGATTCCGGATCACGAGTAATTGGTCGTACTTTTGTGTGTTGATCAGCTGCTCCGTTTCTATGTTTCATAGAACGGAGTTTCTTTCTGTTGTTTTATGGGAAATATACAATCATCAGCAGGAGGAATTATGAAAAAGAAGACACTGGCACTCTTATTAAGCTGTGCGCTTGCAGCCGGCATGATCGGCGGATGCGGCAGTAAGACAGAGGCAACCACAGAGGAGAACGTGCAGACAGCACAGACAGAGGCTGTTGCGGAGACCGGGACAGAGGCAGTATCCGATCAGGATGCGGCAGATCATGTTGCAGCGCTGATCGATGCAATCTACGTGCAGGAGCGCACGGATGAGACCGATGCGCAGTGTGCAGAGGCAAAGGCGGCATGGGATGCACTGACCGACGCACAGAAGGAACTTGTCGAAGGTGAGAACGCAGATCCGGATTATTTCGGAAGAGATACCGGCGACGCTTCCAAGGACGATCCTTTAAATGAAGATGAGATCGGTGAGAATGAGATCCTTGTTGTAAGTTTTGGTACATCATTCAATGACAGCCGTACCGAGGATATCGGAGGCGTGGAAAAAGCAATCGCGGAGGCTTATCCGGACTGGTCGGTAAGAAGAGCGTTTACCGCACAGATTATCATCAACCATGTACAGGCGAGAGACGATGAGAAGATCGACAATGTAGACCAGGCGTTAGACCGCGCGGTGGCAAACGGGGTGAAGAACCTTGTGATTCAGCCGACCCATCTGATGCATGGCGCAGAGTATGACGAGCTGATGGAAGCAGTGGAGAAGTACCGCGATCAGTTTGTATCCGTTGCAGTTGCAGAACCGCTCCTCGGTGAGGTTGGCACAGATGCAACCGTGATCAATGACGATAAGGAAGCCGTTGCAAAGGCAATCACGGCAGAGGCTGTGGCAGATGCAGGTTATGACTCCCTGGATGCGGCAGCAGAGGATGGTACCGCATTCGTATTCATGGGACATGGAACCGCTCATACCGCGAAGGTAAGCTACAGCCAGATGGCAAGTGTGATGAAGGACTTAAACTACGCGAATGTCTTCATCGGCACCGTAGAAGGGGAGCCGGAAGAGACTGCATGCGAGGCAGTGATTGCGGCAGTCAAGGAAGCTGGTTACACGAAAGTGGTGTTAAGACCGCTCATGGTAGTGGCAGGAGATCATGCCAACAACGATATGGCAGGGGAGGATGATGATTCCTGGAAGAGCATGTTTGAGGCAGACGGATCTTTTGAGAGCGTCACATGCCAGATTGCAGGTCTGGGAAGAATCGATACGATCGAGCAGCTGTATGTATCCCATACACAGGATGCGATCGATTCGCTCGGCAGCGTAGATACCGCAGCAGCGGCAACCACAGCAGGAGATCTGGAGGACGGCACGTACAGTGCCGTCTTCGACACTGACAGCAGTATGTTCCATGTCAATGAGGCATGTGACGGACGCGGCACGCTTACCGTCAAGGATGGCAAGATGACCATTCACGTAAGTCTTGTGTCACAGAGTATTGTGAATCTGTATCCGGGAACCGCCGAGGACGCGCAGAAGAGCGGAGCCAAGCTGCTTGAGCCGACGAAGGATACCGTAACCTACAGTGACGGAACATCCGAGGAAGTGTACGGATTCGATATTCCGGTGGAAGCACTGGATCAGGAATTTGATCTGGCAATTATTGGAACCAAGGGTGTGTGGTACGATCACAAGGTGAGTGTATCCGACCCGGTTGCGGAGTAAGAGATGAAAAAGAAAGTAACAGAACTGATCGTATGTCTGCTGTTTGTAATCTGTTTTCTCACAGCGTGCCACACGCCGCAGAGTGAAAAACTGGCGGACGGAACCTATCAGGCGGACGTCACGCTCACCGGCGGCAGCGGCAGGGCGACGGTGGACTCACCGGCGGCGCTTACGGTGGAGGGTGGCAAAATATATGCCACCATTGTGTGGAGCAGCCCGTATTATGATTACATGATGGTAGAGGATGAGACCTATTACAATGAGGCGGAAGCAGGAGAGAACTCGACGTTTACGATCCCGCTTGAAAAACTGCCGTGTGAGATCTCTGTGATCGGAGATACGACGGCGATGAGCGTGCCGCATGAGATTGAGTACACGCTGTCATTTACGTTAAAAGAGACGGACTTTTCGGAACTGACGAAGACGGGGCAGTGGGATCTTTCTTATGCCACGCAGTACCAGGTGGAGCAGTACGGGAAGTATGATCTGATTACGATCGCTGACAGCCGGTTTTTGCTGGTGCCGGAGAATGTTCCGGTACCGGAACATGTGCCGGAGGATGTGGTTGTGTTAAAACAGCCGCTGGATCACACCTATCTGGTGTCCTCCTCGGTGATGGATATGATCCGTGAGATCGGAGCGCTTTCCGACGTCCGGCTTACGGGAGTGAAAGAGTCTGACTGGTATATAGAAGAAGCGGCATCTGCCATGAAAAGCGGTAGCATGCTGTACGCAGGAAAATATAATGAACCGGACTATGAACTGATATTAAAGGAAGGGTGCAACTTTGCACTGGAGAACACAATGATCGGACATAATCCGGAGGTAAAAGAAAAGCTGGAAAGCCTTGGCATACCGGTCATGGTGGAACGTTCCAGCTATGAAGAGCATCCGCTCGGAAGACTGGAGTGGATCCGGTTATATGGTCTTTTGTATGGAAAAGAACAGGAAGCCGATGCATTTTATGAAGAACAGCTTAAAAAAATAGAACCAATCATGGAAAAGGAAGATACAGGCCGCACGGTGGCCTTTTTTTATATCACGGCGAACGGAGCGGTCAATGTCCGCAAGCCGAATGACTATATTGCGCAGATGATCGGGCTCGCCGGCGGTACCTACGTCCTAAACGACCGTCTTTCGGCGGAGGAGAATGCCCTGTCCACGATGAACATGCAGATGGAGGATTTTTATGCGGCAGCGAAGGACGCCGACATCCTCATCTACAACAGTACGATCGAGGGGGAGCTTTACAGTGTCGATGAACTTCTGGCAAAAAGCACGCTGTTTTCTGATTTTAAGGCAGTAAAAGAGGGAAATGTATACTGTACCGGAAGCAATTTCTTTCAGGAATCGACGGGAACCTGCGATTTCATTGAGGATCTGCACAAGGTGCTTGCGGATGAGACAGACGAGAATTATCGGTTTTTAAAACACGTGAGGTAAGAATGAAACGGTATGTGATAGCCTTTGGCGCGATGATCCTGCTGCTTGGCGGGTTGTTTTTCTTTAATATCGGTTCCGGAAGTGTCAAGATGACGGGAAGTGAGATTGCGGACATTCTGCTGCGCCGCTTTGGAGGCACGGCGGATGAGACGGCGCGTCAGATTGTCTGGGAGATCCGCCTTCCCCGGATCTGTGCGGCAGTTATTCTGGGGGGAGCGCTCTCTGTTGCGGGATTTCTGTTACAGTCATTTTTTCAGAATCCGATTGCGGGTCCCTATGTGCTTGGCATCTCATCCGGGGCGAAGCTTGTGGTTGCGCTGACGATGATCGCCCTTTTGGAAATGGGCAGGACGATCAGTTCGCTCGGCATGATTGTGGCGGCGTTTGCCGGATCGATGCTTGCGATGGGGTTCGTGCTCTTAATTTCCTGCCGGGTAAAAAAAATGTCCATGCTTGTGGTATGCGGCATTATGATCGGCTATATCTGTTCGGCAATCACGGATTTCTGCGTGACGTTTGCGGATGACTCCAACATTGTGAACCTTCACAACTGGTCGATGGGCAGTCTCTCCGGAATGACCTGGTCGAATGTGCGGATGATGACAGCGGTGGTGGCAGTCACGATGGGAGTGACCTTTTTTCTGGCAAAACCGATCGGTGCGTATCAGATGGGCGAGGCGTATGCGAGAAACATGGGCGTTAAGATCCGTCTGCTTCGCGTATTGCTGATTCTGCTGTCGAGTCTGCTGTCTGCCTGCGTGACGGCCTTTGCCGGACCGATCTCCTTTGTGGGAATTGCGGTTCCGCATCTGGTGAAGACGGCGATGAAGACGGCGAAACCGCTTCTGCTGATACCGGGCTGTTTTCTGGGCGGGGCAATTATCACGCTGTTTTGCGACGGCTTTGCGAGGACGGTGTTTGCTCCGACGGAGCTTTCGATCAGTTCGGTGACAGCCGTATTCCTGGTGCCGGTAGTGATTGTGATGATGCTGCGCAGGAATGAGGACAGGTAACGGAGGAACGTGTGATGGAACAGAGGAAAAAAGAGTCTGGAATCAGGCTTGAAGATGTGGCGGCAGGGTACGGCAGAAAATCTCTGCTTAACCATATTTCACTGCATGTAAGTCCGGGAAATGTCCTGACGCTGATCGGACCGAACGGTGCGGGCAAATCCACGATATTAAAAACCGTGACCAGACAGCTTGCAGAGCTTGGAGGAACGATCTTTCTGGAGGGGACATCCATGAGCCGGATGCGGGAAGAGGAAGTTGCACGGACGCTTGCGATGGTGATGACGGAGCGGCTTCATCCGGAATTTATGACCTGCCGCGAGGTGGTTGCGACCGGCAGGTATCCGTATACCGGAAGGCTCGGGATTCTCTCCGCAGAAGACTGGAAGCTTGTGGATGACGCCATGCAGCTGGTGCATGCCAGGGACACCGCGGACCGGAATTTTTCACAGATCAGCGACGGACAGAGACAGCGGGTGATGTTAGCACGCGCCATCTGCCAGGAGCCGCGGATTCTGATTCTGGATGAACCGACTTCCTATCTGGACATGCGTTACAAGATCGACATCTTATCCAGTATCCGAAGACTCGCGGCAGAAAGAAATATGGCGGTTGTCATGTCGCTCCACGAACTGGATCTGGCGCTAAAGGTATCGGATGTGATCGCCTGCGTGGAGGGAGACCACATCGGAAAAACAGGGACGCCGGAGGAGGTATTTTCGGGTGATTATATTCAGAAATTATACGGTGTGGACGCGGAGTGTTTTGATCCGCGGACAGGAGCTGTGTATCTGCGCGGAAATAAGAGCCGGCCGAAGATCTTTGTGATCGGCGGCGCGGGCAGCGGCATACCGGTCTATCATGCTTTACAGCGGAAAAATGTGCCGTTTGCGGCGGGAATTCTGATGGAGAATGATGTGGAATATCAGGATGCGTGTGCCGCGGCAAGCCGGGTGGTTTCCGTGAAGCCGTTTTTCCCGGTCGCAGAGAAGGAGATCGCGGAGGCGAGATCGTGGATTGAGACGTGCGAAACGTGTGTCTGTTGTGCGGAAGCTTTCGGACCTTACAACGAAGCGAACCGCGCGCTGCGCGAGTATGCAAAAACACTCGGAAAGCTGATTCCTGTAGAGGCACAGCAGAATTTGTAGAAAATATGAAATTGTGGTTGAATGTGGGGGATGGTGTGTGAATTGGGGATAGCAGGTGCGTCGGAAAGGTAAATGTATCGGGAAGTGCATGTGCACCGGCGGCAGAGAAAGAGAGGTGCGCGATGGAGCGTGGCATATTGGTCGTGAGCTTTGGAACGACTTATCAGGAGACAAGAGAAAAGAATATCGATCACATGGTGGCGCTTGTCAGAGAGCAGTATCCACATGATCTGGTGGAGGAGGCGTATTCCAGCAGCACTGTGAGGAAGGTGTTAAGAGAGCGGGACGGCATCGCGAAAGATGATGTGAGGCAGGCGCTTTGCCGGATGCGCGATGCCGGGGTGCGGCGTGTGATCGTATTTCCGACCCACATCATTGACGGGATTGAGAACCACCGGATGAAGCAGGAGGTAACAGACTGTGCACCGTGGTTTGAGGACGTCCGGATTGCGGATGCGCTGCTTAAGACACCGGAGGATTATCAGAGAACGGCGGAGGCTCTCTGGAAATCGGTGGCGGCGGAGGCGGGATCTTCGCCGGTGATTTTTATGGGTCATGGAAGTGAGCATGCGGCGGATGAGAGCTACGAGCGTCTGGAATGTGTGCTTGCACAGGTGACAGAGAACGACGTCTATGTGGCGACCGTGGAGGGAAGCGTTACGATTGACGATGTGATCGGGAGGATGAGGGCCTCAAGGCATAAGAGCGGACGTGTGCTTGTGGCGCCGTTTATGCTGGTTGCGGGAGATCATGCCAATCATGATATGGCAGGAGAGGAGGATTCCTTTGATGCCGCACTCCGCGAGGCGGGATATGAGCCGGTCTGCCTGTTGAAGGGGATTGGAGAGTATGAGCCGGTGAGAGAGTGCTATTTCAGACATCTGCGGCACTGCATGGGAACCCTCTACGGGATCGGCGTGGGTCCCGGCGATCCGGAGCTGGTGACCGTAAAGGCGCTCCGCTGCATGGAGGAGAGCGATCTTATCGTGCTTCCGGCGGCGGATGCGGCGGGATGTCATGCGTATCAGATCGCAAGGCAGGCGTACCCCGGGATTGAGAAAAAGGAACTTGTCTGCCTGCCGTTTCCGATGACAAAGGAGAAAGAAAAGCTGCGCAGGGCACACGAGGAGATTTTTGCGCGGATTGCTTCTTATCTTACCGAAGGAAAGATTGTGGCATTTTTAACGATCGGAGATCCGTCCGTCTATTCCACATATGGCTACATTCACCGCAGAATCGCGGCGTGGGGCGGCAATGTTAAAATGATAAGCGGCGTGCCGTCCTTTTGTGCGGCTGCGGCGAGTCTTGGAATATCGCTCGGGGATAACCGGGATGAGATCCATGTAATCCCGGGATCGTACGAGGTGGAGGAGACGATGGCGCTTTCCGGCACCCGGGTGTACATGAAATCCGGAAAAAGCCTCGCGCGGCTGAAAGCGCTGTTGGAAGAACAGCAGAAGGAGAAGAAACTGTCCGTCTACTGCGTGGAGAACTGTGGGATGGCGGATGAGCGGATCCGCCTGGGAGCGGAGGCGCTCGAGGAGAACGGAAGCTATCTTACGACGCTTATTGTCAAAGATGAGGGAGAGGTGGTATAATGACAGAGAATTCATATCGCTTTTTTTCCAACCGGGAATGTCAGTATTATCCGTGCCATGAGGGCATTGAGGAGATGAACTGCCTGTTCTGCTATTGTCCGCTCTATGAGAGACGTCATTGTCCGGGAAATCCGGAGTATATTAAGAGCAGACGGGAGGATGGAAGCGAAGTACAGATCAAGTCCTGCATGAAGTGCACGTTTCCACATCAGGCGGAGAACTATGATGTGATCATGCAGTTTTTGAGGAAGGGAGATAGATAGGATGAAGAGAGTATTTTTGATTGTATTGGACAGCGTGGGGATTGGCGAGATGCCGGATGCTGCAGATTACGGGGATGCGGGAAGCAACACCATCAAAGCCGCTTCCACCAGCCCTTATTTTTCCATGCCGAACATGAGAAAGCTTGGCTTTTTTAATATCGACGGCGTGGAGATCGGGGAAAAGGAGGCAGCTCCTACCGGAGCGGTTGCCCGCATGACGGAAGTGTCAAAGGGAAAAGATACGACGATCGGCCACTGGGAGATTGCAGGCGTCATCTCACCAAAGCCGCTGCCGACCTACCCGAATGGTTTCCCGCAGGAGATTATTGAGGAATTTTCCCAAAAGACAGGAAGGGGCGTGCTCTGCAACAAGCCGTATTCCGGTACGGATGTTATCCGCGACTATGGGGAGGAGCATCTTAAGACCGGAGATCTGATCGTGTATACATCAGCGGATTCTGTGTTTCAGGTGGCTGCACATGAGGATATTGTTCCGGTGGAGAAGCTGTATGAATACTGCCAGATCGCGCGAGATATGCTGCGCGGAGAGCACGGCGTCGGCCGTGTGATCGCGAGACCGTTCACCGGAACGCCGGGGAACTTTACCCGCACGACCCGCAGACATGATTTTTCCTTGCAGCCGCCGAAAGTGACGATGTTAGACCAGCTCTCGGGAGCCGGCTTTGACGTGCTTTCTGTCGGCAAGATCATCGATATTTTCGCGGAGAAGGGCATCACAGAGTATGTCCGCACGACCGGAAATGAGGACGGTATCAACAAGACGCTTGATTATATGAAGAAGGATTTTAACGGACTGTGCTTTACGAATCTGGTGGATTACGACATGCTCTACGGACACCGCAATGATGTCGAAGGCTACGCAAAAGCACTGACGTACTTCGATGAGCGCCTGCCGGAGCTTCTGGCAGCGATGGGCGAGGAGGACGTGCTGATGATCACGGCAGATCACGGCTGCGATCCGAGTACACCGTCCAC
>OFMU01001817.1_pt1 | contig 12322 bp, 10 predicted proteins | sample 1541861 | NCBI WGS metagenome assembly OFMU01 (sample SAMN04209238, study PRJEB22552) | human gut metagenome | biome: gut; material: feces | host: Homo sapiens | place: USA: Oklahoma
GGAACGAGAAAGGGGACTGCGTAAGCAGTCCTCTTTTGCGTATATGAAGTGTTTCACAGCCTGTTTTTTCCAATAGGTTCTGGCTTGTGACCCGAATTATTATTCAAAGTCTGGATCTGATAAAAATTGTAATGCTTTATACAAGTTGCGACAAAATATCCATATTCAAATATCACTCTCTAAAAAAATGAACATGTTTCTTGATTTTTTATCATGGTTTTTTAACAGAAAAATCAGTATTATATAAACATCTTAAGAAACGGTTCTCAAAGAAAAGGAGAGTAAAATTATGAAGATGAGAAAAATCGCAGCAATGGGACTTAGCGCAGTTATGGCAGCTTCTATGGTACCAGCATTACCAGTTATGGCTGATGATGCATCTGGAAAGGTTTACTACTTAAACTTCAAACCAGAGCAGGATGAAGCATGGCAGAATCTGGCAGCAAAATATACAGAAGAAACAGGTGTTCCGGTAACAGTTGTTACAGCAGCTTCCGGACAGTATGAGACCACACTTCAGTCTGAGATGGCTAAGAGTGATGCTCCTACACTTTTCCAGGTAAACGGACCTGTAGGACTTAAGAACTGGAAGGATTATTGCTATGATCTGTCCGGATCTGATATCTACTCACAGCTTACATCTGATGCTTACACTGTAAAAGACGGTGATGCAGTTGATGGTATTGCATACGTAATCGAGTCCTATGGACTGATCGTAAACAAAACCTTACTGGAAAAAGCAGGCTACACAGTAGATGACATCAAGAGCTTTGATGATCTGAAGAAGGTTGCTGATGACATCCAGGCAAGAAAAGATGAGCTTGGAGTGAAAGGTGCTTTCACAAGCGCTGGTATGGACGGATCCTCTGACTGGAGATTCAAAACACACCTTGCAAACCTTCCAATCTACTATGAGTATCAGGCAGATGGCATCGATGATACAGATGCAATCAAGGGAACATACCTTGATAACTATAAGAACGTATTTGATCTTTACATCACAGATTCTACCTGCGATGGAGCTGAGCTTTCCGCTAAGACAGCAGATGACTCCCGTAACGAGTTCATCAACGGAGATGCAGTATTCTATCAGAATGGTTCCTGGGAATATGGCGAATTGTCCAAAACATACAGCGATGACGAGCTGGCTATGATTCCGATTTACTTCGGTGTTGATGATGAGAACGAAGGCCTTGCAACCGGTACAGAGAACTTCTGGTGTGTAAACAAAGAAGCATCTGAGGAAGATATCCAGGCAACACTTGATTTCATGAACTGGTGCGTAACTTCTGAGGATGGAACAAAGGCTATGTCAGAAGACGACATGGGCTTTACAATTCCTTTCAAAACAGCACAGGAGCCCACAAACGTATTTGTAAAACAGGATGCAGAGTATACAGCAGCTGGCCTTACACCTGTATCATGGAACTTCACAACAATGCCATCTGAAGAGTGGAAGAACGGTCTTGGTACAGCGCTTACATTATATGCAGCAGGAAGCGGTTCCTGGGATGATGTAGTTTCCGCATTCGTTGACAATTGGGCAACTGAGAAAGCTCTTTCCGAATAATCGTAACAGGTAATAAATTTCTTTCCAACAGCATATAATATGTCCAGAAGAAATTCAGGACATATTATAGAATGGTGAACAGGGTGGGGAGGCGAAATACAGCCTCCCCATTTTAATGGGAAAATGATGTAATGTTTTGGGGTGGTGGATAATCTTCCACAAAGGTGTCATAACAGGAAAAGGAGGAGTGAAAAATGGTAGGAAAATCTCTGAAAAAATGGTGGCCGGTATTTGTTCTGCCAACATTGGCTGCATTTATTATAGGTTTCTTATGGCCGTTTATCTGGGGTATTTATCTTTCATTTTGTAAATTTTCAACTGTAAAAGATGTAGTCTGGGTTGGACTTTCCAACTATCAGAAAATTTTTATCGGCGGTGACTTCAGTCATGCATTCTGGCTGACCGTTGTATTCGCATTTGTTTCCAGTATTCTGATTAATGTGTTGGCATTTTCCATTGCATTGGCTTTGACAAAAGGCTTCAAAGGAACAAACGTGTTCCGTACTGTATTCTTCATGCCGAACCTGATCGGTGGTATTGTACTTGGTTATATCTGGCAGACACTGTTAAACGGTCTGCTTTCCATGTGGGGACAGCCTCTTCTGAAGTTGTCTGCAACAAATGGTTTTATTGGAATGATCATCCTGTTGTTATGGCAGCAGATTGGATATATGATGATCATTTATGTGGCTGGTCTTAATAACGTATCTCCGGATCTGATTGAGGCCGCACAGATTGATGGCGCAACCGCATCACAGATCCTGTTTAAAATCAAGATTCCGATGATCATGCCATCTGTTACAATTTGTACATTCCTTACTCTTACAAACGGATTCAAGATGTTCGACCAGAACCTTTCCCTTACAGGCGGAGATCCTGGAAAACAGTCACAGTTACTGGCACTGAACATTTACGATACATTCTACGGACGAAGCGGCCCTGCATGGAAGGGTATCGGCCAGGCAAAAGCAGTTGTATTCTTTGTACTGGTTGTTGTGATCGCATTAATCCAGCTTCGTGCAACATCATCTAAGGAGGTGCAGGCATAATGGCAGATAAGAAAAAAAGTATTATCCCAACTATAATTCTTTCCGTAATTTCAATTATCTGGATCTACCCGATTGTTATGATCCTGTTTAACTCCTTAAAAGTGGAGTCCGCAATTACTACATCTGGTGTTTTCCAGTTTCCTACATCTGAGACCTGGAACGGAATCCAGAACTTTATAGCCAGCGTCACACAGATGGATTTCCTGAAATCCTTCTGGTACAGCCTTGTGATCTCAGTTATGTCTGTTGTTTTGATTCTGCTTTGTTGCTCTATGTGCGCATGGTACATTGTACGTGTAAACGGCTTGCTTTCCAAGGTTCTGTATTACCTTTGCGTATTCAGTATGGTTGTTCCTTTCCAGATGGTTATGTTTACCCTGGCAAAAACAGCAGATACTTTGAAACTGAATAATCCATACACCATTTGCATTGTTTACCTTGGATTTGGTGCCGGACTTGCAGTATTTATGTTTACCGGTTTTGTAAAAGGAAGCCCGCTGGAAATTGAGGAAGCTGCCATGATTGATGGATGCAGTCCTCTGCAGGTTTTCTTTAAGATCTTGATTCCGATTTTGAAACCAACCATTATCTCTACTGCAATTCTGGAGCTGATGTGGGTATGGAACGATTATCTTCTTCCAACACTGGTTCTGGATATTAAGAAGTATAAAACAATTCCAATGGCAATCCAGTATTTCCGTGGAAGCTATGGTCATGTGCAGATGGGACCGATGATGGCAAGTATTATGATCGACATTATCCCGATTATTGTTGTATATCTGGTTTGCCAGAAATATATTATCGAGGGAGTTGTTGCAGGTGCAGTTAAGGGTTGATTCCTTTGGGTAAAAGAACGGTTTTTACCTGAGAAATTTGGAGATTATTCCCTTTTCAATATGATACCAGAATGTTAAAATAAAGATAGTTCTTTGCAGAGATGCGAGGGGCTATCTTTATCTTTATATAAGATTTCATGTGCGCCAGACAGAAAAAATGGGGCGAGGCAACAGGCGATATGAAATTTCTGATTTTTCTGACAGGCGGACATAAATGACAGTTGGAAGAGTTGTCCCGGTGTTAAATATAATAAAAGATCGGAGTACCAATATGTACAGAGTTTTGATAACAGACGATGAGAAAATTGAGCGGGAGGGAATTAAATTCCTTCTGGCACAGGAAGAGGGAGAATACGAGATTCATGAGGCTGCCAATGGCAGGCAGGCACTGAATGTATTGCGAAGTGAAGAGATTGATTTTCTTTTAACAGACATAAAAATGCCTCATATGGACGGTCTGGAGCTGGCAGGCAAGGTCAGAGAAGAGTATCCCAATCTCCCAATCGTAATTTTTAGTGGATACAGTGATTTTGCTTTTGCCCAGGAAGCCATGCGCTATGGAGTAAAGGATTATGTGCTGAAGCCAGTTGATCCGGATACCTTCCACACAACTATCGGGAAAGTAAAAACAGAGCTCCAAAGTATCCGGTCCAAGAAGCAGAAGGAAGAGAAAGGGAAGAATTTTCTTCTTCAGTATTTTCTTCAGACTTACCTGTATTCCGGAAATGAGGAAGTGTTGAAAAAGGCTGGGGAGATTTTAGATGAATCTAACTGGGAGCAGTGGCACTGTGCAATTCTTATCGAATCAGATAAGGCATTTTTTGACAATGTTCCAGATAATATTGATGAGGAACTGATGCAGGGATTGCACCGGAATTTCTTTTACCTGAATCTGAATACCAGACAGTCTGTGCTGTTTTTTTCTGATGTGTACTGCGATTATCAGCTGGTTGCCAAGCATTTATATGACATTTTGAAGCAGAATTACTCTGCAAGTTTTCACCTTGCAGTGAGCAGCCGGTTTGAAGGGCATGAGGCGCTGCCTGAAATTATGTCCCAGCTGGAGCAGACCATGGAGGAGAAATTTTATCATCCAGATGTGCATGTGTTTAATAATGAGGCCTCTGACAGCCAGCCGGTGAATGCGGAGACACAGGATTCCCGTCTGATGGAGAAGATTTCCGAAGACATTTCCCGCAAAGATGTGGAGCAGCTGAAGAAGCATTTTGAGTGTCTGGTGAAGAAATATGAGAATGATACCCGTTTCTCTGCCATGTATGTGAAATTTGTTTTTTCCAATGTGATCCAGGAGCTTTTTCAGGAAAATCAGTTCTCTGAGGAGCGGAAGCTGGATCATGAGGTAGAGCGGCTGTACAGTTGTACCAATCTGAAGCAGATCCTTGCAATCACCCAGGAGAATATTAAGGAGTACGAGGAGTTTCTGGAGCGTTCCATGAGTGATTCCAGAGATGAAGTTGCTTCTGTGAAGAATTATATTTACCAGCACTATGCGGAGGATTTAAGTCTTGAGACATTGGCGGAGAAGGTGTATTTGTCTTCTGGCTATCTCAGCTTTATTTTTAAAAAAGAGACTGGTATGAACCTGAACCGCTTTATACGTGTGGTTCGGATGGAAAAGGCGAAGGAGCTTTTGTGTAATTCCAATATGAAGGTGGCACAGGTCAGTGAACAGGTAGGAATCCCCAATGTTTCTTATTTCTGCAGAAGTTTCAGGGAATATTATGGAAGCAGCCCGGAGTCCTATCGGAAAGGAACCGGTGAAGAGGATGAAAATACCGGCAGTCATAAAGAATAAATTTGAGAATATGAAATATCGTCATAAGCTGACTATTCTTCTTGTGACAGCCAGCCTGGTTCCCATGATCCTGCTTGTATTGTATAGTCATGACCGCATGAGCAGTCTGCTCCGGGAAAAAGAAATGGAGGATATGTCTTCCATTCTGGAACAGACCGGAGAGGGAATCGACAGCCAGATAGAAGTTTTTTCCAGTCTTCTGAATTATCTCACTTATTCCCCGGATATTGAGGATCTGATCACTGAGAAAAATATGGATAATTATCAAGCGTATATAAAATATACAGAAGTAGCAGATCCTCTTTTGTCTGTACCAAAGTCTTATCATGATGCCATTATACAGATCCAGTTGTTTGCAGAAAGCATTAAAGTGCGCCATGAGTATACACTTGTGCCTTTGTCAGAGGTGGATAAGGAGTGGTGGTATGACAAACTGGCAGAGGATGTGTCTGTGCAGTGGGTGGTGGACAGCCAGATACCGGAGATTGCAGCTGTAAGGCGGATTTATACTGGCAGAGAGCAGACAGCAGTTCTTTGCGTTACACTGGATTATAATAAGATTTTTCAGCCCTTTGAAAAGATTATTTCTGCAGAATCCGGGGGCATGATCCTGGATAAAGGGGGAAATGTTCTGTTTCAGAAGGAAATGCTGGGTGAAAAGGAAGAAAAGGATTCGGGAGAGGCTGTCTCCAGGGAGTTTCTGGAGTCCGGGCAGGGAGATTATGCTTTTGTAAACCGGAAGAACGCGGCTTGCGGATGGATTTTTTATTTGTATAAGCTGCAATCAGCAGTGGACAGCTCTGTGTCAGGAATCCTGGTCAGCGAGATTCCCCTGATTGCGGCCTGTGTAGCCATAATTCTGGTGTTGGGACTTTCTTTTTCCAGACTTTTTACCAGAAAGATCGAGGAGCTTACCGATAACATGAACCGGGTAAACCAGGGGAGCCGTGAGGTTACGGTGGACAGCAATGCCGGAGATGAAATTGGCCTTCTGGTGCGCAGCTTCCGAAGCATGATGGACGAGATCAATCGTCTGATCCATGAGGTTTATGAGAATAAGATTGCGTTGAAAGAGTTTGAACTGAAGGCACTGACTGCCCAGATCAACCCTCATTTTTTGTATAACTCCCTGTCTGTTATCAACTGGATGGCTATTCGAAGCAATCAGAGGGAAATTAGTAAGGTTACTTTGTCCTTATCTATGTTCTGCCGGACTGCTTTGAGTAAGGGGCAGGATATGGTAACTGTGGATAACTGTATTCAGAATATTAAGGCGTATCTGGATATCCAGCTGGTGATGCATGACAATGATTTTCAAGTGATCTGGGACATTGACCCGGAGGTGAAAGGAGATATTGTGCCTAAATTGCTGCTGCAGCCTGTTGTGGAGAATGCATTGGAGCATGGGCTGGACATGAAAGAAGAAGGAGAGAAGATTCTGAAACTGTTTTTTGTAAAGGACGGTGAGGATGTGCTTCTTGCTGTGGAGGATAATGGACCAGGAATGGAACAGGAAGAGGCAGATAAGCTGGTAACTTACAAGGCTTCCGGATATGGTCTTAAAAATGTCAATGACAGAATGCAGCTTCTTTATGGGATGGAGTACGGAATCAAGGTGTTTAGCCAGATTGATCAAGGTACCAGGGTAGAAATGAGAATTCCAAGAGAAAAAGCGGATGAGGAGGCTGTGGCAGCCGGAGAGTTTTCTGCGAAAAAGTTTTTGCAGGAACCGGAAGAAGACACAGAGGACACAACAGGAAAGAAAGGTGGAAAAAGTGAAGAAAAAAAATAGAATTCTGGTATTGGGACTGACTTTTTCCATGGTGATTTCGTCTGGTTCATTGACAGGCTGTGATAGCGCAGCTGGAAATATGGGAAAAGAGACAACGGGTGTGGAATACGAAGAAGCAGATTATGAGCTTTCTGAGGAATCAAGCAGTGATTCCGGAATTGATGCAGCTGACCCAGGCACTGTAGACAACGAGACGGAAAAGACAGCAGAAAACAGAACGGATGCAGAGAAAAGTACAGAAACAGAAGAATCCCAGACAGATAATTCTACAGATAGCGGATTGTGGAAAAAAGCTTCCACAACTCCGTATGGAAAGTACCCGGAGCTTGTGACTTATACTTTAGGACAGATGAGCGGTGCCAATAATTCCAATCTTCCAGCAGGAAATACCTACGAAGACAGCGCTTATACCAGATATCTGAAAGAGATTCTGAACGTGCAGAATGAAAATGCCTATATGGAGCGGGAGGATCGCTACGACGAGTATGTGAATGTGCTGGTAAATGATCACACTTTGCCGGATGTACTGGTGGTTTCAGACAGGGAGACTTTAAATGTTCTTGTGGAAAATGACATGGTGGAGGATCTGACTGAGGTTTATGCAAACTGTACCTCCCCGAGAATCAAGGCCATGTATAACAGCTATGGTCCACAGCTTCTCGGTGCAGGAACCTTTGATGGTAAGCTGATGGCGCTTCCGGAAGCAGTAATCGACCACGGTCCCTGCCTTTTGTGGATGAGAAAGGACTGGATGGACCAGCTAGGCCTTGCAGAGCCAAAGACTCTGGAAGAGGCTATGGATATTATCCAGGTTTTTCAGGAAAACAGGATGGGAGCAGAGGAAGGGGAAGATCCTGTGGGACTTGTGTGTGATACCAATTTTGTGTCTACTACCAGTCAGAATTATTCGGTGGAACCTGTTTTTGAAAAATTTTATTCTTATCCAAGAAGATGGATCAAGGACAAAGACGGGGAAATTGTCTATGGTTCTTTGACAGAGGAGACCAGATCTGCCGTTGCTTATTTGCACGAGCTATATGAGAGAGGAATACTGGATCAGAACTTTGCCCTGCGTGCTCAGAATAATCTCCGTGATCTGGTAGTGGAAGGTAAATGCGGTGCGTTTTTTGGACTTTGGTGGGCACCGAATAATCCGCTTATGGATGTGGCTGAGAATGATCCGGAAGCAGACTGGGAGCCTTATTACCTTACTGCTGAATATCAGGAAAAAGATAACGTTTATGCTTCTTTTCGGGACAACAAATATGTGGTTGTGAGAAAGGGTTACGAACATCCGGAAATTGTAATGAAAATTATCAGTGTTCTGTTTGATTACAGCCGGTTTGAAGATGAGGAAAATGCGGATGAGATCAACAGCTATTTTGCTTTGAATGTGGACCCTACAGCCAGACCGCTGGTTATTAATGTGGATTATAATGAGGCAATTTATAATGTTACGAAGGATATCAGGAGAGTAATGTCCGGCAAGCAGAAGGAAAGTAATTTAAGCGCACTGGAGAAGTCTTACTATGATGCCTGTATGAAGTATTTGAGCGGGAAAAATGTAACTGTAGAGGACTGGGCTGCGTACAAGTCCAGAATTTCAGCAGTGGGCGTGCTGGTTGATGGTCATTATAGTTCGGTGCGCAGACCATATCTGGTTGATTCGGATGGAGAGGTTCCCAACATGCTTGCTTCCCTTGAGAAAAATGCTTTTATTCAGATGATCATGGGAGAGCAGCCCATGGACTACTTTGATACTTTTGTGGAAGAGTGGTATGACCAGGGGGGAAGGGAACTGACCGAGAAGATCAGAGAGGAGAATTCGTAATTTATGCGAGAAGAATTATTTAAGAATTGTACCTTATGTCCCCGGAAGTGTAACGTGAATCGACTGGAGGGCAAAAGAGGATATTGTGGCATGGACAGCACTATAAGGGCTGCCCGTGCCGCTCTTCATATGTGGGAGGAACCTTGTATTTCCGGAAAAAAAGGATCAGGGGCTGTTTTTTTTTCTGGCTGCGGCATGCGGTGCTGTTTCTGCCAGAACCGGGATATTGCCATTGGTGATTCCGGAAAAGAAATTACAGTGGAGCGGCTTGCTGAAATTTTTCTGGAATTGCAGGAAAAAGGGGCGGCAAATCTGAATCTGGTCACTGGGGCGCATTATGTGCCGCATATTATTTCGGCGTTGGAACTGGCCCGAGGAAAGGGAATGAATCTTCCAGTTGTGTACAATTCCAGTGGGTATGAGAGTGTGGAAACTATCAGGAGACTGGATGGTTATGTGGATGTATATCTGCCAGATATGAAATATATGGAGCCTGAATTGGCTGCTGCTTTTTCCAACGCAAGGGATTATCCACAGGTGGCGCAGAGCGCAATTGCCGAAATGCTGCGCCAGACTGGTCCCTGTCAGTTTACGGAGAATGGATATATAAAACGCGGGACAATTGTTCGTCATCTGATTTTGCCAGGGCATACCAAAAATTCTATTGCAGTATTGAAATATCTGTACCGGACTTATGGGGAGGATATTTTTATCAGCGTAATGAACCAATATACGCCTGTCTGGAAGAATGAGAAATTTCCGGAACTGAATCGGAAAGTGACCAGACGAGAGTATGAAAAGGTGCTGGACGCTGCCATTGAGCTTGGAATTGAAAATGGCTATTTTCAGGAAGGGGAGACCGCGGAGGAAAGTTTTATACCGGCGTTTGATTATGAAGGGGTATGAAAGAAAAAGTATTATGCACGAATCCGATGATATAGTTCCAGAGGATATTTGTGGTGACTTTGAAGTTGAGTAAACGAACAATTGGTATGGGGAGAAAAAGCCTGCTGACTACTGTTTTGAAGCTGCCCAGCAATTGCCGGGCAGTATTAGAGCGTGTTTAAAAAAGGTTTTCTGTGAGATGTGTATTGCTGTTACGGTTATCTTTATGACCAGCAGCATATGCTATTTTGCTTCAGGTGCACAGCTTGCAGAGCAGGGATTGTCAAAGCCAGGATTGAAAGCGTAGAAGTTTTTAGCGTCCAACTGTTCCTGGATGGAGCGAAGTGCTTCGCCAAATCGCTGGAAATGTACCACTTCCCTTGCACGCAGGAAACGGATAGGATCAGCAACTTCCGGGATATTTCGTACTACACGGAGAATATTGTCATAAGTGGAGCGTGCTTTCTGTTCTGCTGCAAGGTCTTCAAATAGATCCGTGATCGGATCACCTTTACTCTGGAATTCGCAGGCATTAAAGGGAACGCCTCCTGCTGCCTGCGGCCACACGCCAACTGTGTGGTCAATATAATATGGTCCCAGCCCGGAATTCTCAATTTCTTCCATAGTGAGGTCACGGGTAAGCTGGTGAACCATGGTGGAAACCATCTCCAGATGCGCCAGTTCTTCAGTACCGATATCATTAAGCACAGCTGCAGAGGCTCGGTTCGGCATGGTAAAGCGCTGGGAGAGATAGCGCATAGAAGCACCGATTTCTCCATCCGGGCCACCATACTGGCTCATAATGAACTGAGCCAGCTTCGCATTTGGCGTTTTGATATTGATTGGATACTGTAATCTTTTTTCATAATTCCACATAAACTGTCACGCTCCTTCCTTTTCCCATGGAAATGGCTGCTGAGACCATTTCCATGCATTTTCACTGCTTACAGCTGCATTGTCGATGGTCAGAGGACCGTATTTCTCAGCATATTCGGCCATCAGCTGGTTGCGACGGTCAGAAATATCGGAAAAATAGCGCAATGCTTTTTGATCCTCAGGGTGAGTGTCCAGATAAAGAAGCATGTCATTGACAGCGAAACTAACCTCATTGATCTGCTGTAAAAAAGAGCATCTTGGGGAAGGCTGCTTTCTCATCATCTTCGAATACCTCTCTTTCCACAGAATGGTTTACAAAGCTGTGGGAAAATAGTGCCCACAGACAAGGCATAATCAAGATCATAGGCTGAAGTGAAATTCTGATATGGTACATAGGCCATTGCTGGTGTCAGGTGTTTTAGGTGCTCATACATATTATCTGTTTTTGATGAAACTGGTTTAGCGCAAGGGCAGTTTGGTGTTTGGGAAATTGACGGATTGTATGAAGACTTCACAGGTATGAAATCACCGGAATTTTTATATGGTCTGGTACAGTCTGAGGACTCACAATTCATTTCGCTGCAAGAAGTCTGTCGCCGCATTTGCGACAGTGGAGCGGGAGAGAAATTCATCATCCCGCAGGTTCTATTATAAGGGCGGCAGCCCGAACGGTTCATCTGATAATTTTCCATAAACAGATCCTTTCCTTATTCCGTAAGGTCTTTCCCTTTATTCTATGTAAAAATATATAAATGTGTTTATATAAGAGAATGTAATAGTTACGTATACTGTTGGTGGTGCAGTGAAAAGAACTGATGGTATTTTTTATTATGGCTTTGGTTTTAAGAGATACACATGCACAAAATAAATCAGTGATGGAATCAGAAATACAAGATTTACACCGCCTGCCAGGAATTCAGGAACATTGCCTGTTCCTTGAAATGTAAATCCAAGGAAAAGGTACAGTGCTCCAGCTAAAGTACTTAACATCCAGTTCTCCCAGCCCAGCCAGCCAAGAAGCCCAGCCAGAATCAGGGAAAATTCCCGATAATACTGCATATAAGTATCCGAAGAAAATGGAAAAACATTTCTTAGAAGATAACATCCAAATAGGATTCCAAGAATATTCATCGCTCTCATTATTTCAAAAATCAGACTTGTACTCTTTAACATAGAGCAGTTGTCCCATAGCTTTACATCTAATTTATTGGCTGCGCTGATAGCTGCTTTGGTGAAAGTGCCATTTGTCATAACGATGCAGCGGTCGCAGTCATAGTATTTGCCCCCGGCATAGACCTCCTGCACTGCTTTATTCCCAACTGGATAAGAATAATATTTGCATTGAACTGCATATTTTGAAAAATGTTTGTAGGCAATGATGTCGACACCCTGGTCACCACTTTTTTTGGTAACTTCTACATGGTGAAATCCCTTTCGGCGCAGCATCCGGGCGCATTTATATTCAAATTTGTGTCCGTTCATCTGGTAAAATTCCTTATTTTGAGTTATTGTTTCGTTTTTTTATACAAAAACAGAAGAAATCGTTTCACGATTTTTTCAAAAGTCTTTCACACTTTTATCACATTTGTTTCGTATATTATTAACTGTAGAAAGCACCAAGTCTTTCTTAATTTAATATTTTTCTTTTTCATACGCGCCGGTACGAA
>OFMU01001818.1_pt1 | contig 12313 bp, 10 predicted proteins | sample 1541861 | NCBI WGS metagenome assembly OFMU01 (sample SAMN04209238, study PRJEB22552) | human gut metagenome | biome: gut; material: feces | host: Homo sapiens | place: USA: Oklahoma
AAACTGCAGCTCGCCGTCCACAGCCAGCTCGGGGTCCATCTCCTGAGCCTTGATGGTAGCGTCATGGCTCAGAGCAACGGTGCCGCCCTTGCCGGAACCCTTGGTGGAGAAGCTCAGAACTGCGACCTTCGGATCGATGCCGAACAGCTTTGCGGTCTTGGCAGTCTCAACGGCCACCTCAGCCAGCTTTGCGGATGCAGCGATCTTGACCTCGCCGGTAGCCTTATCAATGGTATCGGTGTAATCAATGTTGACAGCGCAGTCGCCCATGGCAATGCGCTTCAGGCCCTCTTCGCCAAAGTCACGGTCCAGAATGAAGCAGGAGCTCACCAGGTGTGCGCCCTTCTTGGTCTTGACCAGCTGCAGAGCGGGGCGGATGGTATCGGCGGTGGAGTAAGTAGCGCCGCCCAGCAGGCAGTCAGCCTTGCCCATCTTGACCAGCATGGTACCGAAGTAGTTGGACTTCTTCAGCATTGCGGTACACTCTTCAGCGGTCTGCTTGCCCTTGCGCAGCTCGACCATGGTGTTCACCATCTCGTCGAAACCTGCGTAGTTCTCAGGGTCAATGATCTCAGCAGCGGAAATATCAAAATTGCCTGCGGCAGCAGCGGCCTTGCACTCAGCCTCGTTGCCCACCATGACAACCTTCAGAACGCCCTCGGCCAGCAGCTTGCTGGCTGCCTCCAGGATGCGGGGGTCATTGCCCTCGGTAAAAACGATCGTCTTGGGGTTTGCCTTCAGCTGTGCTACCAGCGGTGCGAACATATCAGCCATTGTTGATTACCTCCGAATTAACTATCCAATATTCACATCCGGGTGCCTGTTGGACACAAGGATGCCTTTCTCTTTTATTCTAGCACACCCGGCAAAAAGTTCAAGACAAAATTGGCTTTTTGTGCTATTATTTTAGGAGAAAACCATTTTTTATTTGTGAATAAATTATCATTCAGCTGCAAGGAGATCAAACTGCTATGGATTGGGATACATTAAAGGCCGAGTGCCTTGCCTGCCGCAGATGTGAGCTGTGCACTGACCGCACCCATGTGGTGTTCGGGCAGGGTGTCCAGACTGCTGAGGTGCTGTTCGTGGGCGAAGGCCCGGGCCAGAGCGAGGACGAGCAGGGCCTGCCCTTTGTGGGCCGCAGCGGCCAGCTTCTGGACAAATACCTGTTTGCCATCGATCTGGACCGGAGCAAAAACTGCTACATTGCCAACATCGTCAAGTGCCGCCCGCCCCAGAACCGTGACCCGCTGCCCACCGAGAGCGAGGCCTGTATGCCCTGGCTCCGGGAACAGTTCAAGCTGCTGCAGCCAAAGATCGTGGTCTGCCTGGGCCGCATCGCCTCCCAGCGGATGATCCGCACCGATTTCTCCGTGACCAAGGAGCACGGCACCTTTGTGCAAAAGAACGGCGTGTGGTTCATGGGCACCTTCCACCCCGCCGCCCTGCTCCGGCAGGCGCAGAACAAACCCGCCGCCTTTGCGGATTTTGTGGCCCTGCGGGATAAAATAAACGAAGTCTGTCTGCATACCTATTAACCCTTCCGTCCAAGTATCATCTTCCTTCATTTTTGCATACCCTAAAGCAAAAGTGAGGTGTTCTGATATGAAAACGATCCAAAGCCGTTCCCCCGATTTCTTTCTGGGGGCCACCACACCGGCGGGCTTCAAGGGTTATTTTGAACCGCTGCGCCGGGAGCCCGGGATGCAGATGCTTCTCATCAAAAGCGGGCCGGGATGCGGCAAATCCACCTTGATGAAGCATCTGGCCCAGGCCGCCGAGCAGCAGGGCCAGCGCATCGAAAAGATCCACTGTGCCAGCGATCCGGACAGTCTGGACGGGGTCATCTTCCTCGACCAGAAACGCGCCATCATCGATGCCACCGCGCCCCATGTGGTGGAACCGGACGCGCCCGGGGCTGATGAGCTGGTGGTGAGCCTGTACCACACCATCGATGCCGGAAAGCTGGCTCCCCACCGGGACGAGGTCAAGGCCCTGTTTGCCCGGAATGCCGCTCTGCGGGGCCGGGCGGCCCGGTATATCGCATCGGCGGGCAGCCTGATGCTGGACAGCCGCCGGGCCGAGGCCTGCAGCGCCAACTTTGAAAAGGTGCGCCGCTACGTCAAGCGGCTCTGCACCCGGCTGCTTCCCCGCACCGAGGGCACCGCCAGCGAGGAGCTGCGGCTGCTCTCAGCCATCACCCCCAAGGGGATGGTATTCTACCGGGGCACGGTAGAAGCGCTGACCGACCGGTATGTGGTATTCCGGGATGATTACGGGGCGGTCTCCCGCCTGCTGCTGGAACTCATCCGGGCCGAAGCGCTGGCCCGGGGCTACCACATCATCACCTGCCCCTGCGCCATGCACCCTGAAGATCAGATTGACCACATCTTCATCCCGGCCCTGCGGCTGGCTTTTTTGACCGACAACCTCTGGCATCCCATCCAGCTGCCCGGCGTGCAGGCCGTGCGCTGCACCCGCTTTGTGGACCGGGAAAACCTGTCCGGCTTCCGCGCCCGCCTGCGCTTCAACGACCGTGCCGCCTCCGAGCTCATCGACCAGGCTGTCGCCCTGATGGCTCAGGCCAAGAACTGCCATGATGAGCTGGAGACTTATTACCGGGCCGCCGTGGATTTTGACCAGGTGAATGCTGTTGCAGCAAATTGTCAAAAGATCCTGGGTCTCGGGTAGGCCCTGCTGTTAAACCCCACCGTCAGCCCTTTGGGCTGCCACCGCTCCTAGTAGGGGCGGCCTTGGCAAAGCGATGTAGTTTGTGCGTAAAGGGGAACCCCAAAAAACTTTACGTAACGCCAGAGGCCCCACTATTAGGGGGGCTGGCGAGCGATAGCGAGACTGAGGGGTTTAGTTTCCCAACATACTGTGCACAACCTGAAAGGAAGTGACCCCCATGCCAACCATCCGTCTCTCTGTCCGGGAGCTGGTGGAGTTCCTGCTCCGCACCGGCAGTATCGACAGCCGCTTTACCGGCTTTGACCGGGCCAACGAGGGCGCACGCATCCACCGCAGGCTCCAGAAGGCGGCGGGTGAAGGCTACGCCGCTGAGGTGTTCCTCACGGCAGAGCGGACGATGGAGGGGATCGGGTTCACCATCGAGGGCCGTGCCGACGGCATTTTTACCGATGAGGACGGCACGGTGGTCATCGACGAGATCAAGACCACCGCCGCGCCCACCGATGCCATCACGGAGGACATGAACCCCTGCCACTGGGCGCAGGGCATGGTCTACGGGGCCATCTGCGCCGAGCAGCGGGAGCTGGAAACACTGGATGTCCGGCTGACCTATTACCAGATCGACACCGATGAGATCATCCGCTATACCCGGCACTTCTCCGCCGCTAAGCTGGATGCGTTTCTCAACGACTTACTGCGGCAGTATCTTCCCTGGGCACGGCGGCAGCTGGACTGGGTGGAAGCCCGGAACCGGAGCCTTGGGGCCCTGCAATTTCCGTTTCCGGCCTACCGTCCCGGGCAGCGTGCCCTTGCCGGGGAGGTCTATCGCGCCTGTGCTGCGGGCAAGGCAGAGCAGAAGGGCGGTACCCGGCTGTTCTGCCAGGCACCCACCGGCATCGGCAAAACGATGAGCGCCCTCTTCCCTGCCCTGAAAGCCATGGGCGAGGGTAAGGGGGAAAAGATCTTCTACCTGACCGCCCGCAACACGACACAGGCCGCTGCTGAGGATGCACTGGCCCGTCTGCGGGCGGCAGACCCAGCGCTTTCCCTGCGCAGCGTGACCCTTTCGGCCAAGGAGAAGGCCTGCCTGTGCAAGGATGCTGAGGGCCGTCCCGCCTGCCTGCCGGAAGCCTGCCCCTACGCCAACGGCTACTACGAGCGGCTGAAGGATGCGCTGGCCGACCTGCTGGACAGCGCCGTCCCCTATGACCGGGCCGCCCTGACCGAGACCGCCCGGCGGCACAGGGTCTGCCCCTTTGAGCTGGGGCTGGACCTGAGCGAGTGGTGTGATGTGGTCATCGGGGACTACAACTATCTGTTCGACCCCACCGTGCATCTGCGGCGCTTTTTCGATGCGGCGGGCGACTACATTTTTCTCATCGACGAAGCCCACAACCTGCCGGACCGGGCCAGAGCCATGTACTCGGCGCGGTTCTGCAAGAGCAGCCTGACCGATGCCAGACGGGCCATCGGCAAAGGAAAAAGCACACTGAAAGCCGCGTTGACAAAGGCAGACAGGGGCTTTCTGGAAGCGCGCCGGGCGGTAACGAAGCTGCCCCCCCGCCGGGGTCCAGCGCCCACCGAATCGCCGGCAGAGGATCTCACCCGGCAGACCAGCCTTCTGGACACCGAACCGGCAGAAGCCGCCTTCCCGCTGCCGGAGCCTTTGCTGGCGCAGGATGGCACGGTCTTTTTGCAAGAGCTGCCGAAGGAGCTGCTCCGACTGCTGTTCAGCCTGCAGGCCCCCCTGCAGGACTGGCTGGAGGCCAACCCGGAGGCCGATGCCCACGCCCAGCTGCTGGAGCTCTACTTTGCGGTGCAGGATATCACCCGGGCAGCAGAGCGGTACGACGCGCATTTTGTCACCCAGCTGACAGCCCGGGGCAGCGAGCTGGAATGGGAGCTGCTCTGCCTTGACCCCGCCCCCTTTGTGGATGCCAGCCTTGCCGCCGGGCGGGCTGCGGCACTGTTCAGCGCAACGCTCACCCCGCCGGGCTACTACCGCTCCGTGCTGGGCTGTCCCGATGCCCGGGCCGTGGCTCTGGAAAGCCCGTTTCCGCCCGAACATCTGGGGCTCTACTGCCTGCCCGGCATCTCCACCCGCTACCGGGACCGGGAGGCCAATGTGCAGGCCGTCTCGGATGCGCTGGCCGCACTGGCCCGGGCCAAGGTGGGCAACTATCTGGCCTTTTTCCCCAGCTACGCCTATCTGCGGCAGGTATATGAGGACTTCACCGCCCGTTACCCGGACATCGGAACGCTGGCCCAGGAGAGCGGTCTGGACGACGCGGCCCGGGCGGCCTTTCTGGAACAGTTCAGCCCAAGCCCCGCAAAAACGCTGCTGGGCTTCGGGGTCATGGGCGGCATCTTTGGCGAGGGCGTGGATCTGGTGGGCGACCGGCTCATCGGGTGTGCCATCGTGGGGGTAGGTCTGCCTCAGGTGAACCCCCGGCAGGAGATCCTGCGCCGCTACTATGACGAAGCGGGCGGCACCGGTTTCGACTACGCCTACCGCTTCCCGGGCATGAACAAGGTGCTGCAGGCGGCGGGCCGGGTCATCCGCACGCAGGAAGACAGGGGTGTGGTGCTTCTGCTGGATGACCGCTTTGCCCGCGCCGAATACACCCGCCTGTTCCCCCGCCACTGGCACCAGCTCCAATACCTGCGCAGCACCACAGAGCTGGAGCAGCAGCTTGCCGCCTTCTGGGCACTGAACCAATAGAAAAAAGCCTGTCAGCGCAAAAACCGACAGGCTTTTTCTCATGCTCCGGACATTTTCCGGCTCTTACTTCTTTCTGGGCAGGGATCTGCGCAGTTCATCCCAGGCAGTCATCTCCACCAATGTGGTAGCGCGCAGGGCGGCAAACGCTTCATCCAGATACTGCATCTCGCTCACCGCACGCATGGCGTGATCCGAAATACACCACTTCCCAACGACCGTCTGCGCCATCCAGTAGACCATCCGCTCGGTCTTTTTCCGCTGTTTGGTGCCCTCACGGTAGCGGTCGGTGTTCTCCGCATCGTTCACGGGAACGCCTGCCGCTTTCAGCATCTCACAGCACTCCCAGGCGGCATCCACGATCATCCTGCGCTGTTCCACTGTGGTGCGGGAAAGTTCCCCATCCACCGCATAGCAGGCATAGGCGCAGGGCAGGATAAAGGCGATGTGGCTCTTGAGCCACTCGTCCATATCGCTGTAATAGGTCAGCTTGTAATGAGTTCCCTCAAAGGCAGCCTGCAGCCGCAGACGGAACGCGCCGGACAGGGGTGCGGTTGCTCCGCCGATGGTCATTCCCATCCCCATGTGCACACTGACCAGCCGGTCATGCTCCCGGCGGCCTGCATTGTTCTGGAAGCCAAAGGCGATCTTATCCACCGGGCGCTGCATGGCCTGCAGCATCTCCTGCGCATAGGGGTCATTGCCCACAAAGATGAAGTACTGACTCCGGTTTGCCTTGAGGATGGGCAGCACATCGGCCAGCTGCCCGGCCTGCACCGTGACAAACACAAGGTCATACACATCCTCGGGGGCCAGCACATCTGTCGTCTGCATCCGATCCACCGTTGTTTTCCGCTGGAGCATATGGCGGATGGTCAGGCCCTTCTGGTCAATGACCTCCTTCCACTCGCCCCGGGCCAGCAGGGTGACCACATTTTTCTTGTTCTGTGCCAGACTGTGGGCCAGCTGACAGCCCTGAACGCCTGCGCCGTACACCAAGATCCTCATAACGAGATACCTCCTGTTTTGCATGATCAGCCCGGCCAGAAACACCGGGCTGTTACTTTTTCAGGAACGAGAAGAAGCCCTTTTTCTCATAGGGCCGGGTCTGCACGCCGGTCACGGTGTAGCCCGTTTCGGCAATGGCAGCCTTCAGCGCCTCCACATCCACCGGCTGCTCCGAGATGATGACCGTCTCGCCCTTGGTGTGGGAAGAAGTTACCTTGTTCACCCGGGCGGTCTTGCGCACCACATCATTGATGTGGCTCTCGCACATACCGCACATCATACCATCGACCCTCAGGATCGTTTCTACCATTGTTGTTCCCTCCATACTGTATCTGCGGGCACCCCTGTCAAACTGCACAAGTCCAGCCCGCTGTTTTCGTCATTTTGTTAGTTTCAGCTAACTCATTGCGGAAACAAAAAGGCTCCTGCCCCGCACAGCACTGCTCTGCGGAACTTTGCCGATCTGTTTTCAGTTTTATCATACCATACCGGTGGGCAAATTTCAAGCTGCCCACAAAACCGGCCAGGGGACTTTATCAAAGGGTCAGTTCATGGAAAACAGCGCTGCTTTCCAGCTCTTTCCATTGCATCGTGTTTCCTTCCAGGGTCATGTAGCTGTGGGGGCTGTTCTCCTTGGGGATGCTCACAGAACCCGGATTCAGGTAAAGATTTCCCTGCCCGAACTCTGTCCAGGCCGGAACATGGGTGTGCCCATGCAGCAGCGCATCTCCCGGGGCCAGCGGCGGCAGATTTTTTACATTATAGATATGCCCGTGGGTCGCATAAATAAGCCGCTGCCCCACCGGAAGCACCGCATAATCGGCCAGCACGGGGAATTCCAGCACCATCTGGTCCACCTCGGCATCACAGTTGCCCCGCACGCAGAGCAGCTTCTCCTTTTTCCCGTTCAGCAGGGGGATGACCTCCTTGGGGGCGTACTCTCGGGGCAGGTCGTTGCGGGGGCCGTGGTAGAGCAGGTCGCCCAACAGGAACAGCCGGTCGGCTCCCTCCCGCTCAAAGGCCTCCAGCATTTTGCGGCAGTAGTAAGCCGACCCGTGCAGGTCTGACGCGATCATCCATTTCATGGCAGATCCTCCTTTTGTGCGTTCTGTTCTTATTTTACCGCCGCCGCGCCCCATGTCAAGGGCAAGGGCCCACTGTAAAAAGTCATACTTTTATTTTAAAAAGTCCTTGACAAGTATCCCTGTGATGTGGTATCTTTGAACCAATAAAATATCGTGTGGATTTTTACAGCATTCTGCAACTTTTCGCCACACAATGGTACAAAAGCCATTGTGTGGCTTTTGCTTTGCCTTCAAATCCAAATCTGACCCTCAGGAGCAATGAAAATGAACGATACTTTTATGAAAACCAGACCGGTGTTCCCGCTGCTGCTCTCCATGGCCCTGCCCAACGTCATCTCGATGCTGGTGAACAGCCTGTACAACATCGTGGACAGCCTCTTTGTGGCCCAGATCAGCGAGCAGGCCATGACGGCGCTTTCGCTGGTGTTTCCCATCCAGAACTTTGTCAATGCAGTGGCCATCGGCTTTGGCATCGGCATCAATGCCCAGATCGCGCTCTACCTCGGCGCAGGCGACCACGAGAACGCCAACCGGGCCGCCACCCACGGCATGATGTTCTCCCTGCTGCACGGCGTGCTGGGCATGGTCCTCTGCATTGCCATTATGCCCGGCTTCCTGCGCCGCTTCACTACCGATCCCGCTCTGGTGGACATGGGCGTGACCTACTCCACCATCGTGTTCCTGTTCTCGCTGGTCAACATGGCAGACCTCGCCTTTGAGAAGATCTTCCAGTCCGTGGGCCGGATGAACGTTGCCATGGTGGCGCTGATCACCGGCTGCGTAACCAACATCGCCCTCGACCCGGTCCTCATCTTCGGCCTTGGGCCGGTGCCCGCCCTGGGCATTGCCGGTGCGGCCCTTGCCACCGGCATCGGACAGGCCGTTTCCCTTGTGGTCTACCTCTATGTCTACTGCACCACCGAAGTCGCCGTCCGCTTCTCCCGCCGCTGCCTGCGGTTCGATGCCGCCCTTGACGGCAAGCTCTATGCCATCGGCGTACCGGCCATCCTGAATCTGGCCCTGCCCAGCCTGCTGGTCACCTTCCTGAACGGCCTGCTGGCGGTCTACTCCCAGAGCTATGTGACGGTGCTGGGCATCTACTACAAACTCCAGACCTTCCTTTACCTGCCGGCCAACGGCATCGTGCAGGGGATGCGCCCGCTGGTGGGCTACAACTACGGTGCCCGGGAGCATGGCCGTGTGTCCAGGCTCTACAACCTGACACTGGGCCTGAGCGCCGGGATCATGGCCATTGGCACCCTGCTCTGCCTGACCATTGCAGGCCCGCTGATGGGTCTGTTCACCTCTAACCCCGAGACCATCGCCATCGGCCAGACCGCCCTGCGGGTCATCTGCCTGGGATTCATCGTCTCGGCAGTGTCTACCACCTCCTCCGGCGCGCTGGAGGGTCTGGGCAAGGGCGTGCCCTCGCTGGTCATCTCCCTCTGCCGCTATATCATCTTCATCATGCCCATTGCGTGGGTGCTGTGCGGCCGCATGGGCCCTACCGGTGTCTGGCACGCCTTCTGGATCACAGAGGCCCTCTCTGCCGTGATCGCCTATGCGGTATATCACAAGGCAGTCCATCAGAAATAACCCTCTCTAACAAAAATTCCCGCTCGATGGAGCGGGAATTTTTGTTATCATCTCTTCTTTTGTAGAAGGCTGCTCTCAGATCAGGCCCAGAGTTTTGAGCTCCCTTGCCACGCCGTCCTCCGTCACAGCCGGGCAGATGCGGTCGCAGAGCTTTTTCAGGTTGTCAGAGCCATTGGCCATGCAGACGCTGATGCCTACCACATCGGTCATCTGCAGGTCATTGTCGCTGTCGCCAAAGCCGATGGTATCGGCCAGCGAACACCCCAGATCATCACAAATGGCCTTGATGCCGGTGCCCTTGTTGAACTTGCGGTTGATGAGCTCCCCGTTGACGATGGCCGACGGGGTATCCCCCAGCCGGGACTCGCAGAAGATGAACTGATCCTCATACAACTGCTTCGCCTCGGCAAGGCAGGCCTCGTTGGGGGCGATGAACACCACCTTGTAAACCGGCTCTCCGTGGTATTCCTCAATGGGCCGGATGGTCATGCCATACTCCATCGTTTTGCGCCAGCGCTCGGCCTCGCTGTTCAGCTGCCCCGGCTTGCGGGGGAACAAATGGGCGAACCGCTCGATCATCTTGATGCCGCCGTAAGTATCATCCCGAGCTTCCAGCGTGCACTCGGCACCGGCACGCCCCAGCACCTCCCGCAGGCCCTCGACCTGCGCAGGCTCCATGGGAAGATCCACGAGAATTTTCCCATCACAGCCTACATAGCCGCCTGCAGAGCAGACAAAGCCATCGAAACCGTAGGCAAGCAGCGGTTTCGTCATGCGCAGGTTGCGCCCGGTGCACAGAAACACCTTGTGGCCGTTGGCCCGGGCCTGCCGGATGGCCTCCACGGCACTGGCCGGAACGGTCATTTCACCGGGCGGCAGCAAAGTACCGTCAATATCCAGAAAAATCAGTTTTTGCTTCATAGTTCCCTCACTCTTTCACTGCCAGTTCATGGTAAAGCCGCGAATCAGCAGACCCACGGCCAGGATCGCCAGCAGCACCAGCAGAACGGTGCGGTTGGCCTGTTTCTGCTTCTGTCTGGCCCGGGCACGGCTGTTCCGGCTGCCGCCCTGCTTCCGGTTCTGGGATCTGCCGCCGGAGCTGCGGCCGCTCGTGTTCTGCTTTGTGCTGCGGCGGCGGGAAGCACTGCCGGAAGTCCCCTCTTTTTTCCTGCCCGCAGTGCTCTGGCCGGACTTTGCCGCGCGAGGGGCTTTCTCTTCCGGGGCAGCCGACGCAATGGGCTTTTTGGCCCCGCAGCGGCTCAGATAATCCTCAGCCAGCCGGTAATACTGGCCCAGCTCACTGGTGCGCAGGGGCGCGCCTGCATATCCTTCTTCCAGTGCTTCCACGGCCTCGTTGAAGAGGATCGCCGCCTGCGCAGCCGCCATGCGGTCGGAGGCATGGGCCGCTTCATTGCGGGCAGTGCGCACCGCGTTGCAGGCCCGGCGGGCAGCAGCGGGGTGCTCCGTATTGCCCAGCAGATCCAGCGGGCGGGCAGCATCCTTTTCAGGGTCCAGCAGCACCCGCATACACAGGGTGGTATCCAGCTGCTGCCAGCTGTTTCGGCCCGCCAGATCGGGCAGACGGTCATAATATTCGGGGCTCTCCTGCTGGCGGGTGCGGATGTGATCCAGCAGGGCTCCCAGGCTGTGCTCCCCGGGTTTGTTCTCCCAGTGCCAGCGCAGCAGCTTGCGGCTGATCTCATCGCAGGTAGTTTTGATCTCAAAAGCAGTTTGCAGTGCTTCGTCGGGCATAACGTTTCTCCTTCGTACAACCAAAAAACGGAGGAAGCGCAGCCTCCTCCGTCATTCATTTACATCATAAACTGATAATAGACGAAGCCCCACAGCGCAATGCCTGCGCAGACGATGGCGGTGATGGGCGGGACCCAGCGGACGAGGGTCTCGGCAATGCCGTCGCGGCTCTCTTCCGCATCGTCCTCCTCATCGTACTGCTCCACCTCGGGTTCCGGCTGGCGGGCCGGGGCGGCACGGCGGGCAGCAGCAGGCATCACACGGGTGCCCTCGTCATCCACAGCCGCTGCACCGATGCCGGGGAACGCCGCGCGGGTGGCGGCATCCAGCACCCGGGTAGGCTCTGCTTCCGGAGCAGGGGTGTGTTCCACCGGCGGTGCAAAGCTGGTCGGAGCGCCGACAGGCTCTGCCGGGCGGGCCGTCGGGATGACCCGGGTGGGTTCTGCCTGCACCGGCGCGCTGGCCACGATGCGGGTCGGCTCTTCCTGCGGAGCGGCGCTCACCACGCGGGTGGCCTCCGCCGCCGGGGCCTGCTCTGCAGGGGCGGCCTTCTGGCCGGGCTGCAGCAGGGTGTTCAGGGCGTTCTGCAGCAGGATGCGGTCACAGCCGCACTCGGTGCAGTAGACCGTGTCCTCTTCCTTCGGGTGGAAGGAACCGCAGGCACAGTACCAGCCGTTCTCGAACACCTGCGGCATATACTTGAGGCCGGTGCGGTTCATCCGGCTTTCCAGTGCCTTTTCCAGCTCCGGACTCAGGCGGCGCGGGGCCGGCAGGCGGACGCGCTTGATGGCATCCAGATGCACGACCTTTTTGCCGCTGTATACGTTCTTCAGGACCACATCCACGCTGGTGATGGCCTTCTGGGTCACGAACACGGCATCGTCCATGCCAAAGCTCTCACCGGGCTTGACCTCGATCTCGCGGTATTCAAAGGCATCCTCACACAGGATGATACCGTCCACACCCTTGCACTTGAAGTGGATCTCCAGTGCAGTCAGGGTAACCTTGGAGATGTTCTTGAAGGTCAGGCAGACTGCGTTCTCGCCGCTGAGTTCGCCCTTGAGCAGTTCCACACAGACGAACTGCACCGGGCTGCCCGGGGTATAATAGTTGGCCCGGGTGCGTGCGACCGGGTTAAAATTTTCCTCCACGACACTCGCTCCCTTCGATCATTCGTTTTCCTGCGGGGCATCCTGCGCCGGGTCGGGCATTTCCTCGCCCAGCACGGCCTGCTCCGCCTGTTCAGCGGGCTCTGCGCTCTCGGCAGGCTCTGCGGTCTCCACAGGGGCCGCCGGTGCGGCGGGTTCCTGTGCAGGCTCGTCGCCGTCACGCGGGGGCAGCTTGCCGCCGGCCATCACGGTGTTGAACTCCTTCTCGTTGAGCTTTTCGCGTTCCATCAGAGCCTGTGCCAGCGCATGGAGCTGGTCGATGTGCTCCGTCAGGGTGCGGCGGCAGGTCTCGT
>OFMU01001820.1_pt1 | contig 12307 bp, 10 predicted proteins | sample 1541861 | NCBI WGS metagenome assembly OFMU01 (sample SAMN04209238, study PRJEB22552) | human gut metagenome | biome: gut; material: feces | host: Homo sapiens | place: USA: Oklahoma
CCGTGGTCAACGTGTCCCATAACTGTTACAACTGGTGGTCTAGGTTTTAAATCTTCTTCTTTATCTTCTTCTATTTCCATTAATTTTTCTATTTCGTCTTCAGTTTCACTATCATCTGCTGTAGTTAATTCAAATCCGAATTTAGTAGCAACTAATGATGCTATTTCAAAGCTTATTTCCTGGTTTATTGTCGCCATTGTACCCATCATCATAAGCTCTTTTATAACTTCTGATACAGTTTTACCCATTTCATTTGCTAAATCCTGTACAGTTATTTTTCCGCTGATTGATATTACATTTCCTCTTTCAGCTATTACTTCTTCTTTTATCATTTCGTAAGCAAGTTCGAATTCTTCTCCTTCAAGAACATCTTCTTCACTTGATACTTCTATATCGAAAGCTTTTAATTTATTTATAAGCTCCTCATTCGATATTTTTAATTCCTTTGCTAACTGGTCTACTCTTGTTGACACAAGACCACCCCCTATATTAAATTTCTTCTAACAATTCCAATATCTTCTTCGCAAATCCTCTATCCTCGATACCTATAACAGCACGAAAACTCTTTCCAATTGCGTTTCCAATTTCTTCTTTTGTTCCGTATTCAACCATCTTTACATTTCTAAAAGATGATTTATCTCTAAAAAGTTTTTTAGTATTATCTGATGCATCTGTTGCAACTATAACTAAATCAACTTTTCCTTTTTTTAAATCTTGAAGAGTCGTATCATCTCCTGATACAACCTTTCTAGCTCTAGTAGCTAGACCTAATAGTGACATTACTCTTTTTTTAGACATATTATTCATAATCTTCTAACTCCGTAAGTAATCTTTCATATACTTCTTGTGGTACTTCCATTTTAAAAGCTCTATTTAACGCTTTACTTTTTATAGCTTTTTTAAGACATTCGGCACTTTTGCAGATATATGCTCCTCTACCATTTGCCTTACCTGTTGGATCTAAAAATATTTCGCCTTCTTTATTTTTAACTATTCTTATAAGGCCCTTTTTAGAATCTCTTTCCTGACAAGCTATACATTTTCTCTGAGGTACTTTTTTCACTTTCTGCAAAACAATCCCTCCTAACTCATCTATTCTTCTACAGTTTCTTCTTTTACTTCTACGTCATCTGCGAATAAATCTTCATCTGAGAAATCTGCAAATTCATCATTGAATTCTAATTCGCTTTCTTCTTTTTTATCGTATACACCATTTGCTAAATCTTCTTCGTACTGAGATTCGCTTTTTATGTCTATTTTCCATCCAGTAAGTTTAGCTGCTAATCTAGCATTCTGTCCGTCTTTACCTATTGCTAATGAAAGCTGATAATCTGGTACAACTACTAATGCTGATTTTTCTTCTTCATCAACTTCTACCTTAACAACTTTTGATGGGCTTAATGATGCAGATATATATTCAGCAAAATCATCGCTGTATTTTATTATATCTATTTTTTCATCTCCAAGTTCATCTACTATGTTTTTAACTCTTGATCCCTTAGGTCCTACACAAGCTCCTATTGGATCTATTTTTTCGTCTACTGATTTAACAGCCATTTTAGTTCTTGATCCAGCTTCTCTAGCTATAGATTTTATCTGAACTATTCCCTGTTCTATTTCTGGAACTTCAAGTTCGAATAATCTTCCAACAAGACCTTTATTACTTCTTGATACTATTATCTGAGGTCCTTTGCTTCCTTTTTTAACTTCTACAACGTAAACTTTTATTCTCTGACCTTCTTTATATATTTCGTTGTCTATTTTTTCGCTCCGTGGCATAACACCTTCTATTTTACCAAGGTCTACATATACAACGCTTGGAGTAGCTCTAGTTATTTCACCGTCTACTATTTCGCCTTCTCTTTCCATGAATTCGTTGTAAACTATTTCTCTTTCTGCTTCTCTTAATCTCTGAACAACTACCTGTTTAGCTGTCTGAGCTGCTATTCTACCAAAGTTACTTGGAGTTACTTCATTTCTTATAACATCTCCTATTTCGTAGCTTGGGCTTATTTTTTTAGCTTCTGAAAGTTCTATTTCTAAGAAACTATCGTAGTAATCAGATTCATCAACTACAGTTCTAGTAGAGTATACTCTTATATCTCCATTTTCTCTGTCAAATTCTACTTCAACATTCCGCGCCTGACCAAAGTTTTTCTTATAAGCTGTTAAAAGAGCCTGTTCGATAGTATCTATAAGTATTTCTTTGTCTATGCCTTTAGTTTCTACTATCTCGTTTAATGCGTTTAAAAATTCCTGATTCATTTTTCCTCCTTGTGCATCTAAGACTAGAATTTTATAGCTAATCTTATTATTGCAACGTCCTTTCTATTGAATTTCATTTCTTCATTATTTATGATAACAACTATATTATTTTCTTCATCTAAACCTACTAGTTCCCCTTCGAACTGTTTAACACCATCTATGGCTTTGTAAAGTTTTATTTCCACATCTCTTCCTTTGTACTTCACAAACTCTTTATCTCTTTTTAGTGCTCTATCAATTCCAGGAGAAGATACTTCAAGATAATAATTTTCTTCTATAAAATCATTTTCGTCAAGTTTTGGGCTTAATTCTCTACTTACCTCTTCACATTCGTTAAGAGATATTCCACCTTCTTTATCAACCACTACTCTTAAATAGAACTGGCCTGCTTCTTTTACGTACTCAACGTCTACCGTTTCATAACCTTTTTCATCCGTTATAGCAGTTACCATTTTTTCAACTCTATCTACTATTTCACTTTTTTTCATTATTATCTATCCTCCTTATTCAATTGTAATTTTTCGTTCTTTTTCCATAAAAAAGAGTGAGAACAACTGCCTCACTCTTCCTTTCCTTGTAAAAGATAAACTGTATTAATTTATATATTATCACATATTTCCCATGTTTGCAAGATTTGACAATAATAAATTACAATAATTATAACATTGTCATTTCTTCTAAAAACTTGACTTTTATTTTTAGAATAATGAAAGCTGATTCTTATCGCTCATACTTCCAAGTGAGCCATGCTTGTCTAATGTTTCAACAACAGTTCTCGAAATCTTAGTTCTCTTTCTAAAATCTTCCTTAGAAATAAACTCTCCATTTTCTCTTTCCTCTACAATATGTATCGCTGCATTTTCTCCAACTCCCTGAAGCGCTGTCATAGGTGGCCTTAAAAGTCCAGGCCCTATCACTTCAAACTCTGTTGCAGATGATTTATAAATATCAACAGGCGCAATTTTTATTCCCCTTGCATACATTTCTTGCGCAACTTCCAAAATTATATACATTCCTTTTTCCTTTTGAGTTGCGTCATTTCCAAGTTCTTCAATTTCTTTTTTCTTTGCCTTTATCGCATCGTATCCCTTTATAATAAGATCTGCGTCAAAATCCTCTACTTTTGTAGTAAAGTACGTCGCATAAAATGCCTCTGGATAATGCACTTTACAGTACGCAAGTCTGAAAGATGTCATAACATATGCAACCGCATGTGCTTTAGGGAACATGTATTTTATTTTTTTACAAGAATTTATATACCAATCCGGAACATTATTTTCAATCATCGCCTCTTCATGTTCTGGCTTTAATCCTCTACCTTTTCTGACACTTTCCATTATCGTGAAACTCATCTTTGGTGGAAGTCCTTTAAATATCAAGTAGTTCATTATATCGTCTCGTGTAGATATAACTTCTTTTAGTCCAACTATATTTTCTCTGACCAAATCCTGTGCATTATTTACCCAAACATCTGTCCCATGAGAAAGCCCAGATATTCTGACTAACTCTGCAAATGTAGTCGGCTTTGTATCTAAAAGCATCTGTCTAACGAATTTTGTCCCGAACTCTGGAATTGCAAGACATCCTATCTCACAATCTATTTCCTCAGGAGTTACACCAAGTGCCTCAGTTGAAGTAAATAAAGACATTGTAGCAGGGTCATCTAGAGGAATATCAGTTATTGTTATTCCTGTTATATCTTCAAGCATTCTTATAATGGTCGGACCATCGTGCCCAAGTATGTCTAGCTTCAGAATTCTACCACTTATAGAATGATAATCGAAGTGAGTAGTTATAACTCCACAGTTTACATCATTAGCTGGATACTGAATTGGAGTAAAATCATAAACATCCTTGTAATCTGGTATAACCATTACTCCTCCAGGATGCTGCCCTGATGTTCTCTTAACACCTGTACAACCTTCTGCAAGTCTAAGTACCTCAGCTGATGGAACTTCTATATCATTTTCTTCAACGTATTTCTTTGCATACCCAAATGCAGTCTTTTCGGCTACTGTACCTATTGTACCTGCTCTATAGACGTGACCTTCACCAAACAGCTCCTCAGTATACTTATGTATAACTGGCTGATATGAACCAGAGAAGTTAAGGTCTATATCCGGTTCTTTATCCCCTTCAAATCCTAAGAAAACTTCAAACGGTATATCATGTCCGTTCTTTATAAGTTTTTCACCACATTTTGGACAAACTTTATCTGGTAAATCTATTCCAGATCCCCATTCACCTATAGCATAGAAGTACGAATACTTACACTCTTTATTAGGACAAACATAATGAGCTGGAAGTGGGTTAACCTCTGTTATATCACTCATTGTAGCTGCAAATGAAGAACCAACAGAACCCCTTGAACCAACTAGATATCCATCTGAAAGTGATTTTGCAACTAGCTTCTGTGCAATTATATACATCACCGCATAACCATTACCGATTATAGAGTTTAGCTCTCTATTAAGCCTTTTTTCTACTATCTCTGGAAGTGGATCTCCATAAATATCCACAGCCTTTTTAAAGCACATCTCTCTAAGTTCTACATCTGAACCTTCAATTACCGGTGGATAAGTTTCATCTGGTATCGGTTTAACATCCTCTACCATATCAGCTATAAGATTTGTATTTTCTACAACAACCTCATAAGCAAGTTCTTCTCCTAAATAAGAAAACTCATCTAGCATTTCGTCAGTAGTTCTAAAATGAAGGTAAGTCTCCTCATCATCTAGCTTAAATCCTTGAGAGAATTTAAGCACCCTTCTAAGCACTGCATCGTGTTTATCTAAGAAATGAACATCTCCAGTAGCTACAGGAATTTTACCAAATTTCTTGGCAGTTTCTACAACTCTTCTATTTATTTCCTTTAACTCATCTTCGTCCTCAACATCTCCATTATCTATCATAAATCTATTATTATCTATAGGCATTACTTCAATATAATCATATGGAGCTATAATCTTTTCCATTTCTTCATCTGGAAGTCTTTTCTTAACAGCATCGTATACAACACCTGCTTCACATGCAGATCCTACAATAATTCCCTCTCTATATTCATCAAGCACACTTTGAAGAATTCTCGGTGCTCTGTAAAAATGATTAACATGCGCATCAGATACAATCTTGTAAAGATTTTTTATACCAGTCTGATTTTTTGCAATCAATGTTATATGATGAGTTTTTAATTTTGTATAGTCAACCTTTCCAAGTACTGTATTTACATCTGATAATTTTTCAACTCCTTGTTTTTTTAACATTCCAAGGAATTTTATAAATATATTTGCAGTTGCTTCGGCATCGTCTACAGCTCTATGGTGGTTAAGTAGCTGCACACCGACCTCTTTTGCAACCTTATCTAGCTTATATCTTTTTAAATTAGGAAGCATAATTCTAGCAAGCATCAGTGTATCTACCTTTTTATTCTTATACTCCAATCCCTGCTCTTTACACTTCTGCATAATAAATCCTGTATCGAAGTCTGCATTATGAGCAACTAGCACGTCATCTCCTACAAACTCCATAAACTTAGGAAGTATTTCTTCAATTGTAGGCTTGTCTTTTACCATTTCATTGGTAATTCCTGTAAGCTCCTGAACTCTATATGATATATCTTTTTCTGGATTTACAAGCTCACTAAATCTATCCACAATCTCAAAATCTCTTATCTTAACAGCACCTATTTCTGTTATCTTGTCGTTTATATTGGAAAAACCTGTAGTTTCCAAGTCAAACACTACAAACTCTTGAGATAAACTCTTATCATTTGCATCCTCTATGGCATCTTTATTATCCTCTGTTAGATACCCTTCAACCCCATAAAGCACCTTTATCCCTTCTTTTTTAGCTGCATTCATAGCATCTGGGAATCCCTGTACAACACCATGGTCAGTTATTGCAATAGCAGGATGTCCCCATTTTGCAGCACGAGATACAAGTCCTTTAACTGAGCAAATTGCATCCATTGAGGACATCTGAGTATGTGCGTGTAGTTCCACTCTTTTCTTTTCAGCAGTATCTTTTCTCTCTTCTCTTTCTTCCTTTCTCATACCGCTGATTGTCATACTTATCTCTCTCTGGAATGTATCATAAAGAACATCTCCCTTTATCTTTATATACATACCCTTGCTTATTTTTCCAAGTACCCAATCTTTATTAGTATCAGTAAGGAATATTTTACAAGTTATAGAACTTGTGTAGTCTGTTACCATAAGCATTAGAAGGATTTTACCATTTCTAAGCTCTTTTATCTCTATGTTGAATATTGTTCCCTCTATACCTACAGTTCCAGAATTGCTATCTAGGTTTTCTATTTTTTCTGTAAGGACATTTACATTTTCTCCATAAATCATATTTTCGTCCTTCTCATCTTTTATAACATATCCGCTTTCTTCTTCGGACTCACTAGTTTTATTTCTATTTTCTTTTTCGAGAATCATAATCTTTTCATTGAATTCTCTATCTATTTTTTCAACTAATTTCTTCCTATCAACCTTTTCATCGACTGCGCTCTCGATTTCAATATCCATATCAATTCCAAACTCCTCACTTATTGTATGTTTTAGAGTTGTAGTGATATTCTTATTCATAATTCTCTGGTAAAATATACCCTTTGGAATTTTTATCTTAAGTTTGTTTTCTATGCATAAATACTCAATCTCTTTCTGCCACCCAGATATAGATGGGCAAATACTCTTTAGTATATATACTATATTAGGCCAATATTTTTTCATTATATCTTTTTCTGTTTTTCTCTCAAACCCTGTATACTCTATCTTAAACTTTATCTCTCTAAAATATTTATTCTTAGCCTTTATCTCCCTTTGAGCTCTTTCTAAATACTCATATGGAACAACGTCTTTAGAAGATAGATAGAAATATACAGTTTTATTTTCTTTAAAGTAGATAACTTTTTTTATATAAACATCTTCCATCTTTTTTATAAGAGAAGTATTGCTTATATCCATTTTTATCATACATTCCTTTAAGCTTTCCAATCTTTTCTTCTCTCCTAACAGTATTTAAAATTTACAAACTTCCAATTTATTTGTTTGCAAAATAATATATTAACGTAAATAAAGAATCATGTACAAATTATCGCACATGATTCCATATATTCTATAAATTTATTTTTATTATTTATATTCTGGAATATCTATTAAAAGATTGTTTCCATTTCCATATTTTGTCATAAGTGATGACATCATCTTTGATATTCCATTAGCCCAGTTTACATCTGTTGCATACTGATGCCAAGTATATTCATAGCACCATCTCATAGAATAAACTGTGTTCTGATTATATTTAGAGTTGTGGATGTATCCATCAGAAATCCATTTTGCAGCCCCGTCTATACCTTTTTCAACAGTTGTCCAACCATTTTTATAAGCAGTAATTTTACCGCCTTCAAGTGCATTTCCATCTGTAGCACCTATTCCAAAGAAGTTGTAAACTGTTACAGGTTTTTCAAGAGTTACTCCATCGACACTAGTTACAACCTGTCCTTGCGCAAGTTTAGATTTACCATTTCCAGTTTCCCACATTGCATGAGATACAAAGTATAGTACATCTATATCGTACTTTTTAGCTGCATCTATAAATGCCTGACCTTTTCCGTTAAATACACATTCTGATCCTCTAGATGCAAAATAATTATCTAGTGATTTTGCTGTTATAGAATTTGTATATCTATCAATTCTTACAAATTGCATTATTCCATCTGTATGACTAGTAAAGTTTGATGGATCTAAGTAGTATTCTAATTCTTCCTTAGTAGGTGCCCCATATGCTCTTGGATTAGTTCTCATAGCTTCTGTTGTGAATAAGCTTTCTTGAGGGTTTAATATATCAAGAAGTCTATTTGTCTGTCTTGATATTAAATTTCCACCACTCTGACCTTTTATATACTGAGCTTCTACCATATCATCTAGAGAGTAATCCTTTTGACTTCTCTGAGTATATGCACCTGGTATTACATCTGAAGCAGTACCATTTAAATCAGTATCTTCGTCTTCTATCTTATCTGATATGTATTTTAAATATATAGAAGAAACATATCCATTTTTTCCATCGTATTCTACTTTGGCCCAGTTATTCTCAATAGTTGAAACTACTACTTTATCACCTTTATGAAGTGTGTCTATTTTTGTATACTGGCCACCAGCTCCATTTCTAACATTTAATAGAGATGATGTTACCTCCTGTATAGTCTTCTTAACTCCCTGAGAATTTCCTGTATTTCCAGAGTTATTATTTCCTGTAGATACAGATTTTAGGTATTCTGAAGAAACATACCCTATTTTAGATCCAAATTGAATCTTAGACCATCCATTAGATTCTGATATTACATCGACCTCGTTATTTTTATATAATTTGCCTATTGATGTATACGATGTAGCTGGACCACTTCTTACATTTAATGTTGTAGCTGTTACTATCTTTTTTATGCCTCTAGCATCTTTTCTAATAGCATCGGCTTTTAATGATATATATTTTGAAACAACCCAACCTGTTTTACCAGAGGCTGTTTTAATTTTGTACCAACCATCTTTTTCACCAATTACAGTTACCTTATTTCCTTTTTTTAACACTAACTGCAACTTTGCTGATGCTGAAGGAGAATATCTTACATTTAAATACGCTGAACTCACAATCCCTGTCTTAATATTTTCTGCATTTACATTCATCGCAAGCATAGGAATCATTGCTAGAGATGCAGCTGCCATTCTTTTTTTCATTTTAAAATCTCCTTTCAATTCACTTAGTTAATATAATTATAATCTATTTTTGCAATGTAAGTAAAGACGATATATTTTTCACTATACGATTACATTTTTATTTTTTTGTAGTAATATAATAATATAAAACAAAAGGAGATGATTATTTTGTTCGAGAATGAAGTAAACGAATTAAAAAAATTAATAGATTCACACAGTAATATCGTGTTCTTTGGAGGAGCTGGAGTTTCTACAGAATCAAATATCCCAGATTTCAGAAGCTCTAATGGTTTATTCAATCAAAAGTTAAATAGAAGATTTTCACCTGAAGAAGTTGTATCTTATTCTTTCTTTGTTAGATATCCAGAGTATTTCTATGAATTCTACAAAGATAAGCTTATTTATCAGGACGCAGAGCCTAACAATGCACATAAAGCACTAGCTTATTTAGAGGAAATCGGAAAGTTAAAGGCTGTTATAACTCAGAATATAGATGGACTTCACCAAAAGGCTGGAAGCAAAAATGTTTACGAGCTTCACGGTTCTGTTCAGAGAAACTACTGTACAAAATGTCACAAGTTCTTTGATTTAGAAGATATGTTGGCTTTAGATGGAACTATTCCAAAATGCGATGTATGTGGTGGAATTGTAAAGCCGGATGTCGTTCTATATGAAGAAGCACTGGATGAAAACACTATAACTGGAGCTATAAAAGCTATTAAAAATGCCGATCTTTTAATAATCGGTGGAACATCTCTTGTAGTTTATCCTGCTGCTAGCTTTGTAAACTACTACAGAGGAAAAGATTTAGTCCTTATAAACAAAAGCTCTACTTCTATGGATGGAAGAGCAACTTTAAAAATAAATGCTCCTATAGGTAAGATACTATACGATGCAGTTTTAGCAGACAAATAAAAAAAGGAAGGAATTCTCATACCAACTCAACGTTGTATGTATGAGAATTCTTTCCTTTTTTATTTTTAATAATTTTAGTTTTCCTATTATTTAAGAGTTCCTATTAAAGTATCAAATACAAAATCTAATGCTTTGTATAAATCTTCTCTTTTATCTTCGTCTATAAGCTCTATTTTTTTATTTATTATTTTTAAGATATCAGCTTTTTCTCTCTCTAAAACTTCCTTACCTTTTTCAGTTATTCCATAGAATGTATTTCTTCTATCTTTTTTATCTTCTTCTCTATAAACATATTCCTGTTCAACAAGTTTATTTAGAAGTATGCATAGACTTGAAGTAGACACATGTAATACCTTACTTAGATTTTTCAGTTCCATTTTATCTATTTCCGCCATTTTCTTTAACGCAAAGAACTGTCTTTCTGTAAGTATTCTGCTTTCATTTCTCTCACTAACTATTACTTTAACTATACTGTGGAATACATGTATATTTTTAAGTAACATTATTGATAAATCTCTGTCTTCCATTTTTATTTCCTCCGTTCCACATTTAACTAGCAATCCACAAATTTCCCACTTTAATTATTTTCTTCTATCTCCTCTATCTTAGGTAGCTCATCTATAGATTCTATATTGAGTAATTTTAAAAATTCATCACTAGTTTTATATATTATAGGTTTCCCTATTTTATTCAATCTTCCAGCCTCTACAATCAATTCATTTTCCTGAAGTGTTTTAAGAGCCTTATCGCATTTGACACCTCTTATATTTTCTATTTCTAATTTTGTAACCGGCTGCTTATATGCAATTATTGTAAGAGTTTCAAGAGTCGCCTGACTTAGAGTTTTTTTCTTTTTAGGCTCAAGAACCATCTTTATATAATCTGCATATTTTTCGTTTGTACACATCTGGTACTTGTTTTCAAGTCTTATAATCTGAATTCCTCTATCATTCTCTTTATACTCAGTTATAAGCGCATCCATCATAAACTCTATTTCCTTATGAGAAAGGTCTTTATTTATAATAGCATTTAATTCTTTTATGCTTATAGGCTCTCCATATGCAAACATAATAGCCTCTATTATATTTTTTATATCTTCTCTCTTCATACTAATTCTCCTCAGAATATTCTAGCATCTTATCCGTTCTTTTAACTATTACTATATCTTCAAAAAAGTCATCTTGTGTAACAATTATCTCTTTTTCTTTTATCAGCTCTAATACACATAAAAACGATGCTATTATATCTCCTCTATCACTTTGATCTACATTTTCTAAAAAGCTTATTCTATCTTTTACAGATAATGCTCTTCTCAAAGATACTATTTTTTCCTCTACAGATATAATTTTTCTATTTACAAGTCTTTCTAGTACGTCGTTTTTAGTTTCTTCTTCCTTTTTGTCTATATTTTTCAACAACTTAGGAAGCAGCTCCATCATTTTTGCTATAGATACGTCTTCTAAACTAAGCTCGTCCTCTATTATAACCTCTTCTTTTTTTCTAAAGAATCTTTCGTGTTCTTCATCAGCTTTTTCTTTTAATTCTTTAGATACTTGCTTGTATTTTTTATATTCTTTAAGTCTTTCAACAAGTTCAATTCTTGGATCCTCTTCCTCAGAATCCTCTCTTTGAAGATAAAGTAAATATCTAGATTTTATTTCGACCAACTTTGACGCCATAGTTATAAAGTCACTAGTTATTTCCATATCCATAGCTTCCATAGCATCTAGGTAATCAAGATACTGTTTTGTTATTTCTGAAATAGCTATATCCTTTATATCTATCTTATGTTTTGTCACAAGGTCGTACAAAAGGTCCATAGGTCCCTCATATACCTTTAATTGTACATTGTATTTCATATAATCTCCTCTTTAAGTAGTTATTAGATTATTTTTATTAATTATTAAAACATAAACATCTGTACTATTGTTGCAAATAAACCATGTATAGGATTTATTATTATTCTATACGCACCAGTTATAAGAAGTAATATAAGTACAAATCCACTTATTCTTTCAAATTTGTACGCATATTCTCTCCACTGATATGGTATAAATGTTTCTATTACTCCCCATCCATCTAGTGGTGGTACCGGAAGTAAGTTAAATGCAGCAAACCCTATATTATATATTATACATGTATATGTTAAAACCTGTACTCCATATATAGGAACATTTTTGTAAATTATAGCACATACTATAGCTGTAAGTAGATTGCAGCATACTCCTGCAATAGATACTATAAAGTTCCCTACTCTGTAGTTTTTGTAATTCATAGGATTTACCGGAACTGGTTTAGCCCAACCTATGTGGAATATTATCATCGCAAGTAGTCCAAGTGGGTCTACGTGCTTTATAGGGTTTAATGTCATCCTTCCATATAATTTAGCTGTATCATCTCCTAAAAGA
>OFMU01001823.1_pt1 | contig 12299 bp, 8 predicted proteins | sample 1541861 | NCBI WGS metagenome assembly OFMU01 (sample SAMN04209238, study PRJEB22552) | human gut metagenome | biome: gut; material: feces | host: Homo sapiens | place: USA: Oklahoma
TTGATGCGGCGGCAGAGGAGGAGCTGTTCTCCCTGCTCTCCCGTGACTATATCAGCGGCATTACCTTCAGCGGCGGCGATCCGCTTTATACGGGCAATCGGGAGGAAATCGAGCGGTTGGCGAGGAAGGTCAAGCTGGAATATCCGGGGAAGAATATCTGGCTGTATACAGGCTACCGCTGGGAGGAAATCAGCGCGCTGCCGCTGATGCAATACATTGATGTGCTGGTGGACGGGCGGTTTATTGCCGATTTGAAGGATACTAAGCTGCACTGGAAGGGAAGCTTCAATCAGCGCATCATTGATGTGCAGAAATCCCTGCAAAGCGGCTCCCTTTACTTATACCATGCAGAATGAGAGAGGAACGAGATATGGAAAAAATCAGGATTAAATATCTGAGCGATAAAATTGAAAGGCTGCGCTACATTGACGGGAAATCCGACTGGATTGACCTGCGTGCGGCAGAGCGTGTAGAGCTGAAAAAGGGCGAATTTAAGCTGATTCCGCTGGGGGTTGCCATGCAGCTTCCGCAGGGGTTTGAGGCGCATATTGTGCCGCGCAGCTCGACCTTCAAGAACTTCGGCATCATCCAGACGAACCACTGCGGCATCGTGGATGAAAGCTACTGCGGCAACAATGACCAGTGGTTCATGCCGGCATTTGCACTGCGGGATACGGTGATTGAGGTGAATGACAGAATCTGCCAGTTCCGCATATTTGCGCATCAGCCGACGCTGACATTTGCGGAAACAGACGACCTTGGGAACGAGGATCGCGGCGGACTCGGCTCGACCGGAAGGCAGTAAAAAACGGTGGACTTTACCGGACAAAGTGGACAGGACCGGACACCCTATGGACACCAAAAAGACGGGGTGTGGACACCCCTGTGGACACCCTATGGACACAGAAAAAAAGTGATTTTCCAAATGGAAAATCACTTTTTTTGTTTTGGGGGATTTTTATTGTGCTTTGTAAGTAAATTCTAAAGGCTTATATCCTTTCGCCTTAATGACAATTTTTGTTTCGCTGGATGCACTGAAGTGCTTTGTGCCTAATTCGATTTTCTTATCTGCTGTACGCAAAATATAATTTGTATCTCCAAAAGTGAAGCTAGAGCTTGCTTTTGTATATGTCTCGCCATTTACAGTAATTTCCTCTATCGCTTCGAAAAACGGATCAATTTCACCGGCATCATTTGCAAAAATCATATCATAGCTATTACTAAAGGTACCGACTGTATATGCAACAGAAGCAGGTGTCGGTGCCTCCTTGCCTTCGGCTTCACCGCTGTCACCGCCGCCATCACTGCCGCCGCTATCGCCGCCTGTGCTGCCGCCCGTCTTTTCGATGGTATAGGTCAAATCAGCATAGCCTGTTGCCTTAATAACAACCTTAACATCCTTGCTTGTATCAACACCGTTTGCCGCCAAATCCAGTGCATCATACATACTGCTGTAAGCAGAATTGATTACTGTTCTTCTGAACTGACTTTCTTTAAAGCCCAAGTATCCTTTTTCGCTGTATGCAGTTCCGTCTACCTCTACAGATGTAATCGCATTGATATACGCATGCAACTCAGTCTCTTTCAGATTTTTAAATGTCAATCTGTAGTAGTCTGTATTTTCGCCGAATGCGCTAGTATCCTTTGCTTTGAATACGCAATTATCTACTGCAACGCTTGCGGGTGTTTCTGGTTCAGAGGGGTTGGTTGTGCCGCCGCCACTTGTCTTTGCGATTGTGAATGTTACATCTTCATAGCCTACCGCTTTGATGACAACCATAACATCATTGCTTGTATCAACGCCGACTGCCGCCAAATCCAGTTTATCGTATTCGGAAAAACCATAAGCAGGATTGCTTGCTACCACTCTAAATTTATCTTCCTCCAGATTCCCGCTAGAGAAATTCTGTTTTGTATACTCTTTGCTGCCAACAGTTACCGTTTCTACGCTGTTCAGGTAAGCCTTGAGTTCATCATCGGCAGCACCTTTGAAGGAGACTCTGTAATAGCCGTCAGCTTCATTCAGCATATAGCTGTCAAATGCAGGGGTTGTTACGGTTTCTGCATCCTTTGCGGTTACTTTGAACTCTGCTGTCAGAGGTTCCTCGTAGTAGTTTGCTGTCAGAGAAACGGTATAGTCGCCTGCTTCTACTTCCTGTGCGGTCAGAGTCAGCTTCAGCACGTTGCCATCCGCTGCGTTCTTATCAATTTCGTAATAAGCAGCCGCAGAGCCTTCTGCGCCCTTATAGAGTACGTTCTTTACAACCTTACCCTCCTTCATCAGGGCAACGCCTGTGAGGTTTTTCAGGAAATCACCCTTCGAGCCTTCTACGGTGAGTGTTGCTGTTTCACCCTGCTTGAAGGATGCTTTATCTACGGAAAGGGTCAGGTCTGTTTCTTTCATCTTGTTATTATTGATTGCGATTGCTTTCTTCTGGTAGCCTGTTGCAACGATGGAGATTGTATTTTCGCCAACCTTGAGCACGCCTGCCTTGATTGTGATTGTGCCTGCTGTTTTATCAATCTCATAAGCATCCTCTCTCAGCATACGCCAATCGCCATTCAGATACAGACCTTTGATTTCGCCAACATAAGCTTTATTTTCTGTTGTCAGCACAACCGGCTGTCCTTCTACTGCATCGCCTACCATGAAATCAGGTGCTGTCAGCTTGCCATAATCACCGTTATACTGTGTTTCGCCCAGCAGACCATCCTCCAGAATTGCTTTTACTGCGTAGGGTCTATTGGGATTCTTTGCAGTTTCGCCGACATCTTTCAGATAATCCTCATAGGAAAGCCAGCTTGCTTTCCCTGTCTGTGCGGTATTCACAGCAGTGATATAGCTGCTGTATTTATAATAGTCTGTTGCGCCTTTATCGAATACGGAATCACGACCGTTGATATCATATTTCCAATAATTTACAATCTTCTCTACATCTGCTGTTGTCCGTCCCATTTTTTGCAGGAGCAGGGCATTTGCCAGCAGGTCTGTATCGAATACCAGATTCGCAGGCATTGTATTACTGCCGCCGCCATCCTCGGAGGAGCCGCCGCTGCTGCTGCCGCCGCCTGTTGCATGGGTCACAACATCCACATCAGACGCTGCATACTGATATACAACCGTCTTCTCCGCTTCTTTCCCTTCCCTTACATTGAACTTTGTTTCGAAGGTTTTGAAGCCATTGCTGCTGATGGTCAGCTTATAGTTTCCTTTGTAGGAAAGATGGTTTTCCTTATCGTTATAGAGAACAAAGGTATCCCCAAAGAGGTAATAATCCTCGATATAGGTCAGCTTTTCTGTTTTCCCGTTGGGGTCTGTCAGGGTTACGCTTTCGATGGGGCTTGTGATGCCGTAGGTCATATCCTTCACGTTAAAGTGCAGGTTTTTACCGGATTCGGGCATTTCTGTCAGCTCCATGCTAGGTGCTTTTTCATTGACAACATGGATGGGAACCAGTACGGTTTCACCTGCTGTGGATTTTACGCGCACATAGTAACGACCGTTGCTGAAGAAATTGGGCTGTCCCAGTTCAATTGTCAGCTGACCGTAATCGCCGTATTTGTTTGTAGCTACTTTTGCATTAAATTCCAGATTGTTATTCAGGCTTTCCAGTCTTTCGCTATAGCCTGCCAGCTGCAGGGTATTGATGCCGTCGAACCATGCCTTTTCTTCTGCGGTATTGTAATTGAATTTGATGATTACTTCGCCGGATACTTTCCCGAAACTTTCTCCTTCCTTCAATTCTGCATCGGGAGAATAGAACGCGCGTGCATTTGCGGATTTATTCAGATCGAAGGTGGTTGTCTTGGGCTCTGTACGGATATTGCCATCTGCATCATAATTTGTCAGGTGGTAATCCCAGATGGCTACTGCGCCATGCGTCAGCACACGCTGCGGCAGGTACTGTTTGCCTGTATAAACAGATGCGGCACCACTGCCGTTCAGATTGATGGTCTGTGTTTTATCACCGCTCTTGATAACAACCTGCTTGGGTGTGCCTGTCAGAGGCAGCTTTGCGATTGTGCCATCTGTGGTTACCTTGGACAGCGCCGCTGTTACGTCTTTGCCGTCAACGGTTACGGTTGCCTTGCTCATATCATAGCCATCGGCAAAGACCAGAGGCAGCCATGCGCCCATAGCGGTGGTCTGCACCTTTGCTTGTGTTTCATCCACGATTTTATTTGCGGTTACGCTACCGCCGCTGCTATGAGAGCCGCCGCCGGAGGAGGAACCGCCGCCGCCACCGCCGGAGGGTTTCTTCGTATTGGTTTTGGTTGTTTCATCCGTTTTTGCGGTATTGTCTGTTTTTGTTTCTGTTTTATCCTCAGAGGTATCAGAAGAAGAATAATGCTCTCTCATGCGATGCAGAAGCTGTGCAAATTCTTCTCTTGTTACCTGCTGTGCGGGGCGAAGGGTCTTATCCTCATAGCCTGCCGCATAGCCCTGTGCAATCATTGCGGAGATTGCCGCCTTTGCCCAGCTGCTGATGCTGCCTGCGTCGTTATAGGATGCAAGTGTGCTTTCATCGCCGCCTGTTACGGAAAAGGCTCTGACCAGAATGGTGAACAGTTCCTGTCTGGTTACGGGGCGATCGGGGTAGATGGAATCTCCATCGCCATAGAAGATATTCAGCTCGACCGCCTTTGCCATGGAGCCGGCATACCATGCGTTTTTATCCGCATCGGTGAAGCTATCCAGCACGCTGACATCGCCTGCGCCTGTCTGCATCACGCGAGAAAGGATTGCCGCCAGCTGTGCGCGTGTTAAGGCAGCCTTCGGCGCGATTTTATTCTCGCCTACGCCTGTGATAAAGTTGTTCTTAACAGCGAATTCCATTGCGTCCTTGGACCAATTCTGCGGAAAATCAGAATAATCCGCAGATGCGGCAGCATAAGCCTGACTGCTCAACAGTACAGATGTGCAAAGTACGCCCGACAGCAATCGGTACATTCCTTTGTTCTTCATAAAATTCTCCTTTCAGTTTTCCTTCCCTATTATCCAGTGTTTACATAAACAAAAAAATGATTGTTTTCAAAGAATCATTCTATTGTTAGTTGTATCTAACTTTCAGCAGTTTATCATCTGTATTGTTCGCCTGTCAAGGCATATTTTTCCAAAAATGTCCTTGCTGAAAAAACTTATCAATTTTCACTTTAGTTGCAAAAAAATCTCATTTTCGGCAGAATTTTTATTTTTGCAGCAAAAAAACAGACGAACCGCTTTCGCAAATTCGTCTGTTTTTTATTGATTCGATTTTCTCAAATACCTTTTGATTGCTTACTGCAGGGGTGCTACTGCGCCGCCGTAGGTGTTATTGATGAAATCAACCACTGTCTGACCATGCAGAACTTCCATCAGCTCAGCAATGCCGGGCAGATTTTCGTTGCCTTCTTTTACTACAACTACGTTGCCGTATGTTTTAGCTGCTACGGATTCTGCATCCTCTGTTGCCAGAGCGTCATCCTCTGTCAGCTTATTTTGCAGTGCATAGTTGGAGTTGATTGCTGCGAAGCCCAGATCGCTCAGGGACAGAGGCAGCTGTGCAGCTTCCATTTCAACGATTTCCAGATTGTAGGGGTTTTCTGTGATATCCAGCTTTGTTGCGGTTACGCCTGCATCGGGATTCAGCTTAATCAGACCATTTGCTTCCAGAAGCAGCAGCGCACGACCGCCGTTTGTAGCGTCATTGGGGATACCAACCTTTGTGCCGGCGGGGATATCCTTCAGATCCTTTACAGTGCCGGCATAGATGCTCATGGGTTCAAAATGAACCTTGCCAACTGCTACCAGATGTGTACCCTGTTCCTTATTGAACTGTTCCAGATAAGGGGTGTGCTGGAAATAGTTTGCATCCAGATCGCCGGATTCTGTTGCCAGATTGGGCTGTACATAATCTGTAAATTCAACGATATCCAGCTTGATGCCTTTTTCTGCCAGTTCATCCTTTGCTGCATTCAGGATTTCAGCGTGAGGTGTGGGAGAGGCACCGATTTTCAGTGTGATTTCCTCTTTATTGCTGTCATCATTTGTTGCTGCGTCATCAGAGCCACCGCAAGCTGCCAGACCAACAGTCAGCACACCTGCCAATAAAATTGCAAAAAATTTCTTCATAGTACGTTTCCTCCTTGTTTTAAAAAAAATATTCTTTTGCTCTTGTTTTTTATGTGAAGCCTAAAAAGCAGGCTTACAATCTTCTATCTGTGTGCTTGGAAATACGCATGCCAAGCTCCTGAAATACCAGTACGATGATTGCCATGAGGATGACCATGACATACATAATATCGGACTGCTTTCTATAATAGCCGTAGTTGATGGCAATCGCACCCAAGCCGCCTGCACCGACGATACCTGCCATTGCGGAATAGCCAAGGATTGTGGTGATGCTGATTGCCGCACCGACCAAGAGGGAGGGCTTTGCCTCGGGCAGAAGCACCTTTGTCATAATCTGAAAGGGAGAGGCACCCATAGACTGTGCCGCCTCAACCACGCCGATTTCCACTTCCTTCAAAGAGGATTCTACCATTCTTGCGATGAAGGGTGCGGCTGCAATCCAAAGACCGACAATCGCCGCCTTCGCACCGATGATGGTGCCGACCACCATTTTTGTGAAGGGCATCAGCGCAATCAGGAGAATCAGGAAGGGGATGGAACGGAAGAAGTTGATAATCATTCCCAGAAGGCTGTTCAGCCAAGGAATCGGGTGAATTCCATCCTTATCGGTCACAACCAGAACCAAGCCCAACGGCAAGCCGATGATATATGCCAGAATTGTAGAGATGACTGTCATATAAATGGTTTCTATAAAGCCTTGCCCGACCAGAGCAAGCATACCTTCCTTAAACATATTCTACCTCCTCTACTTCTACGCCTCTGTCTATGAGATATTGAATCATTTTCTGGCGGATTTCCTTTTCCTCGGGAAACTGCACCACCATCTGACCAAAGGCTTGATTTTCAATCGTTCTTGTGTTTGCCGCCAGAATATTTACGACATTCTTCAGCTCAATCATCATCTGCCCAAGCACAGGCTCATTTTCACTGCCGCCCTTGAATACCAGACGATAGGAATACGGCAGCTTGCCTGTATATGCCTCTCGGTTTGTACCCTCGTGCATAACCAGCTCCTGCCCGATTTTTGTTTTGGGGGCACGGAAGATTTCCTCCACGCCGCCCTCCTCGGCAATCAGACCGCCATCAATAATGGCAACACGGTCACAGATTTCCTGAATGACGCTCATTTCATGGGTGATGACTACAATCGTGATACCCAAGCGCGTGTTGATATCCTTTAACAAGGAAAGAACACCTGCGGTTGTATTCGGGTCCAGTGCGGAGGTGGCTTCATCACAAAGCAGCACCTTCGGCTCGGTTGCCAAGGCTCTTGCAATGGCAACTCTCTGCTTCTGTCCGCCGGAAAGCTGCGCCGGATAGGATTCCATTCTATCTGCCAGACCAACCAAATCCAACAGCTCCTTGGCTCTTTCCTTCGCCTTTGCCTTCGGCACACCGGAAATTTCCATCGGGAAGCAGACATTATCCAGTGCCGTTCTCTGCATGAGCAGATGGAACTGCTGGAAAATCATACCCATGTGTCTGCGCTGCTCTCTCAATTCCTTATCGCCAAGGGCGGTCAGCTCCACGCCATCCAGCCAAACCTTGCCGGCTGTGGGACGCTCCAGAAGGTTAATGCAGCGAACCAGTGTGCTTTTGCCGGCACCGCTCAGCCCGATGATGCCGAATACCTCTCCCTTTTTAATATCTGCGCTTACGCCATGGAGCACCTCCAGCTCGCCCGCCTTGGTGCGGAACCGCTTTTTGATACCCTCTAAGCGAATCATCGTTTCTTTTTCAGACATTTCCCAAACCACCTTTTCTTTATACGCAAAATAAAAAGCTCTCCTCCCGTTTGACCACTCAGTCAAAGGGACGAGAGCATAATATGCTTCGTGTTACCACCCTAATTCACAGCAACCTCACGATTACTGCCTTAACAAGTACGGGCATTTGCCGATACTCCGGCGCTGTCACGGGCGCTCCCGTCGCAGCCTAAAGGGAAACCCTCTCGGTGCGCGGCTCCAAGACCATCTTCCAACCCTTCCGCATTTCCTCCTTCGCAGCTACCGGAGGTTCTCTGTAAAATCTTTCAGGCTGTACTCTTCTTTTCATTGCCTTTGTTTTTTGAACTTGTACCCCATTATACCCCGTAAAAAATATTTGTCAACTCTTTTTTTGAATTTTTTTAATCTTTTTCTTCGTCCCCGGAGGAAGCATATTGTGCAAAGGGAATATCCTCATACAGATACTTATGAAGCATATCCTTTGCCTGCGCCAAGTCATAGATATAATACCATGCGCCGCCAATCGTCTGCCCTTCGGCGTGGATATACTCATTGGGGAACGCCGCCTGATCCAGCGTAAGAGAGCTGCCCTTCAGACCGACGGAGGCCAATTTCAGAAGCTCATCATTGCTGAGGGAGGTCTGCACCATAGGGGCGAATTTCCGCACATAGGAGGGGTATTCCAGAGGGTTAATCTCCTTCGCCTTTTCAAAGAGGGACGCAAGAACCTCTCTCTGGCGAGAGGTACGCATATCATCATTATCAATCTTGCGGATACGGGAATAGCTGACCGCCTGCGGCCCGTTCAGGGTGATATAGCCTGTTTCGTAAAGGGGCTCGCCCGACAGAAGATAGGCGTTAATCTGCTGTCGCTCCGCTTCGGTGACATCCACCTCGACACCGCCCATGGCATCAATCACCTCTGCGAGGGAATCGAAATTGACGGCGACATAATCGGTCACATCCAAGCCGAAATTTTCATTGAGGGTGCGGATGGCAAGCTCAGGCCCGCCATAGGAAAAGGCATGGTTGATGCGGGTGTTATTATAGCCGGGGATGGCAACATAGGTATCTCTTGCGATGGAGACCAGCTTAACCTGCCCTGTTTTGGTATTGACGGAGGCAACCATGACAACATCGGAGCGACCGTTATAATCGTGATTGCGGGAATCAATGCCGTAAAGGGCAATATTGATGACCTTTTCATTCACGCTTTCATTGACGGAAAGATTATCCTCATCCACCTCGGTACGATCCAGACCGCCAATCATGTATAAAAATACACCGTAAGCCGCGCCGAGCAGCGCAAGACAGACAGCCAGAGTAATCAGAAGGGTCTTGAGATACAGGCGTTTCAGGTGCTTTCTGTGCTCCTCCTTTGTCATTCTCTGCTTCGCATATTTTTTCGCCGTCGGGCGTTTTTTTCGCTTCGATGTGTGTACCTCTCTGTTTTCGCGCAAGGTATGCCCCTCCTTTTTGTTGTGTTACAAGACATTTTCTTTATTTTAAAGGAGTTTTCGACAAAAAACAATTAAGATTCCTTTAAGATGTGATTTCTGCAAAAAAACAGCTCAGGCGCGAAAGCCTGAGCCGAAGGGATTTTAAATTTTACTGCACCAGCACGAGAATCTGCTCCACGGGGGCATAAACCTCGCCATCCACGTAAAAGCATTGGATGCCGCTTTCCTTGCCGCCGATGAGAAGCTTGAAATCGGCTTTTTTGGTGACAAGGTGTCCGCTGTGATCCATGAGCATTTCATTTCCCATGGTGGTAAGGGTTTTGCCGACGGTGAGATTGAGCGTGCCTGCATCCTTTTTATATTCGGCGGAAAACCTTTTGCCAAGCTGTGCCATCTGCCGCAGAGGGGCATAGGGCGTGCCGAAGATTGCAAGGGTGGTCAGCTTCGCCTCCTTGCCTTTTACGGTAACGGTCTGCTCTGTGGTCTGCATACTGTTCGTAAGCCCAACCCAGCTAAGCTCGTAGGGTTTGATGCGGTCGGTATAAATGCCGTCCACGCCTGCGGCAAGAGCATCCTCAAAGATGCGGTAGCGATTGACGGTGTGCGCATAGACCTTGAGCCCCTTTGCCTTCAGCTTGGAGATATTTTCCTTCTTTGCGCGGTCAATATGCAGGGTGACGGTATCAATGCCGTTTGCGGCACAGAAATTCGCGATATCGTCATAATTGGGATTTGCATAAAGATACAGGGTGAAAATCCAGTTTTCAAAGGGATAGATTTCCTTGATCCAGTTTAGCATTTCTTTATTATACAGCTGCGGAATGATGCGTTGCAGCACCTCCGGCGCACCAATATTATTTGCGATATTGACTAAATCTTGAAATTGCTTTTGCACCTGCGCCTTATCGGTGGTTTTGGTATCCGTTATGAGGTACATATCGGGATATTCCTGCATGAGATAGAGCAAATCCACCGCTGTCATGGGGGTCTGCTCATAGACCGCAGGGGTTGCGGTGAAGGTTTTGGTATCCATCACCAGAGAGCCGCTCGGCTTGATTTCCAGACGATAATAGGAGCCGTCCTTTTCAAAATCGTGCCGCACAACGAGGGTACCGTCTGAGGTATAGGTGAAATCCGCCTCTACGGCGCGGAAGCCATTCTGCCATGAGGTCAGGAACGCTTCTTTGGAATTGGTTTCGATTTTGCCGTCTGCCTCCCCCAAGGCATGGGCAATCAGAGGATTTTTGCTCTGCCAATCTGCCGCAAGGGCAGGCTGTGCCGCCGAAGCGCCAAGCACCAACGCCAGAGCAAATGCCGCTATTCTTTTTCCTTTCATGCTCTTCTCTCCAATCTTTTCCAATTATAAAGCACAAAAAACAGGGATAGTACTCTATCCCTGTTCCCTTGCATTTCTATTATTCGTCTTCGTCATCGAACAGATCATAGAATGTATTGGATACCTTTTCAAAATCGTCATCGCTTTCGATATTGAGAAGCTCGATGCCGTCCTCGTTTTCCTTATATTCATACAGGAGAACGGTTTCATCCTCCAGAGGCAGCAATGCGATATATTCCTTATCGGCAATGCCATCCACCGCAAACACACCAAGGATGCCACATTCCATTTCTGTATCATCATCCAGAGTGAGGGTTAAGGTTTCCATTTCCATTTCTTCGTGTACATGATCGTCATGATCGTGACCGCAGCCACATCCGCAAGTATCGCTCATTCTTGAATCCTCCTTAAAAATTATGATTTTCCGTTGAAGCACGGAAGCATTGATTGTATATATGATAACCGAAAATCTCGTTTTGGACAATTACTTTTTCTGACTTTTTTGACGGTTTGCCTCTTTTTCCGCAAGTTTTTTCGCTTTTCTGGCAAAGAAGCCCAAGCTATCGTCCGTCTGCTTTGTTTTTTTGCCCTTTTTGCCCTGCTTTTTGGGCGTTTTTGCCATAGAGAAAGGCTGTTCCTTTGCTTTCTTCTTCTTGGATTTTTGGGGTGCGCCGCCGGTTTCGATGACAAATTCACCGAAATCCTCTAAATCGTCAAATTCGCCCCAGCCATCGCCCTCTACCCATTTATCCTCTATCAGAGGCTTTTTCTTTTTGATCGGCTTGATGATGTCTTTTTTTGTTTTTTGGCTATCGACCAGCTTGCCGAAGGCCATTTCCTTCTGCTCAAATTGCAGACCCCATGTTTTTTCGTAGCGGTGAATCCACTTGCGTTCATAGGGGGTGACAATGGTGATGGCAGTGCCTTCCATGCCCTTTCTGCCACAGCGGCCTGCACGATGGAGATAATGCGTGGGCTCCTCGGGAACATCCAGATTGATGATATGCGTAACGCCCTCGATATCCAGACCGCGAGAGCCGATATCGGAGGCAACGAGGACATGAATTCTCCCCTCCCGAAAGCCATCCATGGCGTTTTTGCGTTCCTGCTTGCTCGCCTGCCCATAGATGCCTGCCGCCTTGATGCCGTGATAATTCAGCTTATCGACCGTTACCTCGATATTTTCGGGGTTATTGAGGAAAACCATGCACTTCTCCGGCTTTTCGCCTGCGAGAATTTTACGGAGATTGGCGAATTTTTCTCTGTGCGCAGAGAGGATATAATAATGATGGATGCCCTTGGGGACAATGCCGCCGCTTTTGGCTTCCAAATCGACCGCGTCTGCCTTCATCATGGCTGCGGCTTTTGCCTTGGCTTCGCCGCTGACAGAGGCGGAAAGCAGGACAATCTGCCGCTCCTTTAGGGTTGTTTTGATGACAGCGGCAACATCCTCGACGTTGCCGTCATCCATAAGGCGGTCCCCCTCATCCAGAACGATGGTTCTGACGAGATGTGCCTGTATTTTTTTCTTACGAATCAAATCCAGAATACGCCCGACCGAGCCGACCACGATACGCGGCTTTGCTTTCAGCTTTTCCAACTGTCTGCCGATGCCTGCCGCACCGATGAGAAGGACACAGCCTGCCGCGATGCCCGCATTCTCC
>OFMU01001824.1_pt1 | contig 12292 bp, 7 predicted proteins | sample 1541861 | NCBI WGS metagenome assembly OFMU01 (sample SAMN04209238, study PRJEB22552) | human gut metagenome | biome: gut; material: feces | host: Homo sapiens | place: USA: Oklahoma
TTGCCCGGGTATCGAGCCTCGTTTTCATATTCGAGGATGTAATACCCACTGTCCTTGTCGTAGCCGGCGTATCGCTTCAGCGTATTCTGGTTGTCCTCGTCCAGCGCAACGACTATATCCCCCTCGAGAGCAGGGCAATTACGCTCGATGACAAGCAGGTCGTCCTCGTCGATTCCGGCATCCACCATGGAATCGCCTTTGGCGCGGAGAATGTAGAAATCCCCCTTGCCAAACATAGAGACCGGGAGGCTGACATATTCCTCAATCGACTCTTCCTCATCCTCCGGATTGCCGCAGCGAATAGAGCCGACTAACGGGGCGGATACATAGGCTGTTTTCATTTTGGCACTCTGGGGAGCAGACAATATACCTCTGTCGTAGTCAATCAGGTTACGGTCACTCAGCTCCTGAAGGTAGCGATGTGTAGTGGATCTGGCAACGCCGACACCTTCAGCAACATCGTTGATCGTAGGAGAGCTGTGATGCTCCTGATAATACTTGTTGACGAACTTCAATATCCTGTCCAGAGTTTCTTGATTCTTCGTTCTCATATCAGCACCTCTGTTTCTATATGGGATTTAAAATCCCATAATGTTATTATACTCGGCAATTTTATAATTTCAAGGGGGTATTTCGATGGTGTCGGTCGTAAGTGACAATAGATTTTAAAAAAATGAGATGGCACAGAGTGCCATCTCCAGAAATTAAGTTGTTTAGTTTTATCGAGAATAGATTATATGCTGGAAGTGCTTCTGCATGAGCAAGTCAGCATATATTGTAAATATTATTTCTCACTCAATCATCTCAGCCGCACGACGCACCATATCTGCATACTGCTGTTTCACATTTTCGGGTGCCTTAATCCTGACCTTGCCCTCAAAGCCGAAAATCCAATTGAAAAACACCTTGCCGACAGCAACCTCTTCGATTACACGAAAATTCTGACGGTCGCAGGCGTAGGTATGCACATCCGTCCCGAAGCGGTCAATCATGGCGTCCATAAGACTATTATCGCAGATGAGTTCTACTTCAATGCGTGGCGCGTTATACATCCGGAATGTCGTCTTGATATACTTGTTCATATCAAAGCCCATAGGCTGCGGCACAGCAGGCTCATCCAGAATCTCCGGCTGTTTTGCGATTCGGTCAACTCGGTGACTTCCAATGCTCTTGTATTTATCCGAATAGCCGACAACATAATAAAAATCGCCGTCCCAGATAAGAGAATATGGGCTGAATGTGTACTTTTCACCATTGTTATGCAGCACAACTTCCTTGCGAATATTGTACTCAGTTTTTTGAAAACGAATTTTTCTGCGATGGTTGATTGCCTCGTTGATTACATCGACAATATAGAAAATCTGCTCATTCTCTGGTTTGATTCTTCCGTCAACGGCAAGATTGCGCTTGAGTTCTCTGCCCTTGAAGGCACCGGCGAATGAAGTCAACTTGGCGACAAGCTGCTCACTCTTGCTCTTGGTAATGAATTTGGAAGACTCTACCGCATCAATCAACAGCTTGAGTTCGGCAATATCGAATTCACGGTCTATGAAGTTGTATTGATTTTGCGATGACCGCACCGCCTGTATGCCGATTCCGGCTTGCTGGAGCATCTCAATATCGCTCTTTATCGTCGTGCGATGCGTCTCCATACCGTACTCATCCTTCAGAATGGCGCAAAGTTGAGGAGTAGTCAGGTAGTGGTCCTCGTCCGTACGTTCCTTCAGTATTTGGGTAAGGTATAAAGGCCTGAGTTTTGCATCTATGTCCATTGGGTATACCTCGCTTAGTATGTATGGGTTGCGCCAGTTTTTCTATAAGAGTTCCAATTCTTATAATTCAACGAATGCTTTCTTGAACACCAACTTGGTGAATACATCTTCAACCTGTCTTGCTAAATCCCTAGAATGGATTTTTGTGCCGAGCTCAATATTGCCTTCTTGCCCGTGATAGGAAAGGTTCGCGGATGTAATCAAAGTGTCCTGCTGATCAACAGAAATCACTTTGGCATGAAGTGCAGACATCTTGTCTTCCTGTTTCGGATAATTGTAAATTCTCAAGAATCTGCCCTTATACCGGCATAAACGATCAAAAGATTTCTGGCTATCAATATCGTTCACAAAGAACTTGACAAGCACCCCCTCTTGACTTTTCCGGATGACACAATCAACCAAATCGCTGAAATAGTCAGAGAGTGAATATCCGGTAATAAGGATGCTGCTTTTCGCATTTGAGAGCATTGCGTTTACAACTACTTTGGTCGGTTTGACTCTCAACGCAAAGGATGGTGATGCAGTGATAATCAGTTCTGCACTATCATCATTGCGCTCCGCTGCTGACGATATCATAGAAAATATCTCCGATGCTTCTCGCTCTGAAAGAGATGGATATCTCCTTTGAATCGCGCGGACTGATTCATTCGCCCCCGCCAAAGCATCTGAGAGGATCTGGTCTAATAAGATATCCAAGTTCATGCATCCAGTTGACATAATTCTTCCACCAAAGCTTTGAAATAAGCTTGATCCTCCCTACCATCAATGGGGACAATAAGTCCTCTATCCAGCATTCGATTCCCGTTTTCACATGCGGTTTCAGAAATCATGCAGCACGAATGACAGGCCGCGCCGTTTGAATTGTTTCCGGCCGGCGTGTTATTTAAGCATTCCGGGTCATTAGTGCAAACCAGAGCTTCTTGAAATGCATCTCGCATTAGAATTCTAAGCTGGCTGATGTTGCCCAACTCAACCAATCCACCAAGAGAGCCCTCCTTATCTGAACTTCCAGTGTAGAGCAATACACCGGACATATCATCTCCGAAGTAGATTCGTTCGCGAATTGCGGAAGATGAGTAGCCAGATGCCATTGACATTTGTTTTATCAGCAAATGTGCAAAGGTATGCATTAGAACATATCGCGCATCTCTCAAAGTGGTTATCGTCCATTCTTTTGATTCGCAAAATTCCTTGTAACACTGCGCATATTTCTGAGATAGTGCACTCAGTTGCGGTGAACTCAGCCAAGAGTCAATGGTATCTCTATTAAACTCAATAAAGACTCCCTCACCATGAATCTCAGCAGCTGGAAGCCAGCGTTCAGTTTTTCCTTTGTTGAGATAGACGATATTGGTCTGTTCGTCTGCGTCTGGGTCTGGCGCATCAACTCTTGTAAAACCAAGCAATACTCGCACCTCGCGCAAGCGTGTTATACGAATCACGCGCTTGAAATATGGGTGCAAATACTCAGGCAGCGGATCTTCTTCCGCCTTAAAGTGCATCTTATTGGACGCGTACACAGGATCAGCATGATGTGTGATCGCATTGTACTCCATCTGCTTGATCTCTGTGAACTCCTTGATATTCTGCCTTCTCCGCAATAAAGCCGCATCAAATTCCTCTCTTGTGAAAGCAGAGAAGAATTTTTGATATGCCTTATCTAAGCCCATGTCTCCGAAATCTTCTTCATAGCTATCAATTAACCGCAAATGCTCATCAATCAAGTTGTAAAGTGGGTTTATCCAAGGTGGAATAGAAATGGCACTTCTCATTACCGGGATGAGAATCGTATTGCAAAACTGCAAGTTCAAACCTTCTGAACCGGCATCGGTGACGATCAACACTTTAGCGTGATCCTTAAAGTAATCCACGATAGCGTGCTTATACTCTACGCTACGGCCATAATCGGGCTTTCCATAATTTTTAACACGCCAAGTCCGATAAATTTCCTTAGTCATAGCGTCGTCGAAGTCACCATTAAAAAGAAGGATATCTTTTTCATCGTAGCCAGACTTTCTAAGCTCCGCTGCAATGTATTTCTGCGTTCTCTTAGATTCTGTAAATACAACGGCTTTCTCAGCAATCCCTTCTGAACGTTGACGGGCAAATGCCGTAGCTAGAGCTTCTTGTAATGCCTTAATCTTGGCGTTCGATTTTATTTCTCTTGCGACATCAAGAATCCTGTGTACTTCATCAAGTTCGTCCTGAATCTCTTGCTTTTTTGCGACGGTCTCATCATCCTCAATATCATCGAATCCCGTCTCGTCGATCTCATCCTCGACAAAAGCCCAGAAAAGGTCGAATCCTTCTTGAGCTTTTGCAGATTTTGTGCCTTCATACAACTTTTCCAAGCGCTTTTGCAAGACTTCAAAAGTATCAATCAACGCAAAGCTCGATGATGCTAGGAGCTTTCGCACAACAAGGATAATGAGAGCACGATTGGATGACGGAATCGAATACAGATTTTCTTTTTTCAGGAAGTTGTTTACTGCTTCATAAAGTTCCCGTTCCTCTTTCCCTAGGTGAAAGTCCACAGTGATACAGGTTCTCTTGCTGAAGGCCATGTATTTGCCGACATCCCGACGAAGTGTGCGATAAAGAACCGGGAGTAGTTCCTGCTTCAACTCCTCGTAGTCGCCGCCTTCAACGAAACGCCTGTTAAAGACTTTCTCTGAGCCAAAAATTCTAGGGTCAATGAAAGACACCAGGCCATGGAGATCTGTCAGCGCATTTTGCAGAGGCGTTGCGGTAAGCAGGAGCTTCGGAATCCCATGCGTCAAATCATAGAGATTCTTTGCACGCTTTGTCCCATGGAAGACATTCCGGAGATTGTGCGCCTCATCAATGATAAGGAAGTCCCATTTGATATGGCGAAAACGCCTGATCAGTTTGGATGAGTAATCATACGATGTCAGTACAATGCTTACTTTCTCTCGATTCTCAAGCTGGTGCTGAATGTTGGATGTATCATGCTCAACCGTGTATCGGTCAAGAATGACAGAATGCAGCCCGAACTTCTCCAAGAGTTCAATTTCCCATTGCTTCCGCAATGTCGCAGGAAGGGAAATAAGCACCTTTTTCGCACCGGAATCCAACACATAGTTGAGCACTAGGCCGGCTTCAATCGTTTTGCCCAAGCCGACTTCGTCCGCCAAAATGATTCCGCCGGTCTTTAATGCCTGTATTGCGGCGCAAAATGCATTGATCTGATGGGGATTAAGTTCAATGTTTGCGTTCAGCAAGCATTTGAACGGGGATTCGTCCAAATACCGCTTTTTATACCAGCTATACTGTTCAAGTAGGAGATTGCTTTCCATCCTTATCCTCCTGACTTAGCTCTGTGGCAATTCCTGCCGCAATTTCTTTTGCCATCAGTACTGGAACCGCATTGCCGATTTGTACGAACTGTGCGGTTCTTGGCCCCTCAAAGTAATAGTCATCCGGGAAAGATTGAATTCGTGCTGCTTCTCGAACCGTTATTGAACGGTGCTGCTCTATGTCTGGGTGAATGAAGTAATGCCCATCTTTCGAGATGTGTGCCAACATTGTGTGGCAGCATTCTAAATCACCCTCCACAACCTTGAAACGATCGAGGAAAGAACTTCTGTTCTTATGCGTCTTCAGTTCGTCTGGCAGATCGTTGTAGTTTAGCCGCTTGTGCCCATCATTCCACAATGCAATGGTGCGTTTATAAATCGCAATATCTCTCTGTTTATTTGGCCTTGCGCAATGGTGCGTCAGGACATCACTTCCTTTACGAATCCCGGTGCTTCTCAGGTATTCGCTGACCGCGCCGGAGCCGTATTCATTAGCCCCTTCGCCTGGATGTAGCGCCGGTAAATCGCTGAGTATATCGTTTACCTTTGCGCTAGCAGGCTTTTTCTCAAATTCTGGATAAGACAGGCCGCTATCTTTCAGCCATCCGACAATGATGATTCTTCTGCGGTTTTGAAGCACGCCGTAATCCTTTGAATTTTGTTCGCGCCAATCGATTTCATAGCCAACGGAGCGCAATGACTCCTGAACTTTTTTCCAAGTCTCACCTCCATTTGCAGACTGAATTCCCATCACATTTTCAAATACGAAAAGCCTCGGCTTGTATCTATCGAGGAATCTTGCGTAAAGCTTATAAAGGTCATTTCTTGGGTCGGCTGACATTGGTGTGCCCATGTGGCTGCTCTGCGCCCGTCCAACTAGTGAATAAGCCTGGCAAGGCGGTCCGCCGATGATGACATCCACCTTTTCGATGCCGCGCTGCTTGAGGATATTGTCGATCTTGGCAAACAGCCCCGGAAGGGTCTCATCCGACATGGTTTCGCAGAGCACAGAATCCAGCTGATCTTTCGGAACTGCACTTAAAAACTCATCGCGGGAGATTTTCCCTTGGATGTAGTTGCGATAAACATCAAGCTGTCCTTTTTCCTTGAGACAGTAGTATCCCGTTCGTGTTTCCAATGTTTGTGCGGCAAAGGCATTCATCTCCACATGCGCCACAGGGGAGAACCCAGCCTGTATAAAGCCTTCGGATAATCCACCGGCTCCTGCAAACAAATCTATAAAGTTGTACGAGCCTGCTGTGGCACTACTGTGTTTCATCATGAACCCCTGCCTATATAATAAGTTTAATCTTCAAACACACCGTCTGTATCAAAGATGTGGTCTAACTCATCCGTATTGATGGCCGCCAACACCTTGTTTCGGATGGTGCCTTTTGCAAGATCCAGCCGCTTGAAACGGTCGTTTTTTGCTGCATCTTTTCCGATGCGAATCAGCTGCACCCTGCCAATTCTCGGCTCGTTTGCTGCATAGTTTGCAAGTCCTTTAGCTTTGCCCAAGTTGTCCTTGAAGTCCGGATTATGCGGTTCCAATATATCTATCACATATGTAAGAATCGGATCACGACGGACGATGATAAAATCCGGATACATCTCTTTGCATTTTCCGTCAATTTCGTATGGCATACGCAGCGCCCAAGCTTGGCGCGACGGATTTCTGAGCCAGCAAACATAGTCCTCTCGTTTCTGCTCTTCAGCTAGAACGGCCTGTTCCCAACCATTCAGCTTGATTTTCGCAACGCCATCTGCATTGGCAAAAAGATGGTCAGTATACTTTATTCCATCTGCTTCGACCTTGGCACTGATCGTTTCCGGAAGAGTAAAATTGTGCTTACTGATTTCATCGCCGTTGGCGACAATATCGCTGTACTGCTTTTGGCATTTCTCCGGTTTAGCCACTATGTATTTGCGGTACTCATCATTCAGCTCGTGGAACTTCTTCTCGGCGTACTGATTCAACTCCGCGATGCATTCACTGTCGAACGCAAACAGAATACAATCCACCTTAAAGGCGTTCGGATTACTGAGGTCAAAGTATTTACGACCATACGCCAAGTGGAATCCGCAACCACCCATCTTGGTGTCCGCCACTCTCATCTGGCGGTCAAGATCGGACTCCGATGTTGTAAACAGATCGATCTGCTGGTCGGTATGGATTGCTTCGCCAAAGACGTCAAATATCTGGACGGAAAGCTTCATTTCCATGACTTGCTTTGTGAGCTCGGCATATTTTCCGGCCTTACGCAAATCGGTCACATACTTGCGTATCAGCTCCGAAACATCGTTCTTAACATCGTCCGTTGCCGTAATGCAAATATTGAACTGCGTCAGCAATCCTGCTAGGCTCATTAGAGATTTCAGGTAGCTGTTGATTTTTACGGAGCGGACAATATAGGTCAAATAGCCCTGTTCGTTGATAAACTTTGTGATACCTTCACGGTCTATAGTTGGAAGTAGGGAAAGCTGTGGAACAACCGGTGTCAGCATCGGCAGTTCTTTCTTTGGGATATGTTCATCTTCGCCGGTTGTTGGTGTGCCAGCTACGGCCGGTTCCTGGTGTGCAGGCGTCTGTGTTGCGGGTACACCGTTTGTAGGCATTGTTGTCTGAGGATTCGACGGCGTTGCCGGAGTAGAAACAGTCGGTGCTGGTGTTGTCGGAGCAACGGTTTCATCATGCTTCTGTGCCATAGTTGTCGAATCCGATGTGCCGCTAGTCAGTGCTGGCGCATCGCCAGCCGGAACGGAAGGCGATGCCGCAGGTTCGCCTTGGAAGCCATTCGGATAATCGAATATTGTCATCTGACCGGGCGTTTGCTGCGGTGTTTTCTTTCTTCCGGAGTGAACCGACCAAGTGTCATAAGTCTGTTCATCCATAGATTCGCCATCGATGACCGTCGGAATCTCTCCGCCTTCAGTCGCCTGCAATTCGTCAATCACTTTCTGCACGGTATCTTGGTTAAAATACGGCAGGAACAGACGCACATCGTTCAAAGAATCGTCAACGAGAACATGACACTGAAGTGGAGTACGAACCATACGTCCGAGCAGCTGCGCAATATATGTCGCATCCTCTGCACGACGGAAAGACATCATGGTTTCTGCACGAGGGCAATCCCAACCGGTAGACAGATTTTCTTTGAAGAGAACCACACGGATGCGGCGGTCTTCCGCAATCTCCGAAGGCTCAATATGTGGCACATTCAATCCGTGGATCATCAACGCGCCTGTAGAGCCAAAGGTATGTACAACCTCGTTTTCCTTGAAGCTGTCGCCCATGCGCTCTTCGATTTTGGCAATCACATCGTCCAGATCGGTGTCAGATATTCTCGTACCGGAGCCGGCACAGACTTGGATAACAAATACGGGATTTACATTGGTGTAGTGCTGCTCATAGGTATACTGATACCAGTGCTTGCACTTATCCTGCCACTCATCTGTTGCCGCTTGGAGCACAGCCATGTCGCCGTGCTTGGTCGGGTCTTCCGGATAAGTGATGATAATACGATCTTTAAGAAGTCCGGACTGGCGAACTTGAGCCGGTGAAATGACAACCTTATGCAAGGTGGAGCTAGTGCCTTGGCCTACCAAAGCATTAAAACGATCAGCGGTCGCACTCATTCCGATGACGACAGGAATGGGCGAAAGCTTCTGCTCGTTGCTGCCCTTGATAAATCGCTGCATGATGGTAGTCGCTGTTCCGGCTTGGCGGCCCTGCATGCCGCGATGTGCTTCATCAATAATGAAATACAGCCGGTCAGCTTTTTCTCTTGCAGTGTTTTCAATGGTTTCCCAAATCGTATACTGTCGCGTATCCGAATGGCGGCTCAGATTACCGGCTTTGCCGAGTTTCTGCGTATTCAGGAAGTAGATATGACCATCTTCCAGAATCTCTCTGTCAAAGGATTCGTCGGAGATCACCACACACTGGTCAATGCGGATTTTATCTGCCTTCTGCTCAATTTTCTGCTTGGACTGTTCATTCAGCTGCGGAGAGTCCGAGAGCCATACGAAAATTGCGTCTGGCTGTTCCGTGAACTGTTCCGAGCCGTAAAAGATATCTTCAATCAGAGCAGACATGATAATTGTCTTGCCAGAGCCCGTAGGAGCCTGAAGCGAAACCACCTGAGGGATTTTCAGCATGCGATAGTTATTCAGTGCCATAGCCACGCGGAGACGCATATCATTAACCGCCTGCGTCTGGAATGGGAATAGTTCGCAAATCATTCTTAATTCCTCCCTCTGTTCAAACGGAAGTGATCTAAGTAATCCCGGTAAAGCTGATATGCCTCTGTGACATTCAGATTTTTTACCATAGATTGATAATTCACTTCATAATCGGTTGCTAAGAATACGGTTTGGATTTCCGGATGTTCTGCAAGCTTTTCTGCGAAATCGGCAAATGTATTCTCGTTGATCAAAACTGCAAATTGATTCTCCGGCAAGATCAGCATGTCTGGAACTTGTTCTCCGGTCAATTCCGGGCATTTTCCTTTTGAACCGGTTTTCAACCACAACGTAGGCAACATTTTCGAAAAGCGCATACCGAGTGAAACCGCTGTGGAATCCAAGAAGCTGAGCTTGAAGAACGCGGCATTTGCCTTGAAACCGTCCGCCATATGCATCGGAGGCTCACTGCCAAGATAATCTCCCTTTAGAGGATTGCCATTCACATCGTGCCCCTCAATGGAGCAGACCGTGCGCGGCCAAGTGACATAGTTTGCAATGCCAAGCTTTTCCCACTCCGCATCGCCAGGCTGATAGCCTTGAGCCGAGAGCTTCTTCGACTCGTCGGCGGAGACCTCGTTATTGGTCACCATGATGCATCGTCTCTGCCCACCATCCTCGGCGTTTAGTAGATTTACCGCATGCAATGTTGTTCCAGACCCCGCAAAAAAATCGAGAATTAGAGCTTCTTTTTTTTCTGCAACAAAAAAAGCTATTGTATCCTTGACCGTATAAAGCGATTTGGGATATGAAAAGGTGTGATTGGGAATTATTGCTTTAATAATTGCAGCACCATAATCTGTCGCATTATGGCTTTTTTTATTCCACACAGATCTTGGCGAAACCAGTTCATCTTGCACCGCTATTTTATCAATATCCAGCGAGCCATCCTTTTTCTTTTTACTTACTCTTATTTCCCCTGATTCTATTCTTTCTTGCAGTCCTGATGGTATATATAAAAAAGTCCATCTACCCACTTTCTTGTCATATTTACTTACTTTTACATATCCCTTATCAACCCATTCTTCAATTGTCTCTGAAACGCCTCTCCAAATACACTCTTTGCCTTTGTCATTGATTGGAAATGCCGCTACTAATCCTTCATATTGTGGAAAATCTTCAATTGGAGTACCTGGTTTCATCGGCTTTCCTATTTTCATGATTTTTTTTGTCTTTTCATCAAAATAAATGGGGTAAAATTGATTGTTGGCACTTTCCCTCAAATTATTTCCCCTATTAAATGAATACCAAACCCTAGCTTTATTTGTCTCATCTGTATTCCCAAGCATATTTTCGCTCATTTTCGTGATTGAGCAATCGCCAAAACGACAAATAAAAATATATTCTTCAACTCTAGAAAACTCATTTTCTCTATTGGTTCCACCAGGGTTAATCACATCGGTAACCATCTGAATCTGCGCAGACGGAAAGAGCTCTTCTAATAAACATCCCAAATGCAGATATTCCTTTTCATCAATGGTCACGATCAACACGGAATCAGCTGGATTCAGCAGCTTCTTTGCTAACTTCAGACGCCGCTGCATGAAGGAAAGCCACTTGCTGTGTCGATATGCATCTGCTCCGTCCACATAGTCATTGTTATATTTCCAGTCCTTTGCGCCGGTATTGTAGGGCGGGTCAATATAGATGCAGTCCACCTTACCCGCGTACAAATATTCCAGAAGTTGCAGCGCATGGTAGTTGTCCGCTTCGATCAGCGTGTGCCAAAGATCGCTATCCGGTGCATTGCAGACAGTGTCAATAGGCTGTAAGTACGGATAGATAGGCTCACCGAATTCTGCAACTGTCACAAGGTCATCGAGGGGGATATCCGCAATCTCTTTGGATTCCCGATGCAGACACTGCGCCGTATTGTCCTCAATGCAGAGAACTTTATAAACATCATTGACCTCACCGGCCTTCTTCGCTACAAGCGCGCCAGCCTTCACAGGGATATCGTAAAGCGGCGTACATTCCGGCAGATGCTCCTCGAACACAAGCCCAAATTTTTTCTGTTTGGAAAGGCGATCTACTTCCTTTGCAATGCGCTCACGCAGTGCGATATCTTCAATTTGCGCTATCAAATCATTTATGGCTGCCATAAATAGTCCTCACTTATCGTAGTTGTGTTATTATAAAGGCCTGCAATTTCTAGTTGTCTTCAACCATCTCTACTACATCCCCGATATCGCAGTGGAACACCTGACATATTTTCATGATTGCATCAAGGGAGACTGGCTCATCTTTATACATCTTTCCCATGGTGTACGTGCTTACACCGGCAGCAGCGGCGAGATCATATCTCTTCATCTTGTTTTTTGCAAGCAAACGCCAGAGTTTATCATAACTTATTCTCATGTGCCGTACCTCCATTGGCTATTTTTTGCTTGTCGTGCGCGAGGCCGTTCAAATAAATTTATACAGAATATAGTATATCACAAAGGCCGATGAGATTCAATGGATATCGGCGAAATTTATGATTGTAAGTGCCTTTTTGTCGTTCAAAGGCGACATTATCGGAGCTTAAGCCTATGTTAAGTAGTGTCCTCTGCCTCCTTAAGCAGAAAAAATCCAGCACCAAGCCCATTCCTGAGCCTAGTGCTGGATAAAATGAGAATTCGCTTTACGGATTCGGCACCCCATATCCGAGAATTTCATAATGGCCAACCGGGTACTGATTGACGCGGCAGCTATCGCCGGAGTTGCCCTCGATGGTGTAGACAACGCCGTTTTCGACCTTCTGGACGATACCGACATGATCGGCTTGACCGTCCTGTGGGCCGGAGCTGCCCTTGTTGTCCCAATCGAAGAAGATAATCATGCCGGGCGAGGGCTCCATGGCGTTATCCGCCCACTGCCCACGCTCCCGGAACCATTGGACACCGTTGACACAGCCTGCGAACTTAGGAATGACACCGGTGTCGATATAGCCGCATTCGTTCGCGCACCAGCTGACGAAGC
>OFMU01001835.1_pt1 | contig 12253 bp, 10 predicted proteins | sample 1541861 | NCBI WGS metagenome assembly OFMU01 (sample SAMN04209238, study PRJEB22552) | human gut metagenome | biome: gut; material: feces | host: Homo sapiens | place: USA: Oklahoma
CCCCGCCATGTACAACGCCTTCTGCTACGGCGCGCCGCCGCACGCGGGCATCGCCCCGGGCGTCGACCGCATGGTCATGCTCCTCGCGGGCGAGAGCTCCATCCGCGAGATCATCCCCTTCCCCATGAACAAGAACGCCCAGGACGTCATGATGGGCGCCCCCTCCACCGTCGAACAGAAGCAGCTGGATGAGCTGCATATTGCGATTGTCGGCGATGTGGAGAAGGAATAACTCCTTCCGTCAAAAATCTCCCCCTGCTTCTGTTCGACATGAAATCAAGCGTTTTGGCGCAGCCAAAACCTTGCCGCAGACGGAATTCACTTCCGGCTGCGGATGATATATCCTGCGAGGGGCCCCCACAAAATGCCCCGCCATTTTGTGGGGACGGACAGAAGCAGCTCGATGAGCTGCATATTGCGATTGTGGGTGACGTCGAGAAGGAGTGAGCTTCTCCTCCCGTAAAAGCTCTCTCTGCTTCTGTTCGACGTCCAATCAAGCGTTTTGGCGCAGTTCAACAAACAAAGCAGCTCCCGGCCGTATGGCCGGGAGCTGCTTTTGCTCGTTAAAGAGGGCTTTGCCCTTTTGGACAGTCCCCATGTCAGTATTCAAGGTCACTGTCATCGGCGTGGCTGAACCACATCTCCCGCGACCACTCAATGTTGTCGCGGCTGAACGGACGGTCATCGCCCCGCCGCTCTGCGGCCGCGTTCAGAAGTACCTTCGCCAGCGCGCGCAGCACCGTCCACGCACAGCATATCCACATCATCTCAGCAAACCGGAACAGTCTGCTGTCAAGCAGCGTCTCCGACCGGAGCATCATGCACAGACCAAGCCCGGCCACCAGAATGTATCCAAAAAAGAGCAGCTGGTCGAGCGTACGGAAGACACGGCGATAATGGCTACTTGTGCGTTTCATCGTTCTCACCACCTCAAATGGTATCTGTCGGCAAAGTCTTCGGCATAACCGCATACTCGTAATAGCACTGATAGAACACAACATCCCCTTCAGAAGTCGAAATTGTATACTTAATCAGATGCCAATAGACATAAGGAACCTGATAATCTCTCACTGGATTTTTTGCTTCATAGATGTATTCAACTGTATTAGCAGGACGAGACCCAGAACCAAGTTCCTGCAAGCCTGAAACCAATCCACCTGAAACAATACTGACTGTTAATCCAAATCCTGCAGTTATAATTGCGGTCAGACAACCTGACACAATTGCAAATGCTACATCAACAAGCTTATTTCCAGTAAGTGTCGCGTACGGTGTAGAATAAAAATCGCTAGGAACCGCTGGCCTAGTCAGCCGAAGAACCGGGCCAGCCTCGCCAGTCCCTGGATCAGATGCAGTCACAGCAACGCTACTCATTTTTTCTTCTTGCTTTTCTACTGCAAGAGCAGGAACAAAGGTTAAGGCACATACCAAGAATGCGAGGAACAAACAGAAGGCTTTTCTTTTCATTATTTCGTCTCCTTTCATTTCGTCACATATTTGTTTATGCTGCACAATAAGCATATAATATTCTTATAGTTTAGTCAATATTGCACTATAACCATAATTTTCAGGAAATAATTATTACTTTTACTAATTTACATCTTAACGGTTTCATTATATAATCTTTACTCGAAAATTCTTAAATACATTTGAGCATTCTCTTTTTCTTGCCTTTTCTGATAATTTACGTCATAATAGACAGGATGAAAGAGGTGTTTTTCTATGCTCAACGGTCAGCTTTTGATTGACTTTCATGTTCACCTGCCGCAGTATGCCGAGCGCACGAACAGCGCGCTGGAGTGGTTCCGGTCGCTCTGCCCCTCGCCCGAGGTCTATGATGCCGTCAGCCAGACCTGCGCCGATCCCGCGAACTTCACCGCCATGCTCGAGCGCAAGGGCGTCGACTACGCCGTCCTGCTCGCCGAGATGACGCCCTCCGTCTCCGGCGTCGTCAGCAACGAGACGATCGCCGCGTTCTGCGCGCAGAGTGGCCGCCTCATCCCGTTCTGCACGTTCGACCCCCACCGCGGGGGCGACCTCGCCGCTGAGCTGCACCGGCTGGCCGGGATGGGCTTTCGCGGTGTGAAGCTCTACCCCACCTACAACTACTTCTACCCCAACGACGCGGCGCTCTACCCGCTCTACGGCGCGGCGCAGGAGCTGGGGATGCCCGTCATGTACCACACGGGGCTCTCCGTGTTCCAGAATTCCCGCATCAAATACGGCAACCCCATCTTCCTCGACGATGTCGCCGTCGACTTCCCCGACCTGACGCTCGTGATGAGCCACGGCGGGCGCGGCCCGTGGTATGACGAGGCCATGACGATGCTGCGCATCCACAAGAACGCCTACATCGACATCACGGGTCTGCCGCCGAAGAAGCTGCTGCAGTACTTCCCCGACCTGCCGCGCTTCGCCGATAAGTTCCTATTCGGCACGGACTGGCCCAGCGTCGACATGCGCAGAAACGCCGAGGCCGTCGCCGCCCTCCCGCTCCCGCCCGAGGCCATCCGCGGCATTCTCGGCGAGACGGCGAAAAAACTGCTGCACCTGTGAGGAGACGCTATGGAAACGAAAAAGCTCTATTATGACGACGTATACTGCCGCGCGTTCACCGCGCGCGTGACCGGCTGCGTACAGGAGAAAAAGACGTGGCTCGTGACGCTTGACCAAACCGCCTTCTACCCCGAGGGCGGCGGCCAGCCCGCCGACCGCGGTACGCTCGGCGGGGCGAAGGTGCTCGACGTGCAGGAGCGCGGCGGCGAGATTGTCCACACCTGTGACCGCGCGCTCCCCATCGGTGAGGAGGTCGCGGGCGAACTCGACTGGGTGCGCCGCTTCGACCACATGCAGCAGCACTCCGGCGAGCACATCGTCTCCGGTATGCTGTGCGCGGCGTTCCACTGCGACAATGTGGGCTTTCACATGGGCGAGAGCATCGTCACCATTGACTATAACGCCGAGATGACTTGGGAGCAGGTGCTGGAGATCGAGCAGCGCGCCAATCGCTACATCTGGGAAAACCACGCCATCGAGATCACCTGGCCCACGCGCGAGGAACTCGCGCACATCCCCTACCGCAGCAAGAAGGCTCTCGAGGGGCCGGTGCGGCTGACGGGCTTTCCGGGCGCGGATCTGTGCGCCTGCTGCGGCACGCACGTCATGCGCAGCGGCGAGGTCGGGCTGGTGAAGTTCCTGAGCTGCCAGAAGTTCCGCGACGGTGTGCGTCTGGAGCTGCTGTGCGGCGAGCGGGCGCTGCGCGCCCTCGCGGCGAGCTGGGAGCAGAACCTCCGGATCGGACAGGCGCTCTCCGTCAAGGGCGAAAAGACCTTCGCCGCGGTCGAGCGCCTGCGCGGCGAGCTGGGCGAGACGAAGGCGCAGCTCGCCGCGATGGAGGAAGAACGCTTCCGTGAAATCGCCGCACAGCAGGCGGGGCGCGGCGACGTGCTGCTCATCGAGCCCGCCATGCGCCCGGAAAGCGTGCGCCGCCTGTGCGACGCCGCGGCGCAGGTCTGCGGCGGGCGCTGCGCCGTCTTCGCGGGCGCGGATGGCGCGTATCACTACGCGGTCATCCACGCCGGGCAGGACATCCGCGGACTGGTCAAGGACATGAACGCGGCGCTCCATGGCCGCGGCGGCGGACGCGACGGCTTCGCGCAGGGGAGCGTCTCCTGCACCGAGGCGGACATCCGCGCCTTTTTCGCCGGACTGTGATCCATATGCTTCGCGCCGCGAAATAATTTTGGCCATTTCGTCAAATAGAGTGGATTTATACCCCGAAAAAGTTTGGTTTTACCGCCTTTTTCGGGGGTTTTCTTTTTCCGATATTCATGCTACAATAGTCAGGTTGAATAAATCTGATGAAAAGGAAGAGTCAGCCGCATGGAAGGAAACAAGCTGGGCACCATGCCCATTTCAAAACTCATCTGGAACATGTCCCTGCCCATCATCGTCTCGATGCTGGTGCAGGCGCTATATAACATCGTCGACAGCGTCTTCGTCTCCCGCATCTGCGAGCAGGCACTGACCGCCGTCTCGCTCGCGTTCCCGGCGCAGAACCTGATGATCGGCCTTGCCACCGGTACGGCCGTGGGCGTAAACGCGCTGATGGGCCGCGCGCTCGGCGCTGGCGAACATGAGCGCGCCAACCACATCGCGACGAACGGCGTGTTCCTCGCGGGCGTGGGCTTCGCCATCTGCGCGATTCTCGCCGCGTTCTTCGCGCGGATGTTCTTCGCCGCCCAGACGAGCATCGACTACATCGTCGATAATGGCGCGACGTATCTGCGCATCTGCTGCTGCGCGTCGCTGGGTTTGTTCGCGGAGATCATGTTCGAGCGCCTGCTGCAGAGTACGGGCCGCTCCATCCTCTCGATGTACACGCAGGGGCTCGGCGCGATCGTGAACATCATCCTCGACCCGATCTGCATCTTTGTGCTGAATATGGGCGTCGCGGGCGCCGCCGTCGCCACGGTGATCGGCCAGTTCTGCGGCTGCGCGCTGGCGCTCTATTTCAATCTGAAGAAGAACCACGACATCCGCCTGCACTTTAAGGACTTCCGCCCACACTGGAAGATCATCGGCCAGATCTACGCCATCGGCCTGCCGAGCGTGGTGATGGTCGCCATCGGCTCTGTCATGACGTTCTGCATGAACAAGATCCTCATCGCCTACCACTCTGCGAAGGAGACGGCCGCGACCGCCTTCGGCATCTACTTCAAGCTCAACAGCTTCATCTTCATGCCGCTCTTCGGCCTGAACAACGGCGTGGTGTCGATCATCGCGTATAACTACGGTGCGCAGCACCGGAGGCGCATGACCGAGACGATCAAGCGCAGCACGATCTATGCCTCGTGCATCATGCTGCTGGGCATGAGCATCTTCCTGTCCATCCCCGGAACGCTGCTGAAGATCTTTGACGCGACGGACACGCTCCTCGCTGTCGGCGTGCCCGCGCTGCGGATCATCTCGCTGAGCTTCTGCATGGCCGGCGCGTCCATCGCGCTCACCAGCGCATTCCAGGCGCTGGGCAAGTCCCTGTATTCGATGATTATCTCCATCATCCGCCAGCTCGTCTTCCTTGTGCCGCTGGCCTATATTCTCGCGCGCTACGGCGCGGGCATCGGCAACGACGACCTCGTCTGGTGGAGCTATCCCATCGCAGAGATTGCCGCCCTCACGGTGTCGCTGCTCTTCTTCCGCCACATGTATAAGACGCTGATTGCAAAGCTCCCTGAGCACGGGCCGGCTGTCAGCGAGTGACTTCCACAAAAAAGGGCGCTGCCCTTTTTTGTGGAGTAAGTTTCGCTGCGCTCGGCCACCTCTCCCGGAGGGAGAGGCAAGAGAGGTTCGGGAAGTGCACCGTTCATTCAATGCATCAAAAACAGGCACAGCGGATGCTTCCACTGTGCCTGTTCGCTGTCTCATGCGCTTGCCCTTTTGCAGCAAGTTTAGTTTTTGTGGTTGTCCGCGCCGGGGACGAAGACGCACCGGTCGTAGTTCCCGGTGAAGTAGTTACGGATGTCGGCGCAGCACTGCAGGCGGCCGTCGCGGGCGGACTCCTGCGAGTAGAACGCGACGTGCGGAGTGAGGATGACATTGTCGCGACCGGCCAGTGGGTGGGTGTTCAGGTCAGGGTACTCGTCCGTGAGCACGTCGAGATACGCCCAGGAGATCTTGCCGCTGTCGATGGCGTCGATCATCTCCTGCTCCACCACGACGCCTCCGCGGGCGGAGTTGATGAACACGAGGTGGTCGGGGATCTCGTCGAAGAGCTCCTTGCCGATGAGGTGCTCGGTGCCCTCGATCAGGGGGACGTGCAGGCTGATATAGTCGCTCTCGCGGAAGAGGGTCTTCATGTCGACCATCGTGACGCCGTACTCATCGCCGATGGACTGGTCGATGAACGGATCGGCGGCGAGGATGCGCACGCCGAAGCCGGAGAGGTTCTTCGCCACGAGCCGCGCAATCTGGCCGAAGCCGGCGAGGCCGACCGTCTCGTCGCGCAGACGGTGGATGTCGGGGCAGACGGAGTAATCCCACTTCTTGTCGGCACGGACGCTGCGGTCATAGGCGAACAGGCGCTTGTTGTGGGCGAGGATGCAGGCGGTGACATAGTCCGCGACGTCGATGGAGAAGGCACTCTTCAGGTGCGTGACGGAGACGCCGCACTCCTTCGCGGCCTCGAGATCGACGTAGTTATAGCCCATGCTCTTGCAGGCGATGAGCTTGAGCTTCGGCAGGGAATGGATGACGCGGGCGGTGAGCGGCTCGAAGATGCCCATCACGGCGTCGGCGTCCTGGCAGGCGCTGATGATCTCGTCCTCGGTGGTGCAGACGTGCTCCTCGACCTCGCAGACGCCGCGCAGGGCGTCCTGCTCGAGACCGATGCCGTCCTTGTAATTGAATAAGCGTACCGCTTTATACATATGGTTTCCTCCTTGCGGTGGTTTTTGGATATCCTGATTGTAGCGGCTTGTCCCGGCGCTGTCAAGCGAAAAAAACGCGATTCATGCGAAAAAGTTAGAAAATCATGCGAAAAAGTATGATAAAAGTGCGCAAGAAATCATATACATGAAATAACGGAATGATTTGGATGAGAGAAAAGAGTTGATTTGTGAGATAAGTGCGCGGCGGGGCTTTCACACGCGGAAGGATTGGTGATTAATTTTCAGAATGTTGTTGCATACAAATTCACCAAATGTTAGAATTTTGTTAAGAGAGTTATTTTCATTTTTGGATGGGAAAACATGAGAAAAACTGTTGACCTGCTGCTCGAGAACGCCAGAATCTATACGATGGTATCCGAGGGCGACTGTGTGGAGGCGCTGTGCGTGAAGGACGGCGTGATCGTCTACACCGGCACGGCGGCGGAGGCCGAGCGCCTGTATGATGCGGCGGAGGTCGTCGATCTCGGGGGGCGCGTGATGCTGCCCGGCATGGGCGACTCGCACCTGCACTTTTTCGCCTACTGCCAGACGCACACGTCTGTCGACCTCGGCGGCTGCCGCAGCCGCGAGGAGGCCATCGCCTTACTTAAAGCCCGCGCGGACGAGACACCGAAGGGCCAGTGGGTGCGCGGCGCGAACTTCGACGAGTCGAAATGGGCCGACGCGAGCGAGCACCTGCCGACGAAGTCGGACCTCGACCTCGTGAGCCGTGAGCACCCGGTGGTGATGAAGCGCGTGTGCCTGCACACGGCGGTCGCGAACTCTGCGGCGCTGGCGGCGGCCGGGATCGGCCGCGGCTTTGACTACGGCCCCGGCGGGCTCGTGGAGCTGGACGAGGACGGTGAGCCGAACGGCATCCTGCGCGAGCAGGCGACGAAGATCTTCGACGAGCTGATCCCCGACCCCGCGAAAATCCCCGCGGTGAAGGAGAAGATTATGAAGCAGGCACTGGCCGAGGCCACGAGCCAGGGGCTCACGACGATCCACACCTACGCCGCCGGGATCTGGAAATACACGGAGGATCCCGAGGACTACCTGCGGCTCGACCGCAAGGGCGAGCTGCCGCTGCGCGTGGTGATCTACCTCGACACGCTCTATCAGAAGCCCTACTTGACGCGCCGCGAGATGGCCGACCCCTACCGCAAGGTCGGCTACGGCGGCCACAAGATCTTCTCCGACGGCTCACTCGGTTCTCGCTCGGCGAAGCTCCTCGCGCCCTATACCGACGCGCCGGAGACGGACGGCATCCTCGTGCAGACGCAGGAGGAGCTGAACGAGAAGATGCTGCGTGCGTATGAGATGGGGCTGCAGCCCGCGACGCACTGCATCGGCGACAAGGGACTTGACTGCGTACTGACGGCGATCGAGTACACGCTCGAAAAGAGCCGCGAGCACGGCATGACCGCGCGCGAGCAGGCTGACCGCGACCCGTTCCGCATCATCCACGCCCAGATGGCGACCGACGAGATGATCGAGCGGATGAAAAAGCTCCCCGTGGTGCTCGATCTGCAGCCGGTGTTCCTTGAGACGGACATGCACTGGGTGTCCCAGCGCATCGGCGAGGAGCGCGCGGCCTACAGCTACCGATGGAACACATATCAGAAGGCGGGACTCGTGCTCACGGGCGGCTCGGACAGCCCCGTGGAGCCGTTCTCCCCGTGGATCAACATCTATTCCGCCGTTGCGCGCAAGGACTTTGACCACTATCCCGCAGGCGGCTATCAGCCGGAGGAGAAGATGAGCGTCTATGACGCGGTCTGCATGTTCACGAAGAATCTGCACTACGCCGCGGGGCAGGAGCAGTGGCTCGGGACGCTCGAGACGGGCAAATTCGCCGACCTCGTCGTCATCGACCGGGACATCTTCGAGATCCCGGAGGACGACATCATGGACACGCAGGTGCTGCGTACCTATCTCGCGGGCAAAGAGGTCTATCACCGCTAATACATATTATATAAAGATTATATAAAGACACGAAACGGAAGAACCGCAACATCTACTACGGCAGCATCGGCAAGTTCCTCCCGTGCTTTGCGGCGCTGGGCAAGGAGTCGCACATCGGCTCGGCCTTCAACGCCCTCGCCCCGAGCCTGCTCATCGCCGAGGTCACGCAGCGCATGTCGCTGAACACGGATCTGTGCGACGTGGCGCAGGCGAGGTGACGATCCCACCGATCTCGCTCAAGCAGACGGCCGCGACGGCCACATGCTCACCGAACGCGTGGACATGCGCCAGACGTTCCGGAACGTGCCGAATATCACCTGCGGGACGATTTTGCGCCTGCTGGGCTGAACCAATAAGAGAAAATCACAACAAGGAGAAAACCCATGACAAAGAGAACAAAGGGGACGCTTGCGCTGATTCTGGCGTTCGTCGTGTTGGCGAACGCGGGAATCTTCTGGAAGATGTCCTATTCCAAGACGCACACGAGCGGCGACACGATCGTTGTGCGCGTCGGCGACACCGTCGCCGCGAACCACCCCATCTCGCAGGCGCTCTATATCTTTGAAGAGGAGCTTGAGCGCATCTCGAACGGGCGCTTTGACGTGCGCGTTTACATCAACTCCGCCCTCGGCGGCGACCGCCAGCAAACCGAGAGCGTCATCCTCGGCTACATGCAGGGCAACACCCCGCCGACGTCCGTGCTCGCGGGCTTTGATACCCGGTTCATGGTCGTCGACCTGCCGTTCGTGTTCAAGAGCGGCGAGGCGGCGATGAAGACGCTCAACGGCGACCTCGGCGAGGAGCTCGACCCGATCCTCGAGGATCTGGGTCTGCACGCGGTGGGCTGGACGGAGTCCGGCTACCGCCACATCACGACGAACAACATCGAGGCGACCTCGCCCGAGGCGCTGAAGGGTCTGTCCATCCGCACGCAGGAAAACCCCATCCACATGGCGTCCTTCCAGGCCTGGGGCGCAAGCCCCACGCCGATGGCGTTCTCGGAGCTCTTCACCGCGCTGCAGCAGGGCGCGGTCGACGCGGAGGAGAACCCGCTGGCCGTCATCACGGCCAACCGGCTCTATGAGGTGCAGAACACCGTCACCCTGACGGGGCACTTCTACACGGCGGGCATCTTCAACTTCAACAAGGACTTCTACGACTCCCTCGAGGGGCAGGATAAGGAGTGGTTCGACGAGGCCGCGGAGCACTTCGTGGAGAACCTGACGCAGATGATCCGCGACGCGCAGGAGGATTACATCCAGCAGCTCAAGGACGCGGGCGTCAACGTGGTCGAGGTGACCTCGGAGCAGAAGGACGCGTTCATTGACGCGGCATCCTCGGTATATGACCTCTTCATCGAGAAGTACGGCGGCTCGCAGGAGCTGATCGACCTCGCGATGAAGTACAACGACGATTTTTAAGGGGGCGATGGGATGAAGGTTCTGAAGTTCATTGACGAACAGTTTGAAAAGTGGTTTCTGATCGTCTCCCTGATCGTGATGGTTCTGGTGACGTTCATGCAGATCGTGCTGCGCTGGTTCAACGCCGCGACGGTCTGGGCGGAGGAATTTTCCCGTTATGTGATGCTCTATCAGGTCTGGGTCGGCGCGTCCTACGCCGTGCACGAGGATGCGCACATCCGCATCACCGCCCTGATCGGCAAGCTCTCCGGCGGCAGGCGCCGGGGGATGGATCTGGTCGTGCTGACGCTGTGGCTGCTGTTTGCGCTGTGGCTGACGGTCGAGGGCTGCGTCCTCGTCGGCAAGATCGCGGCCATGGGGCAGGTGTCCTCCGCGATGCGCATCCCCATGACGATCCCCTATGCGTCTGTCCCCATCGGCGGCGCGCTCATGACGATCCGTCTCGTGCAGAAGATTGTGGAGCGTCTGAGAAATACGCAGGAAGAGGAGGCCTGAGATGTTAGCGATTCTGTTTATCTGCCTGATCGTGTTCGGCGCGATCAGCCTGCCCATCGGCATCGCGATGGGTCTTGCGACGATGCTCTGCCTCGTCTTCGCGACGAATATCGACCCGATCATGGTCGCGCAGAATGCCTTCGCGGGCATCGACAGCTTCTCCCTGATGGCGATTCCGTTCTTCATGCTCGCGGGCAACTTCATGCGCTACGGCGGCATCTCCAAGCGCCTGCTCGACCTCGCGGACAATATCGTCGGCTTCTTCACCGGCGGTCTCGGCGCGATCACGACGTTCACCGCCATGTTCTACGCGGCCATCTCCGGCTCCGGCCCGGCGACGGTGTCGGCCATCGGCTCGTTCATGATCCCCGAGATGGAGGAGAAGGGCTATGACAAGGGCTATGCCACGGCGCTCTCCGCCGCGGCGGGCACGATCGGCGTCATCATTCCGCCGTCCATCCCGTTCGTGATCTACGGCGTCGCGACCGGCACCTCCATCGGCGACCTCTTCAAGGCCGGCATCCTGCCGGGCCTTGTGATGGGCATCGCGCTGATGGCCTATAACTGGTACATCTGCAAGCGACACGGCTGGAAGGGCAACGGCCGCAAGTTCAGCTTCAAGGCGCTCTGGAAGTCCTTCCTCGACGCGTTCTGGGCGATCCTCAGCCCGGTCATCATCCTCGGCGGCATCTATTCCGGCAAGTTCACCCCCACCGAGGCGGCGGCTGTGTCGTGCGTGTATACGTTCATCATCGGCACGTTTGTCTACAAGGAGATCCGCTGGAAGGAGTTCGTCGACTGCATGAAGGACACGGTCATCATCGCCGGCGCGACGTCCTTTATCGTCGGCATGTCCACGAGCTTCGCGTATGTGATGACGCTCGAGCAGGTGCCCGAGACGCTCTCGGCCTTCATCCTCGGCCTGAGCAGCAACAAGATCGTGGTGCTGCTCATCATGAACGTGTTCCTGCTGATCGTGGGCATGTTCATGGACAACATCTCCAGCTGCACGATCCTCGCGCCCATCCTGCTGCCTGTGGCGACGGCACTGGGCGTGAACCCCGTCCACTTCGGCATCCTCATGACGATGAACCTCGCCGTCGGCTTCATCACGCCGCCCTACGGCGTGAACCTGTTCGTCGGCTCGTCCGTCGCGCGTATCCCGTTTGAGCGCGTGGTCAAGTGGATCTGGCCGCTGATCGGCACGATTCTGGTCGTGCTGCTGCTGACGACGTATGTGCCGCAGCTGTCGCTGCTGCTGGTCTGAGAGAAAGGAAGGCTGTTATCATGAATTTTGAGCAGGCACACCGTCTGGATAACCTCCATGTGTCCGGCACCCGTGTGGTGTTCAGCAAGTGCGCGGAGCTTGCCGCGCAGAACATTCCCGTCACGGCGCTGACGCTCGGCGAGCCCGATTTCAGCACGCCGCAGTACATCGTCGACGCGTGCAGGCGCTCGCTCGACGCCGGGCAGACGCGCTATACCGACGGCTCCGGCATTCTGGAACTGAAGGAGGCGGTCTGCGAGAAGCTGGCGCGCGAGAACGGGCTGCACTATACCCCGGCGGAGATCTCCGTCACCACGGGCGTGGCGCAGGGTATGTTCGTGGCGCTTCTGAGCACGCTCAACCCCGGCGACGAGGTGCTTGTGCCCGACCCCGTGTATCTGACGTATTCCGAGATCCCGAACATCGCGGGCGCGGTCATCAAGAAGTATAACCTCCTCGAGGAGAACGACTATCAGGTGCAGGTCGACGAGGTGCGCAGCCTGATTACGGAGAAGACGAAGATGCTCGTCATCGTCTCGCCGAGCAACCCGACCGGAGGCGTGCTGAGCCGCGCGTCGATGGAGGCGCTCGCGGACATCGCGCGCGAGCACGACCTCCTCGTGCTGAGCGACGAGATCTACGACCGCTTCGTCTATGACGACGAGCAGGAGCTGGTG
>OFMU01001836.1_pt1 | contig 12249 bp, 10 predicted proteins | sample 1541861 | NCBI WGS metagenome assembly OFMU01 (sample SAMN04209238, study PRJEB22552) | human gut metagenome | biome: gut; material: feces | host: Homo sapiens | place: USA: Oklahoma
GGGATAAACGCTGAAGGCATCTAAGCGTGAAGCCCCCCTCAAGATGAGATATCCCAACGCAAGTTGTAAGACCCCTTGAAGACGACAAGGTAGATAGGGCAGAGGTGGAAGTGCAGTAATGCATGGAGCTGACTGTTACTAATCGGTCGAGGGCATAACCAAGAAGGTAGGACAGGGTAAGGAAGAATGGATGGAGTAAAGATTTAAATTTGTATGTGGTTTTGAAGGTACATGTAGAAAGTAAGGGAGCTGTAGACCGTAAGGGTTTGCAGTTTTTTTATTGCATAGCAAAATCCGTAGGAACTTCCTGTTAAATAAAAGGCACTACGAGCCTAGGCACATTCTTTATTATTACATATTAAATAATAAAAATAGAATGCACAGTCTGAACTGCAGCATTCTTTTTCTATTATTGTTTAAGTCTGTTCTGATTACGCCAGTCTCTTGGCGATATTCCATAAATATTTTTAAATGCTCTGGAAAAATGTAATTGGTTGGGATAACCGACTGCATTACCTACATCTTTAATGGAAAGCTTTGTCAGTTTTAATAATTCAGCAGCTTTAATCATTCTATAATTCAACAAAAATTCCTGAGGAGATTTTCCAATTCCGTCTTTGAAAATTTTTCCGAAATAACTGCGGTTTAATCCGCATACAGCAGCGATGTTTTCGACAGAAATATCGTTTTGGAAATTCTGCTCTATATAAGATAGGGCTTCATGGATATAAAAATCCTGAAGACGGCTGATTTTCGATGTCTGCATGATGGAAGTAGAACGAATAAGAGCATCAATTGCAAGATAGAGATGCCCGATCAGGTGAAATGGTGTAGCGTCTCCGTGACTTGCAATATAGAGAAGTTCTTCTTTCAGTATTTCACGCAGATCCTTAGAAGTAGCTTTATAAATCGGATTATCCAAACTAAGTCCGGAAAGTTCAATGGTTTCCTTTGCACGTAGTCCGTCAAATTCAATCCATGTATATTCCCATGGGAGTTTTTCATCAGAGATATAAGTATTGATCTGACCGGGGAAAATCATGAAGCCCTGGCCACTTTTTACGTGATAGGTCTGTGTTACACCGTGAGAATCATTTGCCATTAAAATTCCGGTGCCGGAGATAATGTAGTGAAAAAGAAAATGATTACGGACGGCAGGACCAAAACTATGTGCAGGTTTACATTGTTCGTAACCGAATTGATATAATCCAAGGTCAACAAAGTTTTCGCTTGGAAATACAGAAAACATGAGCTCTTTCATACAGATTCCTTTCATTTAGTTGTGTTTTGTTAAAGTTGTGTTCAATAGCTGGTAATTCAGTGAATATATCTATATTTTACTTAATCTGAAAATGGATTGCAACCGAAATATACCAAAATGCTAGTTCGTTTACAAAAAAATAGAAAAAAATAGCATTTTGGAATAAAACATCAAATACAATGCTATTCTTGAACGCATAATGGTATGTTATAATGCAAATATAAACAAAGTACTTGATATATCGAGGAGTAGCAAAGTGAAAATATACCTGTGAGGAAGGAGAAAAAATGAGAAGGAAAAGAGCAGCAATTGTTTTGGGAATGTCCTGTATTCTGATGGCATCAGCTGTATTACAGGGATGTCAGCAAAATTCAAAAAGCGGAAAAGTGGAAATTGAACTTGTTCAGTATAAACCGGAGGCGGTAGATATATTTGAACAGCTCGAAAAAGAATTTAATGAGACACATGATGATATCCATTTAAAAATATCTTCCCCAAATGATGCGACAACAATTTTGAAAACACGTTTTATCAGAGAAGATTATCCGGATATTATCGGAATCGGAGGAGATATCAATTATTCGTATTTTGTTGATTCAGGAATACTGGCTGACCTTTCAGATTATGAAGGACTTAGTGAGGTGAAACCTGCTTATCTGGATATTATTGAAGGATTGGAGTTTGTTCCGACAGAAGGAACATATGGGCTTCCGTATGTGGCAAATGCGGCAGGAGTGCTCTATAACAAAGATATGTTTGCGGAACATGGATGGGAGATTCCGCAGACCTGGGATGAATTTATTTCTCTTTGCGAGGAGATTCAGAATGAAGGAATCCAGCCACTTTATTTTGGATATAAAGATACCTGGACCTGCCTTGCACCTTGGAATGCACTTGCAGTCGGACTTGCACCATCCGATGTTTGTCAGCAGGTGAATAAGGGAGAAACAACCTTCTCCAAAGAATATCCGCAAGTGGCAGAAAAAATGCTTGAATTGTTAAATTATGGTGAAGATGGACCGTTTGGATACGGATACAACGATGCATGTACTGCATTTGCAAATGGTGAATCAGCGATGTATACAATCGGAAGCTATGCAATTCCGCAGATCAAATCTGTAAATCCGGATATGAATATCGGATCCTTTGTTATGCCGGCTAATGATTCGGAAGAGGACAATGTATTAAATTCAGGAGTAGACCTTCAGTTCTGCGTGATGGATACATGTGAAAATAAAGAAGCGGCATATGAAGTACTTGATTTCCTGATGGATCATGAAAGTATCCAGGCATACTTAGATGCGCAGAATGCAGTGCCTTGTAAAGATGAAGATTTTGCACTGGCTCCGGAGCTGGAAGATATGAAACCATATATTCAGGATAACCGTATGGCGGATTACCAGGACCACTATTATCCGTCAGAAATGGCAGTCGATGCACAAATCCAGACATTTCTCATAAACCAGGATGTTGACGCATTCCTGAAAAAATTTGACAAAGACTGGATCAGATATAACAGGGATATCATTCGTATGATGGAAGATTATGAAGCAGGCAAGTAGGAGGGATACAGATCATGAATAAATTGAAAAGGATGAATGGCAGAAAGCGGACATTTTTACTGATTACGATACCGATACTTGCGTTGTTTTTCTGCTTTAATACGCTGCCACTTATTAAAGGTGTTATTTATAGTTTTACAAATTTTCGAGGATATGGCGAGTTTGACTGGGTAGGTATTCGGAATTATACAGACTTATTTACTGATGCAAGAGTCGGGAAATCCTACCTGTTTACATTCAAGCTTGCAATTGTTGCAACAATAGTTGTAAATGTGTTAAGTCTTGTTTTAGCTCTTGGATTAAACAGTAAAATTAAATTTAAAAGTGCACTCAGAGGAATGTATTTCGTTCCAAATATTTTAGGAGCACTTGTAGTGGGCTATATTTTCAATTACTTTTTCACTTATATTCTTCCGGCAGTTGTAAAAATGATGGGCGGAAAAGGTGACAGTATCCTGGCAAGCTCAAAATGGGCATGGGTTGCGATCGTAATTGTATGTGCATGGCAGTCTGTTGCAATGAATACGATTATTTATATTTCCGGACTTCAGACGGTACCGGAGGATGTATACGAAGCAGGTTCTCTTGATGGAGCGACCGGATGGAAAAAATTCAAGAATCTGACATTTCCACTGATCCTTCCATTCTTTACCATCAATATGGTACTTTGCATGAAGAATTTTCTGATGGTATTTGATCAGATCATGGCTCTTACCAAAGGAGGCCCGGCGCAGAGTACAGAATCAATTTCATTTTTGATTTATAACAATGGTATGGCTGGAGGACAGTTCGGGTTCCAGAGTGCCAATGCAGTTGTGTTCTTTGTAGTGATCGTTGTGATCTCTGTATTACAGATGAACTTTTTGGGAAATAAGGAGGAACAGTTATAATGAAAGTAAAGGTGAAAGAAAGAGTAAACTGGCCAATCACAATTTTATTGATTCTGGGTCTTGTAACCGTTATTTTTCCTCTTTATCTTACAGTTGTGATTGCATTTAAGAAACCGTCGGAAATGACAAACAGTATTTCCGGAATCTTATCACTGCCAAAAAGCTGGAGCTTTTCTAACTTTGCAGAAGCAATGCGTGTAACAGATTTCTGGCATTCACTGGGCAACAGTGTGCTGATAACGATTGTAACGGTGGTTCTTTCCATTCTGATTCATTCTATGATCGGTTATGTGATCGGAAGAAGTAAAAGTACCAGTAAATTTTACAAAGGCGCCTATCTTTACATTGTAAGTGGTATGTTTGTTCCATTTGCAATTTTGATGATGCCACTTGTGAAGCAGACAGCACAGATGGGAATTGACAATATTTTCGGTGTTATTTTGTGTTATCTTGTATTTTATATGCCGATGAATGTGCTCTTATACTCCGGTTATCTGAAAAATATTCCGCTGGCACTGGAAGAGGCTGCACATGTAGACGGGGCAACAACCTGGAAAACTTACTGGAGCGTTATTTTCCCAATCATGAAACCGATGCATGCAACAGTAGCGGTACTTACAGCACTTGGTACATGGAATGATGTTATGACACCACTTGTAATTCTGGCAGGTAGTGATGTGAACACACTGCCACTTGCACAGATGACATTCCAGACACAATTTGGAACCAATTATAATCTTGCATTTGCATCCTATTTACTGGCACTGCTTCCGATTTTGATTTTCTATCTGATCTGTCAGAAACAGATTCTGAACGGTGTTGTAAATGGCGCAGTAAAATAAATTTGACAGAAGCTTAAGGAGAAGAATATGGGAATCATATACAACGAGAAAGCAAAAACATTTACATTACATACCCAAAATACAACGTATCAGATGCAAATTGATGCATATGGATTTTTACTGCATTTATATTATGGAAGAAAGACAGATGGAGTTATGGACTATCTTCTGACCTATGCAGACCGTGGCTTCTCAGGAAATCCGCATGATACAGGAAATGACAGAACATATTCCCTTGATGTGCTGCCGCAGGAATTTCCATGCCGCCTGACAGGAGATTTCAGGAGTCCGGTGCTTGATCTTGTAAATGCAGATGGTTCTTTTGGATGCGATCTTAGATATCAGGGATATGAGATTTGTGATGGAAAATACAATTTGAAGGGACTTCCGGCAGTTTATGCTGCTGAAGAGGAAGCCCAGACTCTGATCATTTATATGAAAGATCAGGTGACAGGATTACAGGTAGAATTACTTTATGGAGTTCTTCCGGAGTATGATGTGATCACAAGAAGTGCAAAAGTGATCAATACAGAAGAAGATAAAATCAGACTGACAAAAGCACAGGCAGCCTGTATTGATTTCCTTCACGGTGAGTTTGATGTGATTTCATTTTACGGCCGCCATGCGATGGAAAGAAATATGCAAAGAACATCGGTAGGACATGGAGCTTTTGTAATTGGAAGCCGCAGAGGAACATCCAGCCATCAGTACAATCCGATGCTGATACTGGCAGAAAAAGAAACGACAGAAGATGCCGGTATCTGTTATGGAATGTCTTTTGTATACAGCGGAGGATTTAAAGCAGAAGTAGAAAAGGATCAGTTCGGGCAGACAAGAATGCAGATGGGACTGCAGGAAGAACAGTTTTTTTATCCACTGAAAAAAGGAGAGGAATTTGTGATCCCTGAAGTTATTTTAACTTGCAGCAATCAGGGACTTGAAAAGCTTTCCCAGAATCTGCAGAGATGTATCCGTAAAAATCTGTGTCGCGGAAAATATAAAGAAAAAGTAAGACCGGTACTGATCAATAGTTGGGAAGCATGCTATTTTGATTTTACGGGAGAAGATATCTATCATCTTGTCGAGCAGGCAAAGGATCTGGGAATCGATATGGTTGTACTGGACGATGGATGGTTTGGAAGTCGAAATGATGACAACAGTGGACTTGGCGACTGGAAGGTTAATGAAAAAAAGCTGCAGGGAAGTCTTGGTGACCTGATCAGCAGGATCAATGCGTTAGGTGTTAAATTCGGGCTCTGGTTTGAGCCGGAGATGGTAAATGAAGACAGTGATCTTTACCGTGAACATCCGGACTGGGCAATTCAGATTCCGGGAAGAAAACCGGTAAAAGGAAGAAACCAGCTGCTCCTTGATTTTTCGAGAAAAGAAGTTGTGGATGCTGTTTATGAGCAGATGTGTCAGGTGCTCGATCAGGGAAATATCGAATATGTAAAATGGGATATGAACCGAAGTATGGCAGAAGTATATTCTATGACAGCAGAAGAACAGGGCAGTGTGCAGTATGACTACATGCTTGGACTTTATGATTTCCTGGAGCGTATTATAAGCCGCTATCCAGACCTTCTGATCGAAGGCTGCAGTGGTGGTGGAGGTCGTTTTGACGCGGGAATGCTGTATTATACACCACAGATCTGGTGCAGTGACAATACCGATGCAGTGGATCGTGTAAGGATCCAATACGGAACATCCTTTGGGTATCCGGTATCTGCAGTTGGATCTCACGTATCTGCAGTTCCGAATCATCAGACAGGAAGAAAGACATCACTCCATACAAGAGGTGTCTGTGCCATGGCAGGAACCTTCGGCTATGAATTGGATCCGGCGAAAATGACAGATGAAGAGCGCAGAGAGATCAGGGAACAGATAGTAGAATACAAAAAATATGCACAGCTTGTACAAAATGGACTTTACTATCGACTGAGTAATCCATTCGCAGAAGAAATCGGTGCATGGGAATTTGCATCAGAAGATGGGAAAGAAGTACTTGTAAATGTAGTTATGCTTGAAATCCATGGAAACATGACAGTAAATTATGTAAAAATGAAAGGTCTGTGTGCCGGACAATTCTATAAAGATTCAAATACCGGAAAAATTTATCCGGCAGAGGCGTTGATGGAAGTTGGAATTCCGATGCCGCTTGAATTTGGTGAGTACAAAGCATATCAGATTTATCTGGAAATGGTCGAGTAAAAATGAGAAAAACAAATGATATTTTTGAAAAGAGACTGGCGAAGCATATGGATGAGCTTCGCTGGCTCTATATGGAATTATATGATAATGAAGCAATGTTTGCAGAGCTCTGTGAACAGATGCAGAATTACTATCATGCAAGAAATGCGAAACTTCGAAAGAGAGATCTGGAGAAGGAAAAGGATCAGGCGTGGTATCGTAAAAAAAACATGCTGGGAATGATGCTGTATATTGATAATTTCGCCGGAAATTTAAGAGGAGTCAAAGGAAAGCTTAAGTATCTGGAAGAATGTGGTGTAAACTGTGTTCATCTGATGCCGTTTCTCGATTCGCCAAAGGGAAGATCCGATGGAGGATATGCGGTTGCGGATTTCAGAAAAGTAAAGCCGGAACTTGGAACCATAGAAGACCTTGCAGATCTGGCTGAAGCCTGCCACGAAAAAGACATGAATCTGTGTATGGATTTTGTAATGAACCATACTTCCGAAGATCATGAATGGGCACAGAAGGCAAGAATGGGTGAAGGCGAATATATGAGCCGGTATTTTTTCTGTGACAATGAAAACTATGTCAGAGAATATGAGAAAACAGTGCCACAGGTATTTCCGGAAACTGCACCGGGGAATTTCACCTGGCTTCCTGAAATCGGACACTACGTGTTGACTACCTTTTATCCTTACCAGTGGGATCTGAATTATAAGAATCCGAGGGTGTTTAACGAAATGATGTATAATTTCCTTTTCCTGGTCAATCAGGGGATTGACATTCTGCGGATTGATGCAGTTCCTTATATCTGGAAGGAAATGGGGACAAGCTGCAGAAATCTTCCACAGGTACACACGATAGTCAGGATGATGCGTATGATCGGGGAGATTGTGTGTCCGTCGGTTGTATTATTAGGGGAAGTCGTGATGGAACCGGAAAAAGTAGTTCCTTATTTTGGTACCATAGAAAAGCCGGAATGTCATATGCTTTATAATGTAACCATGATGGCTACTACATGGAATACGGTTGCGACGAGAGATACCAGACTTTTGCGGATGCAGCTTGATATTATGAACAACCTTCCGAAAGAGTATACTTTCTTAAATTACCTCAGATGTCATGATGATATCGGATGGGGACTGGATTTCCAGACACTTGCCGGTTGGGGAATGCAGGAAGTCCTGCACAAAAGATATCTGAATGACTTCTTCACGGGAAAGATCGCAGAAAGTGTGAGCCGCGGGGAACTTTATAATGAAGATCCGATAACAGGAGATGCCAGATTCTGTGCAACGACAGCTTCCATGTGTGGAATTGAAAGTGCCGGATTTGAACAAAATGAAGAAAAGAAAAAAAGAGCAGTCAGATTTGATCTGATGCTGCATGCATATATGATGGTGCAATCCGGAATTCCAATGCTTTACAGTGGAGATGAGATTGGTCAGGTAAATGATTATACTTATAAAAATGATCCGGAAAAACGGGTTGATTCCAGGTATATCCACAGAGGAAAATTTGACTGGAAGCTGGCAGACGGACGAAAGAGAAAAGGAACGGTACAAAAAGAACTGTTTGATGGAATTGGAAAACTTAGATCCATCCGAAGTAAGGAAAAAGTATTTGACGCATCGGCAAATGTCTGGACGCTTGATACCTGGGAAAATGGAATCCTTGGAGTTGTGCGGGAACTGGAGGGCGAGCAGATGACAGCACTTTTTAATTTCGCAGAAGAGGACCGGACAGCCTGGATCGAAGAAGAGGGAGAGTATATGGATTTATATACCGGTAAAAAAGTCAGCCTTCAGGCAATAAAAATGGAAGGCCATTCCTTTGTATTAGCAAAGAAATGCTAAAGTAAGATAAAAAAAGAGCAGGTAAGAAATTTTATCCTTTCTTACCTGCTTTTTTTACTTTATTGGTTTTCTTGCATATCTTTCAGCATCTGGATAAGTTCCAAATCCTTTTCGGTAACACGGAAATTAGTGGTATAATTCCGTCCTTCCGGAGATTTGACGGAGATTTCGATGATGCTGTCTTTGCGGCATGCATCTCCTTTTACTGCATGAATAAAAGGCATAAATTTAGGATGCTCCTGTTGAAAGGTGGAAAATGCGGATTTCAGTTTTGCAAGCATTCCAAGCTGTTGAAAGTTAAGCGCCATAAAATACTCCTTTATAATTCAATATATCCATTGAACCCTCCAAGGGTGTAATATGCTTTTTTATCTTCTGGTTTCAGATAAATGGAGAGAGCTTCCGGATTTTCTACAGCGTGTCCCTTTGCATTGCAGTCAGCGATCACACGTTCTGTGATAGCGGCTACAGTATATTCTGCACTCTGGTACTGAACATAGAATGCAGGATTTTTGGCAGGAACTTCTACTGGTACTTTGACTTCTTTTACAACTTCTTTTATCTCTACAACAGGAGTTGCTGTAGCCGGTGCTGATGATGTAGCTGTAGCAGTTACTGCTGATTCAAGTGTTCTTTTCTGTTTTTTCTTATCGATTCTTTTATTCATTATTATTACCCCTTTTTCAAATTGTACAACATCTATTATATTACTTTTATATGAAGAAGTCAAAATGGTATTTATCACATATATTTTGCAGAAAATGAAAAAGGGTTGCGCATAATGGTGAGATATGAGTATAATGAGTATCGTGTAATTGGAGTATAACCGGGAGGAAAAGGTAGAATGAATAGAGCAGCATTATTTTTTGATATTGATGGGACCGTACTCAGTGAGATTACAAAAGAGATTCCCGCAAGTACGGTAGATGCACTTAAAAGGGCACACGACGCAGGACATTTTTTATTTATCAATACAGGAAGAACATACTGCAGTGTTCCGGTGGAACTGAAAAAACTTCCATTTGATGGATATTTGTGTGGATGTGGGATTTATTTTACATTTGATGAAGAAATTATTTTTGAAAAGCATCTGGATCCGGAGAGGGGCGATGAGATCGCTGATTATATGACAAAATGTCAGATTGATGGGATTTTTGAGGGAGCAGAAGATGTGTATTTCACTTCAAGAGTTTCAAGATTTGACAGATTGGAAAATACAAAAAAATACATGAATAACCGTGGACTTGGAATCGAGCGTTATATGGAGCAGAGAAGATGTCCATATGATAAAATCTTTATTTATACGGATGAAAAAAGTGATGTAAAAGCATTTTTTGAATTTATCAAAGATGATATGGAAGTAATCGACCGTGGAAGTAATACGTTTGAATGTATCCTCAAGGGCTATACAAAAGGAACTGCGATTGACTGGGTACTGGAGCATTTTGAAATGACGAGAGATCAGTCATATGTATTTGGAGACAGCAGCAATGATCTGGCCATGTTCCGGCATGCCGGGCATGCGATTGCGATGGGCGCGCATGACCAGGTGCTGGAACCTTATACAGAATTTATTACAAAGACCGTTGAAGAAGATGGAATTGCTTATGCGATGAAGAAATATGGACTGATCGATTAGAGAATCCTCCGATAAAGTGACAGAGAAAAATTCCTAAGATGCAGTAGCTTTTATAAGGTCATCAAGAGAAGCAAAATGATAACCCATTTCTTCCCATTTGGTGAGAAGTTCATCTAAGATTTCAGCGTTTGTAGAGGACGTACTGTGGAGTAAAACGATGGCACCGGGATGGATCCTCCCAAGCAGCTTTTCAAAAGCCTCTTCGTGGGATGGCTGGCTATCCTGATACCAGTCGACGTAGGCGAGACTCCAGAAGAAGGTATGATAGCCAAGATCCTGTGCCATTTTCAGGTTGGCTTCGCTGTATTTGCCTTGTGGTGGACGATAAAATCTGGAAATTTCCTGTCCGGTGATCTGCTGATACAGTTTTTCAACTGTCTGGATTTCTTCAGAAAAGGATTCCATTGTAGAAATCTGTGACATGTCTTTGTGATGCCAGGTGTGGTTGCCGATGGTGTTACCGGCAGCGAGGATCTGTTTGATAAGTTCTGGATTGCTTTCCAGAAGTGTGCCGACGACGAAGAACGTTGCCGGAGCCTGATGTTTCGTAAGAGCTTCCAGAATAGCCGGTGTATTTCCATTTTCATAACCGGCATCGAAAGTAAGGTAGATTACCTTTTCGCCGGTGTCCTGTGCGTAAAAGGCATCAAATTTTTTCAACTCGTCAAATGTGGCATTGCCGACAGGGGGATCCCCATCCGTTTGGAAGCTGAGCCCCCAGTTGCCTTCAGAAGAGGTGGGAACAGCGGCTGGAAAGAAATGATCATGCAGAAATGCAGCGCCGGTTCCCACAAAGAAAGCCGCAAGGAAAAGAAAACAGATCCGTATAATATTTTTTGATTTTAATCTGGAAAACATAAAAGGAACTCCGATCGGATAGAAAACAGGTGATTGATAAAATATATGTGGAAATGGAAGGAAAAGAACCGAAATAGATAAAATAGAGGTCAGAAAATAAAGTGGACAAAAAGTAATTAAAGTGATTAAAAAATAAAAAAAAGGCTTGCATTTTTTCTGAGATGTGATATCATATTATTTGTCTTTAAGACGCGGGTGTAGTTCAATGGTAGAACACCAGCCTTCCAAGCTGGATACGTGGGTTCGATTCCCATCACCCGCTTTTGTTATGCGTAAAAAGAAGAGAGAATGTAAGGAAAATTTTGTTTGACTTTTTGAAAAAGAGGAAATATAATTACAAGAAACGAGTAGCAAGTAAGCGTAAATCCAGTTTACCAGCTACTCGTTTTCATTTTGCAAAAATCAATATCGCCATGAAAAAGTGTGTAGCGTGTCAGCGTAAGTCCAGCTTATATGACAAGGTGCGCACTTTTTTTGTGCCAAAAAGAAAGGAGTTTAAAAAATGGCGGAAAGCAACAAGATGAAGGAGATGCCGGTAAATAAGCTGATGGTCCAGATGGGAATCCCGATGATCCTATCTATGGCATTGCAGGCAGTCTATAACATTGTAGACAGTGCATTTGTAGGAAATATGAGAGTAGGCAGTGAGGCAGCATTAAATGCATTGACTTTGGTATTCCCGGTTCAGATGCTTATGGTCGCAGTAGGAATCGGAACGGGTGTCGGAACCAATGCACTTCTGGCAAGGACACTTGGTCAAGGGAATAGTAAAAAAGCAGCAAAGGTAGCAGGAAACAGTCTGTTTCTTGGAGTGATCATTTATGTGGTCTGCTTACTGTTTGGTATCTTTGGGGTGAAAGCATATATTTCATCACAGACAGTAGATACAGAAGTATTGGAGATGGGAGTCAGCTATCTGAGGATATGCTGCGTAATCTCTTTTGGTATTATTTTCTTTTCTTTATTTGAAAAGTTATTACAGGCAACAGGTCGTTCTCTTTATTCCACAATTGGTCAGGTGGTTGGAGCCGTTGTAAATATTATCCTTGATCCGATCATGATTTATGGTATTGGTCCTTGCCCGGAAATGGGAGTGAAAGGTGCAGCTTATGCAACTGTAATTGGTCAGGTAGCATCCGCAGTATTAT
>OFMU01001841.1_pt1 | contig 12235 bp, 7 predicted proteins | sample 1541861 | NCBI WGS metagenome assembly OFMU01 (sample SAMN04209238, study PRJEB22552) | human gut metagenome | biome: gut; material: feces | host: Homo sapiens | place: USA: Oklahoma
TTGCAAGCAGATGGCGTGCAAAGTCGCCAGACGCTCTTTGTGCGGTATTGCCTTTACTTTGCCTGCACTTCTGCTTTTGGCTCATTGGCAGGGGTGCTGTTCTTATCCGAGAGCATTTTCAAGCCCTGCATGCCCAGAATTACTACGCCACCGATGAGGAAGAACACAATGCTGAACGTGTGCAGTCCCATTGCCGGCTGCGGATTTTCCAGCGTGGTGGGCCCCATAAAGACGGAGTACAGGGAACCCAGCATCATGCCGATGATTAGATATACCGTAGCCCCGCGGTGTTTGGTCAGGGCGTTCTGGATCAGCTTGATAATGCTGATGATGCCGGTAATGACACCCAGCCCAAAGACGATCAGAATGGGCAGCATGTGGAAATTCAAGTGGAGCAGGTCGTGAATGCCGTTAATGATCGGAATGTACAGCCCGAAGATCAGCAGCAGCGTGGAACCGGAAATGCCCGGCAGAACCATGGCACAGATCGCAACGGCTCCCACGAAGAATGCGTAGATGTACATGCCGATGTCGGGATTACTCAGATCTTTTCCGCCGCCTACAAAAGTGTTTGCATAGGTGATCGCCACCACGAATGCCATGCCGATGAGGACGAAGAAGCTCATTTTCCAGCGGTCTTTCAGTACCTTTTTTTCCTCGTAGATCACGACCGGAATCGCGAAGATGATGAATCCGATGAACAGGGAGGATACCCGATAGATATGGGATTCAAAGACATTTGCCAGCACCAGCACCGAGGAGCAGAAGCCGATCACCCAGCCGATGCCCAGCTTGATGAGGTACTTGACAGCCTGGATGCGTTCTTGCTTGCTGCCGGAGATCAGGGCGTTCAGGGAACCGATAAAGTTGTCATAGAAGCCCATGAGGAATGCGATCGTGCCGCCGGAAACGCCGGGGACACTGTCTGCCAGTGCCATACAGAAACCGTGCAGAAGTGTAATTAGTTTTTTCATGTGTGTTTGCTTGTCCTTTCTTGTTTTTCGTTTTTTGTTTACAACTTATTTTATTATACACTTTTTCTGTGTGGTGATGTAAAAAGATTGTGGGTACAATTTAAAAACATCTAAAGAATATTCTGGGCAATATTGCAAAATATGCTTTTCGTACAGTTCGTCCCAGTCTGTCGGAATGCCGGCTCCCTGATAGGCAACGTAGCGGAGTATAAAATAGACATCGATAGTGTCAATGGAGCCGTCTCCGTTGACGTCCAGCTTGGTCAGCAGAGCGGCTTCGATCTCCGGATATTCCGTGAAGGTGTAATCGTGATAGCCGGCACCGTGATATGCACAATACAGCATTACCATGTAAACATCTGTGGAGTCCACCCGACCATTGCGGTCTGCATCGCCTGTGATCTGCGGGAAATTTTCGTCAGGGGGTATGGTGGTTGTGGTGGAAGTTGTGGTTGTTGAAGTCGTTGTGCTTGTGGTGGTGGAAGTAGTCGTTGTTGAAGCCGCTGTGCTTGTAGTTGTGGAAGTAGTCGTTGTTGAAGCAGTTGTGCTTGTGGTGGTGGAAGTAGTCGTTGTCGAAGTGGTCGTGCTTGTGGTGAAAGTAGTCGTTGTTGAAGTGGTCGTACTTGTAGTAGCGGAAGTCGTGGTTTTCGAAGTGGTCGTGCTTGTGGTAGTGGAAGTTGCGGTTGTTGAAGTGGTCGTGCTTGTAGTAGCGGAAGTCGTGGTTGTCGAAGTAGTCGCACTTGTAGTAGCGGAAGTTGTGGTTGTCGAAGTGATTGTGCTTGTAGTAGCAGAAGTCGTGGTTGTTGAAGTGGTCGCACTTGTAGTAGCGGAAGTTGTGGTTGTCGAAGTTGTCGTGCTTGTAGTAGCAGAAGTCGTGGTTGTTGAAGTGGTTGTGCTTGTAGTAGTGGAAGTCGTGGCTGTCGAAGCAGCTGTACTTGTAGTAGCGGAAGTCGTGGTTGTTGAAGTGGTTGTGCTTGTAGTTGTGGAAGTTGCGGTTGTTGAAGTGGTCGTGCTTGTAGTTGTGGAAGTCACGATTGTTGAAGTGGTCGTGCTTGTAGTTGTGGAAGTCGTGGTTGTCGAAGTGGTCGTGCTTGTAGTAGTGGAAGTCGTGGCTGTCGAAGCAGCTGTACTTGTAGTAGCGGAAGTCGTGGTTGTTGAAGTGGTTGTGCTTGTAGTTGTGGAAGTTGCGGTTGTTGAAGTGGTCGTGCTTGTAGTTGTGGAAGTCACGATTGTTGAAGTGGTCGTGCTTGTAGTTGTGGAAGTCGTGGTTGTCGAAGTGGTCGTGCTTGTGGTGATGAAAGTTGTAGTTGTCGAAGTGGTTGTACTTGTAGTAGTGGAAGTCGTGGTTTTCGAAGCGGTCGTGCTTGTAGTTGTGGAAGTTGCGGTTGTTGAAGTGGTCGTGCTTGTGGTAGTAGAAGTTGTGGTTTTCGAAGCGGTCGTGCTTGTAGTAGTAGAAGTTGCGGTTGTTGAAGTGGTCGTGTTTGTGGTGGTGGAAGTAGTCGTTGTTGAAGTAGCTGTGCTTGTGGCAGTGGAAGTCGTGGTTTTTAAAGTTGTTGTGCTTGTGGTGGTGGAAGTAGTGGTTTTTAAAGTTGTTGTGCTTGTGGTGGTGGAAGTTGCGGTTGTCGAAGTGGTCGTGCTTGTGGTGGTGGAAGTAGTGGTTTTTAAAGTTGTTGTGCTTGTGGTGGTGGAAGTTGCGGTAGTCGAAGCAGTTGTGCTTGTTGTGGTGGAAATTGTCGTTGTTGAAGCAGTTGTACTTGTAGTAGCGGAAGTTGCGGTTGTTGAAGTGGTTGTATTTGTGGTGGCGGAAGTTGTCGTTTTCGAAGTGGTCGTGCTTGTAGTAGTAGAAGTTGCGGTTGTTGAAGTGGTCGTGCTTGTAGTTGTGGAAGTCGCGGTTGTCGAAGTGGTTGTACTTGTAGTAGTGGAAGTCGTGGTTTTCGAAGCGGTCGTGCTTGTAGTTGTGGAAGTCGTGGTTGTCGAAGCAGCTGTACTTGTAGTAGTGGAAGTTGCGGTTGTTGAAGTGGTCGTGCTTGTGGCAGTGGAAGTCGTGGTTTTTAAAGTGGTCGTGCTTGTGGTAGTGGAAGTTGTCGTTGCCGAAGCAGTTGTGCTTGTTGTGGTGGAAGTTGTCGTTGTCGAAGCGGTTGTGCTTGTAGTAGCGGAAGTTGTGGTTGCCGAAGTGGTTGTGCTTGTGGTGGTGGAAGTAGTGGTTTTTAAAGTTGTTGTGCTTGTGGTGGTGGAAGTTGCGGTAGTCGAAGCAGTTGTGCTTGTTGTGGTGGAAATTGTCGTTGTTGAAGCAGTTGTACTTGTAGTAGCGGAAGTCGCGGTTGTTGAAGCAGTCGTGCTTGTAGTAGCGGAAGTTGTCGTTGTTGAAGCAGTTGTACTTGTAGTAGCGGAAGTTGTCGTTGTCGAAGCAGTCGTGCTCGTTGTATCAGAAGTTGTAGTTCTCTCCGTTGTGGTGGTAGCTGCTGAAGTATTGTTCGTGAATTCTTTCAGTACAGTTTTCCCCTCGCGGACACACCACATATCGCCGCCGGCATTCATCAGTTCGGCAACAATGCCGTTCTGGAAATTCTCCTCTGCCTGCTGCATGCCCTCTGGTTCTATGTAGTCGCTTCCCACAGCAGTGTAACCGCCTGCTGTGACTGTGTAGAAACAATTCTGAAGCGGTGTGTCTGCCATACCTTCCATTTTGCCCACCAGCATGCCGGCAGAATCTTCGGAAGCAGCGTCTGTTTTTGCAACTGTTCCGATATGGTAGCAGTTTTGAAACGGTGCATTGCTTCGTCCGGCAAGACCGCCGACTGTGCCCTTTGCGGTAACTGTGCCGATGTGGTAGGCGTTTTGCACAACGGCTCCCGCTTGAAATTGCCCTGCCAGACCGCCGGCAAAGTCGCGGCTGGCAGTAATATCACCCTCACAAAACGAATCTGTGATCGTCCCGCTGCATAGAGCCGCAATTCCGCCGACAGTATTTTTCCCTTGGATATGTACGTTGGTCAGCCCCAGTTTCTGTACCGTTCCGGACAGCTTTGCAAACATGCCCAAGTTGCTGCCGCCGCTGCACTGCAAATTCGAAATGCAGTGATAATTGCCGTCAAAAGTGCCGGCATAGGAGCCAATCGGTGTCCAAGTTTCTCCTTCCAGCGAAATATCCGCCGTCAGCATTGCACAAATGTTGGGATCAGCCGCTGCCTTTTCCGCAAACTCCAGCAGTTCTGCGGCGGTTGAGAGCAAGTAAGGGTTGTCCGCCTTGCCGGTACCCTCCAGTTCCAGAGCCGCTGCCCGACTACTGCTGAAAACGGCACCGGTGCATGCTGTCAGCAGCAGCACCAGTGCCGTCAGGATACTATATGCCTTTTTTTGGAATGCGGTTTTCATGGTGGATTCTCCTTTTTTCGACACGATTCGACAAATTCCAGGGAAAGAAAAAGCAGAACACAGCTGCCCATGTTCTGCGAGTTTCCGGCAGAATTTTCCTGCTTTTATTATATTACGTCATTGAAAACGATGCAATATATTTGTAATGATTTCTCTGTTTTTGACAATGCAGGTTTGATTTAAAGCTGACTTTTTGTATATTTGTTGGAATTTTGGAAGAATTCGAAGGGGGAAATTCGCGGAAGACATGGAAAAATCACTTGGACAATAGCAGAATGTTCTACAAAACTGGAAATTTATGAAAAGGCATTTGACTTTTTTAAGTTGACATGCTATAATAAAAACAGACAATTTGCAACAAAAGAAAAACGGAGGAATGAAGATGAAGCTGTGGAAAAAAGTGCTTGCAGCTGTGACTGCCGGCGTGCTCTGTCTGGGTAGTGTTGGCGTGTCTGGGGTGCAGAACATGTTGGAGAGCGTGGAGACAGTATTCACCGCAAGTGCATATGTGATAAATTCTTATGACGGCACCTACGGGGACTTGTACTATAGCGTGACAGATACCGATGAAGTAAAGATTTCCGGCTGTAATGAAACTGTAGAATCAGTAGAAATTCCGGCAAGAATTGACGGAAAACGCGTAACAAGTATTGCAAAAAATGCTTTTTATGGGTGCAGTGATTTGACTGCGATTACTATACCGGATAGTGTGACAAGCTTTGAAGGAAATGCATTTTCAAATCTTGAGAATCTGACTGCAATCACCATACCAGACAGCGTAACAAGCATTGGTGAAAGTGCTTTTTCCGGCTGTACCAGTCTGACAAAGATCGCTATACCGAACAGTGTCACAGATATTGGCGGTTTTGTTTTTTCGAATTGTACCAACTTGGAAAGCATTACACTATCCGATCACTTGACCAGTGTTGGAGGATATACTTTTTCGGGCTGCACCAGTTTGTCTGCAATTACCATACCGGACAGCGTAACGAGCATTGGACAAGCTGCCTTTTCTGGTTGTACCAGTTTGACAGAGATCACGATTCCAAACAGTGTGACAAGCATGGAGGAAATCATTTTTTCAGATTGTACAAATTTGGCTGATGTTACCCTATCCAACAGTATGACAAGTATTGGAGAATATACTTTTTCTAACTGTACCAGTTTGGCGGAAATCACTATACCGGATAGCGTAACAAACATTGGACGTTATGCGTTTAAGGCATGCACAAAATTAGAAAAGATTACCATGCCAAACAGCCTGACCAGTATAGATGAGTATGCTTTTGTGGACTGTGCAGGTCTGACTGAAGTTGTGCTGCCGGACGGCATGACAAGTGTCGGAACTAGTGCCTTTTTGAATTGTACTGGACTGAAGAAAATCACAATACCGGATAGCGTTACTGCAATAGCAGGGTTGGCTTTTGAAAATTGCACTGGTCTGACTGCTGTAACTCTCCCGAGTGGCATGACTACAATTGCACATAACACCTTTGAAAACTGTACCAATTTGTCTGAAATTACGATACCAGACAGCGTGACTAGTATAGAGAACAAAGCTTTTTACGGCACTGCTTGGCTGGCAGCAAGACAGAAAGAAAATCCATTGGTAATTATCAATCATCTTTTGATTGACGGAAGTACTTGTGCTGGTGATGTTGTAATTCCTGAAGATGTTGTGACGATCAATATAGGTGCTTTCAACAATTGTACTGCCTTGACAAGTGTTGTCGTGCCGGATAGTGTGACAAGTATTCATGGCAATGCATTCTATGGCTGTACCAATCTGACGACAATTATTCTGCCAGACAGCATAACCAATATCGGCATGCTTGCTTTTGGCGATTGCACACATTTGACCAAGATCACGATTCCAAATGGCATGACGAGCATTGATGCTATGACTTTTGACAATTGCGTTAGCCTGACTGAAATCATCATACCAGACAGTGTGACAAAAATCGATTATAACGTTTTTAAAAGCTGTAGCGATCTGACCATTTACGGCTATACCGGTTCATATGCGGAAACTTATGCGGCAGAAAAAGAGATTCCCTTTGTGTCCTTGAACAGTATTGTTACCACGACAACCACAGACACAACTACAGAAACTACCACTACTGCAAAACAAACTACCACCGAACAAACAACGACTACCACACCAGAACAAACCACAACCACTGCAAAGCAGACTGAAACTACCGTAACAAAGCAAACTACCGCAACTACGACAAAACAAAGCACAACCACCACGGCAGAGCAAACCACTGCCACTACTGCAAAACAAACCGAAACTACCACAGCAAAACAGACCACTGCAACTACCAACCAAACCACCACATCTTCCGCCCAAGCCGAACCCACCGCCCTCTACGGCGACCTCAACCTCGACGGACGAGTGGACATCACCGATGCAGTCCTGCTGAACAAAGCCTGTGCTGGTGCGGTTATGCTGGACGATGCCGCTAAGAAAAATGCCGACTGCAACGGCGACAGCGAAGTTGGCAGCGATGATGCCGTTGTGCTGATGCAATTTTTGGTGCATATCGTTGACAAATTGCCTTACCAAAACTGATTTCCTCTTATCGATAAGCCTCCTCCCTTGCGAAATGACAGATATTCGCAAGGGAGGAGGCTTTTTTCAAGGCATCTTCTCTCAAACATTCCCCGCGAACCCCACGATTCCTGTTGCTTTTTATGTCCTGTTGTCATTTATTCATCTTATACACAAAGCTGATATGAAGGTTTCAAAAAACATAACGATATTATTTCCACTTCACTAAACCATCATTTTCGGTGGCATGGTATAATAAGAGTAGAAAAAATGGGAAAAATCATAGCAATTTGATATACAACCAAAAATGTTGTTCCGTTGTGCACAGGGCACACGGTAAAAAAATTGTGAAAAATGAAAGGGAACACTGCATAAAGCTTGTGCGTAAGATGTGTATTCAGATTTTTCGACAGATTACACAGAAATTCCGCAGGCAGACTGTATGTCTGGCAAGGGATTTCTGGGCAATATGACGGAAAATCTGTACGCAGATTGCGTGCAAAGCCGTCAGGCGGGCTTTATGCAGTGTTCCCTGAAAGGAAATGCCGCGGAGAAGGGCGTTTCCGTTTGAGATGACGCTTGAGGGGAGCGTAATAACATATGAAATTACAAAATCTGGAGAAGCCTTCTGCTGCCGTTTCGGACACGGTGGACGTGATTGCAGATTCCAACTACAGCAATGTTTCGGAAGCATATAATCATGCATTCCGTGCATGGCGGAACAAAGAAGATAACCCATATGCCTTTCGCTGCAAGAAACAGAAAAAAGAAGCAGTTTACATCGAGGGAAAAGGGTTTCATGAACCAGACCCGGCTGCGGAAGAACGGCGGTCGCTCATACAGATCACCATGGTGATCGGCATGGCGATATTTGCCTATCTGCTGATCGAAAACCTGCTGACAGCGATCCTGATGGGCATCGCTCAGATAGCCGGAATGGACGTAGGCTATTGTTACAGTGACGGCACTGTTTACGGCAACCAGACGGCGGTTCTGGTCATTCTGATGTGCAAGACGGTGCTGAAATTCATGGTGCCTGTGCTGATCCTCCGGTGCTGTTTCCGCATGCCACGGCGTGTGGCGTATCACTGGAAGCTGGATTCACCGCGGGAGTTTCCGGCTGCTATTGCGGTGACACTGATCGTTTTTGCGGTCGCTAATGTGTGGCTGCTGTTTTCGCCGGTGAATTTTCTGAGCAGCAGTACGCTGGGGGAAGCGTATTACACCGTTTCGTATATGCGGCGTTCTTACCAGATCGTTTATCTGGTTTTTGAAGTGCTGGCGATCAGCATCTGCAAAGAACTGCTTCTGCATGGGGATATGCTTCATGTGCTGCGGCAGTTCGGGGACTGGGATGCGGTGATCCTGACAGCAGTTGTTGCAGTTTGTCTGTCCCATAGCTGCACCACGATATTGATGGAACTGACTTTTTCGCTGGTTTCCGGTGTCGCCGTTCTGCGGAGTGGTTCTGTGGTACCGGCTATATTCTGCCGGCTGCTGTACCATGTGATGCTGTTCGGGTTGTTTGCAATGGAGATCTGGCAGTCGTCGTTTTGGCAGTCGTATTGCTTGCTGTTTCTGTTTCTCGTGCTGATAGCGGGAATTCTGCTCTGCCTGCTGTCCATTCGTCCCACCCGTAAAAATCCCGCCCTGCTGACACAGAAGCATTACCTGACCCTGCGGGAACGGCTCTATACGGTGATGCATGTGGGACCGCTGAGCATTGTGCTGATCCTCTGTGTGATTCTGATGGTGATCGAGGTGATTTTTTGACGGAAACCGGATTTGTCCCCAAGGCACGGTACATGATGCGTGCTCTGGAACTGGCAGCACAGGCTGCGGCAATGGGCGAAGTTCCTGTGGGGGCAGTGGTGGTGCAGAAATCCACCGGACGGATCATCGGCGAGGGATATAACCGGCGGGAAGCAGACCGTTCGCCTCTTGCTCATGCAGAAATCATGGCGATCGATGCGGCGAGCCGGACACTGGGCGGCTGGCGGCTGCTGGACAGTGCTCTGTACGTGACGTTGGAACCTTGCCCCATGTGTGCGGGAGCGATTCTGCATGCCCGTCTGGAACAGGTGGTCTATGGCACAGCCGACCCCAAGGGCGGGGCAGTGGATTCGGTGGAACAGCTGTTCACTCTGCCCTACAACTGGACACCGGAGGTACATGCCGGTTTATTGCAGGCGGAATGTGCCCAGATCCTGCGGGATTTTTTTCGGGAACTTCGTCTAAAAAAGCAGGCGGAAAAGATTGCACGCAATGGAATATCCATGCTTTGAAGAAAGAAAAAAAAGACAGACCGTGGTCTGTCTTTTTTTGTTTTTGGGGAGGTATGAGAACTGTGGGAAAGGCGGAGCGTCATGTGTGGCTTTATGCAGTGTTTCCGTTAAGAGAGAATTCTCTTTTTCAAACAAGCCCAGGTATTGCCTCAACCCAGCTGAATCCGGTACACACTTGCCATGCCGGTGATTTCCAGCCGCAGGTCTGCCTGTCCGGTATAGGGCTTCAGCGGGATCGTGTACAGCTGGAAATCGTCCATGCTGCGAGAAGGCAGGATCTCCACACTGCCCAGCTGCTGTTCTCCTGCATAGATGGCAACACCTGCCTGCGAACAAGGTGCTGCTGCCCACAGTTCTGCCTTGGTATAGCCGGCAAAATCTGCATCGGCAAAGGTAAAACTGCCGCCCCAGTCATTGGTGCAGCCGTACCAGTCGTTCTTTCGGTACGAGAATCGCAGAGTGATTTCTATGCCGTGCTTGCTGTCATAGTTCTTGATGCAGATAGGATGAGAGAGGTTTCGCGGTGGGATCACTTCACCGGAAACTGTGCATTCCAATTCTTGCCGAATATCCGCGGAAGATGCCCCCGCAGAAAAGCGGTACTCGCCCTGTTCCACCAGCATTTTTTCCTGTGTCACGTCATAGTATTCCAAAGCATACCACGGAACAAAAATTGTCACCGGCACCGCTGTATTTGCCGGCACTGGTACTCGCTGGAAGCCGCACAGCTGTCGGAGCGGACGCTTGACACGAGGGTGCAGTGCCCGATAGTAAAGCTGTACCACTTCATCCCCGTCCCGCTGAGAGGTATTTTCTACAGTCAGCCGGAACAGCATGCCTTCCGGCTTCTCCTCCGCAGTAAAATCACGGTAGACGAAACTGGAATAGGACAAACCATGCCCAAAGGGGAACAGCGGTTCAACCGTGTCATATAAATAGGTACGCTCTGCCGAAATGATGTCATATTCCATGATGTCCGGCAGATCTTGTGCGGAACGATACCATGTGATCGGACAGCGTGCCGCCGGATTGTTTTTCCCCAGCAGCGTATCCGCTACGGCGTTGCCCAGTTCCGGTCCGGCATGGGTGGTATAGAGAATCGCCGGCAGCAGTTCCATCGCTTCCCCCAGAGCATAGGGATAGCTGGAAACCACAGTCAGCACGGTGTTGGGATTGGCAGCCTGTACAGCACGCAGCAAGTTTTTCTGATGTGCCGGCAGTTCCAGATCGGGACGGTCATAGCACTCCCGTGCCACCTGCATGGGGTGGTTGCCCAGACAGAGAATGACCACGTCCGCCTGTTTCGCCAGAGCCGCCGCACGGGTGACGCCGTCCTCCACCGGCACCAGCCGGAACAGCCGGTCTGGTGTGGGCTTTCCGTGAGAAACTGCACGGAGCGTGCCGTCCGGCTGCAGTGCGATGTCCATAGGACAATCATGCCAGCTGCCAAACCGCATGGCATCTCCATACGGCTCCGGTTTGAGCCATTCCCGAATGAACCACTCATAGGGTGTATCGCTGACTGCCTGATAGGTGCCGTTTTCGGTGACGTACTTGCCGTTGCAGCAGGCACGGAGATTCATGCTGCCAAAATCCCAGTCGTGAAGCAAAAAGGTTTCCCGTTCGCCGATCTGTTCTGCTGCCGCACGGAGCGTACCGTCCGCAGAAACGGTGCAGTACTTTCCGGTTTCCACAGACTGAAGGGCGACCACAGAATAACCGTCATCAAACAGCACATTTTCTGCCCCCAGCTGCTGCCGCAGTCCCTCCAAAATCGGTACGGCATAGGAAGAAACGCCGGTGTACCAGTCCCGATAGTTCTCATTTCCCAGCGGCCCGATCACAGCGACCCTGGCATCAGGCTGCAATTGCAGCGGCAGGATCCCGCGGTTATGGAGCAGGCACATTTGTTCCATGGCAGCACAGCGGTTCACTGCACGGTGCAGCAGCGTGTCCGTTTCCGCCGGCTCGGTGTTATAGGGACAGCTGTCCCCGTCAAATTCTCCCAGCCGGAACCGTCCGGAGAGAGAATTCCCCACAGCACGGTCAATATCGGCTTCTGTCAGCAGCCCTCTGTCCAGTGCATCTCTGGCTGCTGCCGCCACCATGTCTGCTTCATCGGTCATCACATCATTGCCGTTTTTCAGGCAGGCGGCAAGAGCCTCTGCATGGGTGGCGTGAGAATGGTGTGCCAGCACATTCTGGGAAAAATCTGCTCCGTCTGTCACAATGAATTCCAGCCCCCACTGTTTTTTTACCAGCGTTTTCAGGTCGGGATTCATGCAGGCGGGAACGCCGTTTAGCTCATTATAAGCCGTCATCATAGAGCCTGTGCCGCCGCGGACGATAGAAGCTTCAAAGGCACGGTAATAGTATTCCCGCAGTGTTCGCGGGGTGACGTTGGAAGAACAGCTGTTCCGTTCTTTTTCGTTGTTGTTGGCACAAAAGTGTTTCAGTGTGGGGATCACACGGCGGTATGTCGGGTGGTCACCGGCCATGCCCTGCGTATAGGCGGTGGTCATTTCTCCGATCAGAAACGGGTCTTCGCCGTAGCCCTCTTCTGTGCGTCCCCAGCGGGGATCACGTTCCGGATCGACTGTAGGTCCCCAGAGCATCAGGTGCCCCTTGGGGTCTTTCCGGTGGTAATAGCGGGCTTCTTCGCCGGCAATTTCCCCCAGCTGTTCCATGAGGTTCGGGTCAAAGGTAGAAGCCAGCCCGATCGGCTGCGGGAACACGGTAGACGGTTCTGTCTTTTCGCGGGAAACATAGCCCCGTGCCACTTCCTGACCCACATACCATTCTCCGATGCCCAGCCGTTCCACAGGCAGCTGATGGGTGGAGAGCAGGTGGATCTTTTCTTCTATGGTCAGACGGGAAAGCAGGTCTTTCACCCGTTCAATAATAGGCAGGCTGGTGTCACGGAAACGTTCCGGTTGATTTGGCATAGTAAAATCTCCTTTATCTGCAGCATTATCATGCAAATGATTGGTTTGAGGCAATACCGCACAAAGAGCGTCTGGCGACTTTGCACGCCATCTGCTTGCAAA
>OFMU01001848.1_pt1 | contig 12203 bp, 8 predicted proteins | sample 1541861 | NCBI WGS metagenome assembly OFMU01 (sample SAMN04209238, study PRJEB22552) | human gut metagenome | biome: gut; material: feces | host: Homo sapiens | place: USA: Oklahoma
CACCTCCGCAAATTCGGGAGACATGAAACGGGAATCGTATGCAATCGCTACGCCCTGCTTCTGTGTGCCTTCCTTTTTGATATAATTTGCCAGTCCCTGCGAAGCCTTCCCAACGGTATAGCGGTTCAGTCTGTTGCTGCCGTTGCCGATAATGCCGCGCAGACCGCCTGTCCCGAATTCCAGCTCCTTAAAAAATCGCTCCTTGATTTCGTTTTCGTCTGTAATGCCTCTCAGCTCTGCTTTTGTTTCCTCGTCGATAAAAGGATCCTCCAGCCATTGCTGATATCTTACACGATAGTCTTCCATTCTTCTTTCCTCCTCGAATTTTATCTGAAGCCGTTTCGTCTTTATTCCATCGTTGCATGGATTGCCGCCGTTTGGGACGAAATCTGGATGCTCTGCTTATAGCTCTGATAGCCACTCTTTTCCAGCATCACGTTATAAGAGCCATAGGGCAGATTTACCTGCATCGGTGCTACGCCGTATTCCTCGCCGTTGATATACACCCATGCGCCGTCCACATCCGCCGTAACGGTCAGTGTGCCATATTGCACATCCTTTTGCAGCTCCGCTGTCACATTCAGCGTGTCCTTATCCAGCGTCACATGCTGACTCCATTCCGTATAGCCGTTTTTCAGGATAACCAAATCATATTCTCCCATCGGCAGCACCGCAGGGCTTTCCGCCGCCGCACCGTTGATGTAAAGCTTATAGTCCTTCACATTGGCATTGATGATGATAACGCCCATTTTTTCCTGCGCCTTGGAAAGGTCATAGACCGTTTCCTCGCCTGCCTCCACCACAACGGCATCCTTTCTGGTCTCAATATTCGAGCCGGTCACCGTTACGGTGTGGTGTCCCTCTGCCGCAGCAAGCTGCATCCCCTCTGTAAGCGGAACGGCCTCCGCCTCATCCAGCTGGATTTTGCCGTTTTTCACTGCATCCGTGTTTTCCACCACGATATACCCATGGTATGCCTGCACCTCAACCGACCAGACCGTATCCCCCACCAGTTTCAGCAGAAGCTCGTCGCAGGGTGCTAAGTCCGCCGCATCAATTTCCTCTCCGTCATAGAAAAATACGCTTTCCTTTTCATAGGAATAAGAAAGATTTTCTGCTTTATTCGTCAGCGTCCGCTTCTTGCGGTTGACGGTCAGCCCCGTTGCTTCCTCTGTGCGGATGGCATTACTGCTGTAATCCACGCTGATGAGCGTTTTGCCGTCCTCATCCAGCTCCGCCGCCAGAAGGTCGCCCTCCGCAAGGCTTGCCTTGGAAATCTTGCGTCCGCTTGCGTCCGTCATTTTTGTTTTCTCCGTCAGGAATACGGTTTTCCGCTCCTGCTCCGCAATATCATACGCCAGATATTCGCCGTCTCCGCGGTCTGTCTGAATCAGCAGGGGTGTCCCTGCCTCCTCCTCCACAAGGGGGATTGTCTTGCTCGGGTGAAAGCTGCACCGCACCAGAGAAAATCCGATTCCGCATGCAAGCACCGCCAGAACAATCACCAGTGCAACCGTTTTTTTATTCAGCCCGAAGGATTCGCCCAAGGCAAAAATGCCGCGTCCCTCTCCTTCGTATTCCTCGTCATCGTCCTCCCAATCGTCCTCCTCGCCTTCTTCCGCGGCAGGCGCAGGGAAAACGCCGTCCCTTCTTGTTTCGCCCAGAGCATCCTCCAAAGCATCCGCATCCTCCAGGGTATCCACAAGGGCATCCTCTGTATTTCCATCTGTTTCCGCAGGGTCGTCGAATTTTTCCGATTCAAACACATTCAGAAATTCGTTTGCGTCCCCCAGCTCGTCTGTTTCCTCTTTTTTCTTGATTTCCTTCACCTTATCATTTATCGCATCCAAACGAACGGTAGAACCAAAGTCCTTCTCGTTTTCCTGAAAATGATATTTCTTCATCCTTTTCTCCTCCTTCGGGGAAAATTTTGCAGAGTTCTTCATCCTCTATTTTAATCCCTAGTCAGAGAAGTTGCAACAAAAAAAGTACTTCGCCCATCGCGAAAGTACTCCTAATCATAGCGGAAGGGTTCGGGAAACAAAGAGTTTCCCGAGTAAAATCCGCAAAGGGGGCTTTGCCCACTTGAGGAAAACCGTGATGCACAGGGAAGATAGACCCTGCCGCCGTAGGCGGCTTTGCGAAGCAATGTGCTGACAAGGTTTCAAGGCTTTGCCGCCGGAACTCATCGGTTTATTCTTCTGTCCTGACAAGTCGAAATCCTGATTTCGACTTAGCGTGTTCTCCTAACAGCCGCCCGCAATCATGCTTTTCAGCCTTGTTCCGTTCAGCTCTTCCTTCGCCGCCGCCGCAAGCCGCTCTCGCATCGCAGGCGAGACACACGTTCTGCGCCGATTATAATATTCATTGATGAGCCGCAGAAATTTCTCCGGATACAGCAGCATCCCCTGCAATAAAATCATATCTCTCTCGGAAAGGGGGCAATGCCTGCCGTAACGCTCCAGCATAGCAGAAATCCCCGCCGCCGTCCCCTCCGTTTTCTTGAAATAGCGGCGGATATATGCCGCAAGGTCTGCCAATGGCAATTCTGCGATACATTTATCGAAATTCCCCACAAAAATCCTGCCATCCGTCTCCTGCCGCAGTGCCTCCCCCTTGTAGGCATTATGGCAGAAGCCGCCCTCCTGCGCCGTCCGTGCTATCGCCTCCGCATAGCCGCCCCTGCATAGCAGCTCCTCTGCCTCTGCCGCCCGTTCCATGTATGGCTCATAATATTGTAACAGCAATAAATCAATCGCGTCATAGCTGCCCCGTTTGTCATTCCTGCGGCGCACCTTCGCCAGCTCACTCCGCCGTTTGGCGTATAGCTGCGGCAGGCGGTTTTTCTCCCAGTGTGCCGCCTCGCTTGCAAGCCCCTTTGCCGCCGCATGCATCTCGCCTAAGGTTTCCGCCCCCTGCAAAAAGGTCTCCGCGCTGTCCTCCGCCAGTGTCCCCTGCGGCAGCACATCCTCCAGAATATAAAGCGTCCCGTCCTGCCGATAAAACGGCTCGCCCTCCAGTGTCGGGTAGCAGCGGCTGATGTTCGCAAAGCCGTTTTCCCTGAGCCGCTTTTTCACATCAAATGCAAGCCGCAGGCTGTCCGTACTGCCGCGCGGCTTTTTCAGCTCGCAAAGCCCCCTGTCTGTCCGGCAGACCAGACCTGTCCGCGTTCTTGTGCCATGGCGCAGCTGCAAGCCGTAGCCCTCTCGCATGATTTTTTCATAGATCTCCTCCATACTTCACTCCCCCTGTTTCACCGCGACCGAACATCGTCTCTGAAACATTCTATGGGGCAAGGGCAAAAAAAAGAACCATTCCCGACCGTACCGAGAATGGCTGTTATCCTTTAAAATATAAAATTATAAAATATAAAAACGGAATGAACCAACCCTAAGTTAATCCATCCCGCTTTTTTCAAGCTGCGCCTTTAGGGACTCGAACCCTAGACCCACTGATTAAGAGTCAGTTGCTCTACCAACTGAGCTAAAGGCGCATAATGTTTGTTTGCTTTGTTTTGCAATTCCTAACTGCAAGAGATATACTATCACGAACTTGTTCTCCTGTCAACAACATTTTTCAAATTTTTTAAAAAATAATTTTTTCACAAATTTTACATTTTCCTCTTGCACGCAACAGCCTTTTGTGTTATGGTTGAAATGTGAAAAATATAACGTGATTCTTCGGGGCAGGGTGCAATTCCCTACCGGCGGTAAAAGTCCGCGACCCTCAGGTATCTTGAAACGCGAAGTGCTGAAAGATGCGAAAGGCTGATATGGTGCAATTCCATAACCGACGGTAACAGTCCGGATGAGAGAAGAAACTTTGATGCTGTTCATGCGTACCTCGCATGAAAATTCGTTTGCGCGTGCAATGCCCCTTGGAATGTGTTCCGAGGGCTTTTTTATTGCAAAAATACAGTGTCAATCGCAAGTCTTAAGAAGAATCCAATCGGAAAAATTGGAGGAATAAAACATGAAAACGAAATTCAAAACCAGAGATTTAACCATGATTGCCATGATGGGTGCCATCTGCTGCATCCTGCTGCATATTGATTTCCCGCTTCCCTTCCTGCCCCCCTTCATGAATTTTGATCTGGCAGGTCTGGTAGAAATCATCGGCGGCTTTGCCATGGGGCCTTTGCAGGCAGTCTGCATCATTCTGGTGAAAATCCTGCTGAAGCTGGCAACAGAGGGTACCTCCTCCGCATTTACAGGGGAGCTGCAAAACTTCCTGCTCAGCTGTGCGTATGTACTGCCTCCCGTTATCATGTATCATCAGAAGAAAACCAAAAAAACAGCAATCGTCGGCATGGCAATCGGCTCTGTTTTCACAGGCATCGTTGCCATCTTTACCAACCTGTATATCATCATTCCCTTCTATATGGCACTGATGGGACAGGATATGAGCTATTTCGTAGCCATGTGTACCGAGGTCAACCCTCTGATTTCCAATGTATTCACACTGGCAATCCTGGGGATTCTGCCCTTCAACCTGATTAAATGCGGCATCAACTCCGTTGGCGCAATGCTGCTGTATAAGCACTTAAGCCCCATCATCCACGGCAATGCCTCTGCAAAAAATAAAAAGGCAAACGCCATAAAGAAAGCGGACGAAACAAAAATCTGAGTATAAAAAGCACAGAGAAGTAAAGGAGAAACCGAAATGAAATTCAGCTTAGACAAAAACCTTACCTTTGAACAGGCAAAAGCCCTTTTCTTTGAACAGCTGGGTGATTGGAAGATTATGGCGCTTGCCAGCAGTGTAAACGATTACGTTATGGTGCGCAACGTCAGCTGCCTGTTCTACAATGACAAAATCTATTTCAAAACAGACAAGGACTTCCGCAAAACAAAGCAGCTTTACGAAAACCCCAATGTTGCCCTCTGCTATGGCGGCATTCAGGTGGAAGGGACTGCGAAAAACTGCGGTCTGGTTGTGGATGAGCCCGGCAGAGTGTTTGAAGGCCTTTATAAAAAACACCTCTGGGGCAGCTACAATAAATACAGCCACGAGGATTCCGAAATCATCATCGAGGTAACCCCGAAATTCGTTGAGGTCTGGGATACCAGCGAGGATAACTACGCTTATCAGATTTTCATCGACTTCGATAAAAAAGAGGTTACGGTAAAGCCTTACGATAAGAAGTAAAATACTAAAAAATTCTCCGAAACAGCGGAAGGGTTCGGGAAACGAACGAGTTTCCCGACTATAATCCGCAGGCGGAATTTACTTCCGACGAGGAAAACAGCAAGTTTCAAGGCTTTTCAGCCGATGGAACTCGTCTGTTTATTCCTTCGTCTAAACAAGTCGAAATCCTGATTTCGACTTAGGGCCGTGCAGGCCCATTGAAATCCCTTGTATTATTTCCCCTATAGAAAAAAAGAGCATCTGTTCTCCGCAGATGTTCTTTTTTTGTATCAGAAATATTTTTATGGTATAATAAATGCAAAAATTTCCGAAAAGGAGGAGAAGCCTTGCAGAAGCTGAATATTGCCATTCCGCAGGACGCGGTCTGGATTCTGAATAAACTGAATGAGGGCGGTCACGAAGCGTATATCGTCGGAGGCTGTGTCCGCGATTCCATTCTGGGGCGCATGCCGCAGGATTGGGACATCACCACCTCCGCCCTGCCCGAGGAAACCAAGACCATCTTCGACCATACCTTTGATACGGGCATCAAGCATGGCACGATTACCGTCGTCCTGCATCATGAAAATTATGAGGTCACAACCTATCGCATCGACGGCGAATATGCCGACTGCCGCCATCCGGACGAGGTCTCCTTCACCAAAAAGCTGAATGAGGATTTGCTCCGCCGCGATTTTACCATGAACGCCATTGCCTATCACCCCAAGGAGGGCTTTCGCGACCCCTTCCATGGGCAGGAGGATATTGCCGCAGGCATGATCCGCGGCGTGGGTGAGCCGACAAAGCGCTTTCAGGAGGATGCCCTGCGGATGCTGCGCTGTGTGCGCTTTTCCGCGCAGCTTGGCTTTGCGATTGACCCCGAAACATGGGCGGCTCTCTGCGCCAATACGGCGCTGATTCAGAAAATCAGTGCGGAGCGAATTCGCGAGGAGCTGCAAAAGCTCTGGCTTGCCCCCTTTGCGAAAAAAATGCCCCTGCTCTGGGAAAGCGGTCTGCTCGCACAGATAGATGCGACCCTTTCCGCAAGCCTTATCGCAAACAGCCGGACCCTTTTGGAGGAAATTTCCCTTTGTCCGAAGGATAGTATTCTGCGGTGGTGCATTGTTTTGCAGCATTACCCCCTCAGCGAGGTGAAGGGCTTTTTAAGAGGTATGCGGCTCGATAACCACTCCATCAAGCGGATTTCCCTGCTTCTGGATGAGCTGTCCGCGGATTTGCCGACAGAGCCCTATCCGCTCCGCAAAAAGCTCAGCACCATCGGACAGGAGGCAACAGCGCAGCTTCTGCTTCTGCAAAGCATCCTGCGTCCCGCCTCTCCCCACGCCGAAACAAAAGCCGCCTTGGAAAAAATCCTTGCGGCAGGGGATTGCCTTTCTCTGAAAACCCTTGCCCTAACGGGACAGGATTTGATGGCACTCGGTGCGCCGCACGGCAAAATCCTAGGCACTATCCTTGCAGAGCTGCTGGATATCGTTCTGCGTGCGCCCGAAAAAAATACAAAAGAAACGCTGACAACGCTTGCACTTGCGCTGTTGGAAAAACGGTAAGGAGGAAACAGCCATGATTAGTGAAAAAGGATTTATTTTGGAAAACGGTACGGAAATGCCCTTCCTTGGTTTTGGCACCTATCTGGTGCAGGAGGAAAAAATCATTCTGGATGCGCTGGACTGCGGCTATCGTCACATTGATACCGCCAGAAGATATGAAAACGAAAAAATGATTGGCAACGCCCTACAGCAGTGCGGTATCCCCCGCAGAGAGCTGTTCCTGACCTCTAAGGTCTGGAAAACGGACTTGGGCTATGATAAAACGATGGCAAGCTTTGAAGCCTCCCTCAAGGATTTGCAGGTGCAGTATCTGGATTTGTTCCTCATTCATTGGCCCCTGCCCTTCCCCGGCGCGGATTGGAAGCCGCTGGTAACGGAAAGCTGGCGTGCGTTGGAGCGGCTTTATGATGAAGGCGCAGTGCGTGCCATCGGTGTCTGCAATTTCCTGCCGCAGCACCTTCTGCACGTTCTGAAAACCGCCAATACCGCCCCCATGATTGATCAGTTTGAATTCCACCCCGGCTATCCGCAGTATGAAACATTACAGTTCTGCCAGAGCCGCGGCATACAGGCGGAGGCATGGAGTCCCCTTGGCAGAGGGCGGCTTCTGGAGGCCCCTCTGGTTCTGGAGCTTGCGAAAAAATACGGCAAAAGTCCGGCGCAAATCTGTCTGCGCTTCTGCCTGCAAAATAATGTCCTGCCCCTGCCGAAATCCTCCGCACCACAGCGCATGAAGGCAAACCTCGATATCTTCGATTTCGAGATAGAGCAGGAGGATATCTATCGCCTGCTGACCATGCCCCAGACAGGCTGGTCGGGGATTCATCCGGAGCATTTTGAGTAAAGTCGAAATTATTTAGACAGAAGAATAACCTGATAGCGATTGTTTGCTCCATACAAAATCATTCGAAATTATTTGCAGCCGCTTGACTGGGTATTTTCCTTATAATAAAATAAAAATTGTCAAAAACAGCAAATTTTATCGAAAATCATTCATAGCAGAAAGGAAGGAATCTCATGAAAACACGCATACTCTCTTATCTTTTGGTGTTTTCCATGATACTCGCCCTTTTGCCTGCTTCCGCATTGGCAGAAGGGGAAAGTACCACAAAGCCGCACATCACCGAGCAGCATGTCACCGCCACAGTGAAACACGCTTTGGACAGCAGCGGAGCGGAAACGGGGCAGATTACAGCGCAAATCGAAGCCTATCTGACGGATACGGATGACCAATCCCGCACCGTTAAGCCCTGCGATATCATCTTCTTGATAGAGCAATCCACCTTTATGAATACGCAAACCGATACAACGCAGTATGGGCAGGAGCGAGCGGATATTCTCAATTCCATGGAAAGTCTGCTGAAAAATCTTCCTACCCCCACCACAGACGGCGAACATCGGGTGGCAATCGCAGGCTTTGGGCGTATCAATAACAGCGGCACATCCGATTCATACATCGAAAGTCAGCACCCCGGCACACAGCTATCTGCAACCCAAAACCCCAGCTTGAACACAGGCTATTATACCTGTGAAAACAATGCTCCTGACTTCCATTCCCAAGGCGGTTGGACAGAATGGGACAGAATCGCAGGTAACGACAACACAACCCTGCCGGAGATGCCGGAAGGCTATCTTGCCAATGAAAGCTACGATAAAGTCTTTATGAGCATTGACGCTGCAAAGAATGTCATTGATGTTGATAAAATGGTATCTTGGCACGCAGGTGCCTCCCGTATGGATGCAGGTCTGCAAATCACAGAGCAGTTGGCAAAAATTGCACAAGCACACAAAGCAACCGACGAGGACCGCAACCTTATCATCTTTGTTGCCGCCAGCTCTCTGCCCTATCAGAACGGCGTAGGCGTTCAGTTTCTCCGCTCTGAGGCGGCACAGGCAGCGGCAACGGAATTGAAAAATAAATATAACGCTACCATCTTCGGCTTTGGTGACTTCCGTGCGCTGAACTTGCAAAGCGGAATGTCCTCAGAGGAACAGCGTGCACAATTCAACGAAACCATGGCAGGAATCTGCGGCAATTCCACCACATCGGATGGCGCATCCTATTTCAAGGGCTTGAGCCAAGTGCATGATATTGATGCGGCGCTCAATGAACTGCTGATTCAGATTGACGCAAATGTCAATCCAAATACGAAAAGCCTGCCTATCGATGTGAAGGACTTCCAAGAAAAATCCACAGCGCATACCTCGCATACTTGGAAGGAATTGAAAGCGAAACACCATATTCTTACAAGCAGTGCCATCAACGAAACTGCCTCTGTGGATTATTACCGCTTTACGGGGTATGATGCAAACAACAATCCGCAATTTGCCACAACCCCCTATCTGCGCATCGAGCGGAGCCTTTCCAATATCGGCAGTGGCGACAGTATTCAAACGGCACTCAGCCTTCAGCCGATTCCCCCTGCAAAAACAGAAGGGACTGCCTACGGCGTAAAAGCAGTCATTACCATTACCGATCCCGTCTGTGTGGACTATGAATGGGCAGGGCGTTGGACACCGAAATTCGATCCGCCCAAACACGAGCACGCCGCGCGTGGTGTGAAGCACAGCCCCACAACTCCGACACAAAATGAAACCACCCTCGACACCATGAAATTAAAATTTGACGGTTGGTATCGTCTTTGGGATGACAACATTGACCGTGAGGAGAACGGAAAGAAAACTTGGACGTATGAAGGAAAAAAATACGTTGCCTATCAGGATACCGTATATGATGCCTTCGGCAGTGATTTCACCCTGTATGGGCGTTGGATTCCTTCCATTGATGTAAATTTCCAATGGATTGGCTCTGTCATCCCCGAAGACGCAGAGTTGCCTTCCACCGTTCCCCTTCCACTGAGCAATGACGGAACCGTCTCCTATACCCCCACCGTACCATCCAAAGAGGGGTATGAATTTGACGGCTGGTATAAGGATTCCGCCTGCACAAAGCCTTATAACAAAAACGGCGAAGCCCTAACAGGAAATATCACCCTTTACGGCCGTTGGACGAAAATCGGCACAAAAAAGGTTACCTTTACCGTTGTAAACGGCAGCTGGAATACGGAAAGTGCTTGGTACCAAAATAACATCGGAAATACAGATGCAGATACAACTACTGACACCATTACCGTCAATGTTCCCCTGCGCAACGGCAAGGGCACGCTGACATCCGATTTGATTCCTCATGTAGATAATCAAGATATGAAACCGTCGGATGGCTACAAAGCACCCGGCACTTGGGGGAACAACGCCCCCGATACCAATACGGATGCCATCACCGAGAACGGCGACTACGAATACACCTATACCTTCCCCAAGGCGGATACCTATACGATTACCTATCGTTGGGTAACAGGCACAGAGGTACCTGAGGATGTGAGCCTGCCTGCACAGCAGGAACAAAAAGAAAGCAGTGCCGGCAAAAATCCGACCTTTGAGATTGCAACCGTAACCTCCAAGGATAAAAAATGGAGTTTTAGCGGTTGGTATACAAACGAAGAACTAACCGGCAAAGCAATGAGCGACAGTTATACCTTCCCTGAAGACAACGCAAATGACACAAAAAACCTCACGCTTTACGGCAAATGGACACACGATCCCTGCACCGTAACCTTCTATGCGGACTACTTCCAGCCTGCACAGGGGCATTTTAATACAGATGATTATACAATCAGCTATACCGTTCCTTATGGCTCTACACTTGCCAAGGTATCCAAAGCGGTTCCCACACCCGCCACAGATCCTGCACACCCCTACTACTTCGAAGGTTGGGGGGATTTTGAACCACCCGATACACAGGGAGAGCAGGAGGGTACAGAGGATACAGAAGATGCAGAAGATGCAGAAGATGCAGAAGATACGGAGGATACGGAGGAACCCGTCACCCATTCTGATGATTCTCTCTCCACAGCAGGCACCTTCTATACCAGTAAGGCAATTCAGGATATGACGATAAAGTCTGACTTGAATTTCGTGGCACAATGGTGGCCCATCGTTACCTTTAATGCCAACGGCGGCGATTGGGAGCTTACGGAAGGCAGACCTACCGAACGCTATGTCCCCGTACCTGCAAACAAAAACCATATTGATTCCCTGCGTCCCCCCGCAAGGGAAGGCTACACCTTCCTTGGATGGTATGACACCTCCGGAAAACCCATTGATTTTAAAACCCAAACCTTCGATCGTGCGGAAACCGTTTATGCACACTGGGCAAAAAATGCCACCGTCACCTTCAAAATCGTAAACGGCTATTGGTCTGGCAACACCACAGAGGATAAAACGGTTACCGTTGTACTGCATCCGCAGGCAAATGGTTCTGCAAGCGGCACATTGGGTGCAAGCCATGTTCCCACCATTATGATTCCTGCCGCAGGCTATGAAAACACCCCCGGTCATTGGGATGTGACACCAAATACCGAAGAAAACGGCATCAGCGGTGATGTCACCTACACCTACATCTTTGGCAAAAAGCACCACAGCAGCAGCAGCAAAGACGAAAACAAGGACAAGGATAACAACAAAGAAAATAACAAAGACAACAATACCGGCGAAACCACGCCGACAAAGGTTCCCGATTTGCTCAACGGCAGCAATCATTTTGCTTATGTTGTAGGCTATAAAGACGGCAACGTAAGGCCGCAGGGCAACATCACCCGTGCGGAAACCGCCGCTATCTTCTTCCGCCTGCTGAAGGAGGAGGTACGCAGCGAAAACCTCAGCAAGCACAACGATTTTGCCGATGTAACAGAGGACAGCTGGTACAACACAGCAGTTTCCACCATGGCAGGCATGAATATTCTCAAGGGTCGCACAGCAAACAGCTTTGTACCGCAGGCACCCATCACCCGTGCGGAATTTGCCGCCATCTGCGCCCGTTTTGACAGCGGTAAGGCAGAGGAAAACAACAGCTTTACGGATATTTCCGGTCATTGGGCGGAAAAGGAAATTGAGCGTGCCGCCACCCTTGGCTGGGTAAGCGGTTATACGGACGGCAGCTTCCACCCCGATGCCCCGATTACAAGAGCAGAGGCAATGACGCTGATTAACCGTGTGCTTTGCCGTATGCCCGAAACAAAGGCCGACCTTTTGGACAGCATGACCAAATGGCCCGATAATCAGCCCGGCGCATGGTATTATCTGGCTGTGCAGGAGGCAACCAACAGCCACACCTATGAGCAGAAGGATTCCAAGTATGAAACATGGACAGCCCTGACCGCAGAGCCGGATTGGAGCAAATATTAAACGAAAGCAATCAAAAAGACTGTCATTCCGGTAAAAGGGATGACAGCCTTTTTCTTTTCTTTAAACTTTTTCTTTTCTTTAAAACAGAAGATTTAATTCCGTTTTCGCCTTTTCGATATCCTGCAAAATGGTTTTCTGCTTTTCATCAAACAGCAATTCCGCGTTATACCGATAATATTTCTCCGAACCATTCTCGCTGATGAATTTCACGCTATAAAAATTGGTGGTCAGCTCCGTAATAAAGATAACCATCTCCTGCCCTGC
>OFMU01001853.1_pt1 | contig 12173 bp, 6 predicted proteins | sample 1541861 | NCBI WGS metagenome assembly OFMU01 (sample SAMN04209238, study PRJEB22552) | human gut metagenome | biome: gut; material: feces | host: Homo sapiens | place: USA: Oklahoma
GCTGTTTTTTGTGGCGCTCTACGCGGTCGTGTATTTCTTCGCGCTCGACAGGCTCTACGGCGTTTTGCAGCTGGCCGTTGCGCTGTCCCTGCCGCTGCTGGCCCGCTACAACGGCCAGCGCGGAAAAAACACCCGCGTCAACAACTTCCTCAAATGGTTCTTCTATCTCTACTATCCCCTGCACCTGACGATTCTCGGCGCGGTCCGGTATTTTGGGTAACACAAAACAGAAACCGGCTGTACCCGCGCATGTGGTTGTAGGGGCCGATGCCCACATCGACCCCTACGACCAAGTGGGAAAATGTATACGAATTCGCTGAATGGCCGTCGCTTTTTGCCGCCGCCTGCCGCTTGACCTCCTCTTGGGTAAGAAAAATGCGTGACCGTGACAGTCACGCATTTTTTGCTGTCTTAAAAACCGAAAACGCTTATCTGGTCAGCGCGGCGGTATCCTGCGCGATCATGAGTTCTTCGTTGGTCGGAATGACCCAGACGGTGACCTTGGAGTCGGACGTGGAGATCACGACTTCCTCGCCGCGAAGCTTGTTCTTCTCCGGGTCAAGCTTGACGCCGAGATATTCCAGACCGTCGCAGATGGATGCGCGCATGGAGCCGGAGTTTTCGCCGACACCAGCGGTAAAGACGATGCAGTCCACGCCGCCCAGAGCTGCGGCATAGGCGCCGATGTACTTGCGGACCTCGTAGGCGAACTTGTCGAGCGCCAGCTGTGCGGCCTCGTTGCCCTTTTCGGCTGCGGCGTCCAGATCGCGGAAGTCAGAGGAAACGCCGGAAATGCCCAGCATGCCGGACTCCTTATTCAGGGCGCTCTCCACGCGCTTGCCGGAATAGCCGCGCTGATCCACGATATACTCCGTGATGGCCGCGTCAATGGCACCGGCGCGGGTGCCCATGGGCAGACCGTCCTGGGGCGTAAAGCCCATGGAGGTATCAATGGATTTGCCAAACTTCACCGAGCAGGTAGAGGCGCCGTTGCCCAGGTGGCAGGTGGCAATGCGCAGTTCCTCAATGGGGCGGCCCAGCATCTCCGCGGCACGCTGAGAAACATACTGGTGAGAAGTGCCATGGAAGCCATAGCGGCGAACCTTATTCTCTGTATACCAGCGGTAAGGCACTGCGTAAATGTAGGCCTTGGGGGGCATGGTCTGGTGGAATGCCGTATCAAACACCGCCACCATGGGGGTATTGGGCATCACATCCTGGCAAGCCTCAATGCCAGTGATGTTGGCAGGGTTGTGGAGGGGTGCCAGGGGAATGCAGTCCCGGATTCCCTTCATCACCGCCCGGTCAATGATCACAGAGTGGGTGAACTCCTCGCCGCCATGCACCACGCGGTGGCCCACAGCGTCGATCTCGGACATATCTTTGATAACGCCATAGTAATTATGGGTCAGAACCTCCATCACCAGCTTGATAGCAGCCTCATGGTCCGGCATGTAGCGGTCTGCATCATAGACATCCTTCCCGGTGGGGGTATGTTTAATGTGGCCATCGATCCCGATCCGCTCACAAAGGCCCTTGGCCAGGACTTCCTTCGTATCGGGGTCCAGCAGCTGATACTTCAGGGAAGAGCTGCCCGCGTTGATAACCAAAACTTTCATGGTATTTTCCACTCCTTAATTGTTAATCATTGCGATAGGTTCTTGCTTGGATTACCCATTCAGGGTAAAATAGTTCATACGCATTTATCTTAGCCCATTTTTATGAAAAGGACAACTGTTTTTTCCCCAAATTTCAAATTTTTTCTGAAGCGAGGTTGGTCTATGCATACAATCGGCGTCATCGCGGAATACAATCCCTTTCACAGCGGCCACGGTCATCATCTTCGCATGCTCTCCCAGACCTTCGGACCGGACTGCGCGGTGGTCTGCGTCATGAGCGGCAACTGGGTACAGCGGGGAGACGCCGCCTTGGCGGACAAGTGGACCCGGGCGGAACTGGCCCTGCGTCAAGGGGCCGACCTGATTCTGGAGCTTCCCACCCTCTGGGCTGTCTCCTCTGCGGAATCCTTTGCCCGGGGCGGAGTGGCGCTTCTGACTGCCACAGGCGTGGTGGATACCCTCAGCTTCGGCAGTGAGGCCGGCATCCTATCCCCCCTCCAGGCAGTGGCAGACTGTCTGGAGAGCGAGGCCTGGCGCTGCCTGCTGCGCCAGACACTGGCGCAGGGCCTCTCCTTTCCCGTGGCCCGTCAGCGGGCTGCCACCGCCCTTTTGGGAGAAAACGCCCAGTGCCTGCGCCATCCCAACAACAACCTGGGCATTGAATATCTGCGGGCGCTTCGGTCCCTGGGCTCCCCCCTGGTTCCCCACACCATCCCCCGCCTGGGGGCGGGCCACGACCAGGGGCAAACCGGCCTGTCTCATGTCTCCGCCTCTTACCTGCGGGAAAGGCTTTTGGAAGAACCTGGGGAAACTTCTCTGGCCCCCCATCTCTCCCCCCAGGCGGAAGCGCGCCTGCGGGCCAACCCTGCCAGCCTGGCATTTTGCACCCAGGGGGTTTTGGCCCGTCTGCGGGGCATGGAGGCAGAAGACTTTTCCCAACTACCTGACAGCGGAGAAGGTCTGAGTCACCGCCTGTATGATGCGGTTCAGTCCGCTGACTCTCTGCCGGCACTCTACCAATTGGTCAAAACGAAACGGTATCCCCTGGCCCGAATCCGCCGGCTGGTGCTGTGGGCCTTTTTGGGGCTGACCGCCCAGGACCGCCTGGATGCGCCCCCTTACCTGCGGGTTCTGGGGTTCACAGCCAAGGGACAGAACTTACTGCGCCAGATGAAAACCACCGCCACTCTGCCCGTGATAGTTAAACCCGCCCATGGGGCCAAGCTCCCCTCAGAGGCCAGGCGGGTGTTTGCCCTGGAAGCCCGCTGCACCGCGCTGTACGATCTTTGCCGCAGAGAGTTCGGGCGGGTTCCCGGGAAAAATGAGTACACGCAGAATCCCGTCCGTCTATAAAGCGACAGCACCGGAGCCCCGGTGCTGTCGCTTTTTTTAAGATATTTTGCTTAAAAAAGGCCGGTAATCTTTCCCGTCTCATCCACGTCAATCTTCTCCGCGGCAGGCACCTTGGGCAGACCTGGCATGGTGAGGATGTCTCCGGTCAGGGCCACAATAAACCCAGCGCCCGCAGAGACCTTCAGGTTCCGGACGGTCACCGTAAAGTCCTCCGGCGCCCCCAGCAAAGCCTGGTTGTCCGAGAAGCTATACTGGGTCTTGGCCATACAGATGGGATATCCCCCGAAGCCCTGCTCTGTAAGCTGTCTGGCCTGTTTCTGTGCGTTGGGGGTCAAAACCACATCCTTGCCCCGGTAAATCTTGGTGACAATGGCCCGGAGCTTTTCCTCGATGGAGCAGTCCAGCGGATAGGCCTGCTGGAATTGGTTGGGCTGCTCACACAGACGCACCACCTCTTCCGCCAGGGCCCTGCCTCCCTCGCCCCCTTTGGCCCAGACCTCGGAGAGGGCCACATGGACCCCCAGTTCCCTGCATCTGTCAGCAATCAGCGCAAGCTCTGCCTCCGTGTCCAAGGGGAAGCGGTTGATGGCCACCACACAGGGAAGGCGGAACACCGTGGTAATGTTCTCCACATGGCGCAGAAGGTTGGGCAGCCCGCGCTCCAGCGCGGCCAGATCCTCCTTCCCCAGGTCGGCCTTTGCCACGCCGCCGTGGTGCTTCAGGGCACGGACGGTAGCCACCACCACCACGGCACTGGGCTGCAGATCGGCCATGCGGCATTTGATATCCAGGAACTTTTCCGCCCCCAGGTCCGCGCCGAACCCGGCCTCTGTCACAGCATAGTCACCCAGCTTCAGCGCCGCCCGGGTGGCCATGATCGAGTTGCACCCATGGGCGATGTTGGCAAAGGGGCCCCCGTGGATCAGGGCCGGCGTTCCCTCCAGCGTCTGCACCAGATTGGGCTTGATCGCATCCTTGAGCAGCGCCGCCATGGCCCCCGCCGCCTTCAGGTCGTTGGCGGTGACGGGCTTGTCCTCATAGGTGTAGCCCACCACCATCCGTCCCAGGCGCGCTTTCAGATCTGTTATGGAGGTGGCCAGGCAGAGCACGGCCATGATTTCCGAGGCCACGGTAATGTCAAATCCATCCTCCCGAGGCACCCCCTGGGCCCGTCCGCCCAGGCCGTCCACAATGTTGCGCAGCTGCCGGTCGTTCATATCCACGCAGCGTTTCCAGGTGATCTTTTTCACATCAATCCCCAAGGCGTTGCCCTGCTGAATATGGTTGTCCAGCATGGCGGCCAGCAAATTGTTGGCCGCGCCAATGGCGTGAAAGTCCCCGGTAAAATGCAGGTTGATGTCCTCCATGGGCACCACCTGGGCATAGCCGCCGCCGGCAGCCCCGCCCTTGAGTCCGAACACCGGTCCCAGAGAGGGCTCCCGCAGAGCAACCACGGACTTCTTGCCCAGCTTCCGCAGGCCGTCCGCCAGGCCCACTGTGGTTGTGGTCTTTCCCTCCCCGGCGGGGGTGGGGGTGATGGCGGTGACCAGAATCAGTTTGCCATCGGGTCCTTTTTTCTCCTGAAGCAGCTTGTCGTCAATTTTGGCCTTATAGTTGCCATACTGCTCCAGATATCGCTCCTCCACGCCCACTTCCCGGGCAATCTCCCGGATGTGTCTCATCGGACAAGCCTGCGCAATCTCAATGTCACTCTTCATGGGAATCCGCTCTCCTTTCAAGCACTTTGAAAAACCGCACCGTGCTTCCAACCGTTCTAAACCGGTGAGGGGGCACGGGTTCCCCTTTCTGAGAACCCGAACCTCTTACTGTCCCCCACCTGTGGTCCGCAGGGTGACATCATGGTATCCGCCCTCCACAATGCTGGTGGCGGAGACCAAGGTAAGCTTGGCGTTCTTCTGCAGATCGGGAATATTGATCACCCCGCAGTTGCACATAGTGGACTTCACCTTATACAGGCTCTTTTCCACGTTGTCGTGAAGGGAACCGGCATAGGCCACATAGGAATCCACACCCTCTTCAAACGCCAGGTCGTTCTTCCCCCCCAGGTCATAGCGTTGCCAGTTCCGGGCCCGGTTAGACCCCTCACCCCAATATTCCTTCACATAGGCACCGTTGACCATCAGCTTATTGGTGGGGCTCTCGTCAAAGCGGGCAAAATAGCGTCCCAGCATCAGGAAATCCGCCCCCATGGCCAGGGCCAGGGTCATGTGAAAATCAAACACGATGCCGCCGTCAGAGCAGATGGGCACATAGACGCCGGTCTCCTTATAATACTCATCCCGGGCAGCCGCTACCTCAATGAGGGCGGAAGCCTGCCCCCGTCCAATGCCCTTGGTTTCCCGGGTAATACAGATGGAACCGCCGCCGATGCCCACCTTGACAAAGTCCGCACCAGCTCGAGCCAGGTACCGGAAGCCCTCCCGGTCCACCACGTTGCCGGCACCTACCTTGACCGTGTCGCCGTATTTTTCCCGGATAAAGTCAATGGTCTTTTTCTGCCAGACGGAATATCCCTCCGAGGAGTCAATGCACAGCACATCCGCGCCGGCCTCCACCAAGGCAGGAACCCGTTCCGCATAGTCCTTCGAGTTGATCCCGGCACCCACCAGGTACCGCTTGTCCGCGTCCTGAAGGGCCAAGGGGTGCTCCTTATGTTCTGCATAGTCCTTGCGGAAAACAAAATACATCAGGTGGTCCTGATCGTCTACCACAGGCAGCGCGTTGAGCTTATTGTCCCAGATGATGTCGTTGGCCTCTTTCAGCGTGGTGGCCGCAGGCGCCGTAATGAGCTTTTCCCGGGGGGTCATAAACTCCCGGACGGGAATGTCCGTGCTCATCCGCGTGATTCGGTAGTCCCGGCTGGTCACCAGCCCCAAAAGTTTGCCGGTGGGCGTGGCGTCCTCGGTGATGGCCACAGTGGAGAAGCCGTTCTTCTCCTTCAAGGCCAACACATCAGCCAGGGTGGCGTCGGGCGTCAGGTTGGAGGCACTGATGACAAAACCGGCCTTGCTGCTTTTCACCCGGCGCACCATCGCGGCCTCGTCTTCAATGGACTGAGAGCCATAGATAAAAGATAGGCCGCCCTCCTTGGCCAGGGCCACCGCCAGGGTGTCGTTGGACACCGCCTGCATGATGGCGGAGACCATGGGGATATTCAAGCTGATGGGGCAGTCCTCCTCCCCCTTGCGATACTTGACCAGGGGGGTTTTCAACGAGACGTTGTCGGGAATACACTCTTCCGAAGTAAAGCCGGGCACCAGCAGGTACTCACTGAAGGTATGAGAGGGTTCGGGATAATAAAAAGCCATAACGGGCTCCTCCTTTCTCACTGGAAATACTCCACCGCCGCGCGGAAGAGCTTCATGTCATAGTCACCGGGGACGTTGCGGTACAGGCCCGGGCCCGTCCGCTCACTGTGGCCCATCTTGCCGAACACACGACCGTCGGGGGAGGTGATTCCCTCAATGGCCCAGACAGAGTTGTTGGGATTGTAGTGAATATCCGAGGTGGGATTGCCCGCCAGGTCCACATACTGGGTGGCAATCTGCCCCCGCTCCGCCAGCTGCCGCACCAGTTCCTCCGAAGCCAGGAAGCGCCCCTCTCCGTGGGAGATGGGAACGGTATAAATCTCCCCCGGCTGGGTCTTCATCAGCCAAGGCGACTGGTTGGAGGCAACCCGGGTACGCACCAGCCGGGACTGATGCCGCCCGATGGTGTTGAAGGTCAGGGTGGGACAGGTCTCGTCGGTGTCCACAATCTCTCCATAGGGTACCAGCCCCAGCTTAATCAGCGCCTGGAACCCATTGCACACACCCAGCATCAGGCCGTCCCGGTTCTTCAGCAGTTCGTTCACCTGCTCCTTCACTTGACCGGACCGGAAGAAAGAGGTGATCAGCTTGGCCGACCCGTCCGGTTCGTCCCCGCCGGAGAAGCCGCCGGGCAAAAAGACAATCTGGGCCTGGGCCAGCCGCTGGGCCACATGCTCCATGGACTGTGCAATGGCCCCGGCGGTGAGGTTTTTGATCACCACAATCTCCGGCTCGGCTCCTGCCGCAGCCATGGCTTTGGCCGCGTCATACTCACAGTTGGTGCCAGGGAAAACGGGGATCAGCACCCGGGGCTTTGCCGCTTTGATCAGCGGCTTCTTCCAGCTGTCACCATGGGCAGACAGCGTAGGAATCTCCTTCTGGCCCTGGGCAATGTTGCAGGGATAGATGGGCTCCAGCTTGCCCTCATAGGCCTCCTGGAGTTCTTGGAGCGGGATGCTCTCCTCCCGCCAGGTAAAGCTCCCCTCTTCCGTGGTAACCCCCAGAGGCAGACCGATCTCCTCCTGCTCTGTCAGCTCCAGCACGAAGGAGCCATAGGAGTAAGCGAAGAGTTCATCCAGGGTACAGCCCTCATCAAACCGGAACCCGATCCCATTGCCCAGGGCCATCTTCAGCACAGCCTCCGCCACACCGCCGAAGGTGGCCGTATAGGCTGCCAGAACCTTTCCTTTCTTCATCAGCCGGTTCACACTCTGATAGACCTTCTTCAGCGAGGCCGCCACGGGCAGTCCGTCGGGACCGTACTCCGGGCAGAGCCAAACCACAGGATGGCCCGCCCCTTTGAACTCAGGGGAGACAATATGCCCCACTTGGTCGGTGGTCACCGCAAAGGACACCAGGGTCGGCGGCACATCCAAGTCCTCAAAGGAACCGCTCATGGAGTCCTTGCCGCCGATGGCCGCAATCTCCAGCTCCTTCTGGGCCCGGAAAGCCCCCAGCAGGGCAGCCAGGGGCTGACCCCAGCGGTGCGGGTCCTTCCCCAGCTTGGGGAAGTATTCCTGGAAGCTGAGATAGGTCTCCTTCAGCCCCGCGCCGGTGGCCACCAGCTTGGAAACCGACTCCACAACCGCCAGGTAGGCCCCGTGATAGGGGCTCTTTTCTGTGATATAGGGGTTATAGCCCCAAGACATCAGGGAACAGGTGTCGGTGCTCCCCTCTTCCATGGAGATTTGATTGACCATCGCCTGAGTGGGCGTCAGTTGGTATTGACCGCCAAAAGGCATAAGGACCGTACCACTGCCAATGGTGGCGTCAAACCGTTCTGCCAGTCCCCGTTTGGAGCAGACGTTCAGGTCCCCGGCCAGGTCCAGGTAGCCCTGCCGGAACGCTGTAACCTGCTCCTTCAGAATGGACTCCGGCTGGGCTGTGACCGCGGTGATATGCTTTTCCACCCCATTGGTGTCCAGGAAAGCACGGGCAATGTCCACAATCTTCTTCCCATTCCAGGTCATGGTGAGGCGGCCCTTGCCTGTGACAGCCGCCACCACGGTGGCCTCCAGATTTTCCTGGTCAGCCAGCTCCATGAAGCGGGCCGCATCCTTCTCCTCCACCACCACGGCCATTCTCTCCTGGGATTCACTGATGGCCAGTTCCGTGCCGTCCAGGCCCTCATATTTCTTCGGTACCTTGTTCAGGTCAATCTCCAGGCCCTCGGCCAACTCGCCAATGGCCACGGAGACACCGCCGGCCCCAAAGTCGTTGCAGCGTTTGATCAGACGGGAGGCCTCCGGATTTCGGAACAGGCGCTGCAGCTTCCGCTCCTCCGGGGCGTTGCCCTTTTGGACCTCGGCACCGCAGGTCTCCAGGGATTCTGTGGTATGAGACTTGGAAGACCCCGTGGCGCCGCCGCAGCCGTCCCGGCCTGTGCGGCCGCCCAGCAGAATCACCACATCCCCCGGGGCGGGACGCTCCCGCCGGACATTGGCCGCAGGCGCCGCGGCGATGACCGCGCCAATCTCCATGCGCTTGGCCGCGTAACCAGGATGGTACAGCTCGTCCACCTGGCCTGTGGCCAGGCCGATCTGGTTGCCATAGGAGGAGTAGCCGGCGGCGGCCTTGGTGACAATGGTCCGCTGGGGCAGCTTCCCCTCCATGGTCTGCTCAATGGGCGTCAGCGGGTCCGCTGCGCCTGTCAAACGCATGGCGGAGTATACATAGGCACGGCCCGAAAGCGGGTCCCGAATGGCGCCGCCCACACAGGTGGCCGCCCCGCCGAAGGGCTCGATCTCCGTGGGGTGGTTGTGCGTCTCGTTCTTGAACAGCAGCAGCCACGGCTCGGCCTTTCCGTCGACCTCGACGGTGATCTTCACCGTGCAGGCGTTGATCTCCTCGGACTCGTCGAGCTTGTCGAGCTTGCCGGTCTTGCGCAGGTACTTCACCGCGAGCGTCGCCACGTCCATGAGGTTCACGGGCTTTGTGCGGCCGAGCTGCTCACGCGTTTTGAGATAGTCCTGATACGTCTTCTCCGCCAGCGGATCCTCGAAGGTCACGCAGTCGAGTGTGGTGGAGAACGTCGTGTGGCGGCAGTGATCGGACCAGTAGGTGTCGATCATGCGCAGCTCCGTGATGGTCGGGTCGCGCTGCTCCGTCCGGAAATAGTCCCGGCAGAAGCGGATGTCGTCGAGATCCATCGCAAGGCCGCGCTCTTCGATCAGCTGCGCGAGTTCCTCGTCGCTGCGGGAGCAAAAGCCCGTGAGTGCCTCGACCTCCGTGGGAATCTCATAGCGGATCTCCAGCGTCTCGGGCAGCGCCAGCGACGCCTCGCGCGAGTCGACGGGGTTGATGACGTGCTTTTTGACAGCCGCAAGCTCCGCGTCCGTCAGCGCACCGTAGAGCAGGTACACGCGCGCCGTGCGCACGTCCGGCCGCTCGCCCTGCGAGATGATCTGGATGCACTGCGCGGCAGAGTCTGCCCGCTGGTCGAACTGACCCGGCAGATACTCCACGGCGAACACGCTCGCCCCGTCCGTGTCGGCCTCGCGCGTGACGAGGTCGACCTGCGGCTCGGAGAACACCGTCTTCACGGCGTAGTCAAACAGCTCCGGCGTGATGTGCTCCACGTCATAGCGGTTCAGGATGCGCACCCGCTCGAGGTGCTCCACGCCGGGCAGCTGCTTGGCCTCGTTCAGCAGGCTGCGCGCGTCGTTGGCCAGCTCCGGTTTTTTTTCAACAAATACACGGTATACCATGTTACTTTTCCTCCCTGAGCGCCTGCAGCGCGCGTGCGCCGATGTCGCGGCGGTAATATGCGTTTTCAAAGTGGACGTGCCCGACGCGCTCATAGGCAGCCTGCACGGCCTGCCCGAGCGTCGGCTGCACGGCGGTGACGCCCGCCACGCGTCCACCGGAGGTGACGAGCACCCCATCCTCGCGCAGCTTCGCGCCGGCGACGAATGTGTGCGCCGCGGCGTCGGCATCCATCGTGAGCGGGAAGCCTGTCTCGTAGCTCTGCGGATAGCCCTGCGAGGCCATGACGACGCAGCAGCACGCGCTCCCGGTCTTGAAGCGTACGGGCGTATCCTTCAGGGTGCCGTTCGTCGTCGCCTGCATGACGGTAAGCAGGTCGCTCTCGAGCAGGGGGAGCACCACCTGCGTCTCGGGGTCGCCGAAGCGGCAGTTATATTCGATGACTTTCGGGCCGTCCGGTGTCAGCATCAGGCCGAAGTACAGGCAGCCGCGGAACGTGCGCCCCTCGGCGCGCATGGCGCGGATCGTCGGGAGAAAGATCTTCTCCATGCACTCGGCCGCGATCTCGTCGGTATAGAACGGGTTCGGCGCGATCGTGCCCATGCCGCCGGTGTTAAGACCCTCGTCGCCGTCGAGCGCGCGCTTGTGGTCCATGGAGGAGACCATCGGCACGAGCGTCTCGCCATCCGTGAACGACAGCACCGACACCTCCGGCCCCGTCAGGAACTCCTCGATCACAACGTGGCGGCCGCTCTCGCCGAAGCGCCCGTCGCGCATCATGGAGACAACAGCCTCCTTCGCCTCCTCGCGGCTCTGCGCGATGATAACGCCCTTGCCGAGGGCGAGACCGTCCGCCTTCACGACGACCGGCACGGGGGCCGTGTCGAGATACGCAAGCGCCGCGTCCATGTCGTCGAACGTCTCATAGGCCGCCGTGGGGATGCCGTATTTCTTCATGAGATGCTTGGAAAAGACCTTGCTGCCCTCGATGATGGCCGCCGCGCGGTTCGGACCGAAGCACGGGATCCCCGCCGCCGTCAGCGCGTCCACCGCGCCGAGCACCAGCGGATCGTCCGGCGCGACCACGGCATAGTCGACCTGCTCGCGCTGCGCGAGGGCGACCAGCCCGTCAATATCCTTCGCCCCGACCGGCACGCACACCGCGTCGGCGGCGATGCCGCCGTTGCCGGGCGCGGCAATGATCTGTGTCACGGAGGGGTTCTCCTTCAGCTTTTTGATGATGGCGTGCTCGCGCCCGCCGCCGCCTACAACCAGAAGCTTCATTCCGGCACTCCTTTCGCTCTGTCCGTTAATGGTGGAACAGCCGCAGACCCGTAAAGGCCATGACCATTCCGTACTTGTCGCAGCAGTCGATCACCGCGTCGTCGCGGATGGAGCCGCCGGGCTGGGCGATGTAGCGCACGCCGCTGCGGTGCGCGCGCTCGATGTTGTCGCTGAAGGGGAAGAACGCGTCCGAGCCCAGCGCCACACCGTCGATTCCGGCGAGATAGGCCGCGGCCTCCTCGGCCGTCAGCGGCTCGGGGCGGGTCTGGAAGTACTTCTGCCAGATGCCCTCGGCGCAGACGTCCTCCTCGTTCTTGTTGATATAGCCGTCGATGACGTTGTCGCGCTCGGCGCGGCCGAGCTGCGGCAGGAACGGCAGGTTGAGCACCTTGTCGCACTGGCGCAGGTGCCAGGTGTCGGCCTTGCCGCCGGCAAGGCGCGTGCAGTGGATGCGGGACTGCTGCCCCGCACCGACGCCGATGGCCTGTCCGTCCACGGCGTAGCACACGGAGTTCGACTGGGTATATTTCAGCGTGATGAGCGCGACGAGCAGGTCGCGCTTGGCGCTTGCGGGCAGGTCGGTGTTCTTCGTCACGAGCTTTTCAAGGAGCGCCTCGTCGATGCGGCAGCTGTTGTGCCCCTGCTCGAACGTCACACCGAACACCTGCTTGCATTCGAGCGCGGCGGGCTCATAGTCGGGGTCAACCTGCACGATGTTGTAGCTGCCTTTGCGCTTGGCGCGCAGAATCTCGAGCGCCTCCGGCTCATAGCCCGGGGCGATGATGCCGTCGGACACCTCGCGCTTGATGAGCTTCGCCGTCGTCACGTCGCATACGTCCGACAGGGCGATCCAGTCGCCGAAGGAGCTCATGCGGTCCGTGCC
>OFMU01001855.1_pt1 | contig 12167 bp, 6 predicted proteins | sample 1541861 | NCBI WGS metagenome assembly OFMU01 (sample SAMN04209238, study PRJEB22552) | human gut metagenome | biome: gut; material: feces | host: Homo sapiens | place: USA: Oklahoma
CTTAGGTGTAGAGGAAAGATATTCACTGCCGCGGACAACATGGGTGATGTGCATCAGGTGGTCATCCACAACATTGGCGAAGTTATAGGTCGGGAAGCCGTCTGCCTTCATCAGAATCTGGTCATCCAGCTCCGCATTATCCACGGTGATATCCCCATAAACCATATCATGGAAGGAGGTTGTGCCGCTTTCGGGCATTTTCTGGCGAATCACGAAGGGTTCGCCTGCGGCAAGCTTTGCCTGTACCTCTTCAGGGGACAGATGCAGACAATGACGGTCATATTTCGCAAAGGAAACGCCCTCTGCATTGGCTTCCTTCAGGCTTTCCAGTCTTTCCTTGGTGCAGAAGCAGTAATACGCTTCGCCCTTTTCCACCAGTTCCTTTGCATAGCCCATGTATAAGCCCATGCGCTCACTCTGCACATAAGGGCCGTATTCGCCGCCGACATCGGGGCCTTCATCATGCTGAAGCCCTGTCATTTTCATGGTTTTATAAATGACATCCAGAGAGCCCTCCACCAGACGGCCCTGATCGGTATCCTCAATACGAAGGATGAATTTCCCACCCTGAGATTTTGCGATGAGGTATTCATAAAGCGCGGTACGCAGGTTGCCGATATGCATATAGCCCGTAGGGGAAGGGGCAAATCTTGTTCTTACTTCCATTTTTTTCTTCCTTTCTGCTTCGATAAATTGACTTTTCTGAAAAAAAGCCACATATTCCTTTGTATAGTTTATACGCAAATGCCCGCTGTGTAAAGGAAAAACAGAAGAAAATATTAAGAATTGTGCGCGCGTATTGCAAGAAAATTTACTTTTGTGATATACTTTCTTCTAATATAAATAAAAATATACTGGGAGTTGATTGGATGCAGTTAGACAAGGATACGCTCCGCAAGCTGCGGGGCTTAATTATATTTACACTGGTGATTCTGGTGGGGCTTTGGCGGTTTAGCATTGTGCTGCAGGCGGTAAAAGCGATTTTGCACATCCTGTTCCCCTTCCTTCTGGGAGGCGCGATTGCATTTGTGCTGAGTGTGCCGATGAACCGCATCCGGAAGCGGCTGTTTGCAAACGCAAAGGAAAAGCAGAAAAAATTTGCCGCGCCCGTCAGCCTGATTCTGACGTTGATTTTTGTGCTGGCACTATTGAGCCTTGTGACGATTGTGGTTGTGCCGGAGCTGGGAAATACCATTGCTACGCTTGGGAAAACACTGCCCGAAAAGGTGCCTGTACTGATGAAAAAGGCGGAACAGCTTGTTTCCAACCATCCTGAGCTGGTGGACTACATAGACGAGGTACAGGCACAGCTGAATTGGGAGGAAATTCTGAATCAGCTTGTGACATTCTTCCGCATAGGGGCAAATTCCATGCTGAGTTCTACCATCAGCGTAGCGACAGGAATTGTGAGCGGCGTGGGGACGTTTTTCATCGGCCTTGTTTTCGCCTGCTATATCCTGTTGCAGCAGGAATTTCTGAAGCGGCAGATGAAAAAGCTGATTTTCGCCTATCTGAAGGAAAAGCACGCAAACCGTTTTCTGCAAATCTGCGCGCTGACGTATCGCACATTTTCAAATTTCCTGACAGGGCAGTGCCTAGAAGCGGTGATTCTGGGGATGATGTTCTTCATTTCCATGACGATTCTGCGGTTCCCCTTTGCTGTGTTGGTTGGGGTGCTGATTGCATTTACGGCACTGATTCCCATTTTCGGGGCGTTTATCGGCTGTGTCATAGGGGCGTTTCTGATTTTGACGATCAGCCCCTCGCAGGCAGCAGCGTTTGTCGTGCTGTTCCTTGTGCTGCAACAGATTGAAGGGAATTTGATTTATCCAAAGGTGGTCGGCGGCTCGATTGGACTGCCTGCAATCTGGGTGCTGGTTGCGGTGACGCTGGGCGGCAGTCTGTTCGGGATTGTCGGGATGCTGGTGTTTATCCCGATTGTTTCGGTGGTGTATACGCTGCTGAAGGAGGATGTGAATAAACGGCTGATTGAAAAGGATATAACTATTGAGTAATTAAAAAGTCCCCTTTTGGTGTGTCCCAATAAGAAAACATGAAGAAAATGAAATAGCTGAAAGACTGCGGATACAAGGAAGTTTCCCGCAGGCATCCTTTGACTTAGGCTGTCAAGGGGAACTGACACAGTAGCCGTAGCTTTCAGCATTTCAGAATGCAAGGTTTCTTATCTGGGCGCACCTTTCGGACTCCCCTTTTTGTATTATAATGTACCTTTTTTCTTACTGTTTTCTCTTGCATCGACTGCAATGAAATCTACAATCTCATCGCCGCGCACGCAGGTATACCAGCCGGTATTATTTGCGGTGGAGCAGGAATGATTCGGGATGATTTCGACCCGATCACCGACCTGCAGAGTACATGTGCCGTCTGCCTTTACCTTTGCGACCTCCTCGGAAAGCCCGACAATCGTCAGCTCAGGATGCCCGACAACATGCCCGAAGCCCTTGATAGCAGAATTTCCGTGCGCCCCCTGATCCAGACCCAGACATTTGGAGCCGGCATCAAAGAGATAGAATCCCTCGGAGGGATGGGAAACAACGGTTGCCAATACGCGTAAGGAGCAAGCATCCTCGCCGCAGGTGCCAAGGGAAATCTGGATGTTATCAAAGAAGGTATAGTTGCCGGGATGGCTTACGTTGAGGGTTTTATCCTTTACGGCAATCTCAAAGGTGGGGGTAGAGCCGGAGGAAATGATTTCGCAGGGGAAGCCTGCCGCAGCCAGAGCATCAGCAGCCTTTTTCATGGTATCCTTTTCCAGTTTGGCAACCGCCTCCAAAGCGGCTCTTGTGGTGCAGCCATAAACCTGTCCGGGATGGGTGGAAATGCCGCGGAATTTCAGATTTTTCAAGGAGGAAAGCGTTTTCACGAAATCCACAACGACATCTGCGGGCATCCCGAAGCGGTGGAAATCCATATCCACAATGACGGTATAGGAAACGGTGACACCTGCTTTTTCCGCTTCGCTGTTTAAAATTTCTGCCGCGCGGACAGTATCCAGACGGATAATCAGCTCTGCATCCTTGGCAAAGGGCAGCAGGCGGCGGATATTGACGGGGTTTGCGGTGGGGTAAGCATACATGATATGCTTTGCGCCAAGCTGATAAACCATTTCACATTCATCCAATGTGCCACAGAGAAAGCCTGTTGCGCCTGCGTCCAACTGCATTTTCGCAAGTGCGGTGCTTTTATGCGTCTTAATCATAGGCCACAGCTCTTTGCCGTTTTCGTTGCAGAGTGCCTGCCAGGATTGGATATTGTGTTCCAGCTTATCCAGATCCAAGAGGATAGCAGGGGTTTGTAATTCGTGTTTTTTCATGGGTATCATACCTCCTTTAAAATTGTGTTTCTATAAAAATACATTACCGAAAAGAAAGCCATCTGTCAATCGGCAGAATCACGATTGCAGAGGGGCTTTTTCTATGTTAAAGTGAAGAAAAGCCGATGTTTTGTATAGGAAAAATGACGAAAGGGCTTTCAGCGGAGAAAGAAAAAATGAAGTGACGATTTTAATGGATAACCGGATGGCTTCTGCTTATGCGGAGCAGGGGACAGGGGTGGAACAAAACGGAAAAATTTTCGTCTAAAAGAAAAGATGGTTCGTAAAAAATGCGAAAGATTAAGGAAATTGAAAGAATTTTTTCCTGAAATTTATGATACAATTATGACAGAGAGGTTTGTCCTTTTGGAGACAACAGAGAACAAGAAGGGGGCAGAAGGTATGAAAAAAACAAAGCAGATTCTAACCTTGGCAACAACGGCAAGCCTGTTGATGGGCAGTATTTCAGTGCCTGCCTATGCGGCAACAACCTTTGTGGATATCAACACGGTGACATGGTCGGGCTTCCAGCCGTTTCTGAACCAGGCGGCAGAGCTTGGGCTGATGAACGGCTACGAGGAAAACGGCAAGCGTTACTGCAAGCCGAGAAACAACGTGACCTATTGCGAAGCGGTGCAGCTGATGTATTCCATCATGAAGGCATACACGAAGCAGGATGTCAATGATGCAACGGTGACAAAATGGAAGCCTGTAATCAGCGCGTATAACATCCCGACATGGGCGTATAAGGCAACGGCATACGGCTTGGAAAACAGTATTCTGACAACGGCGGAGCTAAATAAGCTGCAGGGCGGCACAAAGGCGGCAAACCGCGAGGATGTCGGCGTGATTTTCGGGAAGGCGATAGATACCGTAAAGGGCTATGACGTGAAATCCGGCGCAACACTGGGCTATGCCGATAGGGATGCGATTTCCGCAACGGCAGTGCCCTATCTGGAGCTGCTGTATAGAGTGAATTTGATGGTGGGGGATTCGGATAATAAATTCAATCCCAAGAAGAACATCACCCGTGCGGAGATGGCGGTGCTTTCCGTAAAATCCTATAATAAGCTGGTGGAAAACAAGGGAACGGAAACAAACCGGAAAACCGCAACAGGGACTGTGACCGACTGCAAAACGATGCAGAATGGGGATATTTTTCTGACAATGACGGCAAGCGGTTCCTCTCTGAGCCTGTTTGGGGTGAAAGGAAAGGTAACGGCGAAATATAACGGACAGACGATTGCTCTTTCGGATATCAAAACAGGGGATACTGTGAAGGTGACCTACGAAGGGCAATATATGAGCAGTATTACGGTGACATATTCCAAGAACGGCATCAAGCAGACAACTGAAAAGAAATATGAACTGAAGGATATCACCGATTCCAAGATTATGGTCAAGGATGGCTCGACCGAAAAGAAATTTTATCTGGATGATGATGTGGAAATCAGACTGGATGGGAAGAAATCGACCGTCAGCAAGCTTTCTAGAGCCTTGGAGGATACCTCCTATGACGTAACACTGACTCTGGATAAGGATGAATATGTGCTGAAGGTTGTAGCGGTGGTGAATGCAAACAACCCCACTGACGGCACTGTGACGGATGTGGAGGATGACAAGATTACCATCAAATCCGGCAAGAAGGAATATACCTACACTCTGGCAAGCGATGTGGAGGTTACCTATAACGGCAACACGATGAAGTTCAGCAAATTCCAACGGAATTATGATGACAGCAATTTTGTGGTTTCTCTGAAGCTGGATAAGAATAACAGGGTTTCGGAGATTAAGATTACCTCTATGGAGGATGATTACAACGGCACGCTGACCTTCCTCAACAGCAAACGCATTGAATTTACGGCAGGAAGTAAGACATATCAGTATAACCTGAGTGATGATGTGACAGTGAGGATTGACGGCAAGAAGAGCAGTGTTTCCGCCCTGCGGGAAAGCTATCGCGATGGCAAGGCGTACACCATTTCGGTGGACACCAATAGGGATGACGAGGTAACGGAGATTCTTGCGGTATCGAAATTCAGCAGTAATAACAAGGGCAAGCTGAGCAAAATCAGCAAGAGAGAGCTTACGATTGTAGCGAAGGAAAAGGACTATACCTATAGTTTGGCGGATGATGTGGATGTAACCATCAATGGCAAGAGCAGAGATGTTTCCGATTTGATTGACAGCTATAAGGATTACAGCTTCAATGTTACGCTGGGGTTCGATAAGAATGGTGATGTTCGCGAAATTACCGCGGAGATGGCGGACGTGAAGGAAGGTCATCTCAGAGATTTGGTTGAGGATAAGAGAACCATTACCGTTACGGCGGCAGGGCTGAATATCAAGATGGATTTGGCAAGCAGCGTAACAGTGAAATTGGGCGGCGAAAGCATCAGTCTGACGAAGCTGAACAGCGAGCTGGACTATGCCTATGGCGATTCCCAGATTTATGTGGAGCTGGGCTATAACGGCAGCGGCGAGGTAAAAACGATTACGGCGTTCTGGGAGGATGCACGCGGCGAGCTGGTATCTGTTGACAGAAGAGCAGATGAAATCGAGGTAAGGGTAAACGGCAGCAAAAAGACATTTGAAATCAGCACCCGTGCAGAATTTGTGTATAAGCTTTCTGCGGCGGCGGATGCGGATGATTATAAGAGAAACCTCAGATATGATGAGGATTTGTATGGACTGCAGGACTTTCTGGATGCCTGCTCGGATGCAAGGGATGACTGCACGGTTGCATTGACGAAGGATTCTAAGGGCAAAATTGTAAGAATCTGTGCAATCGCAGGATAAAAAAGGAATAGAAAAAGGACGAAATGCCGGAAACGGGGTTTCGTCCTTTTTGATTGCAGAAAAGCAAAAGAAAAACCTCCGGTTTTTCTTGGCTTAAAACCGGAGGTCTGAAAGAGGAGCGGAAGGGAGCAACCCTTCCGAGTTGTAAGCGCTTATGATTTATTTATCAAGCTCGGACCAGTCACGAGTTTCACGCAATTCTGTCCACTTTTCATACTGAGAATTTTCTTTGTATTCATAATAGTGGCTGTTGGTTGCTTCCTGTACTGCCAGATAGTACCAAGCGTTGGTATCGGCATTATCTGTCCATTTTGCCATGTTTTCCAGGAGATCCTCGGCTGTCTCAGGCTTGCGGTTGAGCACGCGGTTTACCAGAGACATTGTTTCGGCACGAGTGATTTTGTTCTGAGGACGGAAGGAACCGTCTTCATAGCCGTTTACCCAGCCGTTATTGGCTGCTACAGCGATTTCGTCCTTTGCCCAGTGGTCTGCGATATCGTTGAAGCTTGCGGGTGTTTTATCGCCGTTTACATCGAAACGAGTTGCGATTGCGGCGAATTCGGCACGAGTGATCGATGCGTTGGGGCGGAAGGTAGCATCGGGATAACCGGAAATGATACCCATTGCGCTCAGTGTGGATACTGCGCTGCAGTACCAAGCATCGTTGCTTACATCTGTGAATTTATTCTGACGAGTGTAGTTTGCATCACGAACGTCATCCTCAAGCAGGCGGAAGAAGATAGCCGCAACCTCTGCACGGGTGATGGAGTTCTGAGGTCTTACCTCGCCATTGCCGTAGCCAACGATGTATGCGAAGTGGTCTGTGTTATTCAGACCCAGTGCATCGTCATCCTTGATTTCTACGGTAGGTTTTTCCTCTTTTTTGCCGCCGCCATTACCACTGTCGCCAGAGGAATGGGAACGCTTGTAGGTGTAAATGTTTTGGAATGTGATTGGTTTGTCGTCTTCTATTGGTGCTAATTCAGGAAAAGCTTCCCCATTATCTTGCTTTGCAATCCCGATATAGTCCACTACAGCATTCCTATCTGTGGTAAATGTGAGGATGTATTTTGTGGTGTCATAGGTTACTTTGGAAAGGTTGCCCTCAACCTCGGAGACTCTGACTTCGTAGTATGTGTCGGGGTCTAATACATCAGCCACACCTTTACCTGCGGAGAAGTTGAAGGCTCTTGTTTCGCCTGTTTTCAGATTAACCGTACCGGTGAAGGTTTTTGCATTGTCTGTACCCGGAGTATTTGTGTTGTTGTCGCTAGATTCATCTACTTCAGCCGCGTAGGAATTTATTTCTGGATGAACAGGCATAACCTTTGCGATTGCAGTGAAGGTTCCTTCTGTGCTGTAGCCGTGCTGCGATTTGAAGTCTTTCCAAACCAGAGTGTTCAGAACACCTGTGATGGTCTTGGTTTCGGATGGTGTGAAGTTCCAAGAACCGATGTAGGTAATAGTGATTGTAGTCACATGACCGTTTGTAGATGTCTCGTGGTTGGGATATTCAGTCCAGTCTTTGAAAGTCCAAGTACCAGCAATGCCCTGTTTAGGCTCAGTAGACTTAAAGTTGGTTGTGTCTACCTTATTAACAGCCGCCAAAACAGCTTCGGGAGAATCATAAATTGTATCATCCTTAGCGGGCAGGTCTACATCAGTAGGGGCGTTCATATCCCATGCATAAGCAACCTTATAGTTTGTAACAGGAGTGGGAGTGAATGTCCAAGTACCAGTGTAGGTAATGGTGGTTGTAGTCACATGTCCTGTAACAGAATCAGAACTAGAAGATTTTTCCCATTTATCAAATGTCCAAGTACCGGCAACGCCCTGTCTAGGCTCAGTAGACTTAAAGTTGGTTGTGTCTACCTTATTAACAGCCGCCAAAACAGCTTCGGGAGAATCATAAATTGTATCATCCTTAGCAGGCAGGTCTACATCCTTAGGAGAATCATCAGCCCATTTGTAAGCAACCTTATAGTTTGTAACAGGCTTCGCCTCGAATGTCCAAGTACCTTTGTAGGTGATGGTTTTAGTTATTACATCATCGCCGTAATTGGTTTGGATAGTTGGATCTTTCGTCCAACCGCTGAAAGTCCAAAGACCTTTTTGTTCTCCGTTATTTGCATTGGAGGTAGAATTGCTGTTGAATGTAGTATCCATAGGAACTGCAGCTTCGGTCTCATAAGAATTTCCGTTAGTAGGACAAGTTTGGTCGGAAGGAGCGAAAGTACCCCAATCATAGTTAACTTTATAAACCACGGGTTTCTTTTCCCATTTTGCGGTCAAGGTGATATCTTTGTTGGGGGCCTTAATTGTGGACCCTTCTTTGAGGAGTTCGTTCTCATACACCCAACCCAAGAATTTATAATTCTGAGAGGAGGTTTCCATCTTCCGAACAGTGTAGTCACCTAAGAAGTAGGTTTCTTCTTTGGGAAGCGTAAAATCTTCACCGTCAGGGATGTTGCCTTTTGCATAAGTTACTTTGTAGAGATTGATTTCGCCATCCAGATGCCAAGTGGCGTCATCCCCCTCAACATAGTCTGTAGCGCCGGGGCAAGATTTTAAGCCATACCATTTGCTGACAAGTGGAGAAATCTTGGTGGATTCTGTAAGCAGACCATTTGTCTTTGCACTGCCCGTAGAGTCGCTAAGTTCCACATCCCCCTTTTCTATCCGCGCTTCGATTTCAGCGGTGGGGATTGTTTCCTTGGAAATTACACCTTGATCTTTGTAGGGGGCAGGGTCAAAGGTTGTTGCATCATTTAATGCACCAAAAGTGATGAAGCTGTCGTTATTCAAGTTGATAGAATCGGTACTGCCGTTGATATAGAGGCTGGAGTTCTTATCAAAGGTCGTATTTTTGTATTTAAAGAGGCCATAAACATACACGGGGTATTTTTGGTCTTCCCACTGTGCTTTCAGAGTGATTTTCCCGGTATTATCTGTATCATGGTCTTTCAGAGTGATTGTATCGCCCGCCCTGATAATATTTGCCACTATTTGTGTCGTCGTTTACTGTCCAACCTGCAAAGACTTTCCCTTTGGGGGCGTTCGGTTTGTAAGTGTCGATAGTGTATGTGCCGCAGTAGTAGGTGTTTTTGTCAACGTGAGCCTCTTTGGAAACATCAGTGCTATCCGCCATATACTTGATTTTGTATGTGTGGATTTTACCATCCATGTGCCAAGTGTACTTGCCATCCTCATCAGAATAGTTGGTTGCATCACGGGCAATATGCAAATCCCAATCATCAATCGCAACATCCTTCCAGCTGAAATACTGATTCTGCATATCAGTGCTATCGCCTAAGGAAGCAGTCAGCATTGCTTCTAAAACATCGGCGGAGATGGATTCTTTTTCAGCATCTTTAGTAGGTTTCACAGTTGTACCATTTTCGATTTTGCCAAAGGTAATGTAATCACTTTTGGGCATGCCTAAAAAAGAATAATCATTCCATCTAACAGATTTTGCCGACTTGCCATCTTTTTGAATTTTAATGTCTTTACTAAAAACAACGCCTTCCCCAGAAAGAATATTATCCTCACCCTTCTTGTCTTTGCCATTTACGAAGTAGCCATAAACATAAATGGGGTAGGAAGATGTATCTGCCTGAAGATTCAGCAATACGGGAGCACTGAACATGCCTGTCAGTCCTGCGAGTTCAGCCGCAGATACTTCATTTTTCAAGTCCTCGGTGATTTTCTCGTCTGTGGAGTTTTCTACAGCCCCTTCTTGCACAGGAGCGCCTTCTGTTGTTTTATCTGCCACAGGAGATTCCTTTACAGGCTCCGCTGTGGGAGTATCCTTTGCAGGCTCCGCTGTGGGAGTATCCTTTGTTTCTGCTGCCGGAGAGGAATCATATCCCCCTACGGAAACATCTGTACCGCCCTCGGAACTGGGACAGTAGGATGTAACAGCGGTTTCTGTGTTTCCGCTGCTTTCAGTGGGTGGTTCGGCAAACGCAGTCGCCGGCATCAACGCAATTATCATTACGGCGGCCAAGAGCCAGGACAGAAAACGCTTGCCTGATTTCTTTTTCGTTTTCATCATAAAAAATCCTCCTTCTTTGTTCTTGTGAGACCCGAAGAAGGAGGATACGATATGTCTTTTGGCAACCGGCTGTCTTGCGAAGAAAAATTCGGTTAGACCCTTGGCTTTGCGACACCGGCTTTCGCCGGCTGTGCCTTTGTCTGTACACACGCTCTTTCAACGAGCCGCACAGATAATACTATAATGTATTTATATAGATAAAATACATTGCAAAGTCCTGTTACAATGTATTATATCACAGCTTGATAAAATTTCAAGTGCTTTTGTGTATTCTCAACATATTTGTATGCAATTATATGCAAGTTTTGTTGAAAAAAATCCGGAAAAATGATGGCGGCACGGAAAATGGGGACATGTCACCATCTAAACCTAGAAAACTTGTCTGTTTTATGGTGGAAAATGAGCACTGTTTTTATGCAAAACGCCCGAATTGAATATAATCAGCTTAATTCGATTCAATCAAGTGTTTTGCGCAAGCCTGTCCATTTTTCATAGGCAGAGTTTTCCTTGCTTGTGTTGTAGTGGCTGTTGGTTGCCTCCTGTACCGCCAGATAATACCATGCGTTTGTGTCTGCGTTATCTGTAAAGGTAATCATATCAGAGAGCAGATCTTCAGCCGTCTCGGGGTTACGGTTCAGCACGCGGTTTACCAGAGACATGGTTTCCGCACGGGTGATGTTGTTCTGCGGGCGGAAAGAGCCGTCTTTATAGCCGTTTACCCAGCCGTTATTGGCTGCTACAGAGATTTCGTCCTTTGCCCAATGGTTTGCGATATCATCAAAGGATGCAGGTGTTTTATCACCATCTGCATCGAAGCGTGTTGCGATTGCCGCAAATTCTGCGCGTGTGATGGATGCGTTGGGGCGGAAGGCAGCATCGGGATAACCGGAGAGGATACCCATCGCGCTCAGTGTGGATACTGCGCTGCAATACCATGCATCACTGCTTACATCTGTGAAGTTGTTTTCACGGGTGTAATTTGCATCACGCACATCATCCTCCAACAGGCGGAAGAAAATAGACGCAACCTCTGCACGGGTGATGGAATTCTGCGGTCTCACCTCGCCGTTGCCGTAGCCGACGATATACGCGTAATGGTCTGCCTGATTCAAGCCCAGAGCCTCGTCATCCTTGATTTCTACTTCGGGATTTACAGGTGCTGTATCCTCCGTATGAGAATGATGACGTTTTTTTGCAGGCTGTTCCGGTTTGGCATTTTCTTTCCACTGCGCGGTCAGAGTTACCTCTGCGGCAGTTTTATTGGAAATTTTGCTCAGGTCGATGGTTTCGCCAACCTGCTTGCCGTCCAGAGTCCAACCGTCAAAGGTATAGCCTTCGCGTGTGGGAACAGCTGTGGTTACGGTGTAGGTGCCAAGGTAGTAATTTGTATCTTTTTCGGGCATGTCTGTAACAGTTTCCTCGGAGGCTTCATCCAGACCGTTTGCATAAGCTACGGTATAAACATGGATATCACCATCCAGATGCCAGGAAACACTATTGTGGAAACCGGTTGCGCCTGTGTTGTAGCTCAGGCTGCCCCATTCGGTTACATCGGAGAGGGCGAAGCCGTTTGCAGAAGCACTGCCTATGCCGTCAAAGGCAACTACATCGTTCAGATTGCCTTTGAATGTGGCAGATGCACCGTTTGTGGGGGCAACATCTGTGCCGTTTGCAACATGACCGAAGGTGATGTAGTATACACTCTGTACACCTTTGTTGGAATCTTCATTCCATGTGATTGTTTTTTCTACGCCGTTTTTAATAACTTTTGTGTCACCGCTGAGGTGCGTTTCACCGTTTATGAAACGAGCGTAAACATAAACGGGGGAGTAGTGGGGTGTTTCGGAAGAATCAGATGCGTTTTTCTCCCATTCGGCAGTCAGTGTTGCATCACCGGTTAAAGTGATGTGGTCGTCTGCGTGAAGGAGTGTTTCGCTGCCATCCTGTTTCCAGCCCTTGAAGGTATAGCCTTCGCGTTTG
>OFMU01001856.1_pt1 | contig 12162 bp, 9 predicted proteins | sample 1541861 | NCBI WGS metagenome assembly OFMU01 (sample SAMN04209238, study PRJEB22552) | human gut metagenome | biome: gut; material: feces | host: Homo sapiens | place: USA: Oklahoma
ATGCAGGCGCCGGTTTTCAGCTTGTCAAAAACGGCTTTTTGACAAGACGAGGACCATATCGCAGCAGTCTTTTCCCCGGTTGGCAAGGGTGAACGGACAATTTTTTCTCCGGCGTCGACTATTCCCGGCCCGGCAGGATGGGAAAGCGCAGGACGATGCAGAAGCGGCCGTCCTCCGTTCCGTGGGAGACGCTGCCCCCCAGGGCGCTCATGACGTCCTCGCAGATTACCAGGCCATAGCCGCTGTCACCGGCGGCGGTTTTGACGGTTTTGCGCAGGACGGCGTTGCTCTCCCGCAGCACCAGGAAGCCCTCCTCCACAGACGCCGTAAGCTCCACGGGCTGGCTGGGGGAGCCGTGCTTGACGATGTTGGCGCATATGTTGTCGATCAGGCGCATCAGCAGGGTGATGTTGGCCCGCATGCGGAAGGGCCCGCCGGTCCGGTCGGCGTAGTCCAGGCGGAAGCGGTTGCTGGTGAGGAAATTGTTGATGCTGGAGGACACCTGGGCCAGCAGTTCCTGGCCGTTGTAGGTATCCAGAGGCAGGGTCCGGCAGTTCTCCTCGAAGGCGAACAGGTCGTCGGTCAGACGGCGGATGTGGTTGGTTTTTTCCAGGGCCCGGTCGATGAACAGCGCAGCGCTCTCAGGGCTGCCGGCATAGCCCTTGGACAGCAGCTCCAGATACCCGATGACCACCGTCAGCGGGGTGCGGATATCGTGGGCAATGGACTTGACGAACTGCTCCTTCTGCTTGAGCTTGGCGTCCTCCGTCAGCAGCAGCAGTTGGATGGTGTCCCCCAGGTGGTTGATGTTGGCGGCCAGGGTGGACAGCTCCGTGCTGCCCCGGATGGGGATCTGGCGGCTGAAATTCTTGCTGCACAGAGAGGAGACGTTCTGCTCCATCTCCTCGATGTACCGGATGTGCTTCTGAAACAGGAGATAGAACCCCGCCACAAAGGAGATCAGGAACAGCCCGGCGCATATGCCCTTGCGCAGGGAGGTATAGGCCTGGTCGAAATAGCCGCTGAAATACACCTTGCAGGTTTCGTCCGCCAGCCGGAGGCGATATTCATAGGTGGGCAGGACCTTGGAGCCCCAATAGAAGTGCTCCTGGTCCTCCTCGGTATAGGTCATGTTATAGGACACGAAGGAGTTGTAGCACAGGGCCTCGTTCTGGCGGATGACCATCAGGGAGACGTAGTGATACCGGTCATTCCACTGGGTGAAGGGCTTGCCGTCGGTGCTGACCAGGTGATTCTCATCCGCAAAGCGCTGCAGGTCCTGAAAATGCCGGTCCGACAGGCGGCGGAACACCGCAGGCTCCGTGGCATACTGCTGGAAGAAGCGGGTCAGCGCCGCGTTGGCTCCGGCGTATATGGCGGCGCTGACGGTCACGGCCAGCAGGATCTCCAGAACGATCCGGGTGCTGAGCCGGTGAAACAGCTTAGTCAATGTAGTACCCCTTTCCCCATGCGGTTTTCAGAATGGTGGGATGCTTGCAGTCCGCCTCGATCTTGTGCCGGAGCTTGAAGATGTGCACCATGACGATGTTGTTGGCGGCATAGCTGTACGGCTCGGTCCAGATGGCCTCATAGATATCCTGAATGGACAGCACCTGGCCCCGGTGCTTGAGAAACAGGTGCAGGATTTCATACTCCGTATAGGACAGCCGGATGGCCCGGCCGTTCACCGTGACCTTGTTGTCCATGCCCAGCACCAGGCGCTCCCGCTCCGGCTCGGCCCGGTCGGCCCCCTGATAGACCCGGTACCGCCGCAGCAGGGACCTGACCCGGGCGGTAAGCTCCGCCGCCGAAAAGGGCTTGCAGAGATAGTCATCGCCTCCGGCCATCAGGGCCGCCACCTTCTCCGAGTCGCCGGACATGGCCGAAAGAAACAGGATCGGGACATAGCTGCTCTCCCGGATTCTGTGGCAGACCTCGAAGCCGTTCATGCCGTCCATCATGATGTCCAGAATGATCAGCTCCACCGTCTCGTCCAGGCTGGCCAGGGCCTGGGTGCCGCTGTATGCGGTGCAGGTCTCAAAGCCCTCCCCCTCCAGCAGGATCCGGATGATCTGGGTGATGTCCCTGTCGTCGTCGATAATCAGTATTTTCCCCGCCATAGTCCAATCTTCTCCAAAAGTCTTGATGGTTTATTATCCCACAGGCCGCCTCCGGAACCGCCGGACGGTAAGAATTTTAAGATTTCAAGGAAATTCATTATGATTCTTACAGATTGCATGATTTTCCAGCAGATTGCCTTATAATAACCAGTATAGACCCTATACTCCGCAATATCAACCAGAAATCGAGGAGGAAACATGAGAAAGAGCAAAGTTTTGACCAAGGCTTTGGCGGCCATCCTGTGTATCGCGATGCTCATCCCCATGGCGGTCACCGTGGGCGCCGCCGAAACCGACAGCGAGCCCCAGGCCACCATCAGCGTCAGCACCAAGCGGCTGTCCATGACGGATCAGCGGGAGGTGGCCCTGTCCTTCAACCTGGGCTATAAGCCCGAGGCGGCCAACCTGGAGTGGTCCTTCGGCGACCAGCCCTTCAGCCAGTGGCTGAACTGGGAGGGGGACGACGGCGAGCCGGTGTTCACCGTGAAGGACCTGACCATTGCCGATAACGGCGATGTGACGGCCACCCTCTGCGTGGACTATCTGTTCGATGGCGACGACGCCGCCTATTGGCGTCCCTGGTACAGCTATCGCGGCGAATATGCCCTGACGGTGACGGACAAGTCCACCGGCCGTAGCGCCAGCCAGACCATGCGCTATGAGGTGTATGATTCCTACACCCCCTACAGCGAGCTGGACAGCAAGATTCAGGAGATCATCCGCACCCAGACCAACGGCCTGTACATCTCCTATGAGTCCACGGGTCTGTCCACCGACGGCAAGGACGTGATGGAGGTCATCGTGGCCCGGGACAAGGCCGTGGTGGATAACTATCTGGCCCTGCTGAAGCGGGCCCAGACCGAGCCGGAGGCCGTGGCCGCCGACGTGAGGTCCGGCCGCCTCAGCGACTATCAGGTCCCCGTGTACATCACCAACATCCACCCCAATGAGTGCCCCGCCGTGGACCAGCAGATCGAGTTCCTGAAGGCCGTGGCCACCCAGGAGACCATCCCCTATCTCAACGGCGACAACGAGACCTGCACCTATAACGTGAAGGACGTGCTCAACGACGTGTTCTTCATCATCCGCCCCACGGAGAACCCCTATGCCCTGGAGCACTATCAGCGGGGCAACGTGGAGGGCTTTGACCTGAACCGTGACAGCACCTATCAGACCCAGATCGAGTCCCAGGTGGCCACCGCCGACCTGGTCAAGTGGAAGCCCGTCACCCTGATGGAGCTGCACGGCTTCATCTACTATGCCCGGACCCAGCTGCAGATCGAGCCCTGCACCCCGCCCCACGAGCCCAATCTGGAGTATGACCTGTTCATGAATTACGCCCTGGAGGGCGCCCGGGCCTTCGGCGACGTGGCCTCCATGAACTCCATCTATAACTCCTCCAGCGAATACGCCAAGGAGAACGGCGCCACCGAGGACAACCAGCCCTGGTACGACATCACCATGGAGGCAGGCTACGACCCCGCCACCGGCCGGTATGAGTACCCCTCCGACGACATGTCCACCAACTACACGCCCACCTATGCCCTGTTCCACGGCACCATCGGCTACACGGTGGAGTGCGGCGAAAACAACGAGGCCTCCGTCACCATGGGCAAATACGGCCTCATCGGCCACACCGCCTATGTGGCCGAGAACAAGAACGACCTGTATCTGAACCAGCTGGAGTTCTTCCGCCGGGCCCTGAACAACGAGGAGTCCCCGGAGACGGAGAAGTGGTTCGTCACCCAGGACAACCAGGTGGAGGAGAACTTCCGGGAAAAGGACGAATACGGCAAGTTCTATCCCGAGTATTACGTGATTCCCACCGATGCCGCCTCCCAGCGGGACATCGCCGACGCCTATTTCATGCAGGAGTATTTCATCCGCAACGGCGTGCAGGTGGAGAAGCTCACCCAGGACGTGACGGTAAACGGCGTGACCTACAAGGCCGGGGCCTTTGTCATCGACATGCACCAGATCAGCCGCAGCTTTGCCAATGCCGTGCTCTACAAGGGCAAGATCATGAAGAACTGGACGGGCCTGTTCAGCGAGTCCGTCACCAACTTCCCGGAGCTGCGGGGCTTCGACTGCACCCCCATCACCCAGCCCGGCGTGTTCGAAGGTAAGACCGTCGACGCCAACACGGTGGAGCGCGGCACCGCCTGGGTCACCACCTACGGCACCAAGGCCACCGTCATCAGCAACAACGGCCTCGACGCCGTCAACGCCGTCAACGACCTGCTGGCCAAGGGCGTCACCGTGGGCTTCATCACCGAGGCCGGCGACCACTACAGCAAGGGCGATTTCGTCATCGACCATAAGGACGCCGCCCAGATCAGCGACCAGTATGTCATCGAGATCACCCATGTGGCCGACGTGCCCCAGGCCAGGGTCATTACCGAGCCCAAGGTCTATGTGGACGACGACAGCTTCGACCGCTTCGCCTTCACCCGGCAGATGAACTTCAAAACCGTGGCCGATGTGTCCCAGGCCAACGTGGTGTTCTCCAGCAACGAGCCCGAGGAGGACGTGAAGGCCGCCGTGGCCAACGGTCTGCCCTTTGTGGGGGCCAGCGTCAACATCCTGGAGTATGCCAAGGCCACCATCCCCGGCTTCGACTTCAAGATCCAGTGGATCATTGAAGAGGGCATGTACGGCCCCGAGGAGGTCTATAACGACTATGAGGCGCTGTTCAACGTGGAATACGGCGACAGCCTCATCACCGCCAGCTACGCCGCCGCCGGAGACTTCACCACTTATACCAAGGGCGGCTCCATTATCTCCGCTTATCCCCAGGAGGCCACCGTCCTCATGCGGGCCGGCAGCCAGGACGACTTCTATAAGGCCGGCTGGTGGAACGGCATCGACGATCCCGACGGCGGCCTGAAGGGCCAGGTGGTTGCCATCGACTATCAGTCCGGCGGACTGGACATGACGGTGTTCTGCACCAGCATCACCAACAAGGCCCACCAGACCGACGATTACCGTCTGGCCACCAACGCCATCTACAGCAAGCTCCTGGGCGCCGACTTCACGGTGTCGGACGCCGGACAGGATGAGCCCGTCCCCGAGCCCGTGCCCGAGCCCAGCAGCCCCCGCACCGGCGACGACATGAACGTTGTGGCGTGGATCGCCGCAGCGGTTCTGTCCATGGGCATGGCCGCGGTGTTCACCACCCGGAAAAAGGCCCGCTGACAGCCGCAGCGCCCAGCGCAGGAACCCATAAAACAGCATCCCCCGGCGCGGTGCGCCGGGGGATGCCCCCTTTTCCCGTTATTCCTCTGATTTCGGTCCCTTCAGCCGGTCCAGCAGACGGCGAAGGGGACTTTTCTTGTCCACCGGTTTGTCCTCCGGCTGGGGCTCCGGCGGGGCGGCCAGCGCGGCCCGGACCCGGTCCAGGGCTTCCTTTGCCCCGGACACTCCGGCCCTTGTCCCGGCCTCATACAGCTCCTCCGCCCGGCGGAGGTCCCGCTCCACCCCCAGGCCCCGCTCATACAGCCGCCCCAGGCGGCATCGGGCCAGGTCGCTGCCCTGCTCCGCCGCCCGGCGGTACAGGTTGGCGGCAATGGCGGGGTCCTTCTCTGTCCCCACGCCGGTCTCGTAGCAGATGCCCAGCCGGAGCATGGCCTCCGGGTGGCCCTGCAGGGCGGCCCGGTGATACATGTACGCGGCGTACCGTGGCTTTTTCTCCACCCCGTCGCCGGTTTCGTAGCACACCCCCAGCAAATACTGGGCCCGGGGCATTCCCACGGCGGCAGGCTTTTGCAGCAGGTGGGCGGCCTCCCGGTGGGACTCCGGGGCCTTTCTCCGCCGCAGCAGCCCCGCCAGGCAGTACTGGCCCTCCAGTTCGCCCAGCGCCACGGCCCGGCGATAGAGGTCCTCGGCCCGCTGCACATCCTGCTCCACGCCGTGGCCGGTTTCATAGCACACCCCCAGCCGGGTCATGGACCGGGGATGCTCACGCTCCGCCCCCCGGCAGAAGTATTCCGCCGCCCGGTCATAGTCCCGCTCCGTGCCGTGGCCGAAGTAATAGCACATGCCCGTCTGGCAGAGGGCCTCGGTATAGTCCCCCTGGGCGGCAGCCAGGAAGCAGCGGAAGGCCTCCTGGGCGTTCTGCTCCACCCCGGTGCCCTGGTCATAGCTCAGGCCCAGAAAGTGCCAGGCCCGGGGATAGCCCCCCTCCGCCGCCTGGCGGAACAGCCGGACGGCCTCCCGGTCGTCCTGGTCCACCCCCTTGCCCTGGTGATGCAGCACCCCCAGGGCGCACTGAGCGTCGGGGTATCCGGCCCCGGCGGCCTCCCGGTACAGGGCCAGAGCCCGGGACACGTCCTGCTCCACGCCGTCGCCGAACTCGCAGCACACCCCCAGCAGATACTGGGCCCGGGGCAGCCGCTGCTCCGCCGCCTGGGCAAAGCAATAGGCGGCCTTTTTCAGGTCCTTCTCCACCCCCTGGCCGAAAAAATACATCACGCCCAGGTTGCACCGGCCCATGGGATAGCCTCCCTCCGCCGCCCGGCGGTACAGCTCCACGGCCTTTTCCAGGTTCTTTTCCACCCCCTGGCCGCTTTCATAGCACACGCCCAGGTTGCACAGAGCCGGGGCATAGTCCCCGGCGGCGGATTCCTGATACAGGCGGCAGGCCCGGTCCTCGTCCCGCTCCACGCCGAAGCCGTTGTCATAGCACACCCCCAGCCAGTAAAGGCCCGCCGGGTCGTCCGGGGCCGTCTGGGAAAACCACCGGAAGGCCTTTTCCGGATCCTTGGCCGCACCGCCGATGCCGTACAGGCAGTTCATGCCCATCTGCACCACGGCGTTGGCGTCGCCGTCCTCCGCCGCCTGGCGGCAGTCCTCCAGGGCCTGACGGCGGCGGTCCGCCAGCTTCAGAAGCTCCGGGGAAAAGACCACGATCTGGGGGTCCTGGGGATTCTGGGGTTCGCGCTGAAATGGTTCGTGGTCCGTCATTTTATCGCTCCTTATCGAATGATCGTTTTATCGGAAGGACAGCAGCTCCTCCGTCTCCTTGCGGCCGGGGCCGTTTTTCCACTGCTCGGGATAGCCCATGGCGATGAGGCAGGCAGGGCGCAGGCCCTCCAGCTCCAGCAGACGCCCGGCGGCGCCGGCGTCGAATATGCCCAGGATGCAGGTGCCGATACCCAGGTCCCGGGCCGCCAGGCAGAAGGTCTGGGCGGCGATCCCGGCGTCGAACATCTCCCACCCGGCGGCCTGGCTCTCCGTCAGCGGGGCGTCCCCCTGGCCGGACAGCCCCGGCACATAGGCGATCACCGCCAGGGCGGCGGCCCGGTTGATGGTCTTGGTGTTGAAGCCCTGGCCGGGGATGCACTCCCGGGCCATCCGCTCCTTCAGCGCCGGGTCGTCAATAACGATATATCGCACGGGCTGGGTGTTCTTCCAGCTGGGGGAAAACCGGGCCAGGTCCACCACCCGGCGGATGTCCTCCCGGGGGATGGGGGTCTCCTGAAAACGGCGGCAGCTGACCCGCTGCCGGATGCATTCTGCGGTGGTCATGGGATGATACGCTCCTTTTGGTAATAGTATTTTTATTGTAGCACAAATTTTTCTCTCCGTAAAGGGCGGCGGGGCCGTACTTGTAAAATCCGGGAAAATGTGATACAATGCGGGATATTATCGGGACAAAGCCGGGAAATGGGGGGACAAAAAATGGGTCTGCACGACGGGCACCGCCAGCGCAAGCGCCAGCAGTTTTTATCCCACGGACCCCAGAGCATGGCCGACCATGAGCTGCTGGAGCTGGCCCTGTTTTACGCCATCCCCCGCCGGGACACCAACGAGACCGCCCACCGGCTGCTGGAGCAGTTCGGCTCCCTGGACCGGGTGCTGACCGCCCCGGAGCAGGAGCTGGAGCAGGTGGAGGGCGTGGGGCAGAACGCGGCGGTGCTGCTGCGGCTGATAGGCGCCATGGGGGACCGGGCCAGGCGGCCGGGCCGGGAGGAGAAGATCGTGGCCTCCGTGGACCAGGCCGGGGCCTATTTCCTGCGGCTGCTGGACGGGCAGCGGACGGAGCAGCTGTATCAGCTGTGCGTGGACGGCAAGGGAAAGGTCCTGTCCTGCCGGATGCTGTCCCAGGGGCAGGCGGACATGACGGTGCTGAGCCTGCGGCAGGCGGTGGAAAACGCCCTGCTGTCCGGGGCCAGCGGCGTGTTCCTGGCCCACAACCACCCCAGCGGCGTGGCCCTGCCCTCCCAGGCGGATGTTCAGGCCACCGTCCAGGTCCGGGACGCCCTGAAGCGGCTGGATATCCGGCTCATCGACCACATTATTGTGGCCGATGGAGACTATGTTTCCATGGCCTCCAGCGGACTGCTGCGGTAGATTCCCGCCATTTTAGGCAAATTCACGAAGAAAATTGACAGAAAAGGGTAGAAATGCTGCAAAGAATCTGTTATAATAAGAGAATCTTATAATCTAATATGAGATATTACTTTTGCTTGTAAAAATGCGAATAAAAAAACAGGAGAAACCAATGGAAACACAGAAAAGACGGCGGGGCGACCGCCGGGACGGCCGGCTGCTGCGGGAACTGGATTCCCTGCACTTCATCACCGGCATTATTTACCCCAACCGCTGCGACAACGAGGCATACATCTCCGAACGCATCGACCTGACCCCGGTGAAGGAGTATATCGCCCGCCGGAACGAGACGGAGAAGGACTTCCCCTATACCTATTTCCACCTGGTGCTGACGGCCCTGGTGAAAACCATCACCCTGCGGCCCAAGATGAACCGCTTCATCGTCAACGGCAACTTCTTCCAGCGCAATGAGGTGACGGCGTCCTTCGTGGTGAAAAAGCAGTTTTCCGACAAGGGGGCCGAGGCTCTGGCCATGCTGCACACCACCGGCGACGACACCATCGACACCGTCCATGAATACATCCGCCAGCAGGTGACGGAGTGCCGCTCCGACAAGGTGGACAGCACCACCGGCGAGATGGACATCCTCAACAAGCTGCCCCGGTGGCTGGGCAAGGCGGCGGTACGGTTCATCATGTGGCTGGATAAGCGCGGCTGGGTCCCCGACAGCATGACCTGCAACGACCCGTATTACAGCTCCGTGGTGCTGTCCAACCTGGGCTCCATCAAGCTCAAGTGCGGCTATCACCACCTGACCAACTGGGGCACCTGCTCCGTGTTCTGCATCATCGGCGAGAAGAAGATGAGTCCCTTTTACGACGCCGACGGCAATGTGACCATGCGGGAGACCCTGGATCTGGGTCTGACCATCGACGAGCGCCTGGCCGACGGTTATTATTACTCCAAGTCCATCCGGCTGCTGAAGTATCTGCTGGAGCACCCGGAGGAGCTGGAGAAGCCCTTGAAGGAGGAAGTATCTTATGAGTAAAGCCGCTCAGGTAAAAGCGCCCTGGCTCAACAGCAGGGACCCCGGGGTGCCCGCTACCCTGACGTATTCGGAGCTGTCCATGTGCGGCCGGGTGGAGGAGATGGTGCGCCGCTATCCCGACTACATCGCCTATGAGTTCATGGGCAAGTGCACCACCTATGCCGACATGTGGAAGAAGATCAACGCCTGCGCCAAGAGCCTGAAGGCCATCGGCATCCGGGAGGGCGACAAGGTCACCATCTGCATGCCCAACGCACCCCAGACCCTGTGCATGTTCTACGCCGTGAATATGGTGGGCGCCATCGCCAACATGGTGCACCCCCTGTCCGCCGAAAGCGAGATCGCCTTCTATCTGCGGGATTCCGGCTCCGTGGCGGCCATCACCCTGGACCAGTTTTATCCCAAGTTTGAAAGCGTCCGCAAGGCCGTGGACCTGCCGTGCCTGATCGTCACCTCCGTGGCCGACGAGCTCAAGCCCCTGCTGAAGGTGGGCTATAAGCTCACCGAGGGCCGCAAGAACCCCAAGATCCCCGCCGGCCGGGCAGGCGTTCTGTCCTGGAAGGAGTTCCTGCGCCGGGGCGAATATGTGGAGATCTATCAGGTCCGCCGCAAGGCCGAGGACCCCGCCGCCATCCTGTATTCCGGCGGCACCACCGGCGTGACCAAGGGCATCCTGCTGTCCAACCGCAACTTCAACGCCCTGGCCGCCCAGATCATCGCCACCAACCCCTTCTTCCGGCCCGGCCACAAGATGCTGGCCATTATGCCCATGTTCCACGGCTTCGGCCTGGGTGTGTCCATCCACTCCATGGTGGCCAACGGCGGCCACTGCATCCTGATCCCCCGCTTCACGGCCCAGAGCTATGCCGAGCTGATCAAGAAGCACAAGCCCAATCTCATTGCCGGCGTTCCTTCCCTGTTCGAGGCCCTGCTGCGGGTGAAGGAGATCGAGGGGGCCGACCTGAGCTGCCTGCTGGGCGTGTTCTCCGGCGGCGACAGCCTGTCCGTGGAGCTGAAGAAGCGGTTCGACGCCTTCCTGAAGGAGCACGGCGCATCCATCACCGTCCGGGAGGGCTACGGCACCACCGAGTGCGTCACCGCCAGCTGCCTGACCCCCATCCACAAGCAGAAGGAGGGCTCCATCGGCATCCCCTTCCCGGATACCTATTATAAGATCGTCAAGCCCGGCACCCAGGAGGAGGTCCCCTACGGCGAGGAGGGCGAGATCTGCCTGACCGGCCCCACCATGATGCTGGAGTATGTCAATCACCCCGAGGAGACGGCCCAGACCAAGCAGACCCACGCCGACGGCCTGACCTGGGTCCACACCGGCGACCTGGGCATGATGGACGAGGAGGGCTTCATCTATTTCCGCCAGCGCATCAAGCGCATGATCGTCACCAACGGCTACAACGTGTATCCCTCCCAGCTGGAGAACATCCTGGACGGCCACGAGTACGTCCACCTGAGCTGCGTCATCGGCGTCAAGGACCCCATCAAGATGCAGCGGGTCAAGGCGTTCGTGGTGCTCAAGCCCGGCTATGTGCCCACGGAGGCCTGCAAGCAGGAGCTGATGGACTACTGCCGCAAGCACATCGCCAAGTATGCCATGCCCTCGGACATCGAGTTCCGGGAGGAACTGCCCAAGACCCTGGTGGGCAAGGTGGCCTATCGGGTGCTGGAGGAGGAAGAAAACGCCAAGCTGGACGCCAAGGCCGCCGAAAATGCCAAGATCGACGCCCAGCGCCGCCAGCTGGAGGAGGAGCGCAAGGCCGCCGTTCAGGAGCGCAAGGCCAAGAAGGCCGCCGAGGCCAAGGCAAAAAATCCGGACAAGGACGAGGCCAAGGCCCAAGAGGCTGAAACCCCCAAGGAATAAAGCAAGGAGGCTTGTCAATGGACAGGGAAATGAGACGGCAATACACGGTGTTGGTGGACTTCCTGGGCCACATTCTAGGCCCGGACTATGAGGTGGCCCTTCACGAGCTGAAGGACGACTCCAACGAGATCATCGCCATTGCCAACGGCGAGCTGACCGGCCGCCACCTGGGCTCCCCCCTGAGCAACAAAATGCTGGAGTATCTCACCAGCCACCTGTACGAGACCCAGGACTATGTGCTGCGGTTCGAGTCCACCGCCATCACCGGCAAGAAGATGTGCTCCAACTCCCTGTTCATCAAGGGGCCCCACAACGAGCTGGCGGGCCTGCTGTGCATCAACTTCGACAGCAGCCGCTATCAGGAGCTGTCGGCCCGGGTCATGGACCTGTGCAGCAATATGCTGACGCCGGGGGTGCAGAGCGGCACCCGCCTGATCGTGGAGGACGACACCGACCCTACCGCCGAGCCGCCGGAAAAGACCTATCCCACCTCCATCGCCGGGGCCACCGCCAGCATCGTGTCCGAGGTGGTGTCCAGCTATCCCGTGCCGGTGGAGCGGCTGACCCAGGACGAGAAGATGGAGATCATGGCGGCCCTGAACCGCAAGGGCGTGTTCCTGCTGAAGGGCTCCGTCAGCTATGTGGCCAAGGAGCTGCACAGCTCCGAGGCCAGCATCTACCGCTATCTGGGAAAGCTCAACAACCGTGCATAAGCACGCAAATCCCCCTTTGGAAAGGTTCTCCGAAGGGGGATTTATTTGTCAAAAAACCGGGGGCGGACTTTCGTC
>OFMU01001865.1_pt1 | contig 12112 bp, 10 predicted proteins | sample 1541861 | NCBI WGS metagenome assembly OFMU01 (sample SAMN04209238, study PRJEB22552) | human gut metagenome | biome: gut; material: feces | host: Homo sapiens | place: USA: Oklahoma
CTGCCACAAGAATGGCCGGCCGGTCATGTATCCGGTCCGGCACGATCGTGATCTGCCGGCCGGGTGCGAGCACAAAGGACTTTCCGGCCAGACTGTGCGCGCAGATAGGCGTCATGATGATGTTTTCGTTTTCCGGCTCGACGAGCGGCCCGCCCGCCGACATGGAGTAAGCCGTAGAGCCGGTCGGCGTGGCGACAATGATACCGTCACCGTGAAAGCGCGTGATCGGCACACCATCACCGTACGCCGTGATGCCGATGCAGTCCACGTGCCCGCCGTGGATGACCACGTCGTTGAGCACGGACTGCGCACAGATGACCCGGTCGTTGCGCACGAGCTCCACATCAAGCATCATGCGGCGGCTGATCGTATACTGCCCGTCTGCGATCTCGAGCAGGATATCCAGCTCGTCATCTTCCAGACCGGCCAAAAAGCCCTTGCCGCCGAAATTCACGCCGATGATCGGTATCGGATGGTCGCGCATCTGGTCTGCAACGTGCAGGATCGTCCCATCGCCGCCCATGACGATGATAAGGCCCGCGTCCTGCGCCGCCTCCGCAAGCGGCTGCGGCGAAATGTCGTCCGGCAAATACGCCTTCGGTGAAAACACCGGGGCAATGACTGCCCGATGGCCGTGCTCTGTGAGCATCCGGTAAACCGTCACCGCTTTTTGCAGGCCAATATCACGGTATGGATTGGCCGCTATGACAATGTGATTCATACGCCGCTCTCTTTTCCGTGCGCCAGCGCACCGTGTGACTGTGCAACAACGGCAGCCGGGTCGAGCTGCGGCGCGTCATGGCTGCCCTTGCGCAGGTAGCCGAGGTACTCGATGTTGCCCTCGGGTCCCTTTATGGGCGAATAATCCAGTCCCATGACGGTATAGCCCGCACCGGGAACAAACGCCAGAAAACTCTCCAGCACCTCAAGATGTACCTTCGGGTCGCGGACAACGCCCTTTTTGCCGACCTCTTCGCGCCCGGCTTCAAACTGCGGCTTGATGAGGCACACGACCTCTGCGTCATCCTTGAGCAGCGGACAGACCGCCGGCAAGATCAGTTTTACAGAGATAAAGGACAGATCCATGACCGCAAGATCCAGCGGCTCGGGGATCTGCTCGGCGGTGATATAGCGCACGTTCGTGCGCTCCATGGAGATGACGCGCGCATCGTTTCTCAAGCTCCATGCGAGCTGACCGTAACCGACGTCGACGGCGTAGACCTTCGCAGCGCCGTTTTTCAGCAGCACATCCGTAAAACCGCCGGTAGAAGCGCCGCAGTCGATGCACGTCATGCCGGACGGGTCAACGGGAAAGACCTTGAGCGCCTTTTCCAGCTTAAAACCGCCACGGCTGACATAGGGCAGCGTGTTGCCGCGCACCTCAATGTTCACATCCGGCGCGACCTGCGCGCCCGGCTTGTCCGCGCGCTGGCCGTTGACATAGACAACACCGCTCATAATGATCGCCTTCGCGCGTTCGCGGCTCTCGCTCAGCCCCTGATCGAAGACGAGCTGGTCGAGTCGTACCTTCTTCATGCGCCGTTCCCCTTCTCTCTGTCATTTGCGCACAGTGCCTGTGCAGCGGCTGCGATGGCCTGCGCGTCCAGGCCATACGCCGTTTTGAGTACATCCGGTGCGCCGTGCGGGATGATGCCGCTGCCAAGATTCAGCAGCCGGGCCGCTTTCATTGGCAGCCCTGCCTGCTCTGCCGCGGAGAGCACCTGCTCACCGATACAGTTGGCAGCGCACGCATCCTCGACCGCCAGCAGCCGCCCTGTCTTTTGCAGCGATGCAAGCACCGGGGCAGCTTCCAGCGGTGCGACCTGCGCAAGCTTCACGACCTCTGCAGAGATTCCCTGCTGCGCAAGCAGCTGCGCCGCCTGCAGGACATCGTTGATGACGATGCCATAGGTCAGCAGTGTCAGGTCGCTGCCCTCGCGCAAAACCGTGACCGGTTCGAGCGAGCACGCCTGATATGCGCCCTCTCCGCCGCGCGGATAGCGCACGGCGACCGGTCCCTCCAGCTCCGTGACCGCTTTGCGCAGCATGGCGCGCAGCTCGGCAAAGCTCGCCGGGCAGAGGATGCGCATATATGGCACGGAACTCAGATAACTGATATCAAAGCAGCCGTTGTGCGTATCTCCGTCGTTGCCGACGATACCGGCGCGGTCAACGCCAAGCACAAGGTGCAGCCGCTGCAGCGATGTGTCGTGGATGAGCATGTCATACGCACGCTGCAAAAAGCTCGAATAGATTGCTGCGACTGGCTTGAGTCCCTGCTTTGCCATGCCGCTGGCCATCGTGATGGCGTGTCCCTCGGCGATGCCGACGTCATACAGACGCTCGGGATGCGCCTTGGCAAACGCCTCCAGCCCCGTCCCGGTCAGCATGGCCGCCGTGATGGCGACGACGGTCGGATCTTCGTCCGCAAGCTGCGAAAGCGTCTGACCGAACACGTGCGAAAAATCCAGCTTCGACGCAGGCAGTGCGCCGGTCACAGGGTCGAACGAGCTGACGCCGTGGTATTTTTCCGGCGCTTGCTCGGTATACGAGATGCCCTTGCCCTTTTGCGTCACCACGTGCAGCAGCACCGGCTGGCGCAGGTCACGCGCCCAGCGCAGCATTTTCTCCAGCTGCGGCTCATCGTGCCCGTCGACAGGGCCGATGTAATAAAAGCCCATGTCGTCAAACATATTGTTCGGCAGGACAAGATCTTTCACATGCTCCTTGATGTGATGCAATACCCGATAAAGTCCGGGCGCTTTTCCGACAGTGCTGCGATAAAACCGCTTAAAATGCAGATACCCCGGCTTGACACGCTGCTTCGACAGAAGCGTTGCCATACCGCCGACGTTTTTGTTGATCGACATGCCGTTGTCATTGAGCACGATGACCATAGGCTCACCGCTCTGCCCGGCATCTGACAGCCCCTCGTAGGCCAAGCCGCCTGTCAGCGCACCGTCACCGATGAGGGCAATGACGTCATAATTCTCCCCCATGAGCGTGCGCGCCCGCGCCATACCCAGCGCAACGGAGATCGACGTGGAGGCATGGCCTGCTACGAATGCATCGTGCACACTTTCGTCCGGCTTCGGGAAGCCGGCGATGCCGCCGAACTGCCGCAGCGTCGAAAACGCTTCGCGCCGCCCGGTCAGGAGCTTGTGCACATAGCTCTGGTGTCCGACGTCGAATACGAGCCGGTCGCGCTCGGTATTGTAGACACGGTCGATTGCGACAGTAAGCTCCACCGCGCCGAGGTTCGAGGCGAGATGTCCGCCGGTTTTCGAAAGACTTTGCACCAGGAAAGAACGAAGTTCCGCACACAGCTCCGGAATTTCTCCCGCCGGCAGCGCCTTCAGGTCAGCCGGTGAATGGATTCGCTCTAATATACTCAAAACAGAATACCTCACGTATCGTATAATAATACAATCTATACTATAACAAAAAGTGCCGGACTTTACAAGTGTAAGCCGACACTTTTCGTATTTTCACCGGATGCCGGTGTTTCGCTGGTTCAGTTTTTCCGGTCTGCAAGCGAGCGGGCAAGCTGCTGCAAAAACGCGCTGTCTGCAAATGCGCCGTCCACAGCGGCTGCCGCCTGCTCAGACAGCTCATGCACATACGCGCCGCAGCGCTCAAGACCGTAGAGCGCCATGAAGGTGTTCTTCCCCTCGCGCGCGTCCGAGCCGATAGGCTTGCCGAGCTCCGACTCCGTGCTGATGACATCGAGCATATCGTCGCGGATCTGGAAGGCCAGGCCGAGCGCCTTGGCATATTTCGCCGCCGCCTCGCGCTGCTGCTCGTTTCCGCCGCCGCAGGTCACGCCCATGAGACAGGCAGCATAGATCATCGCCGACGTTTTGCGGTCATTGATGTCCATCAGCTCCTCTTTCGTGAGCACCTTACCCTCGCCCTCCATGTCAAGCTGCTGTCCGCCGCAGATACCGTTTTCACCCGCAGCCTCGGCAAGAAGCCGTGCACACTCGGCGCGCATTTCCGCCGGCAGCTCTGTCGAGAGGATCGTGCGGAACGCCTCCGCCTGCAGCGCGTCGCCCGCAAGCGTCGCCGTGCACTCGCCGAACACTACGTGGTTGGTCGGCTTGCCGCGGCGCAGATCGTCATTGTCCATGCACGGCAGGTCGTCATGGATCAGCGAATAAGTATGCACCATCTCGACCGCGCACGCGACCGGAAGCGCCGCGCGCACGTCTCCGCCGCAGGCAGCGCAAAACGCGAGCACAAGCACCGGGCGCAGCCGCTTGCCACCGGCGGAAAGGCTGTAGTGCATCGCCTCAAGCAGACGGTGATAGGACACGCTCGTGTCCGTAAAGTACGTATTGAGCGCCGCATCCGCAAGCGCCTTGTATTCGTGATACTGCGTCTGATAATCCATGCGTCATTCCTCTGTTTCAAACGGAAGCTCGACGGGCGCACCGTCGCTCCCTTTTTTCAGCTGCACGACCTTCTGCTCAGCGGTGTCGAGCATCTCGTTGCAGGTTTTGAGCAGGTGCGAGCCCTCCTCGAACAGCGCCAGCGACGCATCGAGCGGCACATCGCCCTTTTCCAGCTGCTTGACGATCTCATCCAGCCGCTGCATGGACGCTTCAAAGGTCAGTTTCTGTTTTGCCATGTGCTTCCTCCCTGTCATTCACGGTGCAGCGCAGCGCACCGTCTTGAAGCTGTACGCGGATCGCATCTCCGGGCTGAACCTGTCCTGCCGAGCGGAGGACCGTCCCGGCTGCATCCGACGCCACGGCATAGCCGCGGCCGAGCACCTTGAGCGGACTCATCGCATCAAGCGCCGCCGCACATTGTGCAAAGGTCTGCCTGCGTGAGGCAAGATAGCGTTCCCCCGCCGCGATCAGGCGGCTGCGGGTGTAATCAAGCTCCACCCGCCGGAGATCAAAATACGCCGCCGGAGACTGCAAAACGCGCCGGCCGGCCAAATTCTCCAGCGCCGCGCGGCGCTGCGTCATCTGCTTGCGCATCGCCTGCGTTATGCGGATGTCATAGCTGCGCAGCGTCTCGCGCAGATCCTCCGCATTCGGCACGGCAAGCTCCGCCGCATTGGACGGTGTCGCCGCGCGCAGGTCAGCCACAAAGTCCGAGATGGTCACATCCGGCTCGTGACCGACGGCGGAGATAACCGGAATGTCCGAGTCATAGATCGCGCGCGCAACGCGCTCGTCGTTAAACGCCCACAGGTCCTCGATCGAGCCGCCGCCGCGCCCGGTGATGATGAGATCACCCACCTGATAGCGGTTGGCATAACGAATCGCCCCGGCGATCTCCGCCGGAGCTTCCGCACCCTGAACGCGCACGGGCAGCAGCACGACCTCACTGGCCGGCCAGCGCTTGCCGAGCACACGGATGATATCGCGCACCGCCGCACCGGCGGACGACGTGATCACGGCGATCCGCTGCGGAAACTGCGGCAGCGGTTTTTTGTGTGCGCGGTCAAACAGCCCCTCTTTTTGCAGCTGCTCTTTGAGCTGCTCATAGGCGGCATACAGGTCGCCGACGCCGCCGGGGATCAACCGCGTGCAATAGAGCTGATACGCGCCGTCGCGCGGATAGACCGCGATGCGGCCGACCGCTGCCACGCTCATGCCGCTCGCCGGACGAAAGCGCAGCGACTGTGCGCTGCTGCGAAACATCACGCAGCGCAGGCTGCTCTCGGCATCCTTGAGCGTGAAGTAGTGGTGTCCGGACGGATAGACCTTATAGTTTGACAGTTCGCCCGTCACGCAGACGTTTCCGAGCAGCATATCAGCGTCCAGAAGCTGCTTGATATGGGCATTGAGCTCTGTGACGGTAAAGGATGTACGCTCCATTTCAGCCTTCTGTGCAGCCTTCTTCCGACGGAGCAAGCACCTCGCCCGGCGTCTCGGAGGGCACTGCTTCCGCCTCTGCGGTGGGCTCTGCTTCCTGCGCAAGCTCACCGCGCACAAAGCTTCCGAGCACGCCGTTGATGAACGCGACCGTCTCCGGCTCTTCATAGCCCTTGGCAAGCTGCACAGCCTCGTTGATCGCAGCGGCATTCGGCACATCGTCCATATAAAGGATCTCGCACATGGCGCAGCGCATGATCGCCGCAGCGGTGCGCGAGATGCGCTCAAGCCGCCAGCCGCGGGCATATTTCTCGATCATGTGGTTGAGCTCGTACATATGGTCATAGACCAGGCCGGTCAGCCGGCGGATGTAGTCAAGCTGCGTATCGTCCGGATACTCCCGGAACAGCGGATCTTCCTCCGCCAGTGTCGCGAAATACTCCCGGCTGAAAAATGCATCCGCCGTCTCGCGGGCGTCCTCCCCGGCGAGCTGCGCGGCAAAGCTGAGCTGGATCGCGATCTCACGCGCAACCGTTCTTGTCATAGTGATTTCTCCTGCTTTTCCTTATTTGTCAAACGCCACGCCGGACACGTGCACGTTGACAATGGGCTTGCCGATACCGGTCATGGACTCCACCGCGCTCGTGACGGACTCCTGCACCGCTCTGGCAACGGCCACAACGCTGCAGCCATAGCGCACCGTGATGATCGTATCGACCGTCATCGTGCCGTCAACGATCTGAACCTTGATGCCCTTGGCAGCGGACTTGATGCCGAGCAGTTCGGCCAGCTCCGTCCCGGCAGAGGTCGCGATCCCGGCGACGCCGTCCACTTCCGTGATCGCTGCGCGCACCATCGCGGCAACGACGTCCTCAGAGATATTGATGCTGCCCTTTTCATCCTGGCAAGTAATATAATTTTCCGGCATAGAAAAATACCTCCTGATAAAATTGTACAGTATAGTGTACCACGTACAGCGGCAAAAAGAAAGCAAAATGTTTTCTGCGCGGCAAAAAGATGCACCCCGGTGCATTCCGGGGTGCATCTGCGAAAAATGCCGTTATGTTACTTCTTCACGTTCTGGCAGAAGTTCATCAGGATCGTCGCGACCTGCTGGCGGGCGGCACTGCCCTGCGGGTCGAGGTAGACCTTGCCGTCAGGCGCCTTGGTGCCGTTGATAAGGCCGAGCGCGACCGCATCCTGCATGGCCTCCTTCGCCCAGCCGCTCACCTGCGCGCCGTCCGGGAACGTGCTCAGGTCGGCGGGCGTCCACGTGCGATTCATCTTGAGGACATGGAACATGTACTGCGTGAGGATGACCGCGATCTGCTCGCGCGTGACGGGCCCCTCCGGGTCGAACGTGGTCGGCGATGTGCCCGCGACCACATTGTTCTGGTACGCCCAGAGGATGGCGGGCTTGTACCAGTTCGCGGTCAGGTCGGTAAACGGTGTCGTGCCGCTCACCGCCGGTGTGCCCTCGAGGTTATAGAGGATCTGCACGATCTGCGCGCGCGTCGTCGTGCCGGTCGGGGCAAACGTGCCGTCGCCCATGCCGCCCATGATGCCGTGCGTCACGCAGTACTGGATGCCGGGATACGCCCAGTTTTTCGTCACGTCGGTGAACATCTCTGTCACGTCGACTTCCGTCGTGTCCTTCCACGCCGCCTTGAGGGTGTTGTCGTGATAGTAGCATGATAGCATACCGGCGGGGAATACATTACCGTTCGACGCGAGCCAGCCGGCAAACTCCTTGCCCTCCGGCGGCGTGAAGGTACATTCGGGGAGTGTGTAGCCAACACCTGCTTTGACCTTCATGGACTGCATCGTGCCCGTGCCGCCGTTGGGGTCAAAGGAGATGGTGATGAGGTCCTCGACCGTGAACGTGGCGGTCACGATGAGCTTGCCGCCCTTATACGGCAACACCTTTTCAGCCTTTTGTCCGTTGACGGTGACCTGCATGGATTCGCTGTCGGCAAAGTGGTAGCCGCTCTTCGGGGCGAGCAGGAGGTTCAGCGTGTAGCTCTTGCCCTTCTCGAACGTGCCGGTGTATACCGTCATGCTGCCGTTGACTCTCCAGTCGGCGCGCTCAACGACATACTTTGCACCGGAATCGGTCGTCACCGTGGGATTTGCCGCGCTCTCGTCCTCAACAGGGCTCTGCACCGTGAGGGCAGCGCTGCTGATGACGTAAGCGGCGGGCACCTCGGTCTTGAGCGTAAACGCCACCTTGCCGATCTTGGCGTTTCCGGTGTCGTACTTGTAGGTGACCTCCTTGACTCTGGCGTTATCCAGCGTCAGGACGTCCCAACCGTCGACCTTGCTGACCGTGCCGCCGGTCCAGTCGCTCGCGCGGGCGGCCGTGAAGTATGTGCCCTCCGTCGCGCCGTAGCACGGCAGGTCGGGATAGACCTTATACTGGAGGTTCCGGTCGACCTTGATGTCGTAGACGTTGCCCGAGCAGTCCACATAGCGCGGATCGAGCGCCGTGTTGCTGCTCAGGTCCAGCCACGAGAGGCGGTTATTCTGGCAGTAGAGCGTTTCGAGCTTTTTGTTGCTGCGCAGGTCGAGCGTCTCGATCTGGTTGTCGTTGCAGTACAGCCGCCGGAGCTTGGGGCAGCGGTCCACATCCAGTTTCGTGAGCTTCATTTTGCTGCACGAAAGCTGCTGCAGATTGCTCAGCGGGTGAAGATTGAGCTCGGTGATCGGATTGTCGTTAACACTAAGAGACTCGAGGGCGCCATTGTAGCTCAGGTCGAGCGCGGTGATCTGGTTTTCATAGCAGCTCAGCTTCTTGAGCAGATAGTTGCTGCTCACATCGAGCGCGGTGAGCTGGTTATTATAGACATAGAGCTCAACCAGCTTCCGGTTGTTTTTCACATTGAGCGAGGTCAGCTTGCCATGGGAGGCACTCAGAATCTCCAGCTTGGTGTTTTTGCTGACGTCAATGGATTTGAGGTCATGATTGCCCCAAAGATTGAGATACGTCAGCTCCGGCAAGTTCCGGGTGTCGAGGGCTGTCAGCTTGTTGCTGCCCGCACTGATTTTCTGGAGCTTTGTGTTGGCGCTCAGGTCGAGTGAGGTGAGCTTATTGTTGCCGCAGGACAGCTCGATGAGCTCTGAGCACTTGCTCAGGTCGAGTGCGGTGAACTCGTTTACGCTGCAGGTCAGATACTTGAGCGAGCTGCCCTTGTGAAACCACAGACCGGTGAGCTGGTTTCCGGAGCAGTTGAGCTTTTCCACTCTCGAGTTCTGCTCCAGATTGAGTGTTTTCTTCAGTTCCTGGCCGCTGCAATTGAGATCCTTCACATATCTCAGGTATCGGATGCCCATGAGACTCGTGATGGGGGCGCGGTCGCCGAGCACCTCTTTGATGTTATCATCGCTGACGTCGAGCACTTCGATCTGCTGGGCCTTCTCCTCAGTCAGGACCGAGCTGCCGACGATCTTGAGCACGTATTCCCGGAACACCGGGTCGGGGAAGGTCTCTTCGTTGATCGGCATGGCGCTTGCCGCGCTTGCCGTGAACGGCAGCAGGCTGAACACCATGACCAGACACAGGACAATGCTGAGAATGCGTTTTTTCATCTGTTTCCGCCTCCTTGGTTTGGAATATGTGGGGGGTGGGTTTTTGTATCAGAACGAGCCGCTGCGTCCGTGGCCGCCGCCGCCGGAAAAGCTGCTCGAATCGCTTGAGCTGCTCGAGTCGCTCTTGCGCTCGATTTTGCGGCGCGCCGTGGTCGTGTGGGTGAAGACATCCTCGCGCGTCGTCAGGTTCAGTCCCTCCACCGTGACGTAGGCCGAGGCCTCGGCCTGGCGGTAGACGGAGCGCATCTTCATCTTCAGCAGCTGGCACACGATCAGCGCGAGCAAGAGCCCGATGCCGAACGAGATGCCGAGGCGGCGCAGAAACTGCGGCCACGTGAATTCGCCGGAGTCAACGCTGAGGATCCCGGCGCAGCCCTCAAGATAGTCCGAGAAACCGTCGTACCAGTCGTCGTCCGCAAAGTCGTCGAGAAAGGCGTTCTCGAGCTTGATGAGCTTGGCGTCCGGGAAGATGGGCTCTGCCTTGTCGCCGTAGACAAAGGTGGCGTACTTGCGGTTCGACATACTCAGCAGCAGGAGGATGCCGTCGCGCCCGCTGCCATAGCCGAGCGACTGCGCATGGTAGATCGAATAGGACGCGGTCGCGGCGTCGGGATAGCCATAGTCGCCGAAGTCATCGACTATGCAGATGTACACGCCGACGCCGTAGTGCTCCGAGATCTCGGCGGCGCGCGCCTCGAGCGTTTCGACCTCCGAGAGCGTGAGGATCGCGGCTTCATCGTCAACATAGGGCGCTGCCGCCATGACGGGCAGCACGAGCGTGACAGCCAGCAGCAGCACGAGCAGCAGCGCGGTCAGTTTTTGTTTCATGGTGTCCGCCTCCTTACATAAACTGCAGGATGACCGTCAGCGCGACCGTGACCACGCCTGCGATCGCACCGAACGTGCCCCAATAGCGGCCGCGGTCGGTCGGCAGGTCGCCGACGAGCTTGCCGGTCTGTCCGTTCATGGCGAAGAGGAAGCTTTCGCCGTTCCACTTCGTGCTCAGCATCCACACCGGCAGCAGGGCGTAGTGCACCTTGCCGCGGTGCAGGCGAATGTCCGTGTGGTCGGTCACGCACGTGCCGTAGCCGGTCACGGTCTCGCGCAGGGCGTTTTCGAGCGTCTCGCTGCTGCGGCGGTCGGCGCGGGCGCGGCTGTCGTCCACGGTGACGTCGTACTTGTCGGCCAGATAGCCGGGCAGGTACGCCGTGGAAAACGGCTGCATCTGCGTGTAGTCAAACGGCTCGATGGAGTCCATATGGTCGTCGGGCATCTTGGAAGATGCGTCCACCGGGATCTTCTCGAACGCGATCGAGCCGCCGCGGTGCACGTCGTAATGGTCGGTCTCGGTGACCTCGTAGTCGTCGTCCCGATAGGTGCGGGAGTTGGCGGCCTTGTAGTCGACCTCGCCCTCCGCGCCGCCGTCAAACAGCCAGAACGGGACATACACGCCCTGGATCTCCTCGATGTGGTTGCCGGCCGTGAACGTGCGCGGCAGGAAGGGCTTGCCCCGGTAGTGTGCGCGCAGCGCACGCACCGCGTCGTCCTTCGTCATCTTGAACGGGAGCACAAACTCCGGCTTGAGCGCGCCGGAAAACTGCCCCGGCACGACCGTCGGGTTGCCGCAGTAGGGGCAGGAGGTGGCGGCGGTGGTCTCGTCGCAGATCAGCTCCGCGCCGCACGACGGGCAGCCGTAGACCCGCAGACCGTCGGCGTCCGCGCCCCAGTCGCTGCTGAGGTCGGAGGTGTCCCAGCCGCCGTCGTCGGCGGCGTCCGCCTTTGCCGCCTCCGCCTTTGCGTCGGCCGCCTCCTTGGCAGCGGCGGCCTCGGCCTCCTTTTGCGCATAGAGCGCCTCGATCTCCGCGACGTCATACGCAGAGCCGCAGTATTCACAGGTGAGCTTGCCGGTCTCGGCCGAAAAATGCAGGGGGCCGGTACAGGCCGGGCACTGATAGTTGGTTACCTGGGTGGGCATGTGCGCGCCTCCTTTCGTTGTGGGTCAGGAAACGGTGTCGCCGTCGTTGAACGGGTCGCCGCACTCGGGGCAGAACTTCGGCGGGTTGGTCGGGTCTTCCGGCTCCCAGCCGCACTTGTCGCATTTGAATTTCTTCACGGCGGCCGGGCGCGGTTTACCGCACTCGGCGCAGAATTTGCCCTTGTTCACCGCGCCGCACGTGCACGTCCAGCTCTCGTCCGCGGGCTTGGGCTGGCCGCAGTTGCCGCAGAACTTGCCGGTGTTGCCCGTCTGGCCGCAGGCGCACGTCCAGCTCCCGGCCACCGGGGCGGCGGGCTGCTGGGCCGCCTGCTGCCGGCCCATGGCATAGAGGTCCTGCGCGTTGACGCCGCCCACCTGGCCGGCCATGCCCATGCCCATGAACGCCATGGCCGGGCCGGTGGCCGTGTTGGACGCGGCCGCCTTCATCGCATCGCCCTGCGAGCGCGAGAGCATCGCCGCCGCGCGCGTCGGGTCCATGTAGGCCGCGTCGCGCTGCATGTCCTTAATCATCTGCTCGTCGGCCTCGTCGGCCTTCACGGACGAGACGCCGAAGGCCACGATCTCCAGACCCCGGCGGTCGCGCCACTGGGCCGAGAGCTCTTCGTTGAGCGCCGCGGCGATCTCCCGCGTGTGGCCGGGCAGCGCCGAGTAGCGGATGCCCATGTCGCTGATGCGCGCGAACGCCGGCTGCAGCGCCGTG
>OFMU01001866.1_pt1 | contig 12112 bp, 9 predicted proteins | sample 1541861 | NCBI WGS metagenome assembly OFMU01 (sample SAMN04209238, study PRJEB22552) | human gut metagenome | biome: gut; material: feces | host: Homo sapiens | place: USA: Oklahoma
TGCCGTCAAAGCTCTCCATGATCTCGGTGTGGTACGGGATGGGGAAATCGGGCACGACAGGCTCACCGAAGCGCTGTGCCTCGACGTTGTAGGTGTCGTCCGGGCCGATGGGCACGCTGGGGTCGATCATCTGGGGGATGGTGTACATGATCTCCTGGATGCGGGCGGCAAGCTTGCCCTCCTCAGCCTCCAGCTCGGCCATCTTGTCGGCATCAGCCTTGACGGCGGCGTTGTTGGCGTCGATCTGGGCCTGCAGCTCGGCTTTCTTGGCCTCGTCGGTGCACTTCTTCAGCTGGCCAAACAGCGGGCCGTTGGCCTTGCTGAGCTTGTTGCGGGCGGCCTTGAGAGACTCGACCTCTTTCAGGCACTCGCGGTACTTGGCATCTTTCTCGATGACTTCATCCACGAGCGGCAGCTTTGCGTCTTGGAATTTCTTCTTGATGTTTTCCTTGACCGCATCCGGGTTGTCACGGACAAATTTGATATCAAGCATGATTTACTCTCCTTACTCTATTTCGGTTCGCACCGGAGAGGTTCTGTCCTCCCCTGTGCCGTTCAAAGGCGGGTGCCCGCCTTGGATCGCATTTTACGTCTGGTACTGGCCCAGCAGGTTGGCAAAAGCCTTGAGCTGCTCATCCGAGTAAAAATGGACGGTCAGCTTGCCCTTGCCATCGTGGTAGGCCACACGCACCTCGTTGCCGAGGGCCTGCTTCAGGCTCTCTTCCACCTCCACCGGGAGGGTGCTTTGAGGCGTGGGCGGCGTCAGCTTCCGCGCGGGCTGTTTGGCCAGCTTTTTGCAGAGCGCTTCCGCCTGCCGGACATTGAGCTGGTTGTCCGCGATGATCTGCGCGGCCTGCTCCTGCAGCTCCGGCGTGGGCAGACTCAGGATGACTTTTGCGTGGCCGATGTTGATAAAACCGCTTTTCAGCAGCTCCAGCACATTTTCCGGCAGGTTCAGCAGCCGCAGGCTGTTGGCCAGAGCGCTCCGGCTCTTGCCCAGCTTCTGGGCCGCCTGCTCCTGGGTCAGGTTGCAGCGGGTCATCAGCTCACGGATGCCTGCCGCTTCTTCCACCGGGTCCAGGTCCTCGCGCTGGAGGTTTTCCACCAGCGCCAGCTCCATTGCCTGCTCGTCGGTAACGTCTTTCACGATGACCGGCACCTCGGTCAGGCCCGCCATCCGGCTGGCCCGCCAGCGGCGCTCGCCGGCCACGATGAGATACCGCCCCACCCCGTGGGGACGCACCGCGATGGGCTGCAGCAGCCCGTGCTCCGCGATGCTGGCGGCAAGCTCTCCCAGTGTGTCATGATCAAAGGTCTTGCGCGGCTGGTCCGGGTCGGGCTCGATCTCCCGCAGGGGCAGCGTTTCGATCCGGGTGTCAGCCTCAAAACTGGGAGCGGCGTCCTCAAACAGACTTTCCAGCCCCCGGCCAAGGCCTCCTCTTCCTTTTGCCATGAATCTCTCTTCCCCCTGTGTTTATACTTCTTCCAGCGCGTTTTTGGGCGGCTCCTGCTCCTCGGCCGCCTTGCGGCGGCGCTTGGGTGCCGCGTCATGCGGGCGGTTGTTCTTGACGAACTCAATGGCGAGATCCATATAAGCCTCGCTGCCCCTGCCCTTTGGCTCATAGAAATTGATGGGCTGGCCATAGCTGGGTGCTTCCGAGATCCGGACGGTGCGCGGGATGGTGGTCTTGTAAACTTTGTGGCCAAAGTATTTTTTGACCTGGTCCACCACCTGCATGGTCAGGTTGAGCCGCTCCGAGAACATGGTGAAGACCACGCCCTCGATATCCAGATACGGGTTATACTTTTTGCGGATGGTTTTCAGGGTGCTGATGAGCTCCGACAGGCCCTCCAGCGCATAATACTCGCACTGGATGGGGATCAGCACGCTGTCGCAGGCACACAGGCCGTTGAGCGTGAGCAGGTCGAGGCTGGGCGGGCAGTCGATGAAGATAAAGTCGTAATCCTGCTGCACTTTCGCCAGCGCCTTGCGCAGGCGGCTCTCTCGGCCGGGCAGGTCGATCATTTCCAGGCCAGCGCCCGCCAGACGGGTGTTGGAACCGATGACATCAGTGCGGAACTCGGTTTTGCGGATGACGTCTTTGGGCTCCGCCTCCCCGATGAGCATTTCATAAGTACCCAGCTCGACACTCCGTTTGGGGATGCCGTAGCCCGTGGTGGTATTGCCCTGTGGGTCCAGATCGACGATCAGCACTTTTTTTCCCAGTGCTGCCACGCAGGACGAAAGGTTGACGGCCGTCGTTGTCTTGCCGACGCCGCCTTTCTGGTTTGCAACTGCAACGATTTTTGCCACGCGCTTTTGATTCCTCCCGGGAAAAAGATTTGTTCCACATGGAACATTACGAGGCCGGAACCCGCCGTTTTCCCCGCAGCAGGCTCCCTATACAGCTTAGTATAGCACATCAGCGCCGCTTTTTGAACCGCTTTCGGCTGAAAAAAGCAGAAAAAACGTGTAAATTCTCCTTATTTCTGTGCTGCCGCAGTCGGAATGCGCACCGTATACTCAATATATCCATCCCGTTCTTCCCGGTGAGAGGTAGCCGGAACCCCGTTATCTGTCATCAAACGGATGGCGTGGTCGATGGTGTTGACGAAGATCCGCACGTCTTTCACCATGGAGACGCGGTGCTTCCCCGGTGTCTCGTTGAGGAGCTGGTCAATGTAAAGGTCGGTGGCGCGGGCGTTCATTTTCCGCTTGGCGATCATGATAAGCGCCTCACTCCGGCGGTTCTCGGGCAGGCGGAGCACCGCCCGGGCGTGGCGTTCCGTCAGGCCGTTGTCCAGCACAAATTGCCGCTGGTCGGCCGTCAATTGCAGCAGCCGCAGCTTGTTGGCGAGGGTGGGCTGTGCCATGCCCAGCCGCTTGGCCGCTTCGGCCTGGGTGCAGTCCCACAGCACCATCACGTCCCGCAGGCCCTGCGCCTGCTCAAAGGGGTTCAGGTTTTCCCGCTGCAGATTTTCCAAAAGGCCAAGGGCAGCGGTCCGCTCGTCGCTGTAATTGCAGAGGATGGCCGGGATGGTCTGCATCTTTGCCAGCTTGCAGGCACGGAGCCGCCGCTCCCCCGCCACCAGCTCATAGCTGCCATCGGCTGTTTTCCGCACCGAGATGGGCTGGAGCAGGCCGTTTTCCCGGATGCTCTGGGCAAGCCCGGCCAGCTCCTGCTCATCAAAGCTGGTGCGGGCCTGAAATGGCGAGGGCCGGATGGCGTCGATGGGCAGTGCGTGGATTTTTCCCGCTGATTTTTTCCGTTCAAACATAATTCTTCCCCTTTCGCAGTGATTGCAGGTTTGTTTTCCACCCTTTCCCGGGAAAACGTGGAAAACACAGGCGTTCTGCACTCAGTGTAACAGAAAAAGCAACGCCCTGCCAGAAGTTTCGTTCGGCAGGGCGTTGCATATTTTGTTCAGTTCTGCGTTATTTCAGCGGACTTTTTGCGATCTTTCCGCCGTTTCTGGGGTAGGCTGTCGGAGTTTGCGAAATCTTTTTGCAGAGGATGAGAGTGCGGGTATCGCCCCCCGGCAGATGCAGGGTGCGGGTCTCTTTGTACTCGCCGCCCAGCTTTTTGATGGCTCCCCGGGCGGCCGCCAGCTCTTCCTCTCCGGAAGCGCCTTTCATGGCCAAAAAGCTGCCGCCCACTTTTACCAGCGGCAGGCAATACTCCGCCAGCATCGGCAGGGCTGCCACGGCACGGGCAGAGGCCAGATCAAACTGCTCCCGCCACACCTTGCGGGCGGCTTCCTCAGCGCGCTCCTTAGCAAACTCCACGCCCGTGAGACCCAGCTGGGCGCAGGCATACTTCAAAAACTCCACCCGCTTGCCCGTGGGCTCCATCAGGGTAAGCTCCAGCTCCGGCTTGTAGATTTTTGTCACAATGCCGGGGAAACCGGCACCGGCACCCACATCCACCATCTTCCCTGCCACTTCCGGCTGGGAGGCAAAGAGCAGGCTGTCCAGGAAATGCTTATCCTCAATGCCCTCCGGGTCGGTGATGGCAGTCAGGTTGACTTTCTGGTTGTAGTCCACCAGGATCCGCGCAAAGGCGTCCAGCTGGTCCAGCTGGGTGCCTGTCAGGGCGATGTTCCACATGGAACATTTCTGTTCCAGTCTCGCTTTGTCGATCATAACTTTATTCTCCCGTCAATTCCACAAAAATCGGCTCGTGATGTACCGCAGGCAGAAACTTTTCAAAAATATCTTTCGTGTACAGTTTCAGCGAGGACGTATTGATGCAGGGGTGGCACCCGATGAACTCCCCTGCTTTCACATCCTTGTCCAGCAGCAGCTGCACATGGTTCTCCGGGTCGTTCATCAGACCCATGATGGAGGAAGAACCCGGCGTGCAGTCCAGATACTGCTCCATATCCTCCGGGGACGCAAAGCTCAGCCGCGCGATGCCCAGCTGATGAGAGAGTTCCTTGGTTTTAAAGGGCTTGTTTCCCGGCATCATCAGCAGATAGAAGTTCGTCTTCTGGCGGTTGCAGAGGAATAAGTTTTTGCAGACCGCCGCGTTCAGGCAGGCATCAATGACATGGCAATCCTCCATGGTATCGGCTTTCATCCATGCATGGTCGGTGCGCCAGTAATGGATGCCCAGCTTGTCCAGAAAATCATAGGTGCGGACTTCTTTTTCCAACCGTCCGGTGCAGTCCGCGGGGCGGCCCTCATACAGTACCAGTTGTTCCACGGTTCCTCCCTCTTTTCAGCAAGTCTTGGTTCCCCCTCTGGGGAAGCTGGCGCGTCAGCGACTGAGAGGGCGCGCCGCCAGTGCAATGCTCAGTTGTGCCACATCCGAGGGCGACACGCCCGGGATGCGCCCCGCCTGCCCCAGATTCTTGGGGCGGATGCGGGAAAGCTTTTCGCGGGCTTCCAGCGTCAGGCCTGTCAGATTCTCGTAGCAGAAATCCTCCGGGATGAGCGTCTTCTCGTGCCGCGCCACGTCCCGGATCATCCGGTCCTGCCGCGCGATATAACCCGCGTATTTGATCTCCGTTTCCAGCCGCTCGGCCAGCATGGGGGTAATCCCCTCTCCCCAGCCGATGAGCTTTGCCACCAGCGGGTACGAAATTTCCGGGCGGCGGAGCAGCTCTTCGGCAATGCCGCCCTCGGCGGCCGGGGCAAGCCCGGCTTCCTCCATAGCGGCCCGGAGCTCTGCCGTGCGGAGGTGCGTCTCATGCAGGCGGCGGCGCTCGGCTTCCAGAATGTTCTGGGTGTGCTGGTACTTTGCCCAGCGGTCATCCTGCACCAGGCCGTATTCCCGGCCGATGGGGGTCAGGCGCTGGTCAGCGTTGTCCTGCCGCAGGGTCAGGCGGTACTCGCTCCGGCTGGTCATCATCCGGTAGGGGTCCATGACGCCCTTGGTGACCAGATCATCCACCAGCGTGCCGAGGTAGCTGGTGTGCCGGGGCAGGATGAGCTGTTCCTTCCCCAGGGCGTTACGGGCGGCGTTCAGTCCTGCCAGCAAACCCTGCGCGGCTGCTTCCTCGTAGCCGGAGGTGCCGTTGAACTGCCCGGCACCGTACAGGCCCCGGACATGCTTGCTTTCCAGTGTGGCTTCCAGGCTGGTGGGGTCTACACAGTCGTACTCGATGGCGTAGGCCGGGCGCATGATCTCAATGTGCTCAAAGCCCTTGATGCTGCGGTAAAACGCGTTCTGCACATCTTCCGGCAGGCTGCTGGAAGCGCCCTGCAAATACATTTCCTCGGTGTTCTCCCCGCAGGGCTCCACAAAGATGGGGTGGCGCTCCTTGCCCGCAAACCGCACCACCTTATCCTCAATGGAGGGGCAGTACCGGGGGCCGACGCCCTCGATCATACCGCCGTAAAGGGGGCTGCGCTGGATGTTATCCAGAATGATCTTGTGGGTGGTGGGGTTGGTGTAGGCGATCCAGCACTCCACTTTATTGTGCATGGGCGTGTCTGTCAGGAAACTGAACGGCTGCAGCTCGCTGTCCGGGTCGCCGGGCTGGCACTCCAGCTGGGAGAAATCAATGCTCCGCCGGTGGACACGGGCCGGGGTGCCGGTCTTGAACCGCCGCAAGGGCAGGCCCGCCGCTTTCAGGCTCTCCGTCAGGGCGTTGGCCGCGTGCATTCCGTCCGGGCCGGACGCATACCACGCATCCCCGACAAAAATTTTGCCGCCCAGGTTGGTGCCCGTGGCAATGACAACACACTTGGCCCCATATTCCCCGTTGAGCTGGGTCACCACGCCCTTGACTCTCCCCTGCTCCACCTCGATGGAAACGACTTCCGCCTGATGGATGGCAAGGCCGGGCGTCAGCTCCAGCGCGTGCTTCATATATTCGTGGTATCGCTTGCGGTCGGTCTGGACGCGCAGGGCGTGGACGGCAGGGCCCTTGCCCTTGTTCAGCATCCGGCTCTGCAGATAAGTAGCATCCGCCGCCAGGCCCATCACACCGCCAAGAGCGTCCAATTCACGCACCAACGTACCTTTTGCAGTTCCGCCGATGCTGGGGTTGCAGGGCATATTGCCGATGGCATCCAGACTCATGGTAAAGACTGCCGTCTTTGCCCCCAGCGTGGCGGCGGCGTGGGCTGCCTCAATGCCGGCATGGCCCGCACCAATGACGATGACGTCATAATCTCCTAAATGGTTCATTTGAAACTTTCCCTTAAAACCAATAAACTTCCCCTCTTTGCCAAAGGCTCCCCTGTCCGAGGAGCTGCCGCTGAAAACGGCTGAGAGGTTCTACTTTCCCACACAAAAACGTTCAAATACTTCGTTGATGACCGCTTCCGATGCATTTTCACCGGTCAGCTCACAGAGGGCATCCAGCGCGTCGTCCACACAGACGGAAACGGCATCCAGCCCGAAACCTCCCTCCACGGCGTCCAGCGCCCCGGCCACGGCGTCCCGGGCACGGGTGGCGGCGGCCAACTGCCGCTGGCCGGAAAGGCTGGCGGCGTGCGGGTCGATCTGGTTGGTGCCCAGCAGGCGGGCCACTGCCGCCGCAATGACTTTCCGGCTCCCCTCTTCCTGGCAGCAGACCGGAATCACCATGGCAAAATCGCCCGCGATGATTTCCGCGTCAAACCGGGTCGGCTTGTCCTCCTTGTTGACGAGGGCAATGGCCGGGCGGCCCGCACAGCGCCGGGCCAGGGCCAGGTCTTCCCGGGTCAGAGGTTCCGAGCCATCAAAGACGGCCAGGATCAGCCCGGCCTCGTCCAGCTTCTTCCAGCTGCGGCGGATGCCCTCGGCCTCAATGGCGTCATCAGTCTGGCGCAGGCCTGCGGTGTCAAACAGGTTGAGCCGGATATCCCCCAGCTGCACGGCCTGCTCCACCACGTCGCGGGTCGTGCCCGCCACCGGGGTGACAATGGCCCGGTCAAACCCGGCCAGCAGGTTGAGCAGCGTGGATTTGCCCGCATTGGGCCGCCCCACAATGGCACAGTCCACGCCCTCCCGGAGCACGGCCCCGGCGTCATAGTTTTTGATCAGGCCGTTCAGCTCCTGCTGTACCTGCCCCAGCACCGTGTGCAGGTGGGCGTCGTCCAGCTCGGGGACATCCTCTTCCGGGAAATCCACCCAGGCAGCCAGATGGGCCTGCAGGCCGGTCAGGGCCTCTTTTTCGGCACCGATCTTTTTCGCCAGCGCGCCGGAGAGGGACGCGTTGGCCAGCGCCGCTCCCTGTTTGCCGTCTGCCGAAATCATGTCCATGACGGCTTCCGCCTGGGTCAGGCTCATTTTGCCGTTGAGGAACGCGCGGCGGGTATACTCGCCGGGAGCTGCCGGGGCAGCCCCTGCCTCGATGCAGGCTTCCACCAGCCGCCGGGCCACCGCACTGCCGCCGTGGCAGGAAAGCTCCACCACGTCCTCCCCGGTGTAGCTGTGGGGTTCCCGGAAAAACAGGGCCACGCCCTCGTCAAAGGCGTCGTCCCCCTCCACAAAGGAGCCAAACAGGGCAGTGTAGCCTTTGGCCTCCTCCACGTTCTTGTTCGGGTTGGCCGGGTGGAACACCCGCGCGGCCACGGCATAGCTTTCCGGCCCGGACAGCCGCACCACCGCGATGCCGCCCGCCCCCGGTGCCGTGGCAATGGCGGCAATGGTCGTATTCTGCATGAGGTTCCCTCCCGCTCCAAAATTTCAATTACAGTATATTGTACCACGAACCACCGGAAAAAGAAATATAAGGGCGCAAAAAAGCACAGCGCCTGTGGGAGTTTTCCCTGCGCTGTGCTCATTCTTCGGTGCCGCGCCGCAGCTGTTCGTAATGTCTGCTTTTGTCCAGATACATCCGCTGCTCCGCCTTTTTGACGAGAGCGTCAATGTCAATGCCGCCCGCGCTGTGGGAGGCAGTGCCCACGGCCACGGAATAGCCCGCCTCCTCCACCTGCCGGACAAACCGCTCCATGTTTTCGTTCAGCTCCGTGCTGGTGCTGTCCAGCGCAAAGGCCACAAACTCATCTCCGCCAATGCGGTAGCTGTCCTCTTCCCCAAAGATCTCCCGCAGGATGCAGGCCACGGTGCGGAGCATCTTGTCTCCCTCCTCGTGGCCGTAGGTGTTGTTCAGCTCATGGAGGCCGTTGACGTCGATGTAAACACAGGTGAGGCTGTTGCTGCACCGGAGCGGGTAATCCCGCAGGCGGTTCTCGTAGGCATTGCGGTTGTGCAGCCGGGTGTTGAGGTCGCTTTCCGCCACGGTAGTCAGCTTGCTGCTGGTGATAAAGTTGCCGTACATCATGCTCATGACAAAGGTGGACACAATGCAGGAGATGGCCCCGAACACCAACGCGTTGCAGACATCCATGGGGATGACCCGCCAGTCCTTGAAGCGGGTGACGCAGACCAGAAAAATGCCGTCGAACAGCAACACATTGGCAATGTGCAGGATGGGCCGCATCATAAACAACATCGGCACACAGAGCAGAAACGCAAAAAACGCGGTAGCGCGCTGGTCCGGGGTCTGCACCGTGCCCAGGAAAATCCCCAGGCCATAGACCATGGCTTCAAAGGCGTAGATCTCCCAGTTTAAAAACAGACCCAGCTTTTGCGGGAGCATCTGCTCCACGGCCAGCAGTCCCAGGCCTACAATGAGGGCCACTGCAAAAACCGGGATGTGGTCATACAGCAGCGGCACCATACAGGAACCAAGGGTCAGCGCCACAAAAAAGGCACAAGCCGTGCCCAGAAACGCGGTCAGCCGACGTCGGTTGGCGATCTGCACATCCATCTGACAGCGTGCAAAATCTTCTGGCTCTGCCCCGGCATACAACAGCAGCTTTTTCAGTTTTTCCATCATCGGGGTCTCCTCTCCGGCCAAGCCTGCTGTTTTGCATCGGACTCATCCACATTTAACTTTATTATACAATATTTCGTCCCAAAAAGATATGATTTTGCGCAAGTTTACCCCCCCCCCCCCAGCCAAAATTTCCACATTATGGCGAATATCAGCCGAGGTTTTTCGCCATCTTTGCACAAAAAAGACGTGCAGCCATAATAGCTGCACGTCCTTTCGCTTATTTTAAGGGGTCAATTGCCGGGGAACCGGACATCAGAACGCGGCAATGTCTGCCGTGGTGATGGCCTTGCCGGGCAGGGTGCGGCTGTCGGCGTTCTCATTGAGTGCCAGCTTGCCCTCACGCAGCAAGCGGACAGCCTTTTCATGGTCGGCAGCTTTCCAGTTGTCGCCCACGATCTTCCAGTTATTGTCCACATGGGGCTCGATGGTGCCGCCCTTGACGGTGCGGATGTACTCGCCCAGCAGCTCGCGGACACCGCCCACATCGCCACGGACGTCGATCTCCAGCAGCTTGGGCAGCTCATCGCCCTCGGCGAAGATATCCGCATAGGCCAGCAGCTGGGTGGTAGCGCGGTAGTTGTTCACGGCCACCACAAAGCTATCGGTATCCTGCACGGCCTTGCCGTTCATCCAGGTCAGGTTCCGGATGCGGTTGCCCGGCTCCTTGGAGATGTCCAGATCATACTTGACGCCTGCAAAGGCATCGTACAGGTAGTAGCGGACAGAGGAATCAAAGGCGATGGTGACATCCTGCGGCTCCCAGGTCTTGAAGAACGCAGCCGACCACTCCATGAACTTGCGCAGCTGCAGGCCGTTCATCTGCAGCTTGTACAGGGTGTTCTGGTAGGTGTAGATGCTGGCCATATCGCACTTGCGGATGGTGCCCTCTTTCATCTGGGAGGTCATGGAGGTCAGAGCCGTTGCAGAGACCTGTGCACCGGTATAGTACATCTGCACTTCGTTGATGAAGTCCAGCAGAGCGGTATCCTGGATCATGGCCTGCGGCAGGCAGTCGATCTCATTGGCCGGGGCCAGGTCGCCGCCGCGCAGCTCACCGATGGGCGTCACGGCGTCTTCCTTGGCGCGGGCGTCGTACTCGGCCAGCAGAGCGGTAAGCTCGGGGTCCGGCGCGTAATCCTTGATCAGCAGGTTCTCGGAGGTGCGGTTCTTCACTTTCCACTTGCCGTCCAGGCCGCGCTGCAGGTAGAGGTGGATCTCAGACACGGTAGCGCCCGCGTTCTTGTTCTCCACCACCAGCACATTGTTGATCATCTTGTTGGGGATGCTCTTGTGGCCGTGGGCTGCCACGATAACATCGAACTCCGGGCAGGCATTGGCCAGGTCGGTAACACCGGAGCCATAAACACCATACTCGTTCTCCACGTCCATGTGCATAACGCCAATGATGACATCCACCTGACCCTTGATCTGGTCGATGATCTTCCGGCTCTCGTCCACCGGGTTGGTGACGGTCCAGCCCTCAAGGTTCTTAGCGTCCCAGCGGGTGATGTTGGGGGTGACCATGCCGATGACGCCGATCTTGACACCGCCCTTGTGGATGATGGTGTATCCGTCGGCCAGAGGCTTGCCCTCCGGGCTGTAGACGTTGCCCGTCAGCACCTTGGCTTTCTGCTGGGAGAGCACTTTTTCCAGCGTGGCCATGCCATAGTTGTACTCATGGTTGCCGGTGACATAGACATCGTAGCCGATGGCGTTCTGGGCCGCGATCATCGGGTGGATCTCGTCATTGAGGAACAGTTCTGCCGAGTTTGCCTGGATGGTATCGCCCGCGTCCACCACCAGCGTGGTCTTGGTGCGGGCTTCCCGGATCGCAGTGGCCTGCTGGGCCACGCTGCCGGAAGCGTCTTCCTTGTTGGCGGCGTAATCCCAGGGGTCAAACTTGCCGTGGGTATCGCTGGTAGCAAGGATCTGCAGGTCCATGCTCCACAGGTTTTTGATGTCACAGGCAGCAGCCGAGGGGGCCAGACCGCTCACGGCAGCAGCCGTAGCCGATGCACCGGCCACACGCAGGAAATTGCGGCGGGAAATCTTATTCTCTTGCATAATATCCTCTCTTTTCTGCTTTGGGGCTCAAATTTCCAAAGCGCTCCGTGCTCCTAGTATAAAGCTTTAGTCTGACTCTTTACAATGGACAACCTGGAGAAAAATCTCCCGCAAATTTAGACAAGTTTCCCAAGCATCCAAAAGAGCCCCTTTCCCTGCCGGGAAAGGGGCTCTCAAGATCCAAATTACAGCTCGATCTTGCCGAAGCTCAGATCAGCAAAATCATCCACGCGTTCGGTGCGCTTGGGTGCCACAGGGGCGGCACTCTCCGCGTCACGGGGTGCATAGGTACGCTCGGGCACGCTGGAGCCGCGGGGACCACGGCTGCCGCTGCGGCTTCCGCGATAACCGCCGGAACGGCCGCCGCGCTCATTGCGGTCACCACCACGGTAGCCGCCGCGATTGCCGCCCGGACGACGGCCATTGGGACGGCCGCCACGGCCGCGGCGCTCGCCGTAAGTATTCTCGGTCTGTGCGTCGGGAGCGGTGGAGTAGATGACCACACGGCGGTCACGGCCCTCGCCCTTGCTCTCGCTGCGGACACCCTCCATCTTGCCGATGGCAGAGTGGATAATGCGGCGCTCATAGGGGTTCATGGGCTCCATGGCAAAGCTGCGGCCGGTCTTGCGGACCTTGGCACCAATGCGCTGTGCCAGAGCGGTCAGGTCGCTCTCGCGCTTATCACGGTAGCCGGCCACATCCAGGCCCAGCTTGATGTAATCGCCCTCCAGGCGGTTGGCCACCAGGCTTGCCAGATAGGACAGGCTCT
>OFMU01001879.1_pt1 | contig 12077 bp, 15 predicted proteins | sample 1541861 | NCBI WGS metagenome assembly OFMU01 (sample SAMN04209238, study PRJEB22552) | human gut metagenome | biome: gut; material: feces | host: Homo sapiens | place: USA: Oklahoma
ACCTTTAATATCTCCAAAATCAGTCACCACACTATCTGATATAGTGTTTGTGTTAAAAGTATTGATAATCAGATAATTTACTGCCATTAGATCCCCTCTCTAGCCATGATTCGTCCTTGACGTTGATAAGCATTGATGGCTAATTTTTCTCCATCTAAGTAAGTATTAGAGTCTTTGTTTGATATCTTCTCAAGCCAAGTATCTAAACTTGATCTCAGAATCATCATCTCAGACACCATTCTAGACTCAGTTGTGTCATATTTAGCGTTAGGCATCTGCAATGTGGATGTGATATCTTTACTGAAAGATGCTCCTGATCCAAAATCAAAATCATCACCTGTAAATGCATTTGAAATCCATCCAGCTACTCCACCAACAGTTCTTTGCACATCTTTAAAACTATTTTGTAAAGAAGCATCAAATCCTCCCATGATAGCTTTACCAGCAGGTATCAATAACTTACGGTCATAAGAAATAGGACCTTTGTGTTTACGGATCCAGTCTGCAATACCACCGATAAAATTCTTAACACCATTATACGCACTTTTCAATCCCCCTAAGAAGCCATCAAGAATAGCTTTACCAGCATCCCAAAGATTGATATTTGCTAGGCCAGAGAAAAATCCTTTAATACCTGAACAAAGGTCTTTAACTCCGTTTTTCATGGTATCCCATGCCTTTTGTGCACCACTGGCAATTCCATCGAAAATACTACCAAGACCAGATTTAATACCTTCCCACATGCCTATTGCTGTGGATTTGATACCTTCCCATAATCCCGACATGAAAGATTTGAAACCTTCCCAAAGGGCTTTTGCGCTAGCTACGAAAGCATCTATAATACCAAGAATAGCTTGACATATTGCATTCCACATAGCTTCTGCTGTTGCTTTTATAGAATCCCAGATTCCAGACAAGAATGTCTTAAGCCCTTCGAAAGCACCAGTGAAGTATCCTATGATTGTAGAAATAATCCCACTAAAATAAGTACAGATACCATCCCAAATCATTGATACGGCAGATTTGATACTTTCCCAAATCAATCCTAGATCTTCACCCATTTTTGTAAAGTCTAAAGTTACCAAATCAATGATAAATAGTACCGCACCCATTACAATGCTCTTTATTAATTCCCAGGCCCCGCTGAAAATTGTTTTAATGCCTTCGAAAATCTGACCTAGACCATCTTTCATTCCATTCCAAATTGACATAAAAACATCAATAAAAGGCTGGACAATGGCCATTACTGTTTCTGTAATTGTAGTCCATGCAGCTGTAGCGGTACTAGAAATACCTTCCCACAAAGCAACAAAGAATTCTACGATTCCATTCCAAGCATTTTTGATCCCTTCGATAACACTATTCCAGACTTCTACAGCTCCATTCCAAAGGTTTATTGCACCTTCTGATAGGGTCATCCATAAACCTGAAAAGAACTCTACAAGACCATTCCACAAGCCTACTACAAAATCAACGAAAGCACTCCAAATCTGCTTACCCGTTTCTGTTTGGGTGAAAAACCAGACTAATGCACCTACGACAGCAGTAATAGCGACTACTAATGCTCCGAGTGGGTTAGCAGCAATTGCAGCGTTAAAAGCTAAAACTGCGCCTTTAACTGCTAAAAGTGCTGATTTAAAACCTGTGATAATAGATTGAATAGTTGTAATTGCTTTAAATGCCAAAAAACCTGCTAAGGCTCCGGCTAGAGCAGATTTAACAATATCCATAACTGTTTTATTCTCACGCATCCACTTTGTAAAATCTTTTACCTTACCTGATGCATCAGCTAAAACTTTAGTAATGGCTTCAAAAGCTGAAGCTACTCCTCCAACACTATCTTTACTTTTAGCAAGTCCAAAAAGATCACTAATAAATTCTCCAACAATCCCAGCAACGTTACTAATAACAGCACCAATATTTTCAAACATGGTTCGGATATTATCGCCAATGTTCACAATGCTACTAGCTGTTTTCTCATTGATTCCAAGATTCTTTAAAAAATCTATATTGTCTTTTTTACTTAGTGATCCAAAAATCATATCATAGATAGTGCTGACCACTCCTCCTACTTTATCAAAAACATCATAAAGATCGTTCATAATGCTTTCTCCAATGTAGTCTCCAAAAAGCGTGTGCATAAGCTCACCGAGTGCAGCAGCTAAAACCTGGGGGATCCCTTTTAACACATTCCATACCATTGGAATAAGATTACCTACAAGGAATGTTTTAACGGTTTCAAAAAGTTGATGTAATGAAGGCATAATATCTTCACCAAGAGCTAATTTTCCTAAGACGTTTTGAGCTGCTGCTTTCATGGATGCAAACGATCCACTAAAAGTAGTCGCTGCCTCTTTAGCAGTCGTCCCGGTAATATCTAAATTCTCTTGAATCGCATGAATTGCTTGGTACACGTCAGATAGGTTATTGATGTCATACTTAACACCAGTCAATTTTTGTGCATCAGCTAGTAAGCGTTGCATTTCAGTTTTTGTACCACCGTACCCTAGCTTAAGGTTATCCAGCATTGTATAGTTTTGCTTTGCAAATCCTTGGTAAGCATCCTGGATACGGTCCATAGATGTCCCCATCTTATTGCTGTTATCTGCCATATCAACCATAGCCATATTCGCAACATCTGCTGCCTTCCGAGTATCACCACCTAACGATTGAAGAAGGCTGGCACTAAAGCCTGTTACATTCTCCATGTAGGCATTGGCTGATAATCCTGTTGTTTTATACGCCTCATTAGCATACTTTTTAACCGTATCAGCAGAACCTTTGAATAAGGTTTCAATCCCTCCTAATGACTGTTGAAGATTGGCCCCTTCTGTCAATGATGCAGAAAAGAATTTACCTATTCCGGCGGCTGCTATTGCTTTTTTTGCGACACTTAGCATCTTAGAACTCAAAGATTCTCCTGCTTCCTGCCCTGCTTGTGGTATTTCAGAGCCAAGCTCTTTCTTAATCATATCCTTGATTCCACGAGCTGATGGCATAATTTGGATATATGCTTGCCCTAATTCTGTCGCCATTAATTACCACCTCCAATCTTTTCTAACAATTTACTTCTGTATTCTTCAAATTCCTCTCCAGATGAAAATACCATCTGTTCCTTTTCCTTCTCAACCTTGAGAAGACTATCAACCATTGAAGCCGGACGGTTTTTACCCTGCTGTCCATCTTTGGTTTTCATCCATACAAGCATAGATAGTCGATCCAACATACTTGCCTGGATTAATAGATCAGTTGGTACATTCTGCCCTGACATTGCAACTTTTATCCTTGAATCATCACGCAGACCAAATGAAAAAACAGCTACCTGATATGCAGGTAGCTGTCTGTAATCATAAATGCGATACGTCTCAGCTAAATCACAAATCAAAGCATCTTCATCAGTTTTGATCATTCTGGAAAGGGTTACTATTTTTTTACATTCTGTGACTCGAAGATGTCCCGTACTTCATCCATCAACTTCTGAGTTGGTACAATTCCATCTTCACCACGGACGTGATCTTTCAACGCTACCACTTGATCACCAAGCAACAATTTAAGCAATCGAGGTAGCACAAGAGGGTTTTCATCGATTTCAGCAATAGTTTCTACTACCTCGTAGTTCTCCATCCGTTCCATACTGATATCGAATGGAAAACCTGTTTTAGTAGTCCCTTTAAATGATTTAGTTTCTGACATGTATTAAGCTCCTTTGATGTATTCGTAGTGAGTATTGCTTTCGCCATCTGGAAATGCTGTAAGAGTTGTTTGGTATCCGACTGTCTCAGCGTCTTTGTAAGAGATAGTTCCGATACCCGTTACTTTTCCTTCAGGAATAACAATACGTTTCATAGTACCATCTTTCAATACCATATCTACCACAACGCAATGGCTAGTTAATTCTTTTGAATTAGCCTTGATAGTGATACCTGTTTTAAGATCCCCAGTCACATTATCCGCACCGTACACTTCCTTAAGAACATTGACGTTCAATGCCTCGATTAATGTATAAGTGAATGTATCGGGTTTTTCTGTTTGTGAGGAGTGTACGATATCACCACCCCATGCCTTAACGTTTTCAGATTCAGGGCTATTTTCGTTTTCTAAGCCATCCTCTGAGATATATCCTAGAGATAGAAATTTAGCATTTAAGGCGGTTGTAGCATCTGTTGGTAGAGGAGTTCCCTTAGGTGCTGAATAGATTGCACCCCCAATTTTAGGTTTTGCTGTCGTCACTAATGATGACGATGTTGTTTGAGTAGTTTGAGTTTCTGATCCCATTCCATTCTCCATTTCTTAAAAATAATTTATATCAAATACCGCTTGATAACGATATTTTTTAGTTTCTGTGTCTGTGAAATTGTAATCACTGTTTAGATGGATTCCACTGATCTCATTCAGTTCAACCATGTTTTCGATAACTTGTTTTAGTTTCTCATTCAATTCAGCAGCTTTCTGCATGCTTGTTGAATAACTCTGAAAAGCAAAGGTGGCAGTCTTTGCGTGGTTCTTCTTGGCTCCCCTAGTCTTTTCAAGGATTACAAACTCTTGTGGCATGTTTGTTTCATGCTCAAAAAAAGACGGTACCGATAAATGACCGTCAAGATATTTCTTGATAACAATTTCAATCATTTAATTCACCGCCTTCAAAAGAGTATTGTTTTTCATATTGTCCTTCTTAGCTTTATAGGTCTTTGCACTAACCATTGCATTAGCACGATTTTTACCTACATGAATATCTTTTACATATCCATCACCGCATCTAGCTTGAATATCAGATGCATATTGAGAAAGGATACTCTGCATAGGGGCAGATTTCATTAATTCAGCAACTCCTGCACGATTGAGCTTAAACTTAATATCACTCATAGCGTTCTACCATCACCTTCTTGTTCCAGGCCAAAGGAAGCATCTCCTCAATACCTTCAAGAGAAATTCCAAAAGTTTTCCATCTTTTACCGAAAAATAAAACTTCTTTATCTTCCCAATCATGAAGATCACCTTTTGGTATTGCTAGAGTATACTCTGCTTTCCGTCCAGTTAGATTCATCTGGCTTGTGATATCATCCGTTGAAGATGGAGATATAAGGACATTATCCACCAAAGTTTCAACTTCCTCAAAAATGGGATGACCAAAGTCATCCCTTCCCTTCTCAACGGTTTCTATAAGAGTGATCGTAATACCTTTAATTCGTCCCATAAAGATCAATCACCCCATATCTTTGCTTTTTGAAGCCTAACCTCTTTAGTTCAGACTCCTTGATAAACAAGCCACCACCAGGCACCAAATAAGAGCCACTAAAAGAATATCCCATAGCAGACTCAGCCATTTGTGTCATTGGCTCCTGATCGGTTGATGTCATTAATGTACGAGCAACCACATCCACAGTAACAGATTTCACAACACTTTGATAAGATGGGCTGTCAAGCACCATCTTATCTAAATCTTTGCTGACTTTCTTAGCTTCCTCACGAAGAGAATCTGACACAATTTCCAACAGTGCCTTAGCTCTTCCCCGTTCGTCAAATTTCAAAGAACGCCACAAAGTTTCAAGGTCTTCAACTGTCGCAAATGTTGTCATTTTATTTACCCTTCATGTTGTTCTAAAAGAGCAAGCAAGTCAACCTTCTTAGCTCCTTTATCGTATTTAACACCCAACTCATCTAGGCGGGTTTTAATTTGGGAGACAGTCAGATCTCCCTGACTATCTGTCGCTTCTTCTTGGGAACCCACATTTTCAACTTGATCAGCTGGAACCCAATCGCCTCCACTAATTGCATTTTCAGTAACAATAGTGGCCCCTGTTTTTACATTAATGTATTCCATATACTACCCCGCTTTCACAACACGAGCAAAACTATTGTTGTCCAAGATTCCCCATCCTAGGTAAATTTCAGCACGAAGATATACTTGGTTATAACCTTTCAAGTCTTTGCCAGAATTGTCTGGATCACCATATCGAATAACTTCAAGTGGGATTTGCTTAGCATATCCCCATTTCACCATGTTTGCGAAATCGCCAACAATAGCAACATCTTTGTTTGTCCCAACATTAAGTCCAACTGTTGTATTTACATCTACAGGTAAACCATTAATAGCACCTGGATTTGCTCCCCATGCCAATTCTGGATAAAGGCGCTCATTAGCTGCATTCTTCATGCTAGCAAGTGCACTTGCAAATGTAGTATCCATTGCCATACCGCTAACGATATTATCAGCTCCTTGAATCATTTTCACTGCATCTTCAACATTTGCATCTGGATTGCTATCCGTGAAATTAACAGTTTGGGTAACAGCTTTATCAAAGCAGTTGTTACCAATTACTGTAGACTCTTGTTTAGTACGTGGATTGATCCCATGAAAAGCCATAATATCAATACCACGAGCTACTTTATTAGCGAATCCTTCATTAAATGATTTCAACATGTCGATTTTGGCTTCTTCTGATGCATAAATGAACTCATCAGATACACGAGCGCCATACTCAATTTTAATAGGCACAATAGTTACAGGTTCCAGACTTGCGCCACCATGTGTTTTCTTCCCATTTTCTGCAACGATATCTACATCAGAATCTAATGAGAATGTAAATTCCTTTAATCCATTAAACGGAATAGCTTGCTGATTAGACAATTTAGCCAATGAACTGTGACCTTTAACTTTGTTGATGAGGTCTGTCACAAGCATTGGGTCAAATAATGTACCTTTTGATAGTTGATCTGTCATATAATATTACTCCTTTATTCTTCAAAAACTAAACCTTGTACTAGGTTTTTATAAGATGTGTCTTCATTTTTTTCTAGAGCAGGCTCTAGGTTCCGCATTGGTGCGACATGTCCAATGGGTTTAATGAATGATGCCAAACGCTCCGCATCTGCTATTAAACTTTCTTCATCGGCACCTTGCAAGCGATCAGCCAAGTCATAAGGTAATCCATTTTGCAAAGCAATCCGAGTTCGCAGATTAGCTGTCTCATAACCAGCAATTTGCTTCTGCATTTCTTCAAGCTGCTTGTCTGAATCATCCTTACTTTGCTTATTAGCTTCAATAGTTGACTTCAAGCTAATATTTTCTTCTTCCAATTCGGTAACACGAGATTTGAGCTGGTCATAGTCTCCGTATTTCTCTTTCTCACGAGATAAGCGGGCCTTAATAGCAACATCAAATTCTTCTTGTGTAGTAATTGGTTTAAATTCTGACATTCTCATGTCTCCTTTCTCCTGCTTTCCCGGCAGTTCGGTAATTTTATCATCAAAAAAAGCAGTTCTTAGACTGCTACTTTTTAATAACTGATTTTTTGCTTTTTCTTAGGTTTAGTGGTTACACAAGCCCAATGCGCAAGCAAAGCGCTGTCCATCAAAGAAATATCCATATCGTCAAAATGAGAGCGATAACCAAAACCACCATTTGAACCAATATTTCGCTTATCGCAGTTAGTAGCCACTTTTGATAGAGATGGTTGTCCAGCATGGCAGATATTTTTTTGATAAATACCTTGCTCCCAAAGAGCATTTGCCACTATGATCTCTTTAACGGTTGGTAAGATGACATTCTTAATTTTGTAGTCCTTCAATTCTTCATTTAGAATCTTTTGACCACTTGCACCGTCAATAACGATTTGGGCCACATCTGCACTACGCAGAAAAGCCACTAGCCAGTCATTCCCATTGCGCACTGATTGACAATCTATAACTTCGACAAAAAAACGTCCATCTTTCGTCCGCACTGCAACGCTCATAGCAACGTTTGTACCATCTTGTCCATACTTAATCCCAACAAATAATTGTCCGACAAGATCAGGAATATCAGATACTTTTAATTCGTTCCATTCTGTTTCAGATATAGCAGACTTCTGATTGTAAGTAGGCCAGAAACCTAGACGTTGAACATTATGATCTAGTTTATCTTCACCTAGCTCAGCTTCTACTTTTCGTTCATTCAAGTGATAACCCATTGAAGGATTTGAATGATACCAGGCATCTACATCGTCAATCTCTTTTTCTTCAGACACAGACCATTCAGCCCAACCAGAGTATTTCCCTTTACCGAATAAGCACGTTTCTCGATACTTAGTAAAGACTGTACCACTGGAAACTGGAGTAGGAGGAGTCCCACACATGATAGTCATTGGATTAGCACTATCGGTTACAGTGTATTTCAAAGCAGATTCCTGCTCTGTTGTGTACTCCTGTGCCTCATCAATGATCAGCATATCGAATCCTTCACCAAGACCCCCATTTGATGTCCTGGTACGGAATTGGACCACACCACCAGTTTTATACAATTCAATCCGTTCCTGTCCTTTGGCACGGATAGAGTTGAAATCTTCACCATCCACATATCCCATTTTCTCCAGGTAACGTTTAACCTTTTCAAATGAGGCGTGAGAAGTGGAAATGCGATGAGCTGTGTGAAGGATGTTTAGTCCTTTATGCAGCCCCCAAATCTCCAAAATGTAAAGAAGCTCTGACTTCCCGTTCCGTCGAGGAATAGAGTATCCAAATTTCTGATGCACCCATAAGCCATTTTTATCAACAGCCATCATAGGCAGTAGAAGGTTTTTTTGCCAAGAATAACAAGAAAGACCAGTTTTTTCGTAAAGATCAATCGCTTCATTTGCTAATGAATTTTTCTTGACGTATTTTAAAATCACCGATTGAGTAGGATTCTGATTGCCAAGTTTCTTCCTAGCCATACTATAACCTTTCAATCGTAATCGCATGATAACCCTATCGCTGGGAGATATCGGATCACCTCCTAATTAAAACCACAATAAAAGCGCCCTTTCGAGTGCTTCAGTATTCTTATTTTCGGTCTGAAAAGAATTCAGCCCAATATGGATTTTCTTTATCGAAGATTTCAACCTCTTCTGAGGTCATGTTTTGAGGGTAATCTTCAAAAAGGTTATAGAACTTTTCCTTATCAAACGTAAATAACATCAACCCTCTAGCAAACCATGACGTATCAACCCACCAAATTTTGTCATCATGATTTTCTTTATAGCAATATTCAGACCAGTTTATTTTTTCATAATCATCTTTCATGGCCTTCAATTCCTTTCATTTGTTTAGAACCATCTGTGTTAATGAAACTCAATATATTATGGAACTCAGGATTATCTTTCAATGAATCCGAATCGATAATACAACTATCCACATCATATTTACCGTGTCTGGTGCTATGCGTTTTTTTACACTTGAATCTTTCTTTCAAAACAACGTTATCTAATGGTTTAAATCCATTTGATATTCGGGATTGTAATTCCAAATATTCGAAACGGCCTTCATTTTTTCTTATGATTGCCGCATGTCTACCTACTGCTAAATAATACTCATTCCCAGACTCTACCTTTTCCAACAATTCTCTGACAGCAGTAAAGTCATTTGTATGTTTAACAACATGCATTTTAACACCAGGAAGATTTCCTATCATTTGGATTCTACTGTTTCTAGAGAAAAAGTCACAGCTTTCCCCTCCTCGAAAATCTAAAACGGTATAACCACCTTTATTACCTATGTAAGCAAATGCTGCTGATGAGCATGATCCTTTTGTTCTATCTCCACCACCAACAGCATCAATGATTTGATTCTCTGTTAGTTTTTTACGACTTTTTTTGATAGGGTTCGAAGAAATTCCTTCTTGAAGCGCAAGTCTTCTCACTTCGCTCATTTGAGATTTCCCATTGATATCTTTTCTTGCTTCTATCTTATCACTTTCATCTGTTTTTCTCCAAATTTTGCTCCAAATGTCTTTAACTTTCCCGCTTTTTGGATCATAGTCAACAATACAACGACAATGTTGATGTCTTCTATATACATTTTTTGGAACTTTTGGATATTTATAGCTACCTTGAACCTCTTGACACCAATCACAGCAATGGAGATAAGATTTTCTAATAATTTCGGGTTGTAATCCAGATTTATGATGAAACTCAGCATTTTTTTGAATACTATCATCAATAATTGATTGCGTAAAATTGACAATAGGCTCACCGAGCAGCCAACTCACATCTTCAAAATTATCTTCAGACGAAAAGCGATTTACGATACCAGCTATTCTATCTTGATTTAGTAAAGGAACTTGAACTTTAAGCCCTATTTTTGCCTCTCTGTTCAAACTTTCCTGAACATCTCTAGTATAAGCGCTTATTATCTCATAATTACGACCCAGCACGTCCATCAACAAACGTTGAGCAATATTGTAATACATTTTACCATCTGGTAATTTATCGGCGCTTAGAGAAGCTTCCAGAGCCTTAGAGAGAATTTCTCCAACTTCAATAGCGAACTCATTTGCTGTCTTATAAGTTGCTTTTTTGGCCTGTAGTTCTGCAAAAGCTCGACTGACAACTTCGCTCTTCCCATATTCGCTTTCAAAACGATGCTGTACTTCTTTTAGGATACCAGGTAATACATCATGTTCCATCTGGTTCTCCTTCATTTGTCACAGGAACAGCAGACATATCACCAGCAATACCTGTAAGATCTCGAACTGTTTCAGCATTGATATAGCCAGGCAAGGCTTGATTCAATTTAAGAGCACCATCACCAATCATGGTCATCATATTAGCATCCGCTTCAAATAATGGTTCCCATTTCACGGTTGTTTTCACGAATTGGCTTCTTTCGTAATGAAATTCATCACGCAAACAAGCAGCTACATAAGCTACATTTAGGAAACCAGCACCTAATGATCGCTGAGCCTTTCGACCTGCTAAACGCAAGTTCTCATGACTAGCTTTAATCGCTTCTACAGATGATGGGTTATCTGAAACAAATCCCAAATCATCCAAGGTCAAGCCCATTTCTCCAGCAAATCCAGCTGCTGCTGTCCTCAATTGCTCTGTGAATGGTGTCATGCTAGCAGTCGTAAACTGTCCGATACTTGGTTTTTCTCCAGTATCACTTGCTGAGATAGTTAGTAGGCTAGAAACTGTTGCTTTCCACTTTTCCAAAGGTTCCGCATCAGGATCTAAACCAATGATATATTTTTGTGGCCATGAGTAAAATTCAGCAGTAATATCAGCACGCTCTAAAGTTCGTTTAGCGTATTTTTGATAATACATCCCAGCCCTAGTAATCCGTGAACGTCCAAATGGACGAACTGCATCTGGCCTATGAATAACAGGGACCAATAATGGGATATCAGCTGGGTTATTGACTGAATAAGGTTCTTCACCTTTTGGAAAAAAGTGAGTAGCACTAGACTCAAAATATGCTTCTAAAGTTGGTTGCCCATAATCATCACGAGCTAATACTGCGTAACCTTCACTTAACAATCCAGTGATTGGATCAATAACTCCTGTTGCATTGCTTGATTCAATCACCTGTAATCTTACTTCTCCCTGATCCCCCTTTGAAATGTAAATAAAGCTACATGACCCAATCAGTGCGGCTAAGATTGCACTATCAAAGAAGATATCCGGGTTATTTTGTTCAAAAATCTCAGTCACTTCAAAATCATCATTTTCGAATTTTCTAAATACTAGACGATCTGCAAGGCTATCAACCCCCTTAGCAGTCCATCCCAACGTTGATTTGTATTGAGCACGAACATTTATAGGGATAGTGATTCCTATGGGGTTGTCATTATTTTGCATAGCATAATGTTTATACCGCAAATTAACCCTAGGCCTGCAAAATTCTAATTTTCTTCTGAGATATTCAATTCCTCTTAATTCCAATTTCTTATCCTTTCGTTTTGGCACGAGAAAATATGTACAGTGACGGCGTGAAGCTCGGCCAGAACCGAGGGGAGGGGGTAACCCCCCTATCAGTTCTGGGTCAACTGTGGTATTTCAGCCAATTGGTTGATTGTGGCAAATTGCGATTTCCAACAATTGCATTTTTTTCAAAATTTTGTTCAGCATATAACTTATCAGACTTTTGTCTATTGCATTGCCAATGCGCAAGCTGTAAGTTCTTGATGTCTGATGGATGTCCATTCCTATTCACTGGAATGATGTGGTCTATCACTGGGGATAGTGGGTGGGGATACCTGAGTGATTTATCTACAGGCTGGCCACAGATCCCACAGGTATTCTGAGTCTTGAGTAGTATCTTCTTGTTCTTTTCAAATGCTA
>OFMU01001896.1_pt1 | contig 11990 bp, 2 predicted proteins | sample 1541861 | NCBI WGS metagenome assembly OFMU01 (sample SAMN04209238, study PRJEB22552) | human gut metagenome | biome: gut; material: feces | host: Homo sapiens | place: USA: Oklahoma
GGGCGTGTGCGCGGGGCTCTTACTGCTGTTCCTCCATTATTATAAGCGATGGGGAGGACGGCGCAGGCTTTTGGCGGAGAGAGGAATCGGCATTTTTCTGGTGGGACTGGAAGTGTACCGGATTGCGGTGCTGGCTCTGATCGGGAAAATGTCGCTGTATCAACTGCCGCTTCACCTGTGCAGCATGGCAGGGTTTTTGTGCTGTCTTCACGCCTTTTTCAAATGGGACTGGCTGGGACAGGTTCTCTATACCCTGTGTCTGCCGGGAACCGTGCTTGCGCTTTTATTCCCGGACTGGGTGCGCTATCCGGCGATTCATTTTATTACGATACAGGGATTTACCTTCCATGCCGGGATTGTGCTCTACGTGATCTGCCAGCTGTTGCAGCACAACATTATCCCGCGGCTTGCGGCGCTGTGGAAGGTGATCGTATTTCTTCTGGTGGTTGTGCCGCCGGTTTACCTGTTTGACAAAAAGTTTCATGCCAATTACATGTTTGTGAATGTGCCTTCGCCCGGATCGCCGCTGGAGTGGCTGGCGTCGTTTCTGGGGAACCCGGGCTATCTGGCAGGCTATGCGGTTCTGATGCTTTTATGCATGGTGCTCATGGACGCCGGTTACCGGCTGTTGCTTGACAGGAAAAGCTGCGGAACGTAGAATAAAACGAAAAAGAGAGAAGCGCTACGGATATTGCAGGAGAAGAATTGCTGCGATGGGGTGCGCAGAAATGAGGAGCATATGGCAGATTTTACATTTTCAACACTGAAATACGAGAGACCGGATTTCACAGAAGTGGAACAGCTTTTTGAAAAACTGGTAAAACAGGTACAGGAGGCAGCCTCCTATGAGGGATTAAAGGAACTCTTAAAGAAGGCAGAGCGCGTGCAGAATAAGCTTATGACTGCGTGCACGATTGCGTCCATCCGCCATACATTAGATACGACGGATACTTATTATGAGAAGGAAGACGAATATATCAACAATACCATACCGACCGTGATGCCGAAGTTTCTTGCATTTGATGCGGCAGTGATGAATAGTCCGTTTCGCGATGACATCGAGAAAGAGTACGGGAAACAGTATTTTGCACAGAAGGAACTGAACAGGAAGACTTTCTGTGAGGCAAATATTCCGCTGATGCAGCAGGAGGCGAAGCTGACAAACGAATATCAGAAGATCATGGCAGCTTACAGTTCCCCGGAGACCGTGACAACGACCACCATCATGGGACAGGAGCCGCAGCTTCCGGAAACTGTGACCGTAAATGGTGCAGAAAAAGCAGTTACATGGAACCTGGAAGGCGTTTCCTTTGCTGGTAATCCATACAGCTATGTAACTGTAACCGGTTCCGTGGAGGGAAGCATCGTAGCGGCAACTGCACAGGTACAGCTGATCCCGGAAAATGTGGAATACATGATCGACAGCAACAACATCGGTTCCCAGACATGGGAAAATGTAAAAGCAGTCAGCGATAAACTGCTGAATACAGAGGCAGCAGATCAGGCAAAGACAGAGGAGAACAGCTGGGGTTACACAAGTGTTGTGGGTGACTCCGGAGATATGAAGGGTTACAGCGAGGTCAGCTCGACCAATCCGTATGCAGGTGGCTGGTGGGCCCGTGGCAGCAAAAACATCACATATCAGGTAACACTTCCGGCAGGTGAGCATCAGATCATGCTGGGATGCACCGGCTGGTGGAGCATGGGCCGTGAGATGGATGTATACTATTCCGTAAATGGCGGTGCGGAGTCCAAATTGTGTGATTTTGACGCAGTAAAATCCAGCGAGACTTATGCAGAGGGAACTATTGAGCTGCCAGAGGAAGCAGTTGTGACCCTGACTGTGAAAAAAGCAGCCGGTGACGATCCGATCCTGAGCTGGATCAGTATTTCCGATCTGACAAAAGCACCGGATCCGACGCCAGATCCAGATCCGACACCAGATCCGAATCCGACCCCAGACCCAGATCCAACCCCAGATCCGGAACCGACACATGCAGATGGTCTTGCAAACAGCCCGGAAGCAGATGGCAGCTGGTATTATTATCTGGATGGCAAGGTAGCAGAGGGTGTTACAACTGTGGCACAGAATGCATACGGCTGGTTCTATATCAATCATGGTAAAGTAGATTTCTCCTACACCGGACTTGCACAGAATGCATATGGTTGGTGGAAGATCGTCGGCGGTGTGGTTGACTTTAACTGCAACGGACTGGAAGCCAACGAGTATGGCTGGTGGAAAGTAACCGGCGGACAGGTAGAATTCACCTACACCGGATTGGAAGCCAATGAGTATGGCTGGTGGATGGTCATCAACGGAAAGATCGACTTTAACTACAACGGACTTCAGGCCAACGAATATGGCTGGTGGAAAGTGACGAACGGTAAAGTAGATTTTACCTACAACGGTGTGGCACGCAATGAGTACGGCTGGTGGTATGTGACCGGAGGAAAGATTGATTTTGGTTACACAGGACTGGTGAAGATTCTCGGTGTTATGTGCCCGGTCGTAAATGGAAAAGTTATGATTTGACATCAGAAATAGACAGAATTTTACAAAAATAATCTAAGAAAAATAAAAAACAGCTAAGTTATTTGATATATCTTAGCTGTTTTTTATTTTATACTAACACCATAACGTGATGTTTGTCTGAATATCCCGGAAGACATCTGCATCACAGCATGAGGAAAAGAGGAGGAGAGAATCATGAGGAAAATGAAGAAATTCATTAGTCTTATTGCAGCAGCCGCAATGGTTGTGACCAGTGTTCCGATCAGCGCATTGGATGTACATGCAGAAGAAGCACAGACCGTTGCAGTGGATTCCACAGTAAGACTGAAGCCTTCTGAGGCATCGACATTTAATGACACAAATAGTGACGGACTTGGCGAGTTTCAGGGCTGGGGTACATCGCTTTGCTGGTGGGCAAACCGCATTGGTTACAGTGAAAAACTGACGAATGAAGCAGCAAAGCTTTTCTTCAGCGAAGACGGATTAAACATGAATATCGGACGCTACAATGTAGGTGGCGGTGACGATATCGGAGACACAACTTCCGAAGAAGTAAAAGTCAATGAAAAAGCAAGCTTTTATGATCTGACAGAAGGCACTTATACCTATGCAGGAACCAGCGGAAAGGTTGAGACTTACAGTAAAATGGCAGGTATGACCTATTCTGCATCCGATGCAGATTTTGGTATTACAAAAGGCACCACAGTTGGAGAATTCTCCAAACTTGGATGGATCAACAAATTGGGTGATACTCCCGGCAGCGGAGATAATCTGCAGTATAAGGTAAATGCAAACGAAGCAGGAAACTATACCGTAAAACTGCTTCTTACTTTGGAAGGTACGAATACCCGTGACGTGGCAATCCGCGTGAATGCAGGGACAGACAGCCAGGCTGATTATGTGGCAGACGCAGATACCATCAACAACAGCATTATTGCTGAGGGTAACAACAATTCCAGCCACTGCATGCTGTTCTGTGTAACACTTTCTGATGTTGCATTAAATGCAGGGGAAAACACCATTAATATTGCAGGTCAGGCAGACTGGACACTTGATTTTGTAAAAATGGCAGTGATCAAATCCGGTGAGGAAGGTGTTCTTCCGGAGACAGATCCATTTAAACATGCTGCACATATTATCCGCTCAGACAGCGGAGTTCCGGGATACGCAGTAGACGTAACAAAGATTGATGAGAGCAAACATGATCTTACATGGTATACAGAAAACTTTGACCGTGCAGATGCAGAATGCGGCTATGCATGGAACTATGACTGGGATGCAGACAAGAATCAGATGAACGTTCTGAAAGCAGCTGCAAAAGCCAGTGGAGAGGATTTCCTTGCGGAAGCATTTTCCAATTCGCCGCCATACTTTATGACAGTCAGCGGCTGTTCGTCAGGAAATACAAATTCTAACACAGACAACTTACGTGCAGATTCCTACCATGCATTTGCTGCTTATATGGCAGATGTGATCGAGCACTGGAACAAGGAAGGTGTGATCACATTCCAGAGTACTGATCCGATGAATGAGCCGGCAACCAACTACTGGGGTGCAAACAGCAACAAACAGGAAGGCTGTCACTTCAGCCAGGGCGAATCTCAGTCCAAGATCCTGGTTGCACTGAATGAGGAGTTAAAGAACAAAGGCATCAACATCATTATTTCCGGTACAGACGAGACAAACAGCGGATATAATGGCGGACAGGGTGGACAGATCGATTCCTACAACAAGCTCAGCGATGAAGCAAAAGCCGTTCTGGGAAGAATCGATACCCATACATACACAAGAAGTTCCTTATCAGATCTGAGTGCACTGGCACAGTCTGAGGGTAAAAACCTGTGGATGTCCGAGGTTGACGGATCTTATACCGCAGGTACAAAGGCTGGCGAGATGAGCGCAGCACTTGGTCTGGCCGGTGCAATGATGACAGAAGTAAACGGTCTGAAATGCTCCGCATGGATTCTGTGGAATGCCATCGATATGCATGCAGACAGCAGTGAATATGGTCAGTCCTGGGTAAACAAAGGAAGTGCGAATGATTTCCTTTCTATGGAAGCCCTGGAGAAATCATGGAAATCCACGACATCCAACGGATATTGGGGACTTGCAGCAGCAAATCATGATGATGAAACCATCACTGTAAGTATGAAATATTATGCATACGGACAGCTTTCCAGATATATCCGTCCGGGATATACCATTATCGGCACCAACAAGACAGGTACGACACTTGCTGCATATGATAAGGCAGGTAAGAAAGTAGTCGTTGTTGCATCCAATACATCTGATTCTGACAAGACATGGAAATTTGATCTGTCCAGGTTCGAGACTATGGGCAGCAAGATTACAGCCATCCGTACCAGCGGAACACTGGCAGACGGTGAACACTGGGCAGATGTAACAGATTCCGACAACATTGCAGTTGATGCACAGAACATGTATTTTACTGCCACTATGAAAGCAAATTCTATCACAACATACACAATTGAAGGTGTGGATGGAATCAAAAAAGTGCCGGAAGTACAGCCAATCGATGTTGAGCAGATTATCGTAAACAAAGATCAGGTTACATCCAGTGCAGCATGGAACAACGGAACCACAAATGTGGGAACAAACGTTGTTGACAATAATTTTTCCACATTCTTTGATGGTGTTGCAAACGGATATGTTACGTTGGATCTCAAGACAGAGATGCCGATCGCAGCTGTAAGCTACGCACCGCGTGCAGGCTATGAGAGCCGCTGCGAGGAAGCTGTAATCTATGGATCCGCAGACGGTAAAAACTGGACAGAGTTATATACCATTGAGTCCACACCGGCTGCAAACAAAGACACCATGGTATATTACAGCGAGTTCAATACTTACAAAGAAGGCGCAGAACCGGTTTCCTACCGCTATATCAAATACGCAGTAGATGCAAACGGATCCTGCAACCTTTCCGAACTGAAAGTATACAAGCCGGCATCTGACTATACGGTAGAGCCGGTATCCGGTCTCGCTTATCCGGATGGAACATTATCTCTTCCTAAGACTCTGACACTGACAGAGAAAGGCGGAGAAGCAGCCAAAGAAGCAAACGTTACATGGAACACTGAGGGTGTTGACTTTGGCGTAACTCCATATACTTACCTGAATCTGACTGGTACCGTAGAGGGATACAGCGATGTACAGGCAAACGCAACTGTTCAGGTAGTGCCGAAATACATCGAGTATATGATCGATTGTAACAATAACGATTCACAGACATTCAAGAATCTGCAGGCAGCAGGTATCAAATCCATGGTAAATACGGTTGCAGATCAGAAGAAGACAGACGACAATACCTGGGGTTACCTGGGAAGCTATAATGCTTATAACAGTGAAAATACATCTGATTCCTATGCAGCTGCATGGTATCAGGCAAGTGTACAGTACACTGTGACACTTCCGGCAGGTACACATACCATCATGGTAGGTTCCAACGAACTGTGGGCACAGTGGAATGCAACCAGACAGAGTGCGGTATACTACACTGTAGATGGTGAAGAACAGAAACTCGCAGATCTGAATCTGACAGGTGCAAAAGGTGTTGCATCCGGTGAGATTACTCTGGATGAAGAAAAAGAAGTAACCATCACTGTTAAGAAAGTAACAGGAAACGAGGCAATCGTAAACTGGATTACCGTATGCGGCAAGTCCGGCGGAAAGAAATTCAGCGATGCTGAGATCGCAGCAAACAATTATGTGCTGTATCTGGCAAACGCAGGTACCTCTGATGTGACCTCTGTTCCGGCTGATTCCAACATGGGATTATACCAGGGCAGTCTGGATCAGGCTTATGCAGAAGATTCTGACACAGGATATAGCTGGGGGTATGTGGAGGATGCTGCTTATACTGCAACAGCAAGAGGCGGTGACACTACATTAAAAGGCTCTTACCGTTATCAGTCAGATAAAATCACTTACGAAGCAGGAAAATCCGGTATTGATTATCGTTTCGAGCTGCCGGAAGGCAATTATGAAGTAACCGTAGGTATCGACAATCCATGGCATCAGTGGGGAACCAAGAAAGAAGACATCCTTCTGGAAGGTGAAAAAGTAGAATCCGGACTGACAGCCAAAGATTTTGAAGGCACTTATAAGGTGACCGTAACAGACGGTGAACTGAATGTATTTGTTCAGGCAACCAGTCGTTCCAAAGCCGGTGACGACCCGATCGTAAACTACATCATTGTAAAAGCGATTCCGGGCAGCGAGGCAGATGCACTGGCAGTTCTGAAAGTAACCGTTCAGAAATATCTTGAAAAAGTAGCGGGTAAAGATTATACCACTACAACAAAAGCAGCATTTGATCAGGCAATTGCAGATGCACAGAAACTCATTGATGAAAATTCTGCGGATACAGATGCAATTGCAGCAGCAAAGAAAGCCATTGAGAAAGCATACAGCAGTCTGGTAGAAGCTCATTTTGAGACCTATGATTCCATCACAGGTACCAATGCAGCAAGAATCTACGATAACAACGGTGCAAAGGTTCAGGCTCATGGCGGACAGATCCAGAAGATCGGTGATACTTACTACTGGATCGGTGAAGACAGAACCAACGGTTACAGACCGATGCCGGGTGTACATATGTACTCCTCCAAAGATCTGTACAACTGGAAAGACGAAGGCGTTGTTTTAAGAACAATGGACAATTATGACCAGTTCGAGACAGACAATTACTTCAAGAATCTGTACGGTGATCTCAGCGATGATGAGAAGAAAGACATTTATGTAGATCTCTGGGCAGAGGGATGCGTTATGGAACGTCCGAAGATGCTTTATAATGAAAAAACAGGCAAATATGTGATCTGGTTCCATGCAGACGGAACAAGTCCGTATTCTGATGACAGCGGTTCCAACTACGCAAAAGCAAAAGCAGGTATCGCAATTGCAGACAACATCAACGGACCGTACAAACTGGTAGGCAGCTATATGCTGGCGAGTGATTACGGCAATCATGGATTTGATTCCGTGGGCGGACATGTACGAGACATGAACCTGTTCCAGGATGATGACGGAACAGCATATGTAATGTACTCTTCCGAGGGTAATGCGGTAATGTACATCGCAAAACTGAATGACACTTACACAGGTCTTGCAAAAGACGCAGATGAGATGGTTCTGGGAGAAGACTTCTGTATCAGTAGTACCGATTCCAGAGAGGCTCCGGCAATGTTCAAATATCAGGGTAAATATTACCTGATCACATCCGGTTGTACCGGATGGGCTCCGAACCAGGCACGTTATGCAGTCGCAGACAGCCCGCTGGGACCGTGGACCAACATGGGTAATCCGTGTGTCGGAGATACCGCCAACAATACATTTGAGACACAGAGTACATGCGTGATTCCGGTAGATGCTGAGAACGGCAAATTCATCTACATGGGTGACCGTTGGTACAATCCGGATAACGGAAAAGATCTGAGCGATTCCAGATATGTATGGCTTCCGATTGAATTCGGTGCCAACAATACCATCGCGATCAAGAATTACAAAGACTGGACGTTGGATGAACTGGAAGATAAAGGTGCGATCTCTATCAATACAGCGCTTCCGGAGACCGTTGAAAATATGACTGCACTCAAAGCAGCATTACCGAAAACCATTGATGTAACAATCGGTACAAAAGTAGTAAAAGATGCAAAAGTAACCTGGAGCGTAGACGAGTCCGCAGGTGAGACGGCACTTGGCTATGTAACAGTAACAGGTACACTGAAAGATCTGAACAGAGAATTTACCATTCAGGTATTCTGCTGTCCGAAATCGCTGGTATACTTCGCAGACTGTTACACAAACGGAGATAATACATCTTCTATTTATGAAAAATTTGCAGCAGCAGCAACTGACCTGAAGAACATGGTATCCGATCAGGCATACGGTGATGACAATGGCGTAACATGGGGTTACACAAGTACACCGGGTGCATCCGGCGGAAGCAGTTCCCAGGATATGGGATCCAAAGGATCCGGCGACTTCTTCGATACCGGCTGGTGGGCAACCAGCGGCGGTAAGATCGAGTACGGTTTTGAACTGACACCGGGTACTTATACAGTAGCAACCGGATTCCATGAGTGGTGGAGCAGCTCCAGAGATATCAAGATCACAGTTTCTTCTGTAGATGCTGATGGCAAAAAGACAGAGCTTGGCACAGGCAGCGCAAGCCTTTCCTCCGGTAAGACAGAGGACAGAAGCAGTGTGGATGTAACCGTTCCGGAAGGTTCTGATCATATCCTTGTAACTATCAGCAAAGCATCCGGAAGTGATCCGGTATTAAGCTGGATCGGTATCATTTCAAATGATGTACAGAGCGGTGAACTTGACTGGACAGATTTCGATGCAGTTATCGCTGAGAAAGACCAGCTGAATGAGGCTGACTGGACAGCAGACTCCTGGAGTGCATTCCAGGCAGTTGTAAAAGAAGCAAAAGACTTCAAAGCAAATGCAACAAATGAAACAAAACAGCGCGATATCCGCGAGATGATCGCAAAAGTAAACGCAGCTGAAGGCGAACTGATCTCCATTCATGAGCCAACGGGTGATGTAACGTACTACGTAGACGCTGTAAACGGTGATGATGCAAACGATGGTACCACACCGGAGACAGCATGGAAGACACTGACAAAAGCGTCCTCCATCCGTCAGCTGAAAGCAGGCGGCAGCATCTTACTGAAAGCAGGCTGTGTATGGAATGGTGAGCAGCTGTTCATCGACAATGCCATCGGCAGCGCAGACGCTCCGATCGTGATCGGAAGCTACGGTGAGGGTGCAAAACCTGTCATCAACGGAAACGGAGCAAACTGGTTCGCTTCTACCAAGGAAGATCTGGCAGCTGTTCATATCAGAAACAGCCAGAATATCGTGATCGAAAACCTTGAGATCACAAACTGGGATCTCTCCGCAGGAGAAATCGGAAGCTACAAACAGAGCAGCAAACTGTTATCCGGTCTCGTAGTAGAGAACCGTGACGGCGGTGAACTGACAAACGTAACCATCCGTAACAATAAGATCCATGATGTCAATGGTAAGATGGCCGGTGGCGCAGACAAAGGCGCAGGCGGACTGATCGTTCTTGTGACAGGAAACGGCAGCAATCATACCGGTACCGTAGAGTCTTACTACACAGGACTTGCCATTGAAGGAAATGAAGTATACAATGTATGCCACGAAGCAATCTACATGGAGAGCGTATGGGCAAGCCGCAAACTGGTAGGTGGAACAAGCAGTGATACCGGATATCAGAATGCAGGAAACAGCAAATGGATCGGCAGCAGCAATGTGACGATCAGCAACAACTATGTACATGACGTAGCAGGTGACGGTATTGTACCGATCAACACCACAGATGCAATGGTAGAGTACAACCTGGTTGACAACTCTGCAGACAGCAGCTGGAATTACAGTGCAAACCCGAACCATGCAGCAATCTGGTCATGGGACAGCAACAACGTAACATTCCGTTATAACGAAGCTTCCAACACATCCAGACATTCCGTTGGTTCTGCAGTTGGAAACGACAGCATGGCATTTGATTTTGACTATGGTGTACAGAACTGTGTATACGAGTACAATTACAGCCATGACAACCTGGGTGGATTCCTGATGCTCTGCCCGGGACCGGGGGCAACCGTAAATAACATCGCACGCTACAATGTCAGCGTAAATGATGGTAAGTACGACGGTGCACCGGTGATCCGTATGGGTACCGGTAAATATGGTTCTCTCGGTGTTCAGATTTACAACAATACCATTTACTGGGAGAATAACGGTGGCTATACAATGTCACTGACACCGGATTCTTACTGGGAAGGTCCGAATATCAAAGAAGTATCTGTATTTAACAACATCTTCTACGGACCGGCAAAAGCAGACAGCATGAGCACAAAAGAGGGTATCACTTACTCCAACAACCTGGTATACAGCAGTGACGGAAGTGCTGAGGCAGTATACGAGGCTCTGGCAAACGATGCACATGCAGTTTATGCAGATCCGCAGTTTGCAGATGTGACAGATTACACAGCAGGAAGCTGGGCAGATGGCAAGACAACGCTGGGAACCGCAGAAGGATTCCGCATTGCAAAGACATCACCGGCAGCAGATGCAGGTATGGCAATTCCGGAAGCTCCGTCCTACACCGACGATACACTTGGCGGCGAGCTGGCAGCAAACAAAGCAGAAATCCCATCTGTTGACTACTACGGAAATGCACTGACAGACGGCACACCGGATATCGGAGCAAACGAAACTGTTAAGAATGCAGATGAAGATGCAAAACCGGCAGATGGTCTCGGTATGGACAAAGACGGCAACTGGTTCTACTACAAAGACGGTAAAGTAGATACTGCTTATACCGGACTTGCAGCAAATGAATATGGCTGGTGGTATGTAGAAGCCGGTCAGATCAACTTCAATGTAACAGGTCTTGTAAATGACAGTACTTATGGCTGGTGGTATGTAGAAAACAGCCAGATTAACTTTAATTACACAGGACTGGTACAGAATGCATACGGCTGGTGGTATGTAGAGAACGGTGCGATCAACTTCAACGCAACCGGACTTGCACAGAATGAGTATGGCTGGTGGTATGTAGAGAATGGTCAGGTCAACTTCAACTACACAGGACTCGCAGCAAACGAGTACGGCTGGTGGTATGTAGAAGGTGGCAAGATCAACTTCAACTACACAGGACTTGTAGCAAACGAGTACGGCTGGTGGTATGTAGAAGGTGGCAAGATCAACTTCAACTATACAGGACTCGTAGCAAATGAGTATGGCTGGTGGAGAGTCGAAGGTGGCAAGATCAACTTCAACTACACAGGACTCGCACTCAACGAGTACGGCTGGTGGTATGTAGAAGGCGGCAAGATCAACTTCAATTACAACGGGTATGCTGCTTATTACGGAGTAACTTACCGTGTAGAAGGTGGAAAAGTAATTACCGCATAATAAAAAAATCTGGCAGTAACAAACAGGAGTTTTATATGTTCGGAAGAAAGAAAATTATTCCGGCAGGCTTTGCGGCAATGGGGATTCTCATTGCCGCAATGGCTTTTGTCGGAGGATGTGGAACACAGAACACAGATCAGAATGATCAGACAAACGTTTCGGTGGAAGTTTCAGCCGGGGCGGAGAATACACAGGCAGATACCGATGTTGTCTGCTATATAGATGGCGACGCAGTTTCTGTGGAAGAGTATGTCCTGCTGGCAGAAAACCATAAAAATGACATTCTGATGCGCTATACCACAGAACAGGTGAACCAGCCGGATTTCTGGGAACAGGAGATCGACGGAAAGGTGCCGGCAGAGCAGCTGGAGACGATCATCTCACAGGATCTGACGGAAAATTATGCCATCAAGCATCTGGCGGTTGAATGGAAGGTGACAGAGGATTATACCTTTGAAGATCTGAAAGCGCAGATGGAAGAAAAAAATGATGCGCAGTCAGACAGCGC
>OFMU01001903.1_pt1 | contig 11971 bp, 8 predicted proteins | sample 1541861 | NCBI WGS metagenome assembly OFMU01 (sample SAMN04209238, study PRJEB22552) | human gut metagenome | biome: gut; material: feces | host: Homo sapiens | place: USA: Oklahoma
ATATCTCCCCCGGTCTGCCGGGCTATGTGGAGCGGGAATTTCTCTCCCCTGCCCTCTGCATCGAAACCATCAAGGCGGCAGGCGGCGCGGCGGTTCTGGCGCATCCTACACTTTATGAGCTGGATGTAGCGCAGCTGGAAATCCTTTGCAGGGAGCTGATTCCCTATGGTCTGGACGGCATCGAGTGCCAATATTCCACCTATACTCCCGAACAGACAAAGGAAATCACCGCCCTTGCCAAGCGGCTGGGTCTGCTCCCCTCCGGCGGCAGTGATTTTCACGGAAAAAATAAACCCGATATCTATCTCGGCAGCGGGAAAAATAACCTCGCCATTCCCTATGCCTTCTGGGAAAATCTGAAAAAAAGAACACGCCGATAACGCAAAAAGAGGACGATTTTCATCGTCCTCCATTTATTTTGTTTCGACTTATTTCATAATTTCAACCATCTCTTCGTCCTCCAGAGGAGTGTAGGTTACGGTATAACCAAGCTGTTCAAAGGCTCTTACGCCAACGAATGATTTGCCGTCCTGCAAAAGCACATTCATATTCACGCGTTTGCCGTTCTGCATCACATAAGAGGTCTTTGTGGTCTTTTCCCAACCGACATCCTCACCCAGCATGTCGCAGATATCACGCAAGGGCAGGTAAGCTCTGCCGTTTTTCACAACCAGATCGGTATAATCATAATTGCCGCCGAATACCGCACTGCCTTCTTTTCTGTTTGCCTCCAGGCTCGCTTCGTTATCGCCGCCCCAGCCCCATGTCACGGTTACGCCGACAACAGGGTTATATTTATTTTCCAGACGCGCCATCTGGTTCTGCAGCTCCTCCAATTTCATGCCGCCCTTCGGAATCGTTACGGTTTCGTTGGAGCTCATCATGGTAGAATCTGTAGTAATCTTCGCAACTCTTTTGCCGTTATGGGTTACATCATACACCTCTGTAGAACGGAAGCCTTCTGCCAGCTGTTTTACCTCCGCATTATATTTGAAGCTGTTCAGAACCATGGAAACGCTGGGTTCTTTCACAATTTCCTTTAACATTGCACTTAAGTCGCTCGCGCCGTCCACGAAGTCCTGCTCCGATGCCTTCAGCTCTGCAAAGCCTTCCTTTATCTGCGCCCTATCCTCTGCACTTGCATTCATGCTGTCCATTACAGTCATCATGTAGGCTTCGGTTGCATTCAGTACCTGCTCAGGGTTCTTGCCGATGAAATCAAGCATATTGATCATCAGCTGTGCCACCTGCTGTCCGTCTGCCTGAATCGCATAGCCGCCGCTGATTTTCTTTACCATGCCCGTTTCAAAGCCCTTGAATACATCCTCATAGAAGGTAAATACGGCATCCTGTAGACCGCTCATGCTTACACCTTCCATGTCAACCCCTGTCATATCCTCGGCAGAGATAAGTGTAATATATTTCTGCTGTCCCAGCGCTGCCTTGAAATCTCTTGCAAAGGCCTCTGTGAAAAGATAGCTGTCATTCTTTTCTTCCACAGCCCCTGCAAGCTGATATGCACCCAAAAGGGTATCTGTTGTCACAACAACGCCATCCGTCAGGCTGTAATACACCGTACCCAAATCGTACTTCTTGCCTTCGTAATTCACATCAAAGGACATATCGTATTTCATTGTATCCATATCCAGATTCATGTCATAATCCATCTGCATGGTCTTTCTGCCGTCAGGGAATTCCCCAACTGTCGCAACCATATCCGCACCTGTTGCTTTTGCAACATCTGTCATAAACAGCTCCAGTGCATCAAAGTTGATATCCGCCTGCATCGTTCCCTTTACCTCACAGGTCTTCATGGTATCCATTGCATTTGCTGCCATCTTCAGATAGCCCAGCTCATCCGTCGAACAGCCCGAAAATGCTCCCACACACATAACACCACAAAGCAGTGCCGCCAGTTTCTTTTTCATAAGTAAACGCCTCCTTTTTCAACCTTTTTTGGTTATCTTGCAGATTTAACCTATGAATATTATAGCAAAGACTTCCCTTCCAAACAATAGAAACAAAGGAAATTTAAGCTTTTCTTATGAATTTCATGCAAAAAAAGAAGCGTCCTTCTGTTTCCGAGACACCTCTTTTCGCCTTCTTTTCTTTTCTTTTGTTTTGCTTCTTTATTATTTTGCTTCCTTTTCTGCGGAAAACAGCCGGAATTTATCGGTGAAAATCGTTCCTTCCCCTACCTTGCTTTCCACCAAAACCTCTCCATCATGACAATCGATAATCCAGCGCGCAATGGCAAGCCCTAAGCCCGTACCGGAAACCTCCTTATTTCTGGATTTATCCGCACGATAAAAACGGTCGAAAATCTTACGCAGATCCTCCTCCGCAATGCCTGCGCCGTGGTCTTCCACGGAAACATAGCCGAAGCTTGCATCCTTCCAGACCCGCACCGCAATCTCACTGCCGTTCGGGGAATATTTCAAGGCATTCTCGCCATGAATCCACAGCAGCTGCTTGATTAAATCATATTCCGCAAAAATTTCCACCTCATCCTCCGCTGTAAAGGTGATGCTTCTGCCCTCCTGCAGCAAATCCATTTCACGCACCAGCTCTGCCGCAATCTCGTTCAGAGAAACCCTCGCTTTCTGCGCATGCAGCTTATTTTGGTCGCCCTTCGCCAGAAAGAGCAGCTGACGGATGAGCGCACTCATGTGGTTGGTTTCCGTCAGGATAGAATCGATGGATTCCTGCAAAACCTCAGGATCGCTCTTGCCCCAGCGGTTAATCAGATTCGCATAGCCCTGAATGACGGCAATGGGTGTCCGCAGCTCATGGGACGCATCGGAAATAAACTGACTCTGCCGCTGAAACGCCCCATCTAATCGGTCAATCATGGAGTTAAACGTAATCGTCAGCTCCTTCATTTCATCCTCAGGGCCTTCCGTGGAAATCCGCTGACTCAAGTCCTCGATGGAAATCCGCTCTGCCGCCGAGCGAATCGCTTCAACGGGGCGCAGAATACGGTCACTGATGTATTTCCCAATCAGAAATGCACAGCAAATCCCAAGAATATCCACAATCAGCATTTTTGCAAGAAAATTCCGCATCATATAGGCGTTATTCCCCATCATTTTGAACACTTGAATTCGATACGCATCCGTATCCGTTTCAAAATGGTTCGTTAGCAGCATAAACTGCTGGTCTGTGCTGTTTTCCAGAATATATTCCACATTGCCGCTTTTGTTTTCTCTCCGCCCGTTAATCTGGTAGCCCTCTCTGTATAGCTCATTCTCTCCAATCACAGGCGGCTTGCCCGCACCGTTCTGCGGCTTTTGCTTGCTCGGAGGCTCCCCTTCGGGACGAAACAGAAACGGCGGCATCTCTCCCTCAAAATTGTTGTAGGTTTCATTTGCTTCGCTGCTGTAAATACTGACCTTGACATATTTATCCTCCAGCAGCTCTCTCAGGCTTTCATCGCTCAGCTCCGTATTTGTCTGCAAAAATTCCTGCACCTGCGTCATGGTCTCCTGCAATTCTCTACGCATTTCGCTCTGCTGCAAGCCGGAGATGTTCAGCATCACAAAGCCACTGATAAACAGCAGGGACAACGAAAAAATCCCCCCGTAAAGCAGCGTGATTCGCTTGGCAATCGCCATGTGCTGAATTCCCTTCAGCCATTCCTTATTCTTCCTTGACATAGTATCCTACCCCTCGAATGGTCAGAATGTATTTTTTCCCAAAGGCTTCATCAATCTTCGCACGCAGATAACGGATATACACATCCACCACATTTGTTTCGCCAATGTAGCTATAGCCCCAGACCTCATTCAAAATCTGTTCTCTCGTTAAAACAATATTCTTATTCTGTACCAGATAGGTCAGAAGCTCATATTCCTTCTTTGTTAAATCAACCACCTTGCCATCGACCGTTACCATTCGCTTTTCCGTATCAATCTCCAGATTCTGTACCTGCAAAGTTGTCTTTTTCGCAGTATTGCTTCCCTCGCTGTGCTTGAATGCCACACGCATTCTTGCGAGCAGCTCCTCAATCGCGAAGGGCTTTGTCAGGTAGTCGTCCGCACCGCTGTCCAGTCCGGCAACCTTATCCATCACCTCATCCTTTGCCGTCAGCATAATGATTGGTACCTGCGAAAATTTCCGTACCCTGCGGCAGATTTCAATACCGGTCAGCCCCGGCAGCATCAGGTCAAGCAAAACCATATCGAATTCCTGATTCGTGATCATCTCCATCCCCACTCTGCCATCATGGCAGGTCGTTACATCGTAGCCCTCATATTTCAATTCCAGCTCTACAAAACGAGCCAGCTTTACCTCATCTTCAATCAGAAGGATTTTTTTTCGTTCCATTTTTCCACTTCCTTCAATCATATTTTTATCAGTATACCAATTCTTTTTTTGTTTGTCTTGTTTTTATTCCTTTTAGTATGCTTTTTTTGTCTTAAAGGCAGTTTCAAAATAGATTAAAATGTCATTAAAATATAGAAATTACAGGTGAATCTTTGGAATCTTTCCCCTCTGCAGTTGCAGAGAAAAAGCTTTTTCGCTATAATATTATCCGAACCATAAAAAAAGAATCTAGGAGGTATTTAAAATATGAAAAAGAAGCTAGCTCTGCTTTTGGCAGCCCTTTTGCTCTTTGGCTCCGCCGCCTGCGGCAAAACCGAAACTGCCGATGATCCCCAACAAGAAATTCAGACAGAATTTAACCTGCCGAAATGCGGTCTTTCCTACACTATTCCCGATGCATGGGTAGAAATGGAAAATACAAACCTCATCCCCGCGTCCTATGTCAAGGTGAACGGCGATATCTATGCAAAAATTCAGTATAACTATGCGCCTGATGAAAATATGGAGCCGCTGAATGATGCCGAATCCACCATTGCTGTGGAAGAACTGATGACCCCTATTGTGGAAATGCTCGTTGTGCGAACAGAAAATCTGGAAACAGATGAAGTAAAAGAGGAAATGGACTTTTTCAAGAGTGTGGAAAAAATCGGCGTAAAGGGTGATTTCCAATTCTTCTTCCTGACCGATTATGCCGACGGCATCGACCACTTCTCCGCAGAAGCACAGGCAACCTTCCGCGAATTGGAAAGCTATCTGCCGGAATTGCGCGAAAGTATTGAAATTTCCCTGCCGGATGAGGAAGCGGTGCTGGATGAAGCAGAGGAAAACAGCAAATATCTCAACTTCATTTCCAATACCCTTGATGGCGACCCTGTCACCTCCGCTGTTTTCTATGATTACGATATGACAGTGGTAAACTTCTGGGCAAGCTACTGCGAGGAGGACAACATCAATGAACTGGATACCCTGCAAAGCTTCTACAAGGATTTGCAGAAAAAGCATCCAAACGTAAACTTCGTGCAGGTTGTCATTGACACTCCCGGGCAGAAGGCAGAAAAAATCGCAACCGATGCGTATAAAAAAGCAGGCGTTACCTTCGCAGGCATCATGCCGGACCAAAGCCTTGCCACTTGGATTACGGATAATCTGGAGGGCCTGCCGACCACCATCTTTGTAGACAGCAAGGGCAAGCCCGCCGATTTAAAAATCAAAGGGATACAGGATGCTTCCTATTATATGGAAACAACGGAAACCATGCTGAAAAAAATGAAAACCAATAAATAAAAATTGCATATTCTTCTGAGCTGCCCCCCACCTGCTAAATCGTATCGCATACTGTCTGACAGGTGAGGGGCAGTTCCTGTTTCGTTGCCTCAGCTCCTTTTAATTTTCTTTTTTTGCCAATTTCAGCGAGAAAACAAAGGTTGCGCCCCTTCCTTTTTCACTTTTCACTGTAATGGTTTCGCCATGCGCCTGCAAAAATTCTCTCACAATCGCCAGACCGATCCCGCTGCCCGTCTTGTCCATATTTCGGGTCGTATCCGTTTTAAAGAAACGGTCAAAGACATATTTCTGGTCTTCCTCACTGATGCCCGGACCCTGATCCTTTACAGAAACCAGAACCTTTTTCTTATCCAGTGTCGTTTCCACCTCGATGATACCATTTTGTGGTGAAAATTTCGCCGCATTGCCCAACAGGTTCTGTAACACACGGGAAATTTTGTCTCTGTCCCCATGTACCATGGTCTGTTCCGCTTCATAAATGCCATGAATCTGTACGTTCTTTTCTTCTAGCTGCGGTTCCAGCATTTCAATATTCCAACGAATCAGCTCATTCAATTCAAAATCCGATTCATCCAGCAAAATCGCACTGCTCTGTGCGCGGCTCAGCTCCACAATACTCTGTGTCATACGAGAAAGCCGTTCCGTTTCCTCCAGAACGATTTTCAGATAATGCTCCCGTTTTTCAGGCGGAATCGTTCCGTCAAGCATTGCCGTCAGAAAGCCCTGCATACTGGTCAATGGCGAACGCAGGTCATGCGAAATATTTGCAATAAAATCCTTTTGCACCTTCTCATGCGTTTGCAGGCTTTCCGCCATGTGGTTAAAGCTTTGCGCCAACTCACCCAGTTCATCCGAGCTTGTCACATCCACGCGCTCCTCAAAATTCCCATTTGCAATAACCTTTGCCGCACGGTTCATCCGCATCAGCGGCAACGCAACATATTTCGCCGTCACATAGCTGACAATCAGCCCCAGAAACGAAACAAAAAACAGGCTGATTACGCTAATCTGGTACATTTCCTTCAAGGATTCCTCAATCTCCGGCAGAGAACGGCACATCAGAATTCCTGCCAGATGTCCCTCCGAAAACGGATACCCGACCACCAGCATGGGCGTATCGGAAACCTGTCCGCTTTTTGTCTGTACCGAAACGATTTCGCCATTCTGCACACGCTCAATCAATGTCTGGCTGATTCTGTTATCCTCCAGAAATTCATCATTAAACCCCGGAGAGGCAAGCGCAACCTCACCGTTCTCATTGATAACCAAAACCCCTGAGCCCATGTAGCTTTCCAGAATCTGCAGTTCATAGCTTAGCTCGCTCAGATTGCCTGTCCGGTATCCCTTCTTGTAGGCCTGTGCGATTTTTTCTCCCTGCTGAATCAATTCCTCCCGTTTCTCTGCCATATAATGTTTGGTATAAAATATTGTCAATGCGCCGCAAACCACCGCAACAAATATCGCAATGGTTGCCATATACAGCATCATCTGCTTGCGCACAATGGAATCGTTTTTCATCTTCATTCCTCCAAAAAAGAAAAAAAGCATTACAAATCATTAAAATAATGATATACTGTTCTTATGTACCTGTTTTGCTCAAAAAACAAAAAATTTTAGAAAGGAGAACGGCATTTTTGCCTGATTATTACCCTATGGAAAATAATACACAAAACAGCCCTCAGCCTACACCACCCAGAAGAAAGCAAATGGCACCCAGAGATATGCTTCTCATTGCTCTGGCTGTTCTCGTACTTGTTCGTGTGGATTGGCGGCACATGAATAGCTTTCATTATCTCATCCTTTTCCTGTTGGTTCTTTGCTTTATGCTGCGCTGGTCAAACATGCGTAAGGACGCAAGACGACAGGAGCTGCTCAAGAAAAAAGCAGAATACGAGGCAGCGCAGCAGCAGACCGCAGAGGATACGCCTGCGGAAGCGGTTCCCACAGAGGATATGACCGTTGACGGCGCACCTGTTCCTGCCGAAGCACCTGCCGAAGCAGCTGAAAAAGAATCCGACATATAAAAAGGGGTATTCCCCCTTTTTATTTTTGTCCGAATTTATAGCCGACACTCCAGACTGTCCGAATACCCCATTCATCCTCGCTGTTCAGCTTTTCACGGATGCGCTTTACATGGACATCCACCGTTCTGGTGTCCCCCACATATTCATAGCCCCAGATGCGGTCAAGCAGCTGCTCTCTTGTGAATACCCGATTGGGATGCTGTGCCAGAAAGCTGAGCAGCTCAAATTCCTTCGGGGGAAAATCCAGACTTTTCCCATGATACAGGACGGAATAATTCGACAAATTGATTTCCAATTCCCCGAATTTCAGAATATTTTTATCCTCCTCCTGCTTTGGCTCATATCTGCGCAGCACCGCCTTCACGCGCGCCACCAGCTCCTTTGGTTCAAAGGGCTTTACGATATAATCATCTGCGCCCAACTCCAGCCCAAGCACCTTATCAAAGGTTTCGCCCTTCGCCGTCAGCATGATAATCGGCACACGGCTTGTCTTTCGCACCTCTGTGCAGACCTGATAGCCGTCCATTCCGGGGAGCATCAAATCCAGCAGGATTAAATCAGGCTGAAAGCCTTCCACTGCCGCGGCAGCTTCCTTTCCATCATAAATCTCCTGCGTTTCATAGCCCTCCTTCATCATATAAAGAGAGATTAGCTCCGCAATATGCTTATCGTCATCCACAACCAAAATCTTCTGTTTTTCCATCTTCTTCACCTCTGTTCAGAAATCCGCCTTTTATTTTAATTCCACCACCGTAACACCGGCTTCGCCTTCGCCGAAGGTACCGGGTCTGTAGCTTTTTACATGAGAATTCATTTTCAGATAATTCTGCACCCCTGCGCGCAGTGCGCCTGTGCCCTTCCCATGGATAATCACAACCTGCTTCAGTCCGGATAAATACGCATCATCAATATATTTATCAATATTGGCAATCGCCTCATCCACAAGCTGTCCACGGCAGTCAATCTCCGCCGAAATAAACTGGCTCTTGGAGAATTTTGCCTTTGTCGGCTGCTGTCTTTTCTGTTTTTCCTTCGGTCTGGGGGTATCGTCAAGCATCAGCTCCGCCATCGGCACCTTCATTTTCATAATCCCCATCTGCACCATAACCTCTTTATTCTTATCGGGCGCAGTCAGTACCTCGCCGTTCTGGTCAAAGGAAATCACATACACTCTGTCGCCCGGCTTCAGATTTTCGGGTGCCTTATGGTTCGGCTTTACTTTTTTCGATTTCAGAAAATCCTGCTGCATGGAAGAAAGCTTTTCATTCAGCTTTTGTCTCTGCTCCAGTGCCTTCGTGCGGTTATTCTCCGCCTTCGCCTGCTTATTCATCTCCTTGATGATACGGTCAGCTTCCTCCTTCGCCTGCACATAAAGCTGCTTTGCGTCCTCTCTCGCCTTGGCAAGAATTTTTTCCTTCTGCTCTCTCGTCTTTTCCTTCTGCCGTTCAACCTCTTTTTTCAGTTCCTCCGCCTCTCTGCGGTATTCCTCTGCGCGCTCCTGTTCAAATTTGACGGATTTCTTGCTGATTTCCAAATCGGTAATCACATCCTCAAATCTTGCCTCATCCCGACTGATAAATTCCTTCGCCGCAGAAAGAATATATTCCTGCAAGCCCAGTCTCTTGGAAATCGCAAACGCATTACTTTTTCCGGGAATCCCAATCAGCAGCCGATAGGTCGGGCGGAGCGTTTCCACATCAAATTCGCAGCAGGCATTTTCCACGCCCTCTGTCGTCAGCGCAAATACCTTCAATTCGCTGTAATGCGTGGTCACTGCGGTACGGATTTTTCTGTCCAGAAGGGCTTGTATGATGGCAACCGCCAAGGCTGCGCCCTCCGTCGGGTCTGTCCCCGCACCAAGCTCATCGAACAGCACCAGAGAGTCATCCGTCACCTCGTCCATAATTTTCACGATATTCGTCATGTGCGCCGAAAAGGTACTCAGGCTCTGCTCAATACTCTGCTCGTCCCCGATGCTCGCGAACACATTATCAAACACCGCCAGCTGCGAATTATCAAATGCAGGAATATGCAATCCAGCCTGCCCCATCAGTGTAAATAGCCCCAGGGTTTTCAGGGCAACCGTTTTCCCGCCCGTATTCGGGCCTGTAATCATCAGCGTAGTAAAATCCTTTCCCAGATAAATATCCGTCGGCACAACCTTTTTCGGGTCAAGCAGAGGATGTCTGCCCTTGTGGATATTGATGTAGCCCTTTGTATTAAACAGGGGCTGTGTCCCGTCCATGGCAAGGGAAAGATTTGCCTTTGCAAAAATAAAATCAAGCTGTGTCAGCAGCTCCAGATTCCCCTCAATCGCAAACGCATTTGCCGTCACCATATCCGAAAGGGCAATCAGAATCTTTTCGATTTCTTCCTTTTCCTTCGCCTGCAGCTCCTTGATTTTATTGTTCAGCTGAATCACACTCAAGGGCTCCATAAACAGCGTAGAGCCTGTGTTGGATTGATCGTGAATCATGCCGGGGAAGGAGCTTCTGTATTCCGCCTTAACGGGGACACAGTATCTGTCATTACGAATGGTAATCACAAAATCCTGCAGCATATTGCGGTATGCCGAGGAATTGATAACCCCATTCAAATGATCCTTCACTCTTTCATTGGAGGCCTTGATTTCACGGCGAATATTCCGCAGTCCTGCGCTGGCATCATCCGCAACCTCCGTTTCCGAAAGGATACAGCGGCTGATTTCATTTTCCAGCTTATCCAGAGGGGTGATCAAATCAAAATATTCATCCAGACGGGCATAGACCTCGTCCTTGTTTTCTTTTCTGGCATAATTTTTTACCTTGCGGCAGACATACGCAAATTCCCCCACCGACATCAGCTCCGCGATGGAAAGAATCCCTGCCATAGAGGCCCGCTTTAGCTGCGGACGGATTTCCCGAAAGCCGCCGAAGGAAGGTGTCCCCTTTTTCAGTACCATGGTGGTCGCTTCCGTTGTTTCCTCCTGCCAAATGATAATATCACTCATGGCAGCAGAAGGGCGCAGTGCTGCGGCACGCTCTTTCGCCATCGGAGAGACCGCATAGCCCACCAGCCTTTCTATGATTTTGTCATATTCTAACGTATGCAATGCTTTTTCGTTCATCTTTTTAACTCCATTTATATTAAATTCCTATCATAGCTCTATTCTATGACCAGCTTATCATATAAGTATACCACAATCTACGCCCTGCTACAACGTTTCAAATTCGCCGCTTCATTTGCATTCCGCCCGAAAACCGCTTATAATAAACAGATATATCAATCGAAATCAATTCCCATAAAATAGAAAGGTGACACAATGAAGGTTCTTATTATCGGCGGTGGTGCCTCCGGCATGATGGCGGCACTTTCCGCAAGAAAAGAGGGTGCAGAGGTTTGTATTCTGGAACGACAGGCGCGCGTTGGACGCAAGCTTCTCGCAACAGGCAACGGTCGCTGCAATCTCTCCAACACAAAGCTGACAATGAAAAATTACCATGGGCAGAACGCGGTATTCGCACAGACTGCCCTGCAGACCTTTGATACCAAAAAAACGCTTACATTTTTCCAATCTCTCGGGCTGATTACCACCGTAGAGCCAAGCGGCAAGGTCTATCCTCTTTCCGATCAGGCAGGCAGTGTGGTAGATGTGTTTCGGCTTGCTCTGGAGGAAATGGGCGTAGAGGTGCGCACCTCCTTTGAGGTCATGGCGCTGAAGCGCGGCAAAAAGGGCGGCTTTCAGGTGTTTTCCAAGGAGGAAGCCCTCCACGCCGATGCCGTTATCATCTGCTGTGGCGGCATGGCAGGCGCAAAGCTTGGCGGCACGCAAAGCGGCTATGACCTTCTGAAAAGTCAGGGGCATACCATTACCAAACTGTTCCCTGCGCTGGTGCAGGTAAAAACCGATACTACCTTCGTGAAGGCGCTCAAGGGCGTGCGTGCAGATGGCTCTGTCCTCGTGGAGCGAAACGGCAAAATCCTTGCGGAAAATGCAGGTGAAATCCAGTTTACGGACTTCGGCATCAGCGGTCCGACCGTTTTTGAAATCTCCCGTATCATTTCCACAGGAAAAGCACCGCTGACGGTGCATTTGAATCTTCTGCGCCATCTCAGCCATGAGGAGGTGGTTTCCCTCATGCAAAACCGCAAAAAAGCAATGCCCCATCAGGCTATGGAAAATTTTCTGACAGGCATTTTGCATAACCGCTTGGGGCGCACCCTTCTGCGCTACGCAGGCTTTGGCTTCACCGAACCCATTTCCTCCCTCAAGTCCTCAGATATCAAGCGTATCGCGCATGCCATACAGGATTTTTCCCTTTCCGTTGTCGGCACGATGGGCTTTGATGCCGCGCAGG